>Ga0265295_1000777_pt1 | contig 61055 bp, 57 predicted proteins | sample Munlansysbiofilm_FD_192503 | JGI IMG/M metagenome (GOLD analysis project Ga0265295, IMG submission 192503) | Leachate microbial communities from a municipal landfill in Southern Ontario, Canada - Methane capture system biofilm | ecosystem: Engineered > Solid waste > Landfill > Unclassified ... | reverse complement strand
ACACCATCGCCCTGGTTTGCGGCCCGCCGATCATGATCAAGTTCACCCTGCCGGTGCTGGAGCGCCTCGGCTTCGCCGACGACGCCATCTACACCACCCTGGAAAACCGCATGAAATGCGGCCTCGGAAAGTGCGGCCGCTGCAACGTCGGCAACGTCTACGTCTGCAAGGACGGCCCGGTCTTCACCGCCGCCCAGGTCAAGGCCATGCCCCAGGAGTTCTGAGGGGGATCTCCATCCGACAATCGGGTAGGAGTCGGGGTCGCCCCCCACTGTCCTCACACACTACAGTACCTACGGTTCCGTATACGACGGTTTACGTTGAATGCCGGAAATTGCGAAACTGGTTCAGTAACGATATAAGCTCCAGTTCCCTGAAATAAGACACGTTCATGTGCAAGGCTCCTCAGTTCCACTAGGTGCTTAATTTCAAAGTCGCAGCTATGATGCGCTGATTGCCCATCCTACCATTGTGTTTGCTCTCTACATCATGCTGGAATTATCCCGGTTTTCGGGAAAAGACCTGAACGTGCTGGGAACATTGGTCCATATCGTATGTGATGAGGTGCGACAAACCGGTTTTCTGGAATCTATTACCTTGCTGCTGAGTCCCCTGCAGCAGCTGACCAAAAGCTTCGGCGACGAAAACAGAGCGCCGGTCGCATGGACCTTGGGGAGTTTGTGCCCCAGATACCTGTCCTCTTAAGGGGGCCGATACCGTTTCTAACCTGCATATTGTGAAAGATCGTTATAAAATCAGAATTTTGCGCCGTTCTGTTCGGTGCGAAAGACGAGATTGCAATAAACGGCGAAAAGGAGAATGTGTATGGACAAAACGGATGTGTTAATTATCGGCGGTTCCGCTGCGGGTTTGATGGCTGCGAACACCTTGAAAAAGCGTTATCCCGAAAAAAAGGTCACCGTAGTCCGCAATGTGAAAAAAACCCCTGTACCCTGTGGTATCCCTTATATCTACGGAATTCTGAAAGATGTGGCGAAAGACATTATCCCGGATGAGGGTTTTCTCAATGCGGGTATCGAAATTCTAAGCAAGCATGTTGAAAAGGTAGATCGGGCTGGGAAAACGGTTACTTTGAATGACGGCAGCAGTATTGGCTATGAAAAACTGATTTTGGGGACAGGATCTAAACCCTTTGTTCCGCCCATGCCGGGAATAAATCTGAAAAATGTCTTTACCGTTAAAAAAGATCCTGAGTATCTAGACGAGCTTTATGTGGCTTTGCAGAAGGTCAAAAACGTCGTAGTAATCGGCGGCGGCTTTATCGGCGTGGAGATGGCGGAACAGATCGCTAAAATGTCTGGTGCTGTCTGCCAAGATTATTTCTGTACGGCGGAACAAAGCGGAGCCACAATCAACGTCAGCCTGATTGAAATGCTTCCTCATTGCCTGATGTTAGCCTGTGAAGAGGAATTTGGTATTGTCGCTGAGAACGAATTGAAAAAAATGGGCATCAACGTCATGGTTGAAAATCAAGTAAAATCCATTGACGATGACGGTACCGGTAAAGTTTCTAGTGTCACAATGACAAACGGAACGAAGTTGTCTGCGGATCTGGTCATTATCGGCATTGGTGCTGTTCCTAATATTGATCTCGCCGAGTCTGTCGGGTTGTCTGCTAATCCACGTGGTGGCTTTGATGTCGATGAGTATTTGCAAACTCAAGACCCCGATGTTTATGCTGCCGGTGATTGCGCTGCCAAATTTTCGTTTTTTACCGGCAAACCTAGTGGTATCCGCCTGGCATCTGTTGCCTGCACCGAAGGGATGATCGCGGCCAGTAATCTTTACAATGAAAAATCGCGCAAAACAATGGGCGCTCTGGGAGCATTTGCAACCAAGGTTGGTGAGCGCAGTATCGGAGCCGCCGGTTTGACGACCAAGGCCGCTGCTGATGAAAAAATCGAGGTGGTTATTGGCGAGGCGGTAGCACCCAACAGACATCCGGGTGCTCTGCCGGGCTGCATCCCCACGATGAAGGCCAAACTCCTGTTCCGCAAAGACAACGGCGTAATCGTAGGTGGTCATATTTGTGGTAGTGAAGCGGCAGCCGATATGGCGAATGTTATTGCAGTGGCCATTCAGTCGAAGTTGACTGCTGAGGATATGGCAACTATGCAGTATGCCACTCACCCGTTACTAACGTCTTCACCTCTTTCGTATCATGTTATGCTGGCTGCAGAGAATGCAGCCGCTCAATTGGCAAAATAAAAACTGCCGGATTCAAGCTAGATAAAAAGGATGAGGTGAGTGTCAAAGTTCACCTCATCCTTTTTGTCAGTAGGGTCCGGTTAGGGTTTTGCAGCTCGTGTCGCAGATCGACAACTTTCAAGAAAAACAATAAAAATCGACGACTTATCACATTTTCAGCTTAACAAGCGGCCGCGAGGGAGGGCAGCGAATTTTCGTAACTACCTGATATCGAAGGGAATTACGAAAATGTCGCTGCTGTCCCGAATGGCGCTAGGTTACACCCTGGACCTGGCGCCCCATTTCGAGAACTTCCTGAACCACCCCGATGCGCGGCTGGATAACAACGTGGCCGAACGGGCGATTCGCCCTCTGACGATCGGCCGCAAAAACTGGCTCTTCGTCGGTAGCGAGGACGGCGGTCACGCCGCCGCGACGATCCTGTCGCTGATTCAGACCTGCCGGAATCTGGGTATCAACCCTCAGGAGTACCTGGAAGATGTCCTCCGGCGGATCATGAGTCACCCGGCCAAACGGATCGATGAACTGCTGCCGGATCGTTGGCTGGCCTCCCGCCAGAAGATTGCCGCATCGCAAACTGCTTCGCAAGATGGGCTGGGTTGACGGATACTCTGCTGACTTCTGGCGGCCCATCGAAACGCCTCTCGACGCTTCTAGCACAATGGCAGACCGCCAGATCTCCCCGGGTAATGCACGCGACCTTCCTCCCATATACCCGCCACATATACAGCCCCATCCTGCCGGATGACTATTGGGCTTTGAAGATCGTGGCCTTCTCGACCGAATGGAACTGCCTCGTATGTGATTCCTGTTCGTCGGGCCGGGATTTTGCCTGCGGCTTCTTTCAGATTCCACCTCGCGGTGGACACCCTTGCCGTTCGGCTAGCGGTTCCCGTAATCAGGATCCGCAGAGGACTTTCACCTCCAAGTCACCACTCAACCACCACAGTTGAATGGATGGTGCTTACGCACCAGGCGCCCTGCCGGGCGCACCAACGAAAAAGCCCCGGCAACCGCCGGAGCTTTTCGTTTCATGCGTATCGCGGAAGAAGCTTACCTGACCTTCTGAGCCACCAAGTCTTCTTCTTCGATGCCCACCGGTACTTCGGCGCCAACTTTGACCTTCTTGGGCTTGAGCGTCAGGGCCATCATGGCACCGACCAGAAGCATCACGCCGGCGGAGGCGAAAGAGACGGTGACGCCGCCGAACTTGGCATTGAGGGCTGCCGAGAGTTTCACTAGGACGAAGGCGCCAACGCCCCAGGCGGAGAAGAGAATACCGTAGTTCATGCCGTAGTTTTTAGTGCCCCAGTAATCCTTGGCGAAGGACGGGAAGAGGGACAGGTTGGTGCCGTAGTTGAAGCCGATGAAGGTAGCCAGCAGGGTGACGATGAGGCCGCTGGAAGAGTCGCCAGTGACGACCGGGATGGCGGCAAACATCAGAACCGCCTGGAAGAGCATCATGATGGTCAGAGTGGCGGCGCGACCGATTTTGTCGGAGAGAACCCCGGCGATAACGCGACCGGAAGCGTTGCCGATGGCCATGACGGCGACAGCGATGAAAGCGTATTCACCCATACTCTTCTTGGCCAGGCCGGCCATGCTGCCGATAACCATCAGCCCGGCGCCGGCGCCGATGAAGTAGGTCAGCCAGCAGGTATAAAAACGACCTTCCTTGAGCATTTCCATCGGGGTTCTGTCAGCCGCGGAATTCTTCTTGGCGGCGGCGCTACCGGCGGCAGGCGCGCCGGCGGGAATATAACCGGCCGGAGGATTGACCACCATGGTGGCCATGCCGCAGACGATGGTTATAAAGGCGGCGCCGAGGATGAACATTGTTTTATGCAGACCATAGGCGCCGAGCAGATACTGGCAGGTCGGTGCCAGGTAAACCGGGGCGATGCCAAAGCCGGCGACGACGATCCCGGCGATCAGACCGGTTTTAGCCGGAGAAAACCACTTGAGGGCCGGAGGAGTGGCCGCCGAGTAGCCGAAGCCGAAGCCCGCGCCGGCGAAAACGCCGAAGCCGAGAATCCAGCCCCAGTAGCTGGAGGTCTGGGAACAGATGATGAAACCGGCGCCGACCAGCAAACCACCGAGCATGGCGGTGAGACGGGGACCAACCTTATCCTGCATCTTGCCGCCAATAATCATGGCCACGGCAAAAACCAGGCAGGCATAAGCATAGGGATCGCCCGCGCCGTCGAACAGTTTGGCGATGTCACCTTTGAGCATACTGTAGGCATAGAGGATACCTAACGCCAGATTGACGCCGGTGCCGGCGATTACGACGGTCCAACCTCTGTTCTTAACTACTTGGCTACTCATGACATTTTCCTCCTTGGTTTGAATGGGTGTTTCACTATGGTAAAGAGACTGGTATCTCACTTGAAAAGAGAGCGGCCATTTCACTTTAAAAGACGGTACCTCGGGTCGACCGTTCACTGGTTTATCCATCATGATTTCCCCCGCATCCCGGCGTTCTTTCACGGCGTTGCCGGTATGAATTCCGATTCGTTCGTTTTCCAACTCCGAAACATTCCGTGTAACCAACTGCTGATAACGGGTACATGCCCAATAACGGGAACTACAGAAATCGACTATCATCTTTACGTCGTGGGGCGAAATGTAACCGCACCCGACATCGCAACAATCTTCGTTTTTTCTGAAATAGGGACAATGCCCGTTTCCCGCCATGTTCTGAGGCCTCGCTTGCCTGGGGTCCTGAATGCGGCGACCGTCTTTTCTTTGGTTATCCATAAGAGCAACGCCCATACCAATGTTTTATATTTTTTTTAAATTAATTTTTTACCAGTACTTTCGAGATGTTAAACATAATAACAACGGATTAAAATGGTTTCGGCGGGGACGGGTTGTTTTGCACAAATGCAAAAGTGGCTAACCTGAAGCCGAGGTTCCCAATCGGATCAAAACCGTATCGACCCCCGATGGGCCGCGGTTATTAAAGCTTTTTATCAGGGGAAAAAGCTACTTAGCGTTTTTCAAAACAAAGTTTTGCAATCCTGCGAGGAGAAAGTCGGGAGAATTTTGCACGATTGCAAATGCAAATCGACCTTCCTTAGCAACCGAACGTCTATTGGCAGTGTCCCGGCACGAACCGGAAACTTTTTTGGTCAGGCCCGTGGAGTCTTTTCACCGCTCATAGCGTCTTCCAGACGATTGGCGTCGCTCGGCGCCGCAGACAAAAAACTTATTTTTCTTGTCATTTCAGCCATCTTGCGGTATTTCAACAGTCGCTTTCAAGCTCGGCACAGCGTTTGCATTAATTGATGGCCAAACGACCTGTTTTCGAAAAGGCAAACCCCGGGCAACCGGGGGACGCAAAACTACGGGTCCGGAAAGGTTCCGGATAGCCGAGTTGCCAAAACGGGGCGGACCACTTACTCCCGCCTCCTCACTTCGAAAGCACCCCCCAATTAACTTCATTAGTACGGAGGCGTTCCATGACTACCTCAACCCTGAGTCGTCCGCGGCTCTCTGCTCTCGGCTTCCTGCCCTTGATCGGAGCCATCGTTCTCACTCTGACCCTCGTTTTCGCCATCGATGCTCTCGCCGTCCAGCCGAACTCCAAACGGGTCGCGGGTGAACTGCTAGTGCAAATCCATGCGGGAGCTGCCGCTAATGCCGTTGACGGCGAATTCAAACGTCTGGGCGCTACGACGGCCCAGGAAATCCCGGGCATCAAGGTCAAGCGCATCCGCATCAACGAGGCCAATCACGACAAGGTCAAAGCGGCCTTGGCCCGCAATCCTCATGTTGCCTTCGTCGAGGATAACTTCATCGCCCAGGGACTGCTGGTGCCGAGCGACACCACCTACCCCAGCCAATGGCATCTGCCAAAAATCGCCGCTCCCCAAGGCTGGGATCTCTCCACCGGCGCAAGCGGCGTGCCCATCGCCATCATCGATTCGGGCATCGACGCCGATCATCCCGACCTCGCCGCCAAACTGCTCCCCGGCTACAACTTTCTTAACGGCACGACCGTCACCGACGACCTCTTCGGCCACGGTACCGCTGTCGCCGGTTCCGCCGGCGCCATCGGCAACAACGCTCAGGGTGTCGCCGGCGTCGCCTGGGACAATCCCCTGATGCCCATGGTCGTTCTCGATACCAGCAACTACGCCACCTACGCCAACATCGCCTCGGCCATCATCCGCGCCGTGGATCAGGGAGCCAGGGTTCTCAATATCAGCATCGGCGGCAGCAGTTCCTCGATTACTCTGCAAAATGCCGTCAACTACGCCTGGTCCAAGGGGGCAGTGATCGTCTCCTCGGCGGCCAACTACAGCGTGAGCACCCCCTATTATCCCGCCGCCTGCGAAAACGTGCTGGCCATTTCGTCCACGGATAAATACGACGCCCTGTCGAGCTTTTCCAACTACGGCAACTGGATCGACCTGGCCGCGCCCGGTAGCATCATCTACACGACCAATCGCGGCGGCGGCTACGGCGCTTGGAATGGTACATCCTTCTCCTCCCCCATCGTCGCCGGCCTGGCCGGACTGATCTGGTCGACCAACCCGGAGCTGAGCAACGCCGAAGTCGTCGAAATCCTCAAGCAGGGCGCGGACGATCTCGGAACGGCCGGCTTCGATACCTCCTTCGGATTCGGACGCATCAACGTCTACAACAGCCTGCAACTGGCCCAGAGCGTCGTACCGACCCCCGACCAAGAAGCGCCGACCGTCGCCCTGACCTCCCCCGGCGACGGCGACGGCGTGAGCGGAGCCGTTGTGGTAACCGCCAATGCCACCGACAACCTAGCGGTCAATCGGGTTGATCTGCTGATCGACGGCAAAGTCTTCGCTACCGACGAAAGCGCCCCCCACAGCTTCTCGTGGGAAACCGCAAGCCTCGCCGACGGTTGGCGCACCCTCTCCGCCATCGCTTACGACGAAGCCGGCAATGTCGGGACTTCGGCGGAAATCATGGTTTTGGTCAGCAATCCGACCCAGGATGTGGAAGCGCCGACGGTCGAAATCCTCTCCCCTTACGCCGGTGACACCGTCGCCAAAAAAGTCACGGTCAACGCCGCCGCCAACGACAACGTCGCCGTAACCCGCATTGACCTGTCCGTCGACGGCAAACTGACCAAGACCGTTTATGCTTCGACCCTTTCTCATATCCTGAACACCGCTCGTCTGAGCGCCGGGGCGCATACCCTGAGCGTGCAGGCCTTCGACGCCGCCGGCAACATCGGTGAGGATTCGGTCATCGTCTATCGTTAAGAAGTTCTTTCTTTCCCGTATACGCAAAAAGGACCAGGTTGTCAGCCTGGTCCTTTTTGCGTTTTCTGTTGGGCGAAAAGGGTTCCCCTGCCCTGTTATCTTTTCACTCGCCGTACATCGCCAGCACTTCCGCCGAATATCCTTCCCCAACGTAAATGTAGAGGGGTGCCTCCACCGTCAGGCTGGGGCGCCCCTCCTTGCGCCCTTCGACCAGCACCAACCGTGCCCCCTGCCCCGGGCGGGAATAGACACAGCGCAGCCGCTTCGGCTCCAGCCGCATCCGGCGCATCGCCGCCAGCACCTCAGCCAAGCGCTCGGCGAGGTGGATAAGATAGAAGCGCCCTCCCTGCTTGAGCAGAAAATAGGCGGCAACCAGAAAATCCTCCAGGCCACCCGCCAGTTCGTGCCGGGCAGCAGCCCGTTCATCCCTAGGCGCCACCTTGCCGGTACCGATCGGTCGAAAGGGGGGATTGCTCAAGACGACATCGCAGGATTCGGGCGCGAGCACACCTCGTAAATCCCGCAAATCCCGATGAATAATGCTGATCCGCTCGGCTAGACCATTGAGAACTGCGGCGCGCTGCGCCCGATCGGCGGCCTGCGACTGTATCTCCACCCCGACAATCGAACCGGCGGCGGTGCGCCGCGCCAGCAGCAGGGGAATCACCCCCGATCCGGTACCGAGATCGACCACCGCCTCGCCGGCGCCGATCCGAGCGAAGGCACAGAGCAGCACCGGGTCGAGGGAAAAGCGGTAGCCGTCCCGACTCTGGATAATCCGCAAGCCGCCGCAGCGCAGATCATCGAGGGTTTCATCGGGAGCGAGTTGGACTTCATCTATGGTCGTCACCTTATCTGAAACCTGCTGGCCGCTCATCACGTTCAAATTCACCCCGTTCGGTTAAGGGGACACTGAGCAGACCCGACTCGTCATCGGCATAGGGCGGGGCGAAACTGCGAGGGGAGCGTGAAAGACTCCCTGGCGAAGGTTCATTGGAGGGAGTGCTGTCCCGGCGTTGATTTAAGACCGTGAGGCGTGAAGTGAGGCAAGAAAAAGACTTTTACCCCCCTCACGCCTCACTCCTCACCTTCCCTAACTCCCGTAGGAGTGCAGGCCCGCAAGCAGCAGGTTGACGCCGAGATAGCAGAAGATTGTTGCGACGAAGCCGATGACCGACAGCCAGGCCGCCTTGCGCCCGACCCAGCCCCGGGTGAAACGGGCATGCAGGAAAGCCGCGTAGATGAACCAGATGATCAGACTCCAGGTTTCCTTCGGGTCCCAGCTCCAGTAGGTGCCCCAGGCGTAGTTTGCCCAGGCGGCGCCGGTGATGATGCCCAAAGAGAGCATGGGAAAGCCGAACATGATCGCCTTGTAGTTGATGTCGTCCAACACCTTGGCGCTTGGGAAAATCCCCGTCAGCCCCTGCTTGTCCCCTTTGCGCTCTTCGCGCCCAATCACCAGCAGATACATGATCGATGCCCCGCAGGCGACGGCGAAACCGGCGTAACCGAGGAAGCAGGTGATGACGTGGTAGGTCAGCCAGTTGCTCTGCAGGGCCGGCACCAGCGGCTGGATCTGGGCGTTTAAGCCGAGCTGCGCCCAGATCATGAAGATGAAGGCGAAGGGGATGACGAAGGCCCCGACCGCGCGCTGTTTGTACTTGAAATCCATGAGCAGATAGCAGAGAGCGATGCTCCAGGCGAAGAAGACCACTGACTCGTAGAGGTTGGAGAGGGGTGCCTGCTCAAAGCCCAGGGCGTAGGCCTCGCGCCAGCGCAGGCCGATGGCCAGGGTGTTGGCGGCGAAACCGGCCCAGACCGCCCCGGTCGCGGCCAGGGCGACGGCTCGGCTGCGACTGACGAGGTAGATGATGAAGAGCACCATCGCGGCGAAATAGGCGATGGTCGTGATATTGAAAAAGAGGGAACTGGTCATTTTATTCCTCCAACGGCAACCGGCCGGGTTCAGGAAACGAGTTCGGATTTGAGGTTCTTCTTGAATTCGTCAAAAAAGAGTTCAAAGCCCGGCTGGTTGCGATGGGCGCTGCCGCCGATCTTGACGCCGACTTGGTCGCCGACCGCTTCGACCCGCACCCAGATGCGCCGATGGGACATGAAGAATGCAACCATCGAGCCGACAATCATCAGAAAACAGCCGAGCCAGACCACCCAAACCCCGGGATCCTTGGCTACCTGCAAGCCGGTGTAGTAACGCTGCTTGAAATCCCCGAGCACAAAACGGTAGGCGGCATCACGCCGGCTGTCGAACCCTGGAAACTTCTGGAGAACGAGATAGGTAGAACGCTTGCCTTCGGCGTCGACGACTTCCAGTTGCGCGCCGGGGCCGAAGTTCTGATAGGACTGGGAGACGTTGAGCACCCGCAGAGTGCTGCCGCCGGGCAGGCCCACGCGCTGCCCCTGGCGCACGGCGAGATCAATGGTCTCACCCGTCGCTACGGCCGTCGCCTGCAGGCGAATCTGAGCGTCGCCGGTCGGCCCGTAGCTCGACTGGTAGAAGGTGATGCCCTTGTAGGTCAGGGGATCGTTGACGATGACCGGTCGTCTCTCCTCGATCACCTGCCCACCGTCGATGACCGTCAGCAAACTTTTGAATTCCTTGGGCCGATTGGAGCCTTCGTAGAAACTCACGGAAAATTCGTCGCAGCGCACGGTGAAGCCGAGATCGATGGGGGCATTGCTCCCCCGGGGCCAGACCCGGCTTTCGCTCGTCCCCTCGACAATATTGACGAAGGCCTTGTAACCCCAGAGATTGCCGATAATCGCTCCGACAAAGATGATCAGAATCGACAGATGGGTGACATAGACGCCGAAGCGGGCATAACGCATCTTCTGGGCAAAAAAATGCAGGGTACCGTCCTGGTCGGTGAGAACCGGCGCAGCGAAATGCTGCCGCAGGTAGACCGAGACCTTCTCTCCCACCTGCTCGATGCTCTTGCCCTTGACCAGTTGCTCCTCGGTGTTGGCGAAGGTCTGAAAGAGGGCGTCATCTGCGGTCAAACGGGGTTGGGTGACCGCTTTCCAGACCAGGGGAAAACGCTTCAGCGAACAAGCGATGAGATTGAGCGAAAAGATGCCGAGCAGCGCCAAAAACCACCAGGAATGGTACATGTCGAAGAATTGCAGGGAATCAAGCAGGCGATACGTGCTCTCAGTGTACCGCTGGAGATATTCCTCCGGAGAACGATTCTGCTGGATAACCGTGCCGATGATGGAGGTCGCCGCCAGCAGGATGAGGGTGACGATAGTCAACTTGAGGGAACAGAAGAAATCCCAGAGGGCGTCAATCGGATTTTTTTTCGCTGGCAAGATGGTGTACTCCCGAGACAGGAGCCGTCGCCGACCGCGCGCAGGCCCCGGAAAACAAACAAAAGGAGCCGCAGGCAACCCGGCTCCGGCAAACAAAAGTACGGAAGGACTGCTCCACGGCGGTGCGGCGCGGAGTAGTCCACTCCGGAAAAGCTAATATAAGGGTTCTTGAGCTGTCAAGGAAAACTCCCGGCAACAAAGACCGAGAAAAACCCTCGGCAAAAACCGCCGGATTCGCGACTGCCGATTAAAATCCGTCGCGCACCAGACGCTCGGCCAAGGATTTGGCCTTCTTCTCGACGCCAGTGGCCAGTTCCACCTTGTAGTCAGCCAGACGCCCGGCCAGGGCTTCGTCGGCCGTGGCGAGGATCTGCACGGCGAAGAGTCCGGCGTTGCGGGCGCCAGCCTTGCCGATGGCCATGGTCGCCACAGGAATGCCCGCCGGCATCTGCACCATGGAAAGAAGCGCGTCGAGCCCCCCGAGGGAAGTGGCGTCGATGGGCACGGCGATGACCGGCAGGGTCGATTCGGCCGCCACCACTCCCGCCAGGTGGGCGGCGGCGCCGGCGCCGGCGATCAGCACCTTGAGCCCCCGCTCCCTGGCCGAACGTACATACTTGGCGGTGCGCTCGGGGGTGCGGTGGGCACTGGAAACGGTCATTTCGAAGGGAACGCCGAAACTCTTGAGCGCATGGGCGGCCTCGGCCATCACCTCGTAATCATTATCGCTGCCCATCAGAATTCCGACCAACGGCTTGTCACTCATGGCTTACTCCTCGTTCTCATCAAAACGGATGATCATCGCCGGCCCCCAATGCCGGTTGATTTTTCGTTAACGGTTCAGCGCTTTCTGCCCGATATCCTTACGATACTGGACATCTTTCCAGTGAATCGCCCGGACTCCTTCGTAGGCTTTGGCAATGGCCTCGGCCACCGTCCCTCCGAGGCCGGTCACGCCGAGCACCCGGCCGCCGTGGTTGACGATCTTACCGTCCTGAAAAGCGGTTCCGGCATGGAAGACCATCAGGTTCTCGACGGCTTCCGCCGCCTCCAGTCCGGAAATCTCCAGTCCCTTCTTGAAACTGCCGGGATACCCTCCCGAAGCCATGACCACGCAGACCGCCGCTTTCTCGTGCCATTCCAGGGACGCGCCGCCCAGTTCCCCCCGGGCACAGGCCTGCAGCACCGGCACGATGTCCGACTTCATCCGCATGAGTAGCGGCTGGGCCTCGGGATCGCCGAAACGGGCGTTATATTCCACCACCTTCGGCTTGCCGTCGGCAATCATCAACCCGACGTAGAGGATACCGCGATAGGGACAGCCCTCGGCGGCCATGCCAGCAATGGTCGGCTTGACAATGGTCTCGATGACCTCGGCGGCGACGGCCTCGGTCACCACCGGCGCCGGCGAATAGGCGCCCATACCGCCGGTGTTCGGCCCCTCGTCGTTATCGAAGATGCGCTTGTGGTCCTGGGCCGAAGCCAGGGGCAGAATGTTTTTGCCGTCGGTAAAGACGAAGAAGGAAGCCTCCTCGCCAGCCATGAACTCTTCGATGACCACCTGGCTGCCGGCAGCGCCGAAGACCTTGTCGAGGAGGATGTCGTCCACCGCCGCCAGCGCCTGCTCGACGGTCACAGCAACGATCACTCCCTTGCCGGCGGCGAGTCCGTCAGCCTTGACGACGATGGGCGCCCCCTGCGTGCGGATGTAGGCATGGGCCTGATCCCGGTCGCTGAAGGTGCGATAGGCGGCGGTGGGGATGCCGTACTTGGCCATCAGATCCTTGGAAAAACCCTTGCTTCCCTCCAGCCGCGCCGCCGCCCGGCTGGGGCCGAAGATCTCCAGCCCCGCCGCCTGAAAACGGTCGACGATCCCCAGAGTCAGCGGTACTTCCGGCCCGACCACGGTCAGGTCGATTTTCTCGGCACGAGCGAAATCGAGCAGGGCATCAATCTCTTCGGCCTGAATGTGCACACACTCGGCCAGCGCCGCGATGCCGGGATTCCCCGGCGCGCAGTACAGGGTCTTCACCAACGGCGACTGAGCGATTTTCCAGACCAGGGCATGCTCCCGCCCGCCCCCGCCGATGACCAGTATTTTCATAAAAACCTCTCGAAATCGGTGATTTGTAATTGGTGACTGGCATTGTTTCACCAATCGCCAACCCCCGGAAGCATGCAATTTTTCGCAAGATCAAGACGCCCAAGGAAAAAATGCGGAGGCGTAAACCAGTACGCCGCACAAGCGTTTTCCGCCGGGCAACACCGGGATTGCGGAAAAGGGCCGTTTCCTAGTGGCGGAAATGGCGCATCGCGGTAAAGACCATGGCAATGCCGTGCTCCTCGGCGGCGGCAATGACTTCTTCGTCGCGGATCGAGCCGCCCGGCTGGATGACGGCGGTGACGCCGACGGCGGCGGCGTTGTCAAGGCCGTCACGGAAGGGGAAAAAGGCATCGGAGGCCATAGCCGAACCCTTGACGTCGAGTCCCGCGTGTTCGGCCTTGATAGCGGCGATGCGGGCCGAGTTCACCCGGCTCATCTGGCCGGCGCCAACACCGATGGTCATGCCCTCTCTGCCGTAGACGATGGCGTTGGACTTAACGAACTTGGCCACCCGCCAGGTGAAGAGCAGATCCCGCATCTCCGTTTCGGTGGGGGCACGCTTGGTCACGACCTTGAGCTCGTTATAGAGGGACAGGTCGGTGTCCTGGACCAGCAGGCCACCGTTGACCCGTTTGAAATCGAGACGCCGGCCCGGTTCGGCCGGCCAGAAACCACATTCGAGCAGGCGCACGTTCTTCTTGGCGGCGACGATCGCGCTCGCCTCTGTGGAGACGGCCGGGGCGATAATGACCTCGACAAACTGTTTGTCGCAGATCGCCTTGGCGGTAGCGCCGTCGAGTTCACGGTTGAAGGCAATGATGCCGCCGAAGGCCGATTCCGGGTCGGTGGAAAAGGCGCGGTTGTAGGCATCGAGCAGATTTTCACCGAGAGCGACGCCGCAGGGGTTGGCGTGCTTGACGATGACGCAGGCCGGCCCCTCGCTGAACTGCTTGACGCATTCGAGGGCGGCATCGGTATCGCCGATGTTGTTGTAGGAAAGTTCCTTGCCTTGCAACTGGCGGGCGGTGGCGATGGACGCCTCACTGACGCTCTTCTCCACGTAGAACGCCGCATTCTGATGGGGATTCTCGCCGTAGCGCATCCCTTGCGCCTTCTTGTACTGCAGGGTGAGGGTCGGCGGAAACTCGGCGGATTCGGCATCGAGTTTCTTGCCCAACCAGTTGGAGATCATGCCGTCGTAGGCGGCGGTGTGCTGATAGACCTTCACCGCCAACCGGAAATTGGTTTCGCGGGAGACCGCGCCGCCGCCGGCCTTCATCTCGGCGAGAACGGCCGGGTAATCGGCGCAGTCAACGATGACGGTAACGTCACGGTTATTTTTGGCGGCGCTGCGCAGCATGGTCGGGCCGCCGATATCGATATTCTCGATGGCGTCCTCTAAGGTGCAGTCGGCTTTGGCCACCGTCGCCTCGAAGGGATAGAGGTTGACCACCACCATATCGATGTGTTCGATGCCGTACTCCTTCATCTTCGCCACGTGCTCGGGGTTGTCGCGCATGCCGAGCAGGCCGCCGTGGACCTTGGGATGGAGGGTCTTGACCCGGCCGTCGAGCATTTCCGGAAAACCGGTGAACTCGGAGACGTCCTTGACGGTCAGGCCGGCATCACGCAGCAGCTTGGCGGTGCCGCCGGTGGAAAGGATCTCGACGCCGTATGCGGCCAATTCCTTGGCGAAGTCGACGATGCCGGACTTGTCCGACAGACTGATGAGGGCGCGCTTGATGGTAGCCATGGAAATATCCTTTCATGCGAAGAGCGGGGAGCGAAAACGTCGGTCCGTCGATCGGCCAGGAAGAGGAAATTCATCGGCGGACGTTGTATACGGTTACGCCAAAAACACGAAAAAACCGTCATGACGGCGGTTTTTTCAGAAGTCGAGCGCGTGCAGAAAAGCCTTTTCGAAGGCTGGGGTTCCCGAAAGGGGATAGGGCGTCAGGCTTTTGACCAGGGATTCCAGCCGGGTCGCGGCATCGGGTTCGAGCAGATAGCGAACCGTGCCGGAAAGCGCCCCCGCCGGGACGAAACGCACCCTATCTACCATGTTTTCCGGCAACATGGCAACTTTTTTCAATGCCGCAGGCGCCAGAGAAAGCCCGAAAGAACCAGTCAGGATGACCGCTCCGACCTCCCCCGCCGCGACCTTGGCCCGACCGAGAAGGCAGTCGACCCCGGCCCGCACCGCCCCCTTGGCCAACTGAAAGGCGCGAATGTCGTCTTGGGTTAGCCGCAGTTCCCGCGCCGCGTCCCGATAGAGACGCAGGGACGGGCCTTCTCCGTTTGCAACCAGGTAACGGGCCAGGTTCGTTTCCACGGCGTCGGGATCGAGAAACGTGCCGTGCCGGTCCATGAGACCACCGTCGAGGGCGGCAGCCACCGCCGCGACCAGGCCGCTGCCGCAGAGCCCCAAGGGTGGCCGGTCGGCGACGGTCAGAAGGCGCAGGACATCCCCCTCGATCCGCACACCGCGAATCGCCCCCGGCGTCGCCGCCATACCGCAGGCGATGCCGTCCCCCTCGAAGGCTGGCCCGGCGGGGACCGAGGTCACCCACCAGCGCCCCTCGGCAAAAAGGGCCATCTCGCCGTTGGTGCCGACATCGATATAGAGGCTGGTTGTCTCCGGGGGGGGACAAGCGAAAAGAAAGGCGACCAGATCGCCCCCGACATAGCCGCTGACCAGAGGGAAGAGGTAGAGGGGCACCGGCAGGTCGAGCCCCAGCTCGGCGGGGTCGAGCAGCGCGCCTTCGGGATGCCGGGGGCGGTGCGGGGGAAAGAGGATGGCATCGACGGATAGGCGGCGCAGCAGATGACTGATCGCCGGATTGGCGGCGGCGGCCGCGCCGCGCAAGGATTGGCGGGGGCGACCGGAGAGACTGAGCAGCTCGGCCAGCAGCCGGTCGATGCCTGTAACCAGCAGCCCTTGCAGGCGCTCCCCCTCCCCAGCGCGCGCCGCTTCGAGACGGCGAATGACGTCGCTGCCCAGTTCCCGCTGGGGATTGAGCAGGCGGGATTCGGCCAGGGTCCGGCCGGAAGCGTCGACCAGCCGCCCGGCGAGGGTGGTCGTCCCCAGATCAAGGGCAAGATAGCTGTCGGATGGGTTCATCACACCCCGGCCCTATTCGTCGAGATAGACGCGCGGCACCCGCTTGCTCACCTGACAGAAGACTTCATAGGCGATGCTGCCGATACGCTCGGCCCATTCCTCGGCGGTGATCCGGTTGCCGTTGTCCCGGCCGAGAAGGGTCACTTCGTCGCCGACGGCCACATCGGGGATGTCGGTGACGTCGACCAGTGTCCAGTCCATGCACACGGTCCCCGCCACCTTCGCCCGTTTCCCGCGAATCAGCACCTCGCCGCGATTGGAGAGCCGCCGGTTGTAGCCGTCGGCGTAACCGACGGGGATGGCGGCAAGTAGGGTTTCCCGTTCCGCGACAAAACGATGGGCATAGGAGACCCCGGTCCCCGCCGGCACCCACTTGAGCTGGGCGACGCTGGTGCGAAAACTCATCACCGGACGCAGGTCGAGCCGCCCGGCGAAGGCGTTGCTGGGCAGGGCGCCGTAGAGGACGATGCCCGGCCGCGCCAGGTTGCATTCGGGCAGATCCTTGGTGAAGATGGCGGCGCTGTTGCCGATATGGACGAACTCCGGCGCGAACCCCGAGCCCCGCACCTGGGCAAGAGAGTCGCGGAAGAGGGCGATCTGGTGGTCGGTGAAGGGGCGCTCGGGCTCGTCGGCCATGGCCAGATGGGAAATCACCCCCGCCAGATGCAGATGTTTCAGTTCCGCCAGGCACGGCAAGACCCCGGCCAGTTCTTCGGGACGAAAACCAACCCGGCCCATGCCGGTATCGATCTTCAGATGGTAGGAACAAACCTCGCCCCGTTCGCCGGCGGCGCGATCCATGCGCCGGGCGGCGTCGAGATCAAAGAGGGTCGGGGTCAGGCGGTAGCGAAAAAACTCCTCTTCCTGGCCAGGATAGACGCCGCCCAGAACCAGGATCGGCCGCGCCACCCCGGCGGCGCGCAAATCCATCCCCTCTTCGGCGATCGCCACCCCGAAGAGATCGACCCCGGCCCGCTCCAGGGTCGGCATCAACCGGGCTGCGCCATGGCCGTAGGCATCGGCCTTGACCACCGCGAGGATCCGCGTTTCGGAAGTGAGGTGTTGACGGACCTGCTGGAGATTATGCCGCAGGGCGGCAAGATCGATTTCGACGTGGGTGGGGCGATGGCCATGCATGACGGAAACCTCGGGGAGGGATGAAAGTGTGATTTTTAGCACGCGGCCGAGATCGGTGTAAAGGGCAAACTCCCCGCCCGAAAACAGCCGACTGCTTTTGCGGTTGACAGGCCGGGGGGTAATCCGATAGGCTCAACTTCCCGTCGCCGGCGGAATTGAATGGGTGGATGTTTTCTCGGCAAGAGTCGAGAAGTAAATCGCCGGCGCCATCGAGAAGATCAAATGCATCGGCGTCGCCTCAGGCGATGTCCGTGGGCAAACGGCCTAAGCCGCATATCGACAATACAAAATACCGCTAGGGGAGTTCTATACTGAGAGTTTCGCTCCCGCGAAACGACCCTTGGAACCTGATCCGGGTGATGCCGGCGTAGGGAAGCGGCGATCAGAACCGACGACGTTCAAATCGCCGCGCCCCATTGTCGGGCCCGGCGATTTTTCTTTGCCCCAACCATAAAGTTTTCACAACAAGCATTTAAAGTGGGATGGCTAGATAAAAGCGCCACCTGCAAAGCGCGCAACCGGCGAGTAATGAGGCGTACTGACGTACGTCGAAGCAGCGGGCCGGTTGCAGTAACACAGTCAGTTGGTGAGTTTTGGCGACGCCATCAACCGAGAAGGAAAAAACGGCCATGAAGACCATCGAAGGGCTCTATCTGCTCACCGACCATAACCGGGACGGCCGGCTCAAGGCCCGGGTCAAGGCGGCCCTCAAGGGGGGCGCGCGCATCGTTCAGTATCGGGACAAAACCCGCCCGGCCATGGAACAGGTGGCGGACGCCGCCGAATTGCGGGAGCTGTGCCGTAAGCACGGTGCCCTCTTTCTGGTCAACGACGATGCCGAACTGGCGAAGGCCTGCGACGCCGATGGCGTTCATCTTGGCCAGGAAGACGGTACCATCGCCGAGGCCCGCAAGCTCCTCGGTCACGGCCGCGTCATCGGCATCTCCACCCGTACCGCCGAAGAGGCGATCAAGGCGGAAATGCAGGGGGCCGATTACGTCGCCATCGGCAGCATCTTCCCCACCGGCAGCAAAAACGACGCCGTGGTCGTCGGTCTCGAAACTCTGACCAAGGTCCGCCGGGCGGTGAGCATCCCGGTGGTCGCTATCGGCGGAATCGACGTCAACGGCGCCGACGTCGTTCTGAACGCCGGAGCCAACGCGGTGGCGGTCATCTCGGCGGTCATGGAGGATGACTCTCCGGAAATCGCCGCCCGCGAAATCTCCATGCTCTTCAACCGCCGCAAGCCCTATCCGCGCGGGCGGGTGCTGACCGTGGCCGGTTCCGACTCCGGCGGCGGTGCCGGCATCCAGGCCGACATCAAGACCATCACCTTGCTCGGCGGCTATGCCGGTAGCGCCATCACCGCCCTGACCGCGCAAAACACCCAGGGGGTCAGCGGCATTCATCCGGTTCCGGCCGAGTTCGTCGGCGAACAGATCCGCGCGGTCCTCACCGATATCGGTGCCGACACCCTCAAGACCGGCATGCTCCACAGCGCGGAGGTCGTGGCCCTGGTAGCCCAGGCGATCCGCCGCCACTCGCTCCCGGCGGTGGTCGATCCGGTGATGATCGCCAAGGGGGGCGCCGCGCTGCTGCAAGCGGAGGCGGTGGAAATCCTCAAGATCGAACTACTCCCCGAAACCTACCTGCTGACCCCCAACCTGTTGGAAGCCGCAGCCCTCACCGACATGCCGGTGGAGAACGAAGGGGACATGGAACGCGCGGCGCGCAAACTGCGGGAGATGGGGGCGCGCAACGTCCTGATCAAGGGCGGGCACCTGCCCGGCGACGCCGTCGATCTGCTCCTGACTGCCAAGGGGCTGCATCGCCTGCCCGCCGAGCGCATCGACACCCGCAACACCCACGGCACCGGCTGCACCTTATCCGCCGCCATCGCCGCTCTGCTCGCCGGCGGTCTGCCCTTGAAAACCGCCGTCGAACAGGCCAAGCGCTTCGTCAGCGAAGCCATTGCCACAGCGCCGAATCTCGGTTCCGGGCACGGCCCGCTCAACCACTGGCAGGGGGCGAAGGCCATCAGCTGAGGAACCCTGGACGCCCTCACCATCCAAGGATTTCATTACGGATTCATCCCATCCAAAAATCGAGGAAACCATGACCCAACTCGAATTCGCCCGCAAGGGCATCATTACCGACAAAATGAAAGAGGCGGCGGCCCGCGAAGGAATCGACCCCGAACTGCTGCGTGAGCGCATCGCCGAAGGCACCGCCATCATCTGCCACAACAACCTCCACAAAAACGGCATCCCCTTAGCCGTCGGCAAAGGCCTGCGCACCAAGGTCAACGCCAACATCGGCACCAGCAAGGACGACAAGAGCATCGACAAGGAGTTGGAAAAGGCCCGGGTGGCCGTGGCCGCCGGCGCCGACGCCATCATGGACCTCTCCACCGGCGGGCCCATTGACGAGATCCGCGCCGCCATTATCCGCGAAACCCAAGCCTGCATCGGCTCGGTCCCCCTCTATCAGGCCGCCGTCGACACCGTCACCCGCAAAGGCAAGGCGATGGTCAAGATGACCGTCGACGAGATCTTCGCCGGCATCAAGAAGCATCTGGATGACGGCGTCGACTTCATCACCGTCCACTGCGGCGTGAACCGCGCCGCCGTCGAGCAGATGGACCGCGAAGGGCGGATCATGGAAGTCGTCTCCCGCGGGGGCTCCTTCACCATCGAGTGGATGACCTACAATAACGCCGAAAATCCCCTGTACGAGTACTACGACCGCCTGCTCGAACTGGTCAAACCTTATGACGCCACCCTCTCCCTGGGGGACGGCTTCCGCCCCGGCTGCCTGGTCGACGCCACCGACCGGGCGCAAATCCAGGAACTGATTACCCTCGGCGCCCTGACCCAGCGCGCCTGGGACGCCGGCATCCAGGTGATGATCGAAGGCCCCGGCCATGTGCCGCTGAACCAGATCGAGGCCAACATGCTGCTGCAGAAACAGCTCTGCCACGGCGCCCCCTTCTACGTTCTCGGCCCCTTGGTCACCGACATCGCCCCCGGTTACGACCACATCACCTCCGCCATCGGCGGCGCCCTGGCGGCAGCCGCCGGCGCCGACTTCCTCTGCTATGTCACGGCCAGCGAACATCTCGCCCTGCCGAGCGCGGCCGACGTCCACGAAGGAGTCATTGCCAGCCGCATTGCCGCCCATGCCGGGGATATCGTCAAAGGCGTCAAGGGCGCCATCGACAAAGACATCGCCATGGCTAAATACCGCAAGGCCCTCGACTGGGAAGGGCAGTTCGCCCAGTCCCTTGATCCGGAAAAGGCCCGGCGCATCCGCGCCAAGTCAGGGGTCGACGAAGGACACGGTGCCTGCACCATGTGCGGCGAGTTCTGTGCCTACAAGGTCATGAACCAGCGCAAGGAACAACTCGCCGGCTGAATCCCTCGGAAATCCTGAAAAAACAACGCCCCCAGATCACAAGACCTGGGGGCGTTGTTTTTTCATTTGAGGAACCTGTCAGCGGCTATTTACCCGCTTTCTTGCGCATATCCGCCGCCATTTCACGAATCTCCACCAGATCCTTCTGCATCTTGGCGAAGCCATACCAAGTGGCGTAATCCGGGTTCATGTGGAAACCGGCCTGGAAGGCCTTCATGCGGTGATCCATGAACATCTCGTACAGGGTCTCCTCGATCTTCGTATCCACATCGTAGAAGGTCAGCAGGTCGGGATAGGCGTAAGGCTGCCCTTCCTTCTGCTTGATGATCCCCTCTTCATACAGACCCGCGACGATCGCGATCGCCTCCGAAAAAACCTTGTCCGCTTCCTTCACCATCTGGTCGGCATTCTTGAAGTTCTCGGCCACAAAATTGGGGGAATGGCATTGCTCGCAGACCGCCACGTACTTGGCCCGCTCGGCGTCGAACTCCTCCTTGCTCAGCCGCGCCACCTTGCCGGCCTTGACCACATCCAGACGCGCGGTGGGATTCCCCGCCGGATCAAGCACCCCCAGCCCTTTGAGGATGATGGTCCGATAGCCCATCCACTCGGCATCCTCTTCCGGCAAGCGCACCGCCAAGAAGCCCCAGGGAGTCATGACCCGATGGTTGCCTTCCGCCATGTGGCAGGTCTGACAGCGGGGGGCGCGATCCTTGTTCTCGGGGTTGATGATGCGATTCATCAGATAAGTGACGCCATGCTTGGAGCCGGACCACATTTCCCACTGGGGATGATCGAAGCCCATGTGGCAGGTCTGGCAAGCCTCGGGCTCGGCAGCCTCGGCCTTGGAGAAAGCGTGACGGGTATGGCAGTTCTGGCAATCCATACCGTACTTGTAATACTGGCGATTCTCGCTCTTGCGCGCCTCGGCATCGGCCAACCCCAGGGTATGACAGCCGCCGCAACCTTTCTGCCCGGCCATGAAGGCTTTGGGTTGCTGATGGGTGCGGGGCATGGCATCAAGGGCGATCTGGCCCAAGGCATGCTTGCCGTCCAGATACTGGGTCGCCTGCTCGGGATGGCACCGTCGACAGGTGGCGATGGTCGGCAACTGGGCCTTGTCCGCATCCGCCGCACTGGTGTGCGCGCTGCCGTGGCAGACGTCGCAGGTGAGGGTTTTGGCCATCTTGCCCCGGTTGAAATCCTTGACCATGGCCGGGGAAATCTTGACGTGGCAGTTCTCACATTCAGAGGGAACGGCCGAAGCCGGTGCCGGCACCAGCAACAGGCAGAGCAGCACGCCACTCAAAACCACGTTTAACCATTGAAAAATCCGCATCTCTCTCCTCCTTGATCCACGGGAACATCGCCATCCGACGCCATGCCGGATGCCACCCTTGAAGTATTACCCAATGCCAACAAAAAATCAAGGGGATGGGGGCGAGGACGGTCGTCAATGGCTGCGCCAGATTCCTGCCTCGGGCCGGCGAGTCGTCGACCCGAGGCGTTTGGGGCTAATTCCCCTGCCACAGCCCTTGGGACGGGCAACGAACGACGAAAGCCTCTTGGTTATTCAGGTGTACTTTCGTCCTGTTCGAGCCCCCCGGAGAAGGGGGAGGGAATTCGCCGGGTCGAGAGTGTCAAGGAATGACCTGACCCCGGAAAAGCTCTGGACAAACCCAGAATCCATGATAGATTTCAAGAAGTTGGTTCAAGCCGTCAAGCCTCTCCGAAAGGAGCGCGGATGCGGCGGGCCAAGACGAATCGCCTGATCCGCCAACGAAGGGAGTACGGGATGAAAAATCTACTGCTGGCCACCGACCTGGCCGCCGAAAGCGACCGCGCCTTCGAACAAGCGATCTCCCTGGCCGCGATGTTGAAATCGAGACTGCACATCGTTCATGTTTGCCCCCCCTATCCGGCGGGGCAAACCGCCCTTGACCTGAAAAAAAGCGCCGAGGACGCCATCAGAGGCTATCTGGAGAGCTTTTCCGCCGCGTCATCCTTGAAGGTCGTCATAACCGTGCTGGCGGCACGCGAAATCTACGCGGAAATCATCGAGCAGGCGGAGCGAACGAATGTCGGGCTGATTGTCATGGGGATGCACGGCAAGGCCAGGCTCCTCGACATGTTCGTGGGAACAACCATTGAACGCGTGATCCGCAAAGGGATCAAACCCGTGCTTATGGTCAAGGAAAAGCCCCTGGGGGGGTATGAAAACGTTCTGGTCGGCACGGATTTCACCGGCGGATCGAAACAGGCACTGCAACTCGGCGCGGAACTGGCGCCCCAAAGCCACATCCACCTGCGCCATTATTACGACATTCCCGACACCTACATTGGCGACAAAATCAGCCAGTTCGCGGGAGATGTCATCGCCCGGCAAGCCCATCAGCGTCTGGTGAAATTTGCCAAGGAAAACAGTGTGGTGCTGAAAAAATTCGGCGTCGATCCGCAGCGTTTCGAATACCGCTCCGGTCAAGGGGCGGCATATCCGACCCTGGTGGAAGAAGCTGTCGCCCTGAAAGCCGATCTCATCGCCATCGGCACCCACAGCCACCCGAGCCTGTTGCCCAACAAGATCGGCGGCACCGCGCGGCAGATCCTCACCAATCCCCCCTGCGACGTGCTGGTGGCCAAGGGCTTATAACCGCGAGAAAATCGTCAACCGTGAGCGTTCTCCCGGCCAGTTCCGCAGTTCCGGAAACATGATACTTAACTGCCCTTACCCTTCGGCCCCGGCTTGCCCCGTTTAATCGCAGAAAACCAAGGACACATTTCGCTGACATTTTCACCAGGTACGGCAAGGCAACTCTCAAGTAGACCCATTTCCGACCTATTCCCCCGTAACGCATAAGCCCCGCCAGTCTATCCCGGGCAGCATAGCCCGTCAAGTTGTTGATTTGCATAATCTTTTATTTTCCCTCTCCTCCCCCGGCGATGCGGTTCGCTTTGCTCACCGGCATCCTACAATCATTTCCTCACGCCCACTCCAGCACGACCTTCCCCGATTCTCCCGAGCGCATGACCGCGAAACCTTGTTCGAAGTCGTCGATGGCGAAGCGGTGGGTGATGATGGGGGTGGGGTCGAGGCCGGCCTGGACGAGGCTGGCCATTTTGTACCAGGGTTCGAACATCTTGCGGCTGTAGATACCCTTGAGGTTTAGTCCCTTAAAGATGATCTGGCTCCAGTCGATGGCCATGGTGCCGGGGGGAGGTGATACCCAAATGGGACCGCGAGTCACGACCATCTCTCCGTACCGTTCCGGCGAAGGTTGGCAGAACCCTCCTTTTGTGGTCTAATCCTTTCAGTTTCTTTCGCCACACTTTCGAGGAGACACCGCATGTTTTCCGTCCGTAACCTCTCTCTTGTCCTGTTCTCTCTTGCCCTTTGCGCCTGTGCGCCGAAAACGATGACCGCCGATCCCGAACAGCCCTACCCTCTGCCCCAGGAACCGCAACTGGGGCAGATCGTCCATCTGCCCACCGGGATGCTGGTCGACGAGGCGCGCCTGCACGCCATCGCCGGTGACGCCCGTATCGTCTATGTCGGCGAAACTCACGACAACCCCGCTTCGCACCGCCAGCAGGTCGCGCTGCTGCGCGCCTTGGCCGAGCGCCATCCGGGGAAGGTCGCCCTCGGCATGGAGATGTTCGTCCCTTCCCAGCAACCGATCCTCGACCGCTGGAGCGCCGGGGAGCTTTCGGAAAAGGCGTTTCTGAAAGAGTCACGCTGGTACGAAACCTGGCGAATGGATTTCGATTACTACCGGGAACTGCTTGAATTGGCCCGGAATCTGCGGATTCCCGTGCTCGGCCTCAACGTCGAAAAGAACCTGGTCGCGGCGGTGCGGGACAAGCCGACGGCGGAACTGGCGGAGGATGTGCAACGGCAGGTGCCGGAGATGGATCTCGAGGATCCTTACCAGAAGGCCATGACCAAGGCGATTCTCGGCGACCACGGCCAGCACGGCGCGATTCCGGCGGACGGCTTTCATCGCGTTCAGACCCTGTGGGACGAAACCATGGCCGAGAGCATCGTCCGCTACCTGAGTGACCCGGATCACGGCGAGCACCGGCTGATGGTGATCGCCGGGGGCAACCACGTGCGCTACGGATTCGGCATCCCGCGGCGGGTCTTCCGCCGTCTGCCGACCTCCTACGTGCTCGTCGGCAGCACCGAAATCGTCGTCCCCGAGGATAAAAAAGACCGGCTGATGAATATCAAAAAGCCCCAATTCCCGATGGTTCCCTACGACTTTCTCCTCTTCACCGAATACGAGGATCTCGGCAAGCAGGAGGTCAAACTCGGGGTAATGCTCGGAGAATCCAAAGAAGGCTTGATCGTCGAGGGGGTCATGCCCGCCTCGGTGGGGGAAACCGCCGGGCTGCAAAAAGGCGACCGGATTCTCGCCATCGACGGCGAACCGGTGGTGGAAAATTTCGACCTGATCTACGAGGTCAAACGCAAAAAGCCGGGGGACCACTCGACCCTGAAGATTCAACGGAACGGGAAAGAACTGGAAGTTCCCGTGGAATTCGTCCTCCCGCCGGCGGGCGATCCACACGGGGAAATGCCGAAGAAATAGGGGTGCCCCCTACCACCAACGGTTGAGCCTATGCTGCTGCCGCGCCGCCTCTTCCTTGCCCTGCTTCTGGCCCTGTTCGTCGCCCTCCCGGTTTGCGCCGCAGAGGCGGTCGATCCTTATCGTTTCTTCGCCGCCCACTACGAAGCAATGGGCGGGCTGGAACGCTTTAAACGGATCAACTCCGGCTGGAGCGTCGGCACAGTGCGCTACGACGGGTTAACGGGAACGTTCGAGAGCTGGTCGGAAAAACCCCTGCGCTATCGCCTCAACGAGGATTTCGGCATCATCCGCCAGAGCGAGGGGGACGACGGCACCCTGCGCTGGCGCAAGGACACCAACGGCCAGGTCGAGGAGGTGCGGGACGAAGAAACCCTGAAACGCCGCCGTATCGCCGAACTTCTGGAAAACTTCGAACACCTGAACCCCGACTCCCCCTGGTTCTCCTTAAGCGACGAAGGACACGCCGCGGTAGAGGGCATTCCCTGCCGGGTGCTGCGCCTGGACAACCGCATCAACAGCGACGTCAGCCGCTTCTTCTTCGCCGTCGACGATTTGCGTGTGGTGAAGACCGTCGATACCCAGCCGGATGTGGAGATCCACACCCGCTACGACGACTACCGGCGCGTCGACGGCCTGTGGCTCCCCTTCCGTCAGGTTTCAAACATCCACCCCCGCAACAAGCATCGCGAAATCGTCATCACCGCCCAGCGCATCGACCCGCCCGTGAACCGGCAGCGCTTCGCCAAGCCCGCCCCGGCAACGGGCGCCATCGACTTTCCCGCCAACGACCGCGCCGAAAACATCCCCTTTCTCTTCAGCGAGAATCTCATCTACCTGCCGGTCACCCTCAAAGGCGACACCCGCTGGTGGATTCTCGACAGCGGCGCCTCCATGTCGGTGATCGATGCCGACTATGCCGCAAGTCTCGGCCTTACGCCCGAGGGGAGCATCGGCGGTTTCGGCTTCGGCGACCTCTTCACTCTCTCCTTCGTGCGCCTGCCCCCCTGCCGGGTCGGGGAACTCACCCTCCCCGCCCAGACCATCCACGCCTACAAGGGGCTGGCCGAAAACAGTTACGAACCGGTGCGCGTCGGCATTCTCGGCTACGATTTCCTCTCCCGCTTTGTCACCCGCATCGACTACGCCCGACGCACGATCTCCTTCTACCGCCCGGAGAGCTTCGTCTATCAAGGCCCCGGCAAAATCGTCGACGCCCCTCTCAAGTACCGCACCTTTTCCCTGCCGGCGAGGATCGACGATCTCCCCGATGAGCGATTCAGCCTCGACCTTGGTTCCCATCGCAGTTCGCTGCATCATCCCTTCGCCGCCCGTCATGGCCTGCTGAAACGACCGGGGGTGCAGACCGTCAGCAAGGGGATGGCCAGTTTTAGTTTTGAGACCCTAAGCGCTTTCGACCGCTTGGAGATCGCTGGTTTCTCCATCGACCGGCCGCTTTTGACCATCCCCGACGAGGCGGGGGCAGGGACGGCGGCGGTGGGGGAGTTGGCCGGCACCCTCGGCAACTCGCTGCTGCGCCATTTCGTCCTCACCCTCGATTACGGCAAGCAGCAGGTGATGATCGAAGCGGGCGCCGAGTTCAACGAAACGTTTCCCGAGGATCACAGCGGGCTGCTCGTCGGTCAGGGGGAAAACGGCGGGCCGATGGTCTCCTTCGTGGCGGCGGGAACGCCGGCCCAAGAGGCGGGTTTTCTCGCCGGGGATGTCATCGCGACGGTGGATGGCCGACCGGCGGCCGAGTATGGCGGGGTGCTGCCCATCCGCGAGCTGCTGCGCCGGGCGCCGGGCACCAAGTTCGATTTCACCCTGCTGCGGCAGGGGCGGGAGGTGCATATCGAACTGGTCTTGCGGGAACTTTTTTGACGGGCTGAGGTAAAAGAGAGGAACAGGGATGCAGACAAGCACCCTGCGTCGAGATTACTCACAGAGTTTTATCAGGAAGGAGAACGTACCATGCGTTTGTTCAAGTGGATACTGATGCCGGCGGCGGGACTTTTTCTGGGCGGCTGTCTAGCCGTGAGCCCCGATTTTGAAACGCCGACGGTAGGGCTCAAGTCCTTCCGCATCCTCCCCTCCGACGGGGGTGTGCCGCGCTTCGAAATCGGTCTGCACGTGGTCAATCCCAACCGTTCGGCCCTCAAACTGGAGGGGATCGTCTATTCGGTGAATCTGGACGGGCACAAGGTCATCACTGGCGCTTCCAGCGACCTGCCGGTCATCGCCGGTTACGGCGAGGGGGATGTCACCCTGACCGCGAGCGCCGATCTGTTGCGCACCCTCGGTCTCTTCTCCTCCCTCTTCAAGGATCCGCAAAAGCCCTTCAGCTACGATCTCGAAGCGCAGCTCGATATCGGCCGCCTGCAACCCCGGCTCAAGATCCGCGAAAAGGGGGAAATCTCCTTGAACGACGCAATGAAGTAAGGGCTCAGGTCGACTCTTCCGCCATCACTCGCACCAGAGTCCGCCGCAGTTCGGGACGCAGGACGTCGACCTTGCCGGTTTCCCCTTTGCGCAGCGCGGCGAGGTAGCTTTCGAAGAGGCGGCGGTACTCACGATCCCAGCCTGCCGTCAGCCCCTGCTTGCCTTCGGGGAGGATCAGCGTCGGGCTTTCGCGGCGGGCGTGGGCCCAGTTGCTGACGCACTGGAAGTAGATGAGAGCACGATCGAGCAGAACAAACATCAGCTGGGGATTTTTCAGGGGGCCGACCTGGATGCGGCAACCTCCCAACTCCCGGGAGAAGGGGCCGATATCGACCTTGAGCCGAGACAGGGGCCGCGCCCCTGTCCATCCGGCGAGGGCGCCGAGCGCCCCGGCCCCGAGGGTGAAGACGCCGAAGCTGATGCCGGCGGCGGCCACGTCGAGGGCCGCGCCGGTCGCCGCGCCGACCGTGGCCAGGGCGATGCTCAGCTGTTTGCGGGTCAGGCCCAGCGCCTCCCAGGTCTGCTCGGAAAAAAGATCCTGCGCCGCCACCGTTTCGGCGGCGAGGTCGGCAGCAAAAACATTGTGCAGAAAACGCCCCTTGAGCTCATCCCGGCAGGCCGCTTCGAGCCGGGCGATCTTCTTTTGAAACTCCGCCGTGAGCCGTTCGCGCACCCGCTGACGTTCCCCTTCCTCCTCCGCGCGGCTGATCTCTTCCAGCGTCAGGGTCAGCGCTTTCTCCAGCATAAGCAAGATGGCATCGGCGCAGGCTTCCAGGCGTCCGTTCCAGTCCTCCCTGAGGGCCGTCACCACCCGTTTGAGGGGCGCGCCCCATTCCTGCTCGATGTGCCGCAGCGCCTCCAGCAGCTCGATCCGCTCGCGAAAGGTTGCCCAGTGGGCGTTGAACTGGAGATTGACGTTGAAGGTCTTGGCGAAGGCCGCCTTCCACTCGTCGAGATAGGCGGTCTCGTCGCTTTTGGCGTTGATCACCGCCATGCGCGGCCGCCCGGTGAGGCGCAATATCTCCATTTCCGCCTCATCGTTGGCACGCGGAGGGCGCGAGCCGTCAACCACGTAGATGATTCCGGCGTTATCCAAGAGCGGCCGCAACAGCTCACATTCGTCAGCGAAGCGGGGATCGTCGCGGTGCAGGCGGATGAAATCCTCGAGCAGGCGCCCCGGCGGACCGGAGTAGTTCTTCATCCAGCGCAAGGTCGGCACCGGCATCTGGAAGCCGGGAGTATCGACAAAGCGGGCCAGGGTCTCGCCATCGAGGGTGATGGCGTAACTCACGCAGCGGCGGGTTTCCCCGGGAACCGCGCTGATCGGGACGAAGTCGTCCTCGGTCAGGGTCGAAACGACCGAGGACTTACCTTCGTTGGGATGACCCATTACGGCAAAGACAGGCACCTCAGTCATGGGTGGACCTCCAGTTGCGAACCAAAAGCGCGCCGTCGCCGAGGGTGGCGAGACGACCGCGCCAGATAGCGAATTCCTGCGCGGGGGTCGGTATTCTCATACCCTCCCCACTGTCGCGGCCGACCAGCACCAGGGTCAGCAGCCGCTCCCGGCCGAGGGCGCGGCGCAGCGCCTTGAGATATTCGAGGGTGGCGGTGATGCAGGGCTGCCAGCCCTCCAGCACCAGCACCGGCGAAATCCCCGCCGGTTCCGCCGCCAGCGCCGAAAGCACCGCGGCGTCTTCCTCTTCATCGAGGCGCACCGCCTCGATCCCCGTCACCTCGCCGGAAAACTGCTCCCCTAGCGCCGCGCGCCAGGCCTCCGTCCGCCCCTCCGCCAGCAGCTCTTCGGGAATCAGCACTCGCAGCCGGAGCAGCTCCGGCGCGGGGGGAGCCTCCGCATAGTCCGCCAAAGGTGCGGTCCCGCCGGAGGTCGCATGCTCCTTGCCGATACGCATCTGCCCCTGGCGCATGCGCCGCAGCAGCGCCTCGCAGCGGGCATCGGTAAAAGCAAGGCGGCCCCTGGCTCGTGCGCTGCCGATGAGGGCGGCGCCGAGAAGCAGAAGGCGGGGGAGGAAGGCATAGACAAGAATCGCCCAGAGGAGAAAATACCACCAGGCCTGAAGATCGGCGCTAGCGAGATGTTCCAGACCCTCCTTGAGAAAGACCCGCGAGCCTTCGACCTGCGCCAGGGTCGGATGGGAGCGGGGGGGCGATGCCAGAGCGGACCAGGGCCAGGCGATCCAGATCGCCAGCCGGTAGACCTGTTCGGCAGAAACCTGGGCCGTGGTCTGCCAGCTGAAAGCGAGATCGGCGACCCAGCCGCGCAGCAGCACCGTCAGCCACAGGCCGAGAGCGAAACCGAGTCCGGCGAGTTGCATCCAGGCGAAGACCAACCATCCCATCAATCCGGCGTGCAACCCACTCCGGGCGCGCAGGCTGCCCCAGAGCGAAGCGCCCCGCCCCTTGCCCCGGCCGGTCAGGAACCGGCCCAGCCGAGAAAAGAGGGCGCCGGTTAAAGCGGTAACGACGGGGCCGGAAAAATCCCCGCCCGTCAAGCGCCGCGCCAGGGGCAAGAACACCGAGGCCAGGGCCGACAGAAAAGGGAGAAGAACCAGCAGCAAAAGCGCGACGAAAAGATTGATCGGCCGCGCGCCGGCATAGGCCAGCACCCCCCAGGCCAGCCCCGCGCCGGAGACCAGAGCGCCGCCGAAGAGAAGCAGCGGAAGCAGCCGGGTTATCGCCGCCACGGCGGCGCCGGGGAACCCCTCCTCCCCGCGCGCCAACGCCGCTTCCCGGCGCAGTTCCAGCCAGCGCCGCAGCAAAATGCGCCGGGGCAATGGCGGCGATTGCTCCAGGCGGCCGCGATAGAGTTCCCGATCGCGAACGACCAGATCCTCCTCCTCCTCCTCCTCGTCGGCGTCGCCGTCCCGGGTGAGAAAATATTCCAGATCGGCCAATGCGGCGAGATCCCATCTTTCCTGAAAATTTTTCGGCATCGACATCCCGATATAAAAATTTTCTTAAACTCGAAAAGCCCTGACCGGGCCCCTCGGTGCCATTAAAGCATATCCACCGGATCGACGTCGACGGCGAGGGCGACGCCGGTGGGAATTTTTTTGCGGGCCTGGGGCAAGGCGGAAAGCAGGCGGCGCAGGGGAAGACGGGTCGGGGATTTGAGCAGGATCTGCACCCGGCTCTTGCACCGCAGCTTGGCCAAAGGACAGGGGGCGGGGCCGAGGACTTCGACTTCCCCGACGGCCTGAAAGAGTGCGAGAGCGAGTTCTTGAGCGGCGGCGGCGACCCGTTCGCCATCGTTACCGGAAAGAATCAGATTGACTAGATAGCCGAAGGGGGGGTAGCCGAGTTCCCGGCGAAAGGCGATCTCCTGCTCGTAAAAACTCCGGTAGTCATGGTTTGCGGCGCAGACCAGAGCGTAATGGTCAGGGTTGCGGGTCTGGATGATCACCCGTCCCGGCAGATCCCCCCGCCCGGCTCGGCCGGCGACCTGGGTGAGGAGGGCAAAGGTGCGCTCGGCGCTGCGAAAATCGGGAAAGTTGAGGGTGGCGTCGGCATTCACCACCCCGACCAGGGTGACGCCGTGAAAGTCATGGCCCTTGGCGACCATCTGGGTGCCAACGAGAATGTCGATCTCCCGTCCGGTCATGCGCTCCATCAATGACTGATGCGCCCCCTTGCGGGCGGTGGTGTCGCGATCCATGCGGGCGATGCGCGCCGTTGGAAAACGCTCGGCCAGCTCGCTTTCGAGGCGCTCGGTGCCGATCCCCTCGGGATGGATGTTCCCACCCTGGCAGTTGGGACAAAGCTCCGGAGGCGTCTGCTGGTAGTCGCAGTAATGACAGCGCAGCAGCCGGTTTTGCCGATGAAACGTCAGGGTAATTTCGCAGTTGGGGCAGCGGAAGGTCGTACCGCAGTCGGCGCAGAGTAGATAAGGGGCGAAGCCGCGCCGGTTGAGCAGGAGCAGCGACTGCTCCCCGCGGGCCAGATTCTCTTCCAGGGCGGTCAAAAGCGGCGCGGAAAGATGTTCGCCAAAGGGGGTGGCGGCCAAATCGACCAGCGCGATCTCAGGAAGCGCCCGGGCGAGCACCCGGCCGGGAAGCTCCAGATAGCCGGTCTGACCGCTCTGCGCCCGGTAAAAGGTAGTGACGGCGGGAGTGGCGCTGCCGAGCAGCACCGTCGCCCCGGCCATCTGGCCGCGCAGCAGGGCAAGATCGCGGGCATGGTAGCGAAAACCCTCCCCCTGCTTGTAGCTCGCTTCGTGCTCCTCATCGACGACGATGATCCCCAACTTGTCGAGGGGGGCGAAGACCGCCGAACGGGCGCCAATGACGATTTCCGCCTCGTTGCGGGCGATGGCCCGCCAGGCGTCGTAGCGCTCGCCTTCGGAGAGTCCGGAATGAAGCACGGCGATCCTCGCCCGACCGTCATGGAAACGGGCGCGGAAGCGCCCCACCAGCTGCGGGGTGAGGGCGATTTCCGGCACCAGAACCAGCGCCCGCCGCCCTTGGGCTAAGACCCTTTCGATGGCGCGCAGGTAGATTTCGGTCTTGCCGCTGCCGGTGACGCCGTGCAGGAGAAAAGGGGAAAACTCGCCGCTGGAGAGCGCCGGTTCAAGCTGGGCCAGTACCGACGCCTGCTCAGCGGTGGGGGTCGTCGGCGCGTCGGGCGTGACCGGCAAATCGAGAAAGGGGTCACGGCGACGCTCGCTTTCACTCTCCGCGAGATAGCCGAGTTCCACCAGCCGGCGCAGGGCGCCGTAGGGCGCGGCCACCTGCGCCCGCAGTTCGCTCATCGTCAGCTGCCCGGCGGCGCGGACCAAAGCCAGCACCTCCTTTTGCAAAGCGCCGCTCGGCTGTCCGGCTAAATCCGTCGCCGTATAGAGCTTTTCCCGGAGGATGGCGATTTCCGCGCCGCGCCCGGAAAGCCCGGCGGGCAGGGCGGTGCGGATGACCTCGCCGAGGGGATGGCCGTAATAGTCGGCGGCGCGGATGAAGAAGGGGACCAGCTCGGGCGCGAAAAGTGGGGCGGCATCAAGCACCTCGGTCACCGGCTTGAGCCCTTCCACCTCTCCCTCAGCCAGGGCCAGGAGATAGCCCACCGCCTGCCGCCGCCCCAAGGGCACGCGCAGCCGCACCCCAACCCGCGCCGATTCTCGCAGGGAGTCTGGGACGAGGTAGGAGAGGGGTTTGTCGATGGGGGCGGCGATGGCCACGGTGGCGATGAGTGAGGACATATCCAATATCCGAAAAGCAAAACCTTAGAACCGTCGGGACTCGCCCCGGCAGGCGACTTACTTTTTTGTAAGCCGACAAAAAAGTAAGCAAAAAAGCGGTTCCACTGCGTGGGGCATGAAGAGCACCAGGGCAAAGAGTTGTGGACGCAATCACCGTCATGGCGAAGCCGGCGACCGTGCTTCGTAGCGCAACTGCCGCCGGCAGTGGGGAGGGCAGCGGTTTCCCCGGCTGAGCAAACACCGGACTACAGGCAAGCAAAACCAAAACCACAAAACCTACGGGATTCAGAGGTTGAGGGTTTTCACTCAAAAACGCGATTGCCGCGCCGGTTGTCCAAACACCGCCGCCGAAGCCTCGAAACGCGATAGCGCCCGGGGAGGTGCCACGCAGCGCCGGCGTTGTTGTCGACGACGAAAGCTGATTGAAACTATGCCGACGGCGACCGCCATGCCCCACGCAGTGGCGAGTTTCTTTTGGTTACTTTTCTTTGCGCTCAAAGAAAAGTAACCCGGCTGTCGGGCCGGAACCCGACGGTTTTAATCTTTTCAGCAAAGGAAAAGGCCGGCGAATACCGGCCTTTTCCTCCCGCAAAAAACGCTGATGCTATTTGTCCCCCAACAGCGCCGCCGCCACCTGCTCCCCCATCTTGACGCAAGCAGCGATATCTTCTTCGCCCGGGGTAAAACGATAATGCAACCCCGGCACCGCCAGGGTGTATTTGAGCCCGACCAACCGCTCTTCCACCAGCTTGACCGCCTCGCCGCTCCAGCCGTAAGAACCGAGCACCGCACCGATCCGTCCCTTCGGGGTGACGGTGGAAAGCAGCGCCAAAGCCTGCCAGACCGGCGGCGGCGCGTCGCGGTTGATGGTCGGGGTAGCGACCACCAGAGCGTCAGCCCACTCCAGAGCATCACGGATTTTTTCGGCATCGGCTCCGTACATGGCTATTTCCGCCACCGCCACCCCGCGACTCTCCAGCCCGCGACGCACGGCGGCGCCCATCTTCCGGGTATTGCCGTGGGGCGAGTGGGTCAGAATCAGCGCATGCTTTTTGCCGTCCTCGGGGGGCGCGGCCGCCAGCTGCTTGTAGACGGCGATAACGGCCCGGGGATCGCGGCGCAAGAGCGGGCCGTGGGACGGGCAGATCATCCGCAACTCGAGATTTTCGACCTTGGCCAGCGCCTCGCGGATCTTTTCCTTGAAGGGACGCATGATGACGTCGAAGTAGCTGTTAAAATCCCCGGAAAAATCGGGAGACTCGTCATCGAAAAGCTTGTCCGGGCAGTAGTGGGCGCCGAAGGCGTCACAGGAAAAGAGCAGTTTCTCTTCCGGCAGCAGAGTGAAGATGGTGTCGGGCCAGTGCAGATAGGGAGCGAGGATGAAACGCAGGGTTTTGCCTCCCAGGTCGATCTCCTGGCCCTCGCTCACGGCCTGGGTCTTCATCGGCATGTCGTGAATCTGCTTGAGAAAGTTTTCCGCCGCCTTGGAGCAATAGATCTGAATATCGGGATTGCGCTTGAGCAGTTCGCCGAGGGCGCCGGAATGATCGGGCTCGGTGTGGTTGACCACCAGCAGATCGATCTTGTCGAGGGGGACCAAGGAGGCGATCCGCTCCAGATAGGTTTCGGTGAAGGGGCCTTTGACCGTATCGATGAGCGCGGTTTTGTTCGTGCCCTTGATCAGATAGGCGTTATAGGTGGAACCGTTACTGGTGGGAAAGAGTTCGTCGAAAACCTGCAATTCGGGATGCTTGACTCCAAGCCAGTAGACTTCCGGTGCGATCTGGATGATTTCGTTCATAACCTTAAACCTTTCCTGGAACATAGTAAGGGCTTCGGGTTAGAATACCCAAGGCCGACCCGACTCGCAAGCCCTCAACCCGAACGGTACCCCGACGCCCCATGACCACTCCCGAAACGACTCCGAAAAATTCCTCTTCGCGCCTCACCCGCCGCCGCCTGCTGACGGCCGGAACCCTGGGACTCGGCGGCCTGCTGGCGGGGGATGCCCTGTGGCGGGAACCGCGCACCTTCAAGGTCGAGGAGCTGCACCTGTCCCTGGCGAAAATCCCGCCGGGACGGGAGCTGCGCCTGGTGCAGATTTCCGACCTGCACATCCAGTCCTTCACGGATTATCATCGCAGGGTGGCGGCGGCGGTCAATGCCTTGAAACCCGAAGCCATCCTCATTACCGGCGACTTTCTCGAAAAGGATCGCAATCTCGCCGATGTCCGCCAGTTTCTGAAACTGCTGCGGGCCCCGAAGGGAATCTTCGCCGTGCAGGGCAACTGGGAATACTGGTCACGCCTTGAAGGAGAAAACCTGCGCCGTCACTTCGCCGGGGTCGGCGTCACGTTGCTCATCGACGAACGCTTTGACCTGGAAACCCGCGGCGTTCCCCTTTCGATCCTCGGGCTTGACTATCCCTCCCCCGTCGACCATCTCCTTAAGCTGCAACAGCAGGCCGACCCCGGCCGAGTCAACCTGCTGCTCTCCCATGTCCCCGCCTTCCGGCACCAGCAGCTCGACGGCCGTGTCGACCTGATCCTCTGCGGCCATACCCACGGCGGCCAGGTCAAGATCCCCTTTGTCGAACCCTTCTACCTGCCCCGCTTTTCGTACCCCTTCGTCGCCGGGCTCTACCACGTCGGCCCGAGTTCCACCCCCCTCTACGTCAACCGGGGGATCGGCACCAGCGTCCTGCCGGTACGCTTTCTCTGTCGCCCGGAGATCACCCTGCTGCGCCTGCACGCCGCCTGAGCATCGGCAATCAATAGCCGAGATACCTGAGCAGCCCGGAGATCTCCCCCATCAGTTCCGCGAAACCTTCGCCGGTGAGACTCTGGGCGCCGTCGCACAGGGCTTTCTCCGGTTCGGGATGGACTTCGACCATCAGCCCGTGGGCGCCGGCGACCAGGGCCGCCTTGCTCATCACCGGGACCAGGGCGCGGATGCCGGTGGCGTGGCTGGGATCGACGATGATCGGCAGATGGCTCATCTTGCGGATGAGCGGCACGACGGAGAGGTCGAGGGTGTTGCGGGTCGCCTTCTCGAAGGTGCGGATGCCGCGCTCGCAGAGGATGACCTGCCCGTTCCCCTCGGCGACGATGTATTCGGCGGCGGCCAGGAATTCCTCGACGGTGGCGCTCATCCCCCGCTTGAGCAGCACCGGATGGCGCAGCTTGCCCACCTCCTTGAGCAGATCGAAGTTCTGCATGTTGCGGGCGCCGATCTGGAGGATGTCGGCATAGCGGCAGACGTCGTCGAGCTGCTCGATACGCATGACCTCGGTAACCACCGGCAATCCCACCTCGTCCCCGGCCCGGCGCAGATATTTGAGGCCTTCGACTCCGAGTCCCTGGAAGGAATGCGGCCCGGTGCGCGGCTTGAAGGCTCCGCCGCGCAGAATCTGCGCCCCGGCCGCTTTCACCACTTGCGCCGAGGCGAGCATCTGCGCCTCGCTTTCGATGGAGCAGGGACCGGCCATGACCACCGGCGGCCGGCCGTTGCCGATTTTGACCGGGCCGACTTCGACGATGGTCGGCTCGGGATGGAAGTCGCGGGAGACCAGCTTGTAGGGCTTGCTGACGTGGATGCACTCGACCACGCCGGGCAGTTCGCGGATGCTGCTGTCATCCACGTAGCCCTGGTTGCCGAGAACGCCGATGGCGGTGCGCTCGCTGCCGGGGATCGGCGAGGCGTGCAGACCCATGACCTCCACCGCCTTTTCGACGGCGCGGATCTGTTCCTGGGTGGCGTTGTGATTCATGACGATCAACATGGGGGTTCTCCTTTATCTGAAATGCTTTGCCGCAGGTGTTAGGGGGATGATTCGTAACGGGTCAGCTTAACCAGCGCCGGGGATTATTTCAACTCAATTCCCGGCGAGCGCATTGCACCGCAAGCGGCTTCATTGTATGCTGCGCCCCAACCCACATCCGGGAGAATCGCCGTGTTCCGCCCTTGCCATCGAAATCCCTTTCTGACTCTGCTTCTGTTTTTGCTCCTGACCGTTGCCGCCGTTGCCGCCGACAACCGGCCCGAGGGGGAAACGATCTTCCTTGCCCTCGGCTGCCGGGGCTGCCACCGTCTCGGCACGGACGGCGGCAGTCGCGGTCCGACCCTGGACGGCGTGGGCACGCGACTTACCCAAGCCCAGTTGCGGGAACTCCTGACCCAACACGACCCCCAGGCAGCGATGCCAACTTTCAGCCATCTCACCAAAAGGGAACGGGAAACGCTGCTGGCCTATCTGCGCACCCTCTGATCGACCCGCCGCCCCGCATCCGTCGCCATTTATTTTCACAAAGGACCATCCGCATGACCCAGAGGATGATCGAAATCACCTCCCCCGTTTTCTTCCCCCTGCCCCGCGATCCGCAACCGGGGGCAGACCTCGCCGCGCTCTTTCCCGAAAAGCAGCCGCTGGTTCTAGAAATCGGCTGCGGCATCGGCGATTTCATCGTGCAGCTAGCCGCAAGACGGCCGGAGCTGAATTTTCTCGCCATCGACATCTATAACAAGGGCTGTTTCAAGACCTGCAACCGCGTCGAACGGGCAGAGCTGAGCAATGTCCGCGTGCTGCGCGCCGAAGCCCGCTACCTGCTGACCCATTACCTTGCCCCAGAGAGTCTGGCGGCGATCTACATCAACTGCCCCGACCCCTGGCCGAAAAAGCGCCACCGCGACCGGCGCCTGGTGCGGCGGGAGTTCCTGCAAACAGCCCTTTATTATCTGCGTCCCGGCGGCGACTTCTATTTCAGCACCGATTTTCAGGATTACGCCGAAGACGTCGCCGCACTGCTGCCGGAGATGGCCGGTTACGTCAACGTCCTCGACCGGCCGCTGGTCACAGAACTGCCCGGCTATCCCCTCTCCAAGTACATGCGCCGCTTTCTCCAGCAGGGCCAGCCAATCCATTTCATCCATTACCGCCGGAATCCGCAACTGGCCCCGGAGACCATCGCTCCCCCGGCCATCGATCCCGGTTTCCGGCTCAACTGGAGGCGCGTCGAACATGTCTAGCTATGTCACGGCCAAGGTTCCCGGCACCGGCGGCGTCATCAAGGAAACCCCCGAGGATTTTCTGGTCGAGGAACTGCCCCTCTATCCCCCCTGCGGCGAGGGGGAACATCTCTACCTGCTGGTGGAAAAAGAGGGGATCACCACCTACGAGCTGCTGCACCGGCTGGCCAAGGCGCTGGGACTGCGCGAACGGGATATCGGCTATGCCGGCCTCAAGGATGCCCGGGCCACCACCCGGCAGACGGTCTCGGTCACCGGCGTCACTCCGGAGCAGGCCCTCAACCTGCAACTGGACAACCTCCGCGTGCTCGACGCCCGTTTCCACCGCAACAAGCTGCGCCTCGGCCACCTGGCGGGGAACCGTTTCACCATCCGGCTGCGCCAAGTGCGGGAAAACGCCTTGGAACATGCCCTCGACGCCCTGCATATTCTGCAACAAACCGGCGTTCCCAACCGCTTCGGTGAGCAGCGCTACGGCGTCCTCGGCAATTCCCATCGCATCGGGCGGGCCCTCCTGCGGCAGGATTTTTCCGAAGCCATCCGCGAGATCATCGGCGATCCCGAACGTATCGCCAACGAACGCTGGCGCAGTGCCGCCGAAGCCTTCGGCCAGGGGGATCTCGACGGGGCGCTGGCCGCCTTTCCCGGACGCTTCCGCGACGAACGCGCCCTCCTGCATGCCCTGCGCGACGGCAAAAGCCCCGAAGCGGCGCTTCTGGCCTATCCCCGCAAGCTGCTGCGACTCTATCTGTCGGCCTACCAGTCGCATCTCTTCGACCGGGTCCTGGCCATGCGCCTCGATTCCATCGACATCCTCCGCTTTGGCGATCTGGCCTGTAAGCACATCAATGGCGCCTGCTTCCTGGTGACCGACCCCGCCGCCGAACAGCCCCGCGCCGACGCTATGGAAATCAGCCCGACGGGACCGATGTTCGGCTACAAAATGCCCTCGGCCCAGGGGGAAGCGGGAATTCTCGAACAGAGCCTGCTTGACAAGGAGGGGTTGACCCTGGAAAATTTTCGTCTCGCCAATGGCCTGGGCATGGAGGGAGAGCGGCGACCGCTGCGGGTGCCGATCGAAAATCCGACGGCGCACCAAGAGGGGGAAGATCTGCTGCTCGAATTTTCCCTGCCGCGCGGCAGCTACGCCACGGCGGTTCTGCACGAAATCGTCAAGGACGCCCCCTGAGGCGTCCGCCGTTTCCTGCCGTGCCCAGCCGGCAGGGGCGCCACGAGGAGCGAGCCATGACCGATACCTCAGCGCCCCGCACCACGCCCAACCCCGACTACCGGGTCAATTTCTTTCGCCCCCGCCCCGGCTACATGCGCCAGAAGGTCCGCTACAGCTGGGGACTGCTCAGCAGTTGGGCCTTCTTCACTTTGGGCTTTCAGTTCCTGCTGCTGACCCAGGAAACCCCCGCGGGGGACAGCCCGATCACCACGACAATCGTCTTCGGCTTTCCGCTGCATTACTGGTTTTCCGGCCAGTTCCTCATTGTCTGGTTCATCCTGATTTGCCTGCTCTACTGGAGCGCACCGGCCTACGCCACCCTCGCCCGCATCGCCCAGGGGAGCGCGGAAGCAGCGGCGGACCCGGCGAGGGCGCGCGCCGCCGCCGGGTCCGCCGCCGCTTTCTGGCCGAGGAAGTGCACGCTCCCTGAATCGAAAAAGAGCAAAATATAAACGACGTTCTATTTTTTTTAATTCCATGAAACTTGTCCTATCGGCGGGAAGCCTCTACACCCTTCCCCTGGAAAAAATTTTTGAGCTCGCCCGCGACACCGGATTCGACGGCGTCGAGGTGATCATCAATTACGATTTCCAGTACCAGGACAACCGCGCCCTGCTCCTCGACCTGGCGACCATCCTGCCGATTTGCTCCCTGCACGCGCCCTTCATGGAACTGGACGGCTGGGGGGACAAAATCAACCAGACCCTGCGCACCGCCGAACTGGCACTGGAGACGGAGATCCCCCTGATCAACTTTCACCCCCCCTATTGGCTCGGTTGCGAGCTGAAGTTCTGGCACTGGCTGAAACGCCTCGATGATTGTCAACGGGAAATCGGTCGCGACCAGGTCATCATCACCATCGAAAACATGCCCAGCACCGGCCCCTTCGGGGTCAATCCCTACCTGCTCGGGCACACCAAGCGCCTCATCCGTTTCATGGCCGAACACCATCTCTACCTGACCTTCGACACCGCCCACATGGGCTCATCCAAGGCTGACTTCCTTCGTGATTTCCATCTCTTGTACGACACCGGCCGGATGCGCAACATCCACTTTTCCGACTTCGGTCATGGTCGCGAGCACCTCCTTCCCGGTCGCGGCATCCTCCCCCTGACCCGCTTCCTCAACCACCTGCGAGAAACGGGCTACGACCAGGCCCTGACCCTGGAACTCTCTCCCCACGAATTCCCCAAGGAAGAAGAAGGGATTCGCGCGATCCTAGCGGAAATACTTGATTATTTGCGAAAGGAGACGCGGGGAGGAACGAGGGGTGAGGAGTGAGGGAGTTAGGGGAAGTAAAGAGTGACTGAAAAATCCACGTTCCATAAGGCTGAGCAAAAATGCCCAGATGCAAGGCGCCCGAAATTTGAGGAGTGAGGCGTACCGATAGGTACGTCACAGCGACGAGGATGAGGGCAACGCCGCAGATGGGCGTTTTTCCTCAGCCGCCCCTAGCGCACGATGTAGACGGAGCAGCGAGCCTGTTGCGCAATTCGGCTGGAGACGCTGCCCAGAAGGGCGCGCTTGACCCGGCCGACGCCGGAAGAGCCGATGACGATGACGTCGATCTCCTCCTGTTCGGCAAATGACAGGATCTCGTCGGCGGCTTCACCATAGACGACCTCGACGTGGAGGGAAACAGCGGCTTCAGCGGCGGCCTTTTCCACGACGTAGAAGATTCGTTTGCGTTTTTCTTCCCAGTCGGGGCGCTCGGTGGCGGGGGGTGAAGGAAAAAAGTCGGTGAATGAGGGGGCTCTGGCCCCGGGGATAACAAGAATGGCGTAGATTTTGCTTTTAAATGGAGGTCCGGCAACACTCGCCAGACGCACGGCTTCTTCAGCCGCCTTGTCCGACTGAGGAGAACCATCGATCGCCACGAGGATCTTTTTGCCGGGATTGAGCATGAGAATGTCCGTTCGGCGGAGGATCGACTCAGACTAGACCATGGGGAAATTTCTGTCAATTCCCCTGGCAACACCCTGGTCCGAAATCGTTTGTTTGTCGTCCAAGAGAGTTGACTTTCGTAAAACGTTATTTTATATTTCTCCCAAAGCATGGCAAAGGAGCGGGTACCCGCTCATCAATCCAGATTTCGCAATATTTCCCATAATACTTGACATGCGGTGCGAAATTTATAAGATGAGGGCCCCTTTTGCTCTGTAAATTCACCCGAGAAAGAAGTACGACATGGCGAAAAAAGAAAAATCCGAATATATCATCCAGGCCGTCTCCCACGCCCTCGACTTGCTCGAACAGTTCCACGGCGAGGTCGACGAACTCGGGGTCACCGAGCTGAGCAAGCGCCTCAAGCTGCATAAAAACAATGTTTTCCGTCTGCTCGCCACCCTTGAATCGCGCGGCTACATCGAGCAGAACCGGGCCACGGAAAACTACCGTCTCGGGCTCAAATCCCTGGAACTGGGACAGACCTTCATCAAGCAGATGGGGCTGTTGCGCCAGGCCAAACCGATTCTTGAACGAGTGGTCGGCGAGTGTAACGAAACCTCCTATGTGGCGATCTTCAAGGAAGGCTACGTGGTCTACCTGGACGTGGTCGAAACCGACCTGACCGTGCGGGTAGTCTCCCGCGTCGGTTCCCGGCTGCCCGCCCATTGCACCGCTTCGGGCAAGGTGCACCTGGCCTACATGACCGAGGAAGAGATTTTCGCCCTCCTCCCGCAGCGGGAGATGAAGCAATATACGCCGACCACCATCACCGACCGCGACGAGTTGCTCAAGGAACTGGCCCTGGTCGCCGAACGGGGCTACGCCATCGACAACGAGGAGATGGATCAGGGCGTGCGCTGCGTGGCCGCGCCGATTCGCGACTATACCCGCCGCATCGTCGGCGCCGTGAGTATTTCCGGTCCGTCGATGCGCTTCACCGATGAGCGCATCGAAAAGGAACTGATTCCCCTGGTCATCAAGGCCGGTGACGATCTCTCGACCCGGCTGGGCTTTCACAAGTAATCCCGGGCTTTCCCACGCCCCGGAGACGCTGCGGCGCTTCCGGGGCATTTCTTTTCCGCCTTCTCACGGAAATCGGGCTCGTCGCCGTCATGAACCACGCGCCTGCCACGCCAAGGGGAGAAGAGCCCATGCCTGCAGAAACCACCCCAGCCCCCCCTCCCACTGCCAGCCCTTCACCGCCACCGGTTTCACCCGACAATCGTTCCTTTTTCCTTGACCCCAAAGGGCCCGCCCGGGGCGCGGCGCTGCTGGTCCACGGCTTTACCGCCAGTCCCTGGGAGATGCGCCCCCTCGGGGAAGCCCTGGCCGATGCGGGTTACCTCGTTCTGGGCGTGCGCCTGCCGGGCCACGGCACCACCGTCGCCGACCTGAGCGGGCGCCGCTACGAAGAGTGGCTGGCAGCGGTGGCCGAAGGATACCGGCAACTAACCGCGAGAAACCTGCCCGTCTTCGGCGTCGGCATGAGTACCGGCGCCCTGCTTCTGCTGGCCCTGGCCACACGGGAACGGTTCGCCGGACTGGCCCTCCTTTCGCCTTTTCTGCGTCTGCGCCACCGGCTCGCCCCACTGGTCGGGCTCCTGCGCCACGTCAAACGCCATCAGCGGCGCCATCTGCCCGAACATCTGACCCCCTATTATTACGACCGGCGCCCCCTCAACGGCATCCATCAGATCCGCCGGCTGATCCGTCAGGTGGAACCGGTCCTCGACCGTATCACCGCCCCGACTCTGGTCCTCAGCGCCCAAGGGGATCGCACCGTCGACGCCGCCAGCGCCCATCGCCTCTATCACCGTCTGGGCAGTCCGCGTAAAGAGTTGTACGAGTTCGGACCCGAGGTCGGCCACGATCTGGCGACCCGGGAGAATCCGCGCTGGGAAGAGACCCGGGATCGCCTTCTCGATTTTTTCAGTGGGCTTCCCGCAGGCGGGTAAAGAGCGCCCGCACGGCCTGCTCGGCCGCCTCCGAATCACCGGAGTTATCGATGACATAATCGGCACGGCGCACCTTTTCCGCCAGCGGCATCTGGGCAGCGATGCGGGCGCGGGCGGCGGCCTCGTCGATACCGTCGCGGGCCATGAGGCGTCGCAGTTGGGTCGCCTCATCGGCGGTCACCACCAGGATGGCATCCACCCGCCCCTCGGCCCCGGCTTCGAAGAGGAGGGGCGCTTCATAGACCACCAGGGGCGCGCGGGCGGACAGCTCCCGCAGCCGGGTTTCGGCCAGGGCGGCGATGGCCGGATGCATGATGCCGTCGAGATCTCGCCGCGCCCGGGGATCGGCGAAGATAACGGCGGCCAGCGCCGGGCGATCAAGGCCGCCGTCCTCGCGCAGCACGGTCGCGCCAAAGCGCTCGGCCAGACGCGCAAGAAGCGGCGATCCAGGTTCTACCACCTCGCGCGCCAGCTCATCGGCGCTGAGAACCACGGCTCCCAGTTGATGAAAGATGCGCACCACGCTGCTCTTGCCGGTGGCGATGCCGCCGGTGATGCCAAGTACCATGAAGAACCCCCTTTGGCCCGGCCGGAGATCCGCTCCGGCGCAAATGGGCTGATCTTAGCAGGGCGGCCCGCCCGGAGCGAGTCTTTTCCGGTGGCGGGTTCGACCGAGAAAGTCCTCTTGCCGAAAAGGAGAAAGCTCATGACGGAAAAACGGGAACGTCTCTGGCTGGAACGGGAAGGCACGGTCCTCGTGGTAGTCGACGTGCAGGAGCGGCTGGCCCCGGCCATGCCGCCGGAGGTGCTGGCGCGGGTGGTGAAAGGGATCCGGGTGCTCCTTGATGCGGCGGCCCTCCTTGAACTGCCGGTCATCACCACCGAACAGTACCCGGCCGGAATCGGTCATACCATCGCCCCCCTGGCTGCTGGCGAAAAGGGCGAGCGAATCGAGAAAACGAGCTTCAGCTGCTGCGGCGAACCGGCCTTTCTTTCAGCCCTGGCGCGCCACAACGCCCGCCGGGTGCTGCTGGTCGGCATGGAGTCCCACGTCTGCGTCTTTCAGACCCTCCTCGACCTGCTTGCCCACCGCTATGAGGTGCACCTGGTGCGGGACGCCGTCTGCTCGCGCCGCAAAGCCGACTACCAGGCGGCCCTGCATCTCGCCGACACCGCCGGCGCCATTTTAACCACAGTGGAAATCGCGCTTTTCCAGCTTCTGCGTCACAGCCGCGCCCCCGAATTCAAGGCCGTCTCGACCCTCATCAAGGGGCGTTGATTATTTACAATTTTGCTGCAAAACCGTATGCTGAGGGAGATGCCCATTAACCCGACAGGAGCCCCCCTGACTTTGGCCGGACCGACGCTGACAACAGAATATCTCGAATCGGCCCTGCGCGCCCTAGATGTCCTGTTGAAGGCGACGCGCTTCTACCCGCCGGGCCATCCCGCGCTAAAGACCGCCGTCGAACAGGCCTTGCTGCGTTTTGCCCCCATGCTCATGGGGCGTGAATCCATTCTCTTCACGGTCCACAAGGAAGGCTTTCGGGTAGATGACACGCCGCTCTCCACCGACCGACTGGTGCTGAAGAACTTTGCCGTCCAGCTCTTCGCCCGCCACGTGCGCAGCCTGATGGTCCTGACCGACCTTTCAGCCCGCGACCTCCACGCCTTCTCCCGCTGTCTGACCCGGGAGCCGGGGGAAATCCAGGAGGCGGGAGGAGTCCAGGCGCTGCTTAAGGAAGCCGGCGTCACCACCATCTGGGTGAACGAAATCGACCTCTCCGCCGTTCTCACCCGCAAGGAAGAGATCGAAAGCCTGGGTCCCGAGGAAACCCTCGACGGGGATGAAAACGAGGGCGCCGAGACGTTGCCGGACGGCACTTTAGCCGCCGTAGCAGCCGCGCAACCGGAACAACGGGATCTGGAAGAGTTGCTGCGCGATCTGGAACAGACCGAGTCGGATCAGCACTTCGCAATCCTCGCCCAAGAGTTGCAACCGGCAATCCTCGCCCATCTCCACGACCAAGGAGCCAATCTGGTCATCCGCGCCCTGCAACTGCTGCGCCGCTACGGCGATGATCCCCGGCTCTCCCCGAGCCGCCGGAGCACCGCCCAAGAGACCCTCGGTCTCCTCGCCCGGGACGACCTCTTCGACTTTCTCATCCATTGCCTGTGCCATAATCCCGAGGTCCGCGAATCCCGTGAACGCCTGCTGACGCTCATCGCCGCTTTCCCCGGCAAAATCGAAGAGCCGCTGATGCGTCACTTGGCTGCCGAAGGGGATTCCCAGGCGCGCAAGGTGTTGGGTACGGCCTTGGTACGCCTGGGCGCCACCGCCGCTTCGGTTCTGATCGGTCATCTCAAGGATCCGCGCTGGTTCGTGGTGCGTAACGTCATGGTCATTCTCGGCGAAATCCGCGACCAGCAGACCACGGCGCAGATCGTGCCGCTCTTGAACCATGAAGACATTCGCGTACGGCGGGAAACGCTGCGCGCCCTGACCAAGATCGGCGGACGCAGCGCCGAAAACAATTTAATCCGTATCCTTGAAAGCGACGATGGGGAAATGCGCCGCCAGGCCATTCTCTCTCTGGGCGCGCTCAAATCGACCCTGGCCCTGCCGGCCCTGACGGAGCTGGCGAGTCGCAAGGAAAGTAGAGGATTATCGCCGGAAGAGCGTAAGGAAGTGATCGTCGCTCTTGGCCAGATCGGCTCAGGGGAAGTGCTCCCCTGCTTAGGCGGCATCCTGAAACGGCGCCGCTTCTGGTTTGGCGGCAACGATGACGAACTGCGCGAAGCCGCCGCCGAGGCGCTGGGCAAAATCTGCGACGACAAGGCCCTGACCCTGCTGGAAAATGCCGTCGACGACCGGTCCCCGGCCGTGGCCCGGGCCGCGCGCCTGGCTCTCAACCGTCTGGAGAAAGCGTTGAAACATGCAACTTGATCAGCTGAAAAAGATCATTTACGGATTGAGCGGCGTCCACAAGGGGCTGCGTCTCTATCCGCCGGCCCATCCGGCCGTTCAGCAACAGGCGCAGAACCTGGCCAAGAGTTTTCTCGTTCTTTTTCAGGAGAAACCCCGAATCCGGCTGGGCGTTCTGGAAGATACGCTCTTTTTCGAAAAACACATGTTCGTCCTCAGCGAACCGGCGATGGAGGAGATTCGCGATCTGCTCACGGAGCGGAAACTGGAGGCCCTTGAGTTCGAAACGGGATTGACCGCTCAGGAAATTCAACGGTTTTTTCAGATCCTGCACGAAACCAAGAGCGTCGGGACAGAGTTGGAAAAGCTCTTGACCGTACACGGCATCACCCACATCCGCTCCGTGACCCTAGAGAAACAGGTCGCCGACGGACGAGCGGAACCGCCCCGGAAAATCTACCAGCGGGCATTGACCGTGGTCAGCCACATCTTCAACGATGTGCGCTTGGGGCGCATCCCCTCTTCCACCGAAGCGATCGAAGTGGTCGGCAGCATGGTCCGTTCGACCCTTTCCGAGCCCCAAGCCCTGCTCGCCCTCTCCCTGCTCAAGGACTATGACAACTACACCTTCACCCACTCGGTGAATGTGTCGGTTATCGCCCTGTCCGTCGGTCACGCCTGCGGGCTTTCGGAAGAGAAGATGCGGACCCTGGGGCTCGGCGCCCTGCTCCACGACATCGGCAAGCTGATCATCGACAAGGAGATCATCACCAAGCCGGGACGCCTGACCGAAGCGGAATACGAGGAGATCAAAAAACACCCGGTCTCGGGCTCGCAGATCGCTGGGCAGATGGATGGAATCAGCGAAGAGGTGGTCGACATCATTCTCGGACATCACCTCAACTACGACCGCAGCGGCTATCCCGCCGACGCCCGGGGCAAAAAGATTTCCCAACTGGCCGACATGGCGACCATCGCCGACACCTACGACGCCATGACCACCCTGCGCTCCTACCAGCGCCCGGTGACGCCGCGCATGGCCGTCAAAAACCTGATGGAACTCTCCGGCACCACCCTGCACCCGCAGCTGTTGCAAAAACTCATCGCCTATCTCGGCCCCTACCCGGTGGGCAGCCTGGTCCGCCTCGACAGCAACGAACTGGCAGTCGTAACCCGGGTCGGGCGCCAGGAAGAAAACAGCATCGATTTAAAGATCATCACCACCGGTAACGGCGACAAGCTTCCCCAACCGATCCCCGCCACCCTGAACGACGCCGAGATCAAACGCATTGTCGCCGAGGTCGACCCCGTCGGGCGCAACATCGAAGTCACCGATTATTTCGACTGAGATCTTCGCGCAGAATCGGGCCACATACAAAAAAGCCGGTCCCTTGGGATCGGCTTTTTTGTATGGTAACCGCTTTGCTCGACGGCGTTAGAGTTCGAGCCGGCCTAGGGCACGGGCCGCCTCACGGCGAACGGCGGCGCTTTCATGCTTAAGTCGGGCAATCAGTGGCGCCTCGGCACTTTTACAGCCGATGGCCCCGAGGGAATGAATCGCCGCCTTGACCAGTTCCATATCTCCATCGTCAAGCAGCGCCGTCAGGTGAGGGACCAGGCGCGGGTCCGAGAAGTAGCCGAGCGCCTCGGCGGCGTGTACTCGCACCGCCGGATGGCTGTCCCCCAGACATTGCACCAGATTGCCCATGACCTTGGGATTCTTCTTGCGCCCCAGCACCTGAACGGCAGTGGAGCGGATATCCTCGTCGGGAAAGCTCAGCGCCGCCAGCAGAGGGGGAAAAACCTCGATGGAATTGATCCGCTCCAGGGCCAGCAGGGCCTTAACCCGCTGCCCCCGGTTGCCCCGTTTGATCAGTTCGAGAATTTCCGCCAGGTCGAGAGCCGACTCCAGCGCATCGAGCGCCGAAGCCGCCGCCTGACGCACCCCCTCGTCCGGATCTTTGAGTCTTTCCCGTAACGCCTTTTTGCGATCTTCCAACATTATTCATTTCACTTTCTTGGCCACAGGCCTCATTTCAAAACTGTGCAACAACTTCACGACATTAACAAAACCTGATCCACGGTGCAATCATTTCATTTTCGCCCCGCCTCCAGAGCCGCGATCCTCTCCTTGAGCTCCTTCTCCCGTTGCCATTGTCCACTCACGTCCCGGAGGATGGCGGCAACCCCCAGCGGCTGCCCGGATTCATCTTGAACCAGGACAATGGAAAACTCACTGGAAAACGGCTCGCCGTCCCCTTTAAGGGCCGGAACCCGTAACAACTGACGACCATAGCGGGTTATGCCCGTCGACATGGTCTGATGATATCCCTGCCAATGGCGCTCCCGTAGCCGTTTGGGGATAATCAGATCGAGAGAACGACCCAGAGCCTCGGCCTTCGCCACCCCAAAAATCCACTCCGCGCCCTCGTTCCACAGCTGGATAACCCCGTCGCGATCGGCGAACATGACGGCATCCGGCGCTTTCTCCACGATGATTTCCCGCAATCTTTCTTCGTCCATGTCGACATCTCTCCTTTATTCCGGGCGTTTTCAGTTGCTGCAAGGATAGCAAAATCCCTGCGGCATTGGGGCTACCTGTCGCCTTCCCCGGGAAATGATGACAAATTTTATCGGACTTTTGACCCCGGTCATGTTTTGCTCCGGTCGTTACGGATATGCTGGCATCACGTTCACGAGGAAAGGAGAGCGACCATGAATCTGCCCGAGGAAATCGGCAACCAGCCGATCAACAAAACCATCGAACAGCATCCGCGCATCGGCGAAATCCTGCAGAAGTACGACATCGGCTGTATCACCTGCGGTGTCGGCATCTGCCTGGTCAAGGACGTGGTCACCATCCATGCCCTCGGTGACGAAATCGAAGCGAAAATCGAAAAGGAAATCCGCGACTACCTCGAACCCCTCGACGCATAAAGGAGAATCCCCATGGAAAAACTCGCTTGCGGCTGCTCCGGCAGCCTTGTTCGCACCATTGAGCGCCCCGAAACCCCAAACGCCGAGCCGGGCGGGCGGCTGACCAGCGAGTTGCGCCAGTGGCCGACCCAGCTCCATCTGGTGCCGCCGAACGCCCCCTGGCTGGAAAACGCCCACCTGCTCATCGCGGCGGACTGTGTCCCCTTCGCCTACGGCGACTTCCACCGCGATTTCATCAAGGACCGGGTGCTGGTCAACGCCTGTCCGAAGCTGGACGACACCAGCCCCTATGTGGAAAAGCTGGCGGCAATCATCCGCCAAAACGATATTCTCTCGATCACCGTGACGATCATGGAAGTCCCCTGCTGCCGGGGCCTCGGCCTGATGGCTAAAGAAGCGCTCAAACAGTCGGGCAAGGACGTGCCCCTGGAGATCGTGGTGATCGGCATCGACGGAACCCGGAAGAACTGACCATGAAGACCGAGGTGACTCAGGAGATGATAGCGGAACACCGGCTGATCCTGCGCATGATCGCCCTGGTCGAGAAGAGCGCCGAACGACTGGCGCGGGGCGAGTTTCGCAACTGGCGCTTTTTTCTCGACGCCGTTGCCTTTATCCGCGACTACGCCGACCGTTTTCATCATGCCAAGGAAGAGGCGGTGCTCTTTACCGCCTTGGTGAAAAACGGCATGCCGGAAAAGCAGTCCCCCATCGAGGCCATGCTGATGGAACATGACGCCGGCCGCGCCCATGTCCGGGGGATGGAAGAGGCGACACAGCGGGCGCTGGCGGGGGACGACAGCGGAATTCCGGCCCTGCTCGAACACGCCCGGGGCTACGCCAAGCTGCTGCGCGGCCACATCAACAAAGAAGACACCATTCTCTATCCCCTGGCCGAGCGGGTACTCCCCGAAGAAATGCGCCCGGCCATGCTCGACGCCTACCGGGCCGCCGAGGCCCGCGCACCCGAGTTGGCCGAAACCTATCGGCGAATGGTGGAAGACTACGAACAGGAGATTCTCTCATGATCTTACGCATGATTTTTCTATCGGCGCTGCTGTTGATGGCGCTTCCGGCCCTGGCCAACCCGCTGTCGGCGGTCACCTGCCACTGCTTCACCGACCGCAGCTATGATGCGGCCCGTCCCGAGGCGGCTGACGCCTATTATCTGGCGGCGACCCAGAACACCTTCTTCGCCAAGCTCTTTAAGACCGAGAAAAAGCTGCTGGTGCGCGGCAAACAAAAAGGGATGCTCATGGAGGATTTCTGGGTGGCCCATTACGTTGCCGGACAAGCGAAAAGTTCTGCGGAAACCTTGTTGAAGGCCCGTTACGAACATCCGAACTGGAGCGCGACCCTCGCCGCCCAAGAAATCGACGGCCAATCCCTGGAGCCTTTTTTCACCAACGCCCTCGCCTCGGAAGCCTCCGGCACCCGCCTCGACCGGGTAATCGTCGATGAGCTGCTGCCGCGCCACGGGGTGCTGAACAAAGGGGATATCGCCCCATTACGCCAGGCCGGTCTCGAAAACCAGGAACTGCTGATGGTCGCCCTGCTGGCGAAAAAGAGCGGTCAAACGGCGCAAGCCGTCGCCCAGGGAAAATCCGCTACCGGCAAAAGCTGGAGCGCCCTCTTCCACGAAGCCGGTATCGACATCGCCCGAATCGACTCGGAAATCGACGATTTGCTGCGCCATTCCGGCTGAAAACAACCGGACAAGAACGCCCGCACGGGCAGCGCAAGCCTACCGTCTATCCATCAATACAATACCTTCACGAGCCATTATCGGCCAAATCGATAGACAGGATAGTTTTTGTAAAATTGCGGATTGACTCGTAATCCCGGGCTATGCAAGGATTGCTCTGTTTCGAAAAATCCTTAAAAGCCAAAGGGAGCTGCAGCGATGTCCGATGCGTTTCAAATCAAAACCGATCCGGAACTCTGGGCCAGCCTCGATATGGATGTCGACCGCTTCATGAACATCCCGCCCATGCTCACCCAGTCCTTCAACCACACCTTCCTCCGTCAGAAAAACCGCCCGGCAATCATGGCCTATTTCGATGACATGGTGAGCGGCATGTTCACCAAGCGCATCAGGGGAATGACCGCCTTCCGTCAGGAAGGCAAGCCGGTGATCGGCACCTTCTGCGTCTATGTTCCGGAAGATCAACGAACTCTGCGACGAACTCGAATCCCGCATCCAAAACGGCGACAGGATTGCCCCCAAGGGCACGCCCCGGGTCATGATCTCGGGCACCCCCATGGCGCTGCCCAACTGGAAACTGCATAACATCATCGAGAGCGCCGGAGCGGTGGTGGTCAACGAAGAAAGCTGCATCGGTACCCGCTATTACAAAGACACCATCGCCATGCATATCGGTATCGATCTGGGTTCGCGGGCCATCAAGCTGGCCTTGGTCTGCGGGGGCAAGCTGGTGGGCAGCGAAGTGGTAGAAAGTTCCTTCGAGCCGCACAAACAGACGGCCGAACTGATCGCCCGCTATCAAACCGCCCCGGTCGTAGCCACCGGTTACGGCCGCCATCTGGCTCAGAAACATTTCGCACAACAGGTCATCACCGAAATCAAGGCCCATGCCCTGGGGGCGCGCTATTTTTTTCCGGAATGCCGAACTATCCTCGATGTCGGCGGTCAGGATTCCAAGGTGATTGCCCTTGACGAAAAGGGGCGCGTCGCGCAATTTCAGATGAACGACAAATGCGCCGCCGGCACCAGCCGCTTTCTGGAGATCATGGCCGCATCCCTGGGCTACTCCCTGGAAGACTTCGCGGCAGCCGCGGCAATATCGACCCGAGATATACCGATCAACAGCATGTGCGCGGTTTTTGCTGAATCGGAAGTCATCTCCCTGCGTAATCGCGGCTTCGCCGCCGAGGACATCGCCCGGGCCATTCATCTGTCGATTGCCGTCCGCTTGGTAAATATGCTGGGGCGGGTAGGCCTCCGGGGGGGATCTGGTTTTTTCCGGGGACGTCGCGCTCAACGGTTTTTTAGTCGAGCTTCTGGCGAGCCGCCTGGGGCTTTCGGTCCATGTTCCTGACGCGCCGGAAATCGTCGGTGCCTTGGGAGCGGCACTGCATCTGGGCGCTGCCGCCTGAAGGCCGTCAATCAATTTTTGGAGAGTTAAGTATGAATCTGTCTGAACTGTTAGCGAAATCCCGGGATGGCGGCACCTTCACCCGGGACGAGATCGAAACCATGCTGGCCCCGCCGGCGTCCTCCCCCGAGGCGATGCTGCTGATGGCCGAGGGGGCGCGAATTTCCCGGGAACTCACGGACAACCTCGCCGAAGTGCAGGGGCAGTTTGCCCTCAACCTCTCCCCCTGTCCGGTCAACTGCCAATTCTGTTCTTTTTCCTCCGAATACCAAATTTTTACCCGACCCAGCGAGCTCTCGGCCGAGGCCGCGATTCAGGCCGCCCTGGACTTCGAGCGCAACCCGGAAAACAACGCCATCCTGCTGATGACCACCGCCGATTACAGTTTCGGCAAACTGCTGGAAATGGCCCGGGAGATCAAAGGGCGGCTCAGGCCAGAAACAACGCTCATCGCCAACGTCGGCGACATGAGTTACGAAAAAGCCCGGCAACTCAAGGATGCCGGTTTTCACGGGGTCTACCACGCCGTTCGGCTGGGCGAGGGGACAGTCACCAAGGCGCCGCGTCGGCAGCGCCTGCGCAGCATCCGCAACTTTCAGGAAGCGGGGCTGATCGTCGGTACCTGCGTCGAACCCATTGGCCCCGAACACAGTAACACCGAAATCGCCGAGCACATCCTTTTAGCGGCCTCCTTTGATCCAGCCTTCAGCGGCGCCGCCCGGCGGATCACCATCCCCGGATCGAAACTGGAAGCAAAGGGCATGATCTCCGAATTGCGCATGAGCCAGATCGTCGCTGTGACCAGGATCGCCACACCGCGCACCGTTTTGGGTAACTGCACCCACGAACCCTGCGTCATCGGCGCCGCCGCCGGCGCTAACCTGTTCTGGGCGGAAAGCGGCGCCAATCCCCGCGACACCCGGGAGAAAACCGAGGAAGGCCGGGGGCTGTCAGTCGCCGATTGCGTCAAACTCTTCGCCGAAGCGGACTGGCAGGCGCGTACCGGCCCCTCCCGCTACTACGCCAAAAGTCACGGCAGGCTGATCGACACCGCATTGTCGTAGGCCTTTACACCCCGCCGCATTGATGCTATAAAGCCACATCACGAACCGCCGGATCGTCCCGGCGGTTCTTTTCTTTTTTACGCAAGGAACGCAAAAACATGATCAGCGCTCACAATATCGCCCTGGCCTACGGCAAGCGGGTGATTTTCAAAGACGTCAACATCAAGTTCACCCCCGGCAACTGCTATGGCCTCATCGGTGCCAACGGCGCGGGGAAATCGACCTTTCTCAAGATTCTCGCCGGGCAGTCCGAACCGGATCGGGGGGAAGTCACCGTCAGCCCCGGCGAACGCATCGCCATGCTGCGCCAGGACCAGTTCGCCTTCGACGAGGAGACGGTCTTCCATACCGTCATCATGGGGCATAAACGCCTTTTCGAGGTGATGCGCGAGCGCGAGGATCTCTATGCCAAAGGGGATTTCAGCGAGGAAGACGGCATCCGCTCGGGCGAACTGGAGGCGGAATTCGCCGAGATGAACGGCTACGAAGCCGAGGCCGAAGCGGCGGTGCTGCTCGACGGTCTCGGCATCCCCGAGGAGTTGCGGCACAAACGGATGAAGGAACTGGAACCGGGGGACAAGGTGCGGGTGCTCCTCGCCCAGGCGCTCTTCGGCAATCCCGACATCCTGCTCCTCGACGAGCCGACCAACCATCTCGACCTGAAATCCATCGCCTGGCTGGAGGATTTTCTCTTTCGCTTCCCCAACACGGTCATCGTCGTCTCCCACGACCGCCACTTTCTCAACCAGGTCTGCACCCACGTGGCCGACATCGACTTCGGCAAGATCACCGTCTACGTCGGCAACTACGACTTCTGGTATCAGGCCAGCCAACTGACCCTTAAGCAGAAGCAGGACGAAAACCGCAAGATCACCGACAAGGCCAACGAACTCAAGGAGTTCATCCAGCGCTTCTCGTCCAACGCCAGCAAGGCCAAGCAGGCGACCTCGCGCAAGAAGCTGCTGGAAAAGCTCACCGTCGAGGAACTGCCGGTGTCGTCGCGCAAATATCCCTTCGTCGTCTTCAAGCCCGAGCGCCCCTGCGGCGACATCATCCTTGAAATCAAGGGACTGTACAAAAAGATCGATGGGGTCGAACTCTTCGGCGGCCTCGACCTCTTCGTCAACAAGGGGGACAAGATCGCCTTCGTCGGCGCCAACGCCCTGGCCAAGACCACCCTCTTCCAGATCCTCGCCGGCGAACTGGAACCGGACGCCGGCAGCTGCCGCTGGGGGGTGACCATCACCCCGGCCTACTTCCCCAAGGACAACAGCCGCTATTTTGACAACGATCTCAATCTCATCGAATGGCTCTGCCAGTTTCCGCCCTGCGACGGCGAGACCTTCGCCCGCGGCTTTCTCGGACGGATGCTCTTCTCCGGCGACGAAGCGACCAAGAAAACCAGGGTCCTCTCCGGCGGCGAGCGGGTGCGCTGCATGCTCGCGCGGATGATGCTCAAAGGAGCCAACGCCCTGGTCTTCGACGAGCCGACCAACCACCTCGATCTCGAATCGATCACCGCCCTCAACAACGGTCTCATCACCTTTTCCGAAGTGATCCTCTTCACCTCCCACGACCATCAGTTCATCGAAACCCTGGCCAACCGCATCGTCGAATTTTTGCCGGAGGGCTATATCGACCGCGCCATGACTTTCGAGGAATACCTGGAGAGCCCCGAAGTGGCCCGCGAGCGGGAACAGCTCAGCCCGGACCACGCCGACCTGAAGCTCTAGACCATGGCCGGCGAAACGCGCAAGGATATCGCACCCGGCATGACCGTAGCGATCGTGCTGAAAAAGGATCAGAAGAGCGGCACGCTGACCTGGGGAGTGGTCAAGGATCTGCTTACCAGCGCCCCCTATCATTCCCGGGGGATCAAGGTGCGCTTGGAGGATGGCCAAGTGGGCCGGGTTAAAGTGCTCGGAGCGCCCGACTGAAATGGACCGCGCCTCCCGCAACCGGCTGACCACCCGGATGATTCCCCAGTTTCCCGGCGACAGCCTTTTCGATCGGGTCGCCCGCGCCTGTTGCCGGGCCGGCTGCCTGCCGCGCAAGGAGCTGTTCGAGGCCTGGGAAACGGCGCGGCGGACGCGGCGGCGACTGCGCGGCGGACGGGTGGTTGATCTCGCCTGCGGGCACGGGCTGCTCGCCCAACTGCTGCTTCTGCTCGACGACAGTTCCCCGGAAGCGCTGGCCGTGGATTTGCGTCTACCGGCGAGCGCTCCCCGACTGGCAGCGGTACTCGTCGAAGACTGGCCGCGCCTGGCGGGGCGGGTGCGGTTTATCGAAGCCGACCTGAATGCCGTCGAACTTGCCGCCGGCGATCTGGTCGTTTCCGCCCATGCCTGCGGCGGCCTCAGCGACCGGATTCTGGAGCGTGCCCTAGCCGTCCGCGCCCGACTGGCCCTGCTCCCCTGCTGTCACGACCTCAAGGGCGCCGACCTCGGCGGCCTGCACGGCTGGCTCGACGGCCCTCTCGCCCTCGACGTGTTGCGCGCCGAACGTCTGCGCCGAGCCGGCTATCAGATCCACACCCAGACCATCCCCGGCGACATCACCCCGAAAAACCGCCTGTTGCTGGCCGAACCGCGCTGACGGCAACCTTCTTCGGCCCCCCATCCGTCTTCCTGCCTTCCCCAAAATCCGCGCCGACCACTGCCATGCGGTTCACCTGCAACAGGTCTTTGCTTGATCTATCGGTATCTTTTATTCGTGGGGGGGTGTAGTATTAACCAGAGATCCTCCCCCACCCCTCCTCGCCCTTCATCCCTTCACTGCCGTAAGGATCTGAGTTTACGGCCTGAAGAAGCCCGTTGCCTGCCAACGGGTGTTCCAAATATGCCAATTGGTCAAGCGTGCCTTTAGATTCCGGTCTGTTCCCTGGTTTTTATCGGCCATCCTTCGGCTAGTTGCAAACCAGGGAGTCACACGATGCGAAAACCCATGTTTTCCCAAGGCAAAGAGATCGAAACCCGTTGCACCAAATGTCGCAAAATCACCTCTCACCTTATTGTCACCATGGACGAATCCACCCCAGGAAAGGTTCTCTGCAACATCTGCGGACGCCAGCATGACTACCGGACAGACGCCACAAACCAGAAGACCGCCGTGCGGCAAACCCGTCTGGCCAAGGCCGCCGAACGCAAAGAGTGGGAAGATTTGCAGCCGACCATCGCGAACGTCGAGGCAACGGATTACTCCATGACCGCCCATTACAAACTCAGATCGCTGATCAACCATCCGACCTTCGGCCTTGGCTTCGTCCAACGCATTGTCGGTCCGCAAAAGATCGAGATTCTCTTCGAAGACGGAAAAAAGACCATGCGCTGCAAATAAAAGACTCAGGAGGTCGGTATGGAAATCTGCGCGCTCTGTGAAGAGCAATCGCGAAAAACCCGCAACGGAAAACCCCATGAATTTTTAGTAAAAATCGGTCCCCCGCGAAAGTTCAACGGGATCAAGCCCCGTGGCTTCGAGGAACAGGATTATCAATGCCTGACCTGCAAGGCCAAATTCACCCAGAGTACCGACAAGAACAATCTGGCCTGGACCCTATGGCAGGGATGAACCTTAAAACGTTGTCAATCGGGGCAGTGCCGGCTCTATCGAATGCGGCCTGGCCCACGTCAATATCCCGGTGATGGTCGTTCTCGGCCACACCCAGGGTGAGGCGGTAACCGCCATGGCCCACTGATCGGTCAATTCGTCAGGGCGCCACTTTCCGGCGGCCCCGACTCAAATCACAAAAAAAGGCCCGACCGCCATGAAGTCTCAGCGGCCGGGCCTTTTTCTTCCTTCTTCCTTTCCTTATGCGGACGGTTCCGACACCGATTCTTTCATCGTCGCGACAAACATTTCCGCCGCCGGCGACAGGCTGCGCCCCAACTTCCAGGTCAGGTAAAAGCTTCGCCGGATCTTGAGCCCCGGCAGAGGGACCTCATGAAGCGCGCCATCGGCAATATCCGACTTGACCGCCAGCATGGAAATGAAGGAATAACCGGCCCCACCCAAAACGGCCCGCCGTATCGCTTCGCTGCTTCCCAGGTGCGCGACGACCTTCAGCGTGCGCGGATCGACGCCAACTCTCGACAAGGCGGATTCCGCCGCCAGGCGAGTGCCGGAACCGGCCTCGCGCTGAACCAAGGGGATTTCCGTCAAGTCTTCGAGAGTCAGGGGCTTTTGCCGGGACTCCTGGGGAGACGTTACCAGAACAATGCGATCGACCGCCACCTCTTCGCAAGCGAACTCCCGGTCCGGCTTGCCCCCCACCACCGCCAGTTCGACCCTGTCCTCACTCAGCATCCCCAGGGCTTCACGGGTACTCCCTTGGTGCAGGTCCAGGCAGATTCCGGGCCAGCGGGAACCAAAACGCCCGAGCATGTCCGGAATCAAAAAGGCCGCCGGGATCGTGCTTGCCCCGACGCGCAGCGTCGCCTGCTCCAGCCCCTGAAAGCGCCTGACCGCCCGAATCGCCTCATCGAAGTGCGCGGCCACCCTTCTGGCCTGTTCATAGAAGAGCCGACCCACTTCCGTCAGGCTGACCTGCTGCGCTGAACGGTCAAAGAGCCGCACCCCCAGCTCCTCTTCCAGGGCACGGATGTGCTGGCTGGCGGTGGACTGGGCCAACAGCACCGCTTCACTTCCTTTGGAAAAGCTCCGATGGTCGGCGACGGCCAAAAAAACATCGATCTGTTTCCGGGTCATACCCATCTCCTTATTTATAATTTCAATAGACGATATCACAAAATTACAAAATTACCTATTTGCTAAACATTTACCGGACTTGGTATGTTTTCGCCGAACCTGAGTCGAAGGCTTTTAACGCCTGTCTAAGTGAACCATCAGAGGAAGCGAACTGTCATGAAGAATTTTTTTGCCACCCGTCCTGGAATTATCGGCGTCGGAACGATAATCGGGGTCTTGGCCGCACTCTTGCAGTACTGGGGAAACCCGGGGAATATGGGCATTTGTGTGGCCTGTTTCGAGCGGGATATCGTCGGGGCGATCGGCCTCCATCGGGCGGAGGTGGTGCAGTATCTGCGTCCGGAAATCATCGGATTTGTCCTTGGCTCGCTGGTCGCCTCCTACCTGTTCAAGGAATTCCGCCCCCGCCTCGGCTCCGCCCCGGTTGTGCGGTTCATTCTGGGGATATTCGCCATGCTCGGTGCCCTGATTTTCCTGGGCTGCCCGTGGCGTGCCCTGCTGCGACTCTCCGGAGGGGACGGCAACGCCCTGTTCGGCCTCGCCGGACTGATCGCCGGCATCTGGATCGGCACCCTCTTTCTCAAAAGCGGCTTCAACCTGGGGCGCAGCGAAAAGACCTACTCCTCGGCGGGCTGGCTCTTTCCGCTCTCCATGCTCGGCCTGCTGCTCCTGCTCCTGTTTAATCCGCAAATCCCGGGCACAAGCAAAAGCGGCGTTTTACTTTACAGCCTGAAAGGCCCCGGGGCCATGCACGCTCCTCTGGCGATTTCCTTGGCGGTGGGCCTTTTCGTCGGATTTATTGCGCAGCGAAGCCGTTTCTGTACCATGGGCGCCTTTCGCGACCTTCTCCTCTTCCGGCAGATGCATCTGGTCTCCGGCGTCATGGCCCTGGTTGTGGCGGCCTTTGTCACCAACCTGATGGTCGGTCAATTTCACCCTGGATTTTCCGAACAGCCGGTAGCGCACACGCTGGGCCTCTGGAATGCCGCCGGGATGGTTCTCGCCGGGTTGGCTTTCACTCTGGCGGGCGGCTGCCCCGGCAGGCAGCTCTTCCTGGCCGGTGAAGGGGACGGCGACGCGGCGGTTTTTGTCTTCGGAATGATCACCGGCGCCGGCTTGGCACACAACTTCGGGTTGGCCAGCTCACCCCAGGGCCTCGGCCCCAACGGCATCACCGCCTTGGTGGTCGGTCTTCTGGTCTGCCTGTTCATCGGCTTCACGATGCGGCAAAAAGCCTGAAACCAGAGGAGTGGAACTTCTCGAACGATCGAGTCGAAGGCGCATTCCCGGCTGAAAAATAGTCCCCTAAAGGAGAGCGAAGAATGAGCACGACGGTTGACGCGCGAGGGCTTTCCTGCCCACAGCCCGTTCTGGATACCTTGAAACAACTTCAGCGGCAACAGCGGGGCGAGGTCATTGTCCTGGTCGATACGGAAGCCTCGAAAGAGAATGTCATTCGCGCGGCCGCCAGCCGTAAATGGCAGACACAGAACATCGACCACCAGGACAGCGGCTATCAGATCCTGCTTAAGAAGGACTGACCGTGGCCCTCACAAACCTGTTCAGAAAAAAATCCGCCCAGAAAGTGCCGGAAAAAAAGAGGGGCTCAGGGATTCTGGTCTTTGAGAACACCAGCGAGGTCATCAAGGCGGAAAACACATTAAAAGCCCAGGGGCTGGCTGTCACCGTCATGGGTCCACCGCCCGAGGTCCGTACCGGCTGCGACCTGGTGATCGAGTTCCCCTTGGTGCAAGAGCTGGAAATTCGCCGGCTCCTTGAAGCCGTCGGTATTCCGCCCCTGCAGGTCGTTCCGGTCACCAGCCCCCTGCTGAAACCGGTGAACCTTTTTCAGATCAAGGATTTTGGTGGTCACCTGATGGTCCGGGCCGCAAACATGAAAATAACCGTCGATAAAGCGACCCGCACCATCGTCAACATCTCCGGTGGGGGGTGTCCCGACGTTCCTTACCTGGCGTATGAACTGGTGGGGAAATCCCTGGACACTGCGCCGCTTCCCCGGGATCTTGGACACACCCTCTGCGGCTATGCCCTGCAACTTGCCTACGAAGAGATCGCACGACAATGCTCGCGGTTATAGGAACCATCCCCATAAAAAAATCCCCCTTGAAAAGCGGTCAAGTCGCTTTTGAAGGGGAGTCTCTGAGCCTTGCCGGGGAGCGCATCGCGGTCAACCGGGGCACACCGGCCCTGCTTGCCGCCGCCCTCAAAACCACCAAAACGCTTGGAGCGCCGCCCCCTTTCACCTACCTGGTCGGCGATATCGGCCTGGGTCACGGTAGTCTCCTCCTTTACGAACACCTCGCCGACCATTTGCCCCAGGCGAACTTCAGCACCCTGACCTTTCACTACCTGCAGCCGATCGTCCACTGGCACGCCAAGATCCTGGGCGCGATCGAGATCATGCCCGAACGCCCGCGCTTGATCGCCGATGCGGGCTACATGTACATGGCCAAGATGAGCGGCCGCGCCTCCGCCTACGACCTCTTCACCCCGGATGTCGGCGAACTCGCCTTCCTCGCCGACGAAGAAGCGCCGCACCCCTTCTATACCCGGGGCTTCATTCTGCAGGAGGAAAACCGGGTTCCGGATCTCATCGAGCGGGCCTACCATCACAACAATACGGCGCAAAATCTTCTCGTTAAGGGCCGCTGCGACTATCTGGCCGACCGCGATGGCGTCGTGGAAACGGTGGACGGTCCCAACGAAGAAGCCATGGAGGCCATGGGGGGAACCGGCGACACCCTGACGGGAATCGCCTCGGCGCTTATCGAAACAGGCATGCCCGTCGGTCGGGCCGCCATCGTCGCCGCAAAGGTCAACCGCCTGGCCGGTTCCTTCGCCAAGCCCAGCCCCGCGACCCAGGTCATCGAAATCATCCGGCAGATCCCCCAGGCCCTGAAACAGGTTCTCTGACGGAAAAAACCTCCCTCCCACCTCCCGAGACCAGTGTCAAAATGATCATCAACAAGGACCAGACCGTCCTCGACATTCTCAGCCGATACGAACAAACCATCGACGTTTTCAGAAAATACGACCACGCGGCACAGGCCTGCATCTGCTGCGAGGCGCTCTTCGAAACCCTCGAAAATCTCTCCGCCCGTTATGGGCTCGACCTGAACGGCTTGTTGAACGATCTGAACAACGTTGCCAAGCACTCCCTTCCGTCCCCCGACTGACGCTCCCCCAATCGGGTAGGAGGCGGGGTTGCCCCCGCCGTCCTCCCACACCACCGTGCGTACGGTTCCGTACACGGCGGTTCCTGATTTGCTTCTGCATTATCAACCAACAATGCCTGTCGTCCTATAAGCGCC
>Ga0265295_1000776_pt1 | contig 61062 bp, 47 predicted proteins | sample Munlansysbiofilm_FD_192503 | JGI IMG/M metagenome (GOLD analysis project Ga0265295, IMG submission 192503) | Leachate microbial communities from a municipal landfill in Southern Ontario, Canada - Methane capture system biofilm | ecosystem: Engineered > Solid waste > Landfill > Unclassified ... | reverse complement strand
GGAGTCATGCGCAGCATGACAAAGTGGCCAGGTTTGCCCTTGCGGGCGATTTCCGGCGCATCAAGCACCAGTTTGCTGGTTTTGCCCGGGATCAGGCTTTCCTTGTGCAATATGCGTGTTGGCATAGACTCTCCTCTTATGACTTTAGGTGGTGATGGTATATGTGAACTCGACCCCTTGCAAGGGCAACCCGGGCAAGAGGAGGACATAACTCACTATGTATGCAAGTCTTTATGCAGAGGCGTAAAATTTTCTAGAAATATGTTCTTTCCGCTAAAGGTTTTTATTCCTCACTCCGATAAGGCTAATGATGAGTGGGGAAGGGGAGACCGCATGTTGAGACAACATGGCGAACCAGCCCCCCAGACGCAGGGAAGCAGTGATCCATTCAGGGAGGAATGGTCATGTCGCAACGCATCAATGACGCATTCCTGTCGGAAAACGGACCGCAGGACAGATCTGCGACCTATTATGAGGAGCATGATCTTGTCCTGATACAACGGTACCTTGCCGTACTGGAAGAAAACAAGAAAGCCTGCTGCTCGGCACTGACCGATGCGGATTTGGCAATGGACATGGCGGGATTTGTGCGGCGCACGCTGCAAAATTCCGCGCAGAGGCCCCTGGCGTCACCCGCACTGCTGGCTTTGGCCCTGGTGCAGCGGACGCCTGAAGGGCCCCAACAGTAAACCGGCGTAGTCTGCCCCTGTGGGCGGGCCGTCGTGGAACCTGAAAAAACGCAACCCCGGCAGGCGGCCTCATGCCGCACTGCCACCGTTAAACGAAAAGCATCACTTTTCCGTGACATGGCTGGGTGCGTGGCCGGTTCGCAGTTCATGAATAATTCTCCACTCATGTGAAGGGGAGGGCCGTGGGGGCCCTCCTCTTTTTTTAACGCTTTAAAAAAATTTTTATTAACTTGTGCTGATTTTTTATTTGTGTCAAACTGTCGTATGATGAATTTGAATATTGACATTACAAACAAGCAAAGAAAAGAGATGGAACGCATCGTAAGCAACTGGACAAATTATCTTGAAAGTGTCCCGCCGACTTCCGATGCTGTTAAGGTACACAGATGCTTTGGGACCAATAGTTCCATAGTGAGAAAAGATAATTTTAACAAACAACTAAAAACGGTTGTTGATAAAATGCGACTGTGGCTCGACGCTACAGACCCCGCAGCCCATAACACCGCCCGCCGCCCTGGGAACTGGGCGTAAAACGTGCCAGGCCAAAAGCCCGGTTTCGAGAACCTCACCTTGAAATTGCCTTGGCGGCTGTATGAGCAGACGCCCACTGTGAAGGCGCAAGCGCAGTTTATCCACACAGTTATGACCCAATACCAGCGTGTCATGAATTTTTGGAATATATACTCGCAAAAAGAATCAACACCAGGAGCCGCGCGGCATGCCAGGGCAATCTGTTCTGGTTTGTTCATATGGCGGCATACGTATTACTTCGAAAGAGGGTCGTGACGGCCCTCTTTTTTTTGCTTCGCCCTCTGCCCTTGCCGACGAATCGCCGCGACGGTGCGTCTGGGTCCTGAAAGGCCCAGGTGGCTGCAGGCGCAGGCCCTCGGCATGGAGCCGCAAGGGTTGTCTGCCCGTGCCGTCTGTCCGTGCTGTCGCATGTCGGTTCGGGCGTGCCGCAACTGTTGAGAACAGGCATGCTCGCTATTGATCCGGTCTAGGGCCTGTACCTTTTTCAAAGGGTACAGGCCCTGACGCTGTTCTAGAGTGCAGCGCGCCACAGCGTGGCGTGGATTCTGCCGAAAATCATAGTTTTCGGCAGAAGATCACCTTTGAAATGCACCACATTTCAAAGGGTATCTGCCCTAGGGGTAGAAGCCGGTGGGCTTTTCGCCCAGGTTGACCATGATGTTCTTCTGCTGTGTGTAGTGTTCAAGCATGATCTTGTGGGTTTCACGTCCGATGCCGGATTCTTTGTATCCGCCAAAGGGAGCGCCCGCCGGGATGCTGTTGTAGCAGTTTACCCACATGCGGCCCGTTTCAACGGCGCGGCTTACGCGGATGGCGCGGTTGACGTCGCGCGTCCACACTGCGCCGCCCAGGCCAAAGACGCTGTCATTGGCCATCTTGATCACTTCTTCTTCAGTCTTGAACTTGATGATGACGGCCACGGGGCCGAAGATCTCGTCCTGGGCTACACGCATCTTGTTGGTGACATTGCCGAGCAGGGTAGGCCGCATAAAGCAGCCCTTGCCCAGTTCGCCCTCGGTGACGCGCTCGCCGCCGCAAAGCACTGTGGCTCCTTCACCCTTGGCCTGTTCGATGCAGAGCAGTATGGCCTTGAGGTGTGATTCATATATCTGCGCGCCCATCTGGGTCTTGGCGTCCCAGGGCAGGCCGACCTTGACGCGGTTGAAGCGTTCAACAGCTTCAGCCACGAACTTGTCGTAAATGTCTTCATGCACAAAAACGCGCGAACCGGCGCAGCATACCTGCCCCTGATTGAACAGGATGCCCAGTTGCAGGCCGTCCATGGCCAGATCCCACTGGCAGTCGGGGAAGAAGATATTGGCCGACTTGCCGCCCAGTTCGAGGGTGGAAGGGATAAGACGCTTGGCGGCGGCCAGGCCCACACTGCGGCCTACTTCAGTAGAGCCGGTGAAGGCCAGCTTGCTGAAACCGGGGTGTTCCAGAATGTATTGGCCGGAGCGTGAACCACGCCCGGTTACGACGTTGAAGACGCCATTGGGCAGCACATCGGCTATGAGACGCGCCAGTTCCAGCACGGAAAGGGAGGTGTGGTTGGAGGGCTTGAACACGGTGCAGCAACCGGCGGCCAGCACCGGAGCCAGCTTCCATGCTGCCATGAGGAAGGGGAAGTTCCAGGGCACGATCTGCCCCACAACGCCGATGGGCTCACGCAGAACCAGGGAGAGCGTGTTTCCGTCAAGCATGGTGGCGGAGCCTTCGTCAGTACGCACCACGCTGGCAAAGTAGCGGAAGTGGTCGGCGGCGAAGGGGATGTCAACATTCAGGGTTTCGCGGATGGGCTTGCCGTTGTCCAGCGTTTCCACCATGGCGAGGTGTTCTTTGTTGGCGTCAATAATATCTGCAATTTTCAAAAGCAGATTGGCGCGCACAATGGGATCGGTGTTTTTCCAGCTTTGCCAGGCCCGGGTAGCGGCTTTGACGGCGGTGTCCACATCTTCCTTGGTGGCCTCGGCGCAGGTGGCAAGACGCTCTCCATTGGCGGGGCAGAAGGTGTCATAGGTCGCGCCGTCAGAGGCGTCTTTCCATTGGCCGTCAATGAAGAGGGAATATTTGTCCTGCAAGTGTGGCTTTTTCATGACGCATCCTTTGGTTGAGAGTTATTCCGCATAATAAGTCCCTTTTATCTTGGTATAACAACTCCATTTTCTGTATGTTATAGGGTTGTGAAACGGAAAGAGTGATACAATGTGCTTTAATTGTGAAAAAAATATCAAATCAATGGTGTAGTGTTCGGAATTGATACAGTCAAAACACGTCACCATGTTTGATGAAAGAAAACGCCAAAAGAGAAAAATCGGCAACTGTATCACGCTCTGCATGATTATCAGGATAAGTTATAAATAAATTGCCTGCGATTCAGGTCAGATGGATGTATGACTACGGCATCGGCGCCATCTGTTCCGTAATGTGCCCTATCCAGGCGGACTTTTTTGAAAAGCGCAGCGTATGACGCGAGGTGCGTGTGGCGTTGGGGAGCGATATGTCGGGGTGCAGTGAGGCGGCGGTGTTACGGGGCGGGTTTATCTGCAACTGTATGGGCGGCTGTGTGAACGGGGCTTCGCTGTGGGTAGATCTGGGGGAGACGCTGTCTCTGCCTCCCTTTTGGGATTATGAAAAACTTCGTGTCACGCTGGAATATGATGAGAGTTTTAGGGGGAGGGGGTGTGGGGGAGGCGACCCTTTTTTAGAGCATTTAATTTCGTCAAAGTTAAATGCTCTAACGCTGCACGAGAGTGCAGCGCGCCACAACGTGGCGTGGATCCTGCCGAAAATCATACTTTTCGGCAGGATGACAACTTTGAAATGTGAAGCATTTCAAAGTGAATCTGGCCTAAGAAGGGTCCCTCCCCCACAAAGTATTTTAAAGTCCGAAATCCTAGTCTTGACCGGACTGCCTGTAGCCGTGGCTGAAATTGGCCGCATACAGGAGCGAGGCCGTGTCAGCGGCGTTTTGACCCGGCAGCACCAGAAAAACGGTCTGCCGCACAAGGCCGTGCTCGTGTACGCAGTGGGCCAGGGTTCCGGCGGTGGCCCATATGAGGCGCTGTTCGGGCCAGCCCACGCGGTAGGCGCATAAAACGGGCGTGTCTGGCGGGGTGTGGGCCAGCAGTTCTGCCTGCAGATCTTCGCAGGCTCCGGCTGAAAGATAAATGGCCATGGACGTGCCGTGGGCCGCCAGCAGGTGCAGGGCCTCGCGTTCCGGCACAGGGGTGCGGCCTTCCATGCGGGTGATGATGAGGCTCTGGGTCACTTCCGGCACGGTAAAGGTCACGCCTGCGGCGGCGGCGGCCGCACAGGCTGCGGTAACGCCCGGTATCACGCGCCAGGGGATGCCGTCCTGATCCAGCAGGCGGGCCTGCTCACGCAGCGCGCCGTAGAGGGAGGGATCGCCAGTGTGTACGCGCGCCACCGGGCCGCCCGCCAGAGCCGTGCGCCGCACAAGGTCATGACACTGCTCAAGGGTCAGGGGGGCGGAGTCCACCACGGGGACGCCGGGGGCCGCGCAGGCCACCACGTCCGGCGGAACCAGCGACCCTGCATAGAGCACAAGGCTGGCCTCTTCAATGGCTTTGCGGCCTTTGAGGGTCAGCAGTTCCGGGTCGCCGGGGCCTGCCCCCACAAAACTGACAAGACCGGGGGCTGCGCCTCTGGCGTGGGAGGGGCCGTTCGCGCCCGATGGGGTGGAGGCGTTCAAGTTGTCGACCGGAGGTGTTTTTGTGCTGCCGCTATTCATGTTCACGCTTCTGCATGACGCCGTCGGGGGCGGGTTTTTGGGCTGTAAGCAAAAATACGGGATTCATGGCCGCCAGGTGCACGTCGCCGCCCAGTTCCCTGCCTTCTGAAGCCTGAATCTGGCAGATTTCCACAGGCCAGCCCAAGCGCTCGAAAAAGTTGCGGCAGAGGCAGAGGGTGTCCAGCAGAACGCAGCTTGCCACCACACGCCCGCCTACGGGCAGGCGCAGGCAGACGTGGCCAAGGATGTCCTCACCGTCCTCGCCCGAAAGACCGCCGCCAATGAAAACCCGGTGCGGATCGGGCAGGGAGGTCAGACATTCGGGCGCTTCGCCCAGGCGCACGTCCAGAATGGCCACGCCAAAGCGGCGGCGGTTTTCCTGAATGCTCATGGCCCGACCCACGGAGCGCTCCACAGCGATGACGCGCCCTTCATGGGCCAGTACGGCGGCTTCAAGGGCCACGGCCCCGGAGCCAGCGCCCACATCCCAGACCACATGGTGCGGCTCGATGCGCAACAGGGCCAGAGCGGCGGCCCGCACGGGTTTTTTGCTGATAAGCCCCCTGTCCACGGCCAGTTCGTGAGCCTCAAGGCCGAGGCGCGCGCGGCGCGGCGTGTCGGCGGGCACAAGAACAAGCGTGCAGGCGGGGCCAAACGAGGTGCTGGCGGCTTGTGCCATGTCCAGATTGTGGCAGATTTCATCCGGCGCGCCCATGCGTTCAAAAACGTGGGCGCGGAACCAGTCGACGCCACGGTCAAGAAGGTGGCGCGTGAGGAAGTCCGGGGTCATGCGCGCGTCGGTGAGCACGCAGAGCGGCGCGTTTTTGCTCACAGCCGCATTGAGGGGGCCGAGATCGTCACGCCCGTGCAGGGAAAGGCAGATAACCCTGTGCCAGGGCAGGGCCAGCCGGGCGCAGGCCTGCTGCAGGGAACTGACGGCAGGCAGGAGGCGCACTGCGTCCTGCCCGAGAAGGCGCACCAGGGTTGCCCCGATGCCGAAAAGCAGGGGGTCGCCGTCGGCCAGCATGACAACGCGCTCGCCAGAGGCGCGCATCTGGCTCAGTCTGGTGAGTACGGGCTGCAACGGAGTGCTCAGGGGCAGCAGACGCGCCTTGAGCGTGTGCGGGCCTGCATTGTCTTCATAGGCGGCAAGCGTAGAAACGGGCGCAGAACCTGGCGCAGAATCTGGTGCAGAAGCTGGCGCAGGGGCTGGGGAAGCAGTGTCGGAAGACGCATGGGAAGAAGCGCGCGCGGCGTCGCTCTGGTCAGCGGGATTTTTCTCCTCAGCCGCGTCGGTCAGTTCGCGTAAAAGATGACGTCCGCCGCATATGACGTCCGCCTTTTGCAGCAGGTCGCGTTGCGCGGCAGTGAGATCCAGCAGGCCGCGCGGGCGGGCGCAGTCAAGGCCGAGAACCGTGATGGGCGAAGGTTCTGCCGTGGTGGGCTCAAAAATGAAAAAAGATTGCAGAATTTCGGACATGGGCGGCCAGTCGTCCGTCTGGGATTCCGCAGGCTGGTCTTCCGTGAGTTGTGGCGAGAGCTGTGGCGAGAGCAGTGGCGCAGGCGATGTCGCTGGCTTGCGCTGTTTTTTGGCCGGACGCGCTACGGCAACCGTTTCTGCGGGTCGGGCGGCAGTGCCGGGAGCGCCATGTACGGCGCTGTTTTCAGTTTCTCTGGCAGGGGCGGCTGCATCGGGGATTTCCCATGCAGCGGGCGACACCTGAGGGGCGGAAGCATCCTGTGAATCCGGGGCAGGCGAATCCGGGGAGGGCGAATCCGGGCCGGGCGAATCCGGGCCGAGCGAATCCGGGCTGGGCCATGCGGCTGGCCCCTCCTGCGGGTGGGGGGCAGGCTCGGACGCGTTGAAGGAATGTGGGGCCGCGTCCGAGGCGGAATCGGGAAGAGATGGCGCGGCATCCTTTGGCGAAGCGGCCCCTGGTAGGGCAGCCTCTGGTGTTACTGCTTCTGATGCAGCGGCTTCTGGCGCGGTGGCTTCTGGCGCAGCGGCTTCCAGTGGGGCGGCCTCGGGCGCGGCAGCTTCCATTGGAGCGGCTTCTGGCGCGACAACAGGGACGTCAGGCGAGATGACCCTGACCGCGCCGGGCGCGGCTTCGGGTTTGGAGTCGCCCCTGCGCTCGCTTGCGCTTTCGGGGCCGCTCGGTGCGGGCACGGCGATGCCGGGCAGTGCGACCTGATTTTTCATAGTGCCAGTAATTCCCTGCCGTCGGTGTGAAAAAGATGCAGACGCACATGGCGGCCTGCGAAATTTGCCGCCACGGCGGCGGCTTTTTCGCCTGTGAGGGCGATGACATCGTTTCCGGCCTTGTCCTGCAGGAGCAGTTCCAGAGCGTGGGCCGCCGTGACGCAGTGGCCCACCTGATCCGCGCAGGACGCGCCGCACTGGCGGCACAGGCGCGCGAGTTCCTCCATGTCCAGTTCCGCGTGACGGGCATGGGTGTAGGCATGCCCCTGGGCAAGTTTGACCAGTTTGCCGAAAAAACATCCCCATATAAGATTGTCAAAAGGCATGGCGCCGGCAGCCTTGAGGGAAAATGCCGCAAAGTCCGCCACCTGAATGAAACTTCTTTGCGGCATCTGCGGATATTTGTCCATAAGCAGGCGCTCGGAGCGTCGCCCCGTGGTCAGGCCCATGTCGCGGCAGCCTGTGGCCGCAGCCACGGCCAGACCCTGCTCAATGGTGGCCTTCCACGCCTGATGGCTGTAGGGCCGCACCGTTCCCTGCGTGCCAAGGATGGAAATGCCGCCCACAATGCCCAGGCGCGGGTTAAATGTTTGCCGGGCCAGACGCTCCCCTTCAGGAACGCTGACAATGACCCTCAGGGGAGGGCACGGGCCTGTGCCGAACACCCGCGCGCCGTGGCGCATGGCAAAGGCTATCTGCTGGCGCGGCGTGGGATTGACGGCAGCTTCACCCACGGGAACGGGAAGCCCCGGCAAGGTGACGCGCCCAACGCCCGGCCCGCCCTCAATGCTGACGGCAGGGGAGTTGGCGGCGTCCGTCCCCGTGGCGGCGGCAGCGGTGACGCCAGTTTGTCCGGTCATGGCGAAATTTTCAACTACCGTCACTGTGATAAGCGCGCCGGAAGTGGCGTCGGGGTCATCACCGCCGTCCTTGCGTATGGAGGCGTGGGCCACGCGAAGGCCGCCATTGCGTCCCTCTGCCCCGATGGACTGGGCGCAGCCCCCCTCAACAAAAAGCGGCGCAAATTCCGGACATGCGGCCAGCTCCGGGGCCGGGCCATGGCCGCAAACAGCCACCTCAAGCCGCAGCCAGCCCCTGGGCGTGGGGATATCTGCGTGTTCGGGTGTTGCATCATTTGCCGCGCCCGAGACAGCGTCCGGGGCAGCGTCCGGGATTGCCGCGTCCGTGGCCGCGTCCGAGGCAGCGTCCGAGACAGCGTCCGAGACAGCGTCCGGGATTGCCGCGTCCGTGGCTGCATCCGCTGCGACGGCCGCCGCGGCATCCCGCGGCCCGGAAGAAGCGGAAGAGCCGGAACTGAAAGGGGGCAAGGGCACGTCCACATGACCTGGCGCGCACCCGGCGCGCAGGAGGTGCAGGGCGGCCAGAGCCGCGCCCGTTGCTGCCGACCCGGTGGTAAATCCTTCGCGCAGTCTGGCGGTCATGATTAATCGGCCGCGTCAGGCAGCCAGACCTGCCCCTTGGCCACCAGAGACACTGGCCCGTCCACACCGGCCATGGACACTCCGCCCTCGGAAAAAAGACGTACATCAAGCGGGGAACCGCTGGGCTGCATGATGCTGAAGCTTTTGGCTCCGGCAGTCTGCGCACGGCTCAGAGCCAGGGCCAGCGCGCCGGAACCGCAGGCGCTCTCAAGAAAATCGCTGCGCGTGTCGCGCACGTGCACCAGGGGCAGCATGTCCATCTGGCCCTGAAGCGTCCTCCACCATATGACGCCCACGGCCGCTTCCTGTTTGAGGTCGTAGCGCTCACGCAACAGGGCCGCTGCGGCAAAGCAGTCCTCGGGCTGGCTGTGTATGTGCCTGTCGAGCAAAAGGTGGCTGATGCCGGGCAGGCGTACCAGATGTATGCCCTCGGCCTCGCGCTGTATGGTGATGTCGGGCAGTTGCAAAATGGCTTCCACGCGCCAGTAGGGCGCGTACCCGCGCACACGGAGCTGCACGGGGCTCTGCCAGCCAGAAACGCTGATTTCATAGCGCCGCTGTAATGCGGGGCCGTCAGGAGCGTCGGGCAGGGGGCTATCGGCAGATTCGACGGACAGCACGCAGTTTTCATGTGGTCGGGCCGTATCGTCAGTCTGCTGGCGACAGTCGTCGGCGCTGGCCAGTAGTGCGCCCACGGCCCGGCTGGCGTTGATGCAGAATTCGCCCCCGGCCATACGCAGACTTTGGGCTTCAATGTTGACAAAACCGGCCTGTTCGCCGCCAAGGCAGGATTCGGTAAGGGCCTGTCTGGCCAGTCGGCACTGCAAGGCGGGAGCGAGCCCGTCTGACGGAAACAAGAGAGTGGTGTTGCCGCCTGGGCTCCATTTTGAAAAAGGCAGGGTAGGCATAGAGATACTTTCCTTTTATTCTTCCTCAAAGTATGCCTCAGGCTCGGCAGGCTGTCCAGCCGTGGGGGGTTGCTATGGCTTTTCCTATGGAACGGGGCACCGTAAAAACCCTTGGGGAATCGTAAGCAACAGGCAGTTATCAGAGAATATTTCCTATTTAAAACTTGCGGTTTTTCATAAAGGCGGTTATGTCTAAGCCAGTTGCCGTCTCCATAGGCCAAGCCTGGAGCGAGCCGGCAACGTGGCGGGCACACCGCGATTTACTGTTGGTTGACGGTAATTCGACGAACTTATCAACGTTTGGGAGGCAGTATGAAATCGTTTCGTCTTCTTGTTCTGGCCGCTGCTCTGGTATTGAGCTACGCTGTGGCCGCCGCGGCCGCACCGGCCTGCACCAAGAAAATTGACAGCTTTGACTTCGTTGTGGACTATTCCGGTTCCATGATGATGAAGAACGCTCAGCTGAAGCAGGATAAAATCATTGTGGCCAAAAGCGTGTTGCAGCGCATCAACGCCGCTATTCCTGCCTTGAACTATAATGGCGGCCTGCACACCATTTCGCCCAACGGCGTTATCGTTGCCCAGGGTCCCTGGGACCGCGCCACCATGGCCGCTGGCATCAACAAACTGCGTTCTGGTTTTGACGTCTTTGGCCGCATGACCCGTATGGGTACCGGCCTGCAGGCTTACGAACCCTTCCTGTCCAGCATGAAGCGCGACGCCGCCGTTATCCTCGTGACCGACGGCGACAACAACCGTGGCGCCGATGTGGTGGAAGTTGCCCGTCAGCTGTATGCCAGCCAGCGCAATCTGGTTGTCCACATCATCTCCTTCGCCGACACCAAGAACGGTGAAGAAACCATCAAGAAGGTCGCCGCCCTGAACCCCGCCACCATCGTGGTGCGTGGTGAAGAACTGGCCACCAGCGACGCCGCCGTTGAGCGCTTCGTTCTGTCAGTGTTCTGCCAGGATGAAGACGTGATCGTGCTGCGTGGCGTGCACTTCGCGTTCAACTCCTATGCTCTTGACAGCAAGGCCATGGGCATCCTGAACGAAGCCGCCGGTCTCATCAAGGCCAGCCCCAACAAGCGCGTCGTGCTTGCTGGCTGGACTGACTGGATCGGTTCCGACGCTTACAACATGAAGCTTTCGCAGGAACGCGCCAACAGCGTGAAGAACTACCTTGTGAAGCAGGGCATCCCCGCCAGCCGCATGACCGCCATCGGCCGTGGCAAGTCTTTCAAGTACAACAACGAAACCGCTGAAGGTCGCGCCATGAACCGGCGCACCGAAATCTCCTTCGAATAATCGAAGGCGGTTTCCACTGGAATAATATGCAAAAAGCCGGGTGGCCCTATGCCGCCCGGCTTTAATGTGTGAGGTGCTATGCGCAAACAAACATTTCTGGCTCTTTTGCTGACTTTCGGTCTGACCTCAGGCGGTTGCGCCTGGTTCGGCGGCGATTCTTCTTCTACGGAAGCGGCGGTAACACCCGCCCAGCCCGCAGAAATTGCGGAACCCGCGCCCGCGCCTGAAGCTCCGGCTCCCGCCAAGGCTGGCAAAAAAGTTGACAAGAAAGCCGCCGCCAGTGCGGAGAAGAAGCAACCCGTGGCCAAGGGCGCTAAAACTGAAGCTCAGATAGCAGCCGAACTGGACTCCGTGGGACACAAGCTGGTCGCTCAGGCTGGCAGAACTGTGGTTCCCTCCAAGTCCAAAAAGGACGTGCAACAGGTCGGCAAGGACTATGTGGCAAGCTATGTAGAAGTGGACGAAAGCACCATCACTACCGAACTGCGCCCCGGCGCGTCAGGCCAGTACGTTGGCTTTGTGCGTTACAAAGAAAACGTTTACGAATGCCGTGGCGCTACCCGCCAGGCTGCGCTGACGGCGGCCTGCCAGCAGGTCAAGGCCCGCAGGATCAACGAACTGATCAGGTATGACGGCAAAAGCTGGCAGTTCTAGAGCAATTTCACTTTGAAGCTGCCCTGGCGGCAGCGGAACAGAGGCGCACGCCGTAAAGACGGCAGCCCATGAGGCGCGTCACTATGCAAGAATACGCACCCATCCGGGAGGTTCGCGCCACAGCGGGCGTGCCCTGGTTGGGGATGCATATTCTCAATAAAAGTTGTTCTGGCGCACGTGTCTTTCGTACTGCACTGCATCATGACAGGTGTCATGCACAGGCAACAGATACTGGCAACAGGCACAGGTTTTTTCAGCGGGGCTTCGGCCCCGCTTTTTTTGTGGGCAGATCTCGGTATGGGCCTGCGCAAAGGGCGTGCGGCATGATCTTGCAGCGGCCACGCCAAAGACTTTGCCAAAGACTTTGCCAATGATTTTGGCAGAAGCCAGGGCGGAAACCAGAGCAGAAGCTTGGGCTGCCGATCAGGCAAAGCAGGCAGGGATATGCGGGTGTGCCCCGTCAGTCTGCGCTGCGGCGCAGTGCGGACCAGCGAAGTGCGGGCCAGCGCGGTGCGGGCCAGCGAGGCACGGGCCAGCGGGGCACGGCCGCAGGTCAGTTTCTTGTGGCGTCGGAGGCAATGACCTGCGGGGGTAGATTGTCCACAATCCAGTCCACGCACTGCTGCGGATTTTTACAGGTGGCTTCACAGCACAGGGTCGCGTAGAGGGTGTACAGTTTCTGGCGTTCCATAAAAAGGTCGTTCAGGGTTTGCCCTGGCCCTATGGCCAGACCCCGCTGCGGGTTGCGGGCTATGCGCTCCTCGACAATGGCAAGCGGCACATCCAGGTGCACGATGGGCCCCAACGAGGCGAGATGGCGCATGGCCTTTTCGCGGTAGACCACGCTGCCGCCAGTGGCGATAACGGTGCGGTTGGCCTTTATGGCGCTGATGACGGTGGCTTCCACATCAAGAAAGGCGTCCTTGCCAAGGGCGTCGGTGACGTCTTGCAGACGCGCGGCGTAGACGGATTCAATAAGGTGGTCGCTGTCCATAAAGGCCCAGTCCAGACGTTTGGCCAGGGCCTCGCCTATGGTGGACTTGCCAGCCCCGGCCATTCCTATAAGGATGATACATGGTGATGGACTGGCCGGAGCCGTGATGGATGAGGGGCCAGAGCGGTCAGGGGTGGCGTCTATGGAAGAGGGCACGGACATTTTTGCTCCTTGGCCGTTGAAAAAAGATGCCTGAAATGTGCCCAAGGGGGGCGCTGCTGTCAAGGCGCGGGCACGATGCCGGGGCTGCCTCTGCGGGAATTGTCCCTGCTGGAGCTACGGGGGGGGGGCTGGCGAGCCTGCGGTGCGCGGGCGCTATGCCGGAAAGGCGCTGGCTCGGCATCCCCTTCAGATCAGAAAACTCGTCGTGCTCCCCAATGATACAGCATCCCCTTCAGATCAAAAAAAATCGTTGTGCTCCCCAATGCTACAGCAAGAGTTTTAGGGGGTGGGGGCGTGGGGGAGGAGACCCTTTTGCAAAAGGGTCCCTCCCCCACAAAATCGCGCAACTTGCCCTCTAAACTTTACTGCGGTATCTGCCGATAAGGAGGGAAGAGGTGGTATTATGTTCGTGACACACTACAAAAACGCGGTATTGGCCCGTACCCTGCGTCCTGTGGCTCTGGGCGCGGCCATTTTGTGTTTCGGCGTCATGCCCGGCCTGTCCGGCGTGTCGTTTGCCGGTGTCGCCGAGTCTTCGCTTCCCCAGACCCTGCCCGATGGCGGGCCCAATCTGACCGAGGCATGGATGCGCACTGGCGGCGCACGTCTTTACTGGAATACCCTGACGCAGCCGAGGCAGATACGCATGGTGGGCGCGGCTTTTGCCGATCCCGCCGCTGTGCCGGAACTCATGTCCAGCCCCCAGGGGCAGCCTGACGGAAAATCCGCTGGCAAGGGCAGCCGTGGCGGCAAAACAGCCCCGCACAGCATTGTTGTTGATCCAAACGCTCCTGCGCGGCCCTGGCCTCACGCATCGTCCCGGCCCGCAAAGCAGGGCGGGGCGGCCAGTCAGGCCGGTAAAAAAAGTGAAGCGGCGCAGGCCGCCAGCGCCCCGGCGGAAAAGCCGGTTTCAGTCAGTCCGGCGCTTACGGCCCCGACATCAGCGCGGCAAGGCAATGGCACGGCGGCGGTTGCACCGCCATCTGCGCCCGAAAAAAACGGAACGGGCGGCAACGTGCAGGCCAATGGCAGCATGGCGCAAAATACTGCGGCATCTCCTTCGCCTTCCATCGGTGTTGGCAACGGCGTCGCAATGCCCGCAGGAGCGGCCATGCCTTCGGGCGTGCCGTCAGCGGCTGCACCCACTGCCGCGTCTTCGAGCGCCTCGACGTCTGCCGCATCGTCTTCAATGGCGGTAACTGGATCGGGCTCGGCTGCCGGGGCTTTTGGAAGGGCCGGCGTTGGTTCCGCCCGTTCGTCCAGTGGGGTCACACCGCCGGACGTTCCGGCGCCTCCGTCCATACCTTCCCTCTCTGCGGACGATTTGCTGCCGCCCAGCAACGGGTCTGCCGGCGGTTCAGGTGGGGGGGGCGCTCCCGCGCGGGCTCCCTTGCCGTAAGATTTTGTTGTTTGACCAACGGCCCGTGTGATGGCAGGATGCTTTTTGCCATGCCGGGCATGCCTGACAGGCGGCGTAACGCCGCCTGTTTTTGTGACGGCCGCCATGTTCGGCCGATGAACGGCCCAGTCTGCGCTTGACGGGGGGGCTGTGCGCGTGTATGTAGCTTCTTCCATATATTTTAACGCCAGGGCCTTGCCGTCCCTGACCGCTATAACAAGTGGACGGCCCCTAACCGCCAAAGCCCGGCGTGCCGCAAAGTCCCGGTAAGGGCGCTGGTCATACCGGAAATTTTAAGGAGTCAATCATGAAGAGAACATATCAGCCGAGCAAGATCAGAAGAGCCCGCACCCACGGTTTTCGCGCCCGTATGGCCACCCCCGGTGGTCGCGCCATCCTGCGCCGTCGTCGCGCCAAGGGCCGCAAGCGTCTCAGCGCCTGAGTGAGCGGGGGGTATCCCCCGTTCGTCGTCAGGGAGCTTCCATGTGCCGGTACCTTCTGCCCAGGCAGTTGCGCATCCGCCGACGGGTGGAGTTTACGGCCTGCTATGAGCGGGGCAGGCGTTACCACACCGAGCATTTCCTTGTCTTTGTGTTGCCGGGAGGCTGTCCCGGTCTTCGCGCGCGCACAGGCATGGCCGTCTCCCGTAAGGTAGGCAATGCCGTGGTGCGCAATCGCGTCAAGAGGCTCCTGCGGGAATTCTACCGCCTGCACAGAGAAGAACTGCCCGTGGAGGCCGACATCGTTACCATAGCAAAAAAGCATGCCGGAGAAGCCGCACTGGACTATGCCTGTGTGGCTGCAGAACTTTTGCCGTTGCTACGGCGTGCGGCCCGACACCAGTCGGGCTCTTCGGCATTGGCTGGTCTGCCATGAGCCGCATGCTGCGCACCCTCTGCGTATTTCCCATACGCGTGTACCAGCGCTGCATCTCGCCCGTGCTGCCCCCAGCCTGCCGCTATTACCCTACCTGTTCCGCCTATGCCGTAGAGGCCGTAATGACCCACGGCGTGTTGCGTGGCGGCTGGCTGGCGCTCAAGCGCCTGGCCCGCTGTCATCCCTGGGGCGGATCGGGCTATGATCCAGTTCCACCACCATCAGGACGACGTCGCCGCGACGTTCCGCCATTGTCCCAGGAGTGAGCGCCCACATGCAAGACAGTAAAAATCTTATCATTGCCATTGTTCTTTGTCTTATTGTCATTGTCGGCTGGGGATATCTGGCCGAGCATATGGGCTGGACCTCAAAACCCGCCCCCGTGGCGCAACAGCAGCAGAACCAGCAGGTGCCGCAACAGCTGGCGCAGACAGCGCCCGCGCCCGCTCAGCCCAGTCTGCCTGTTTTTACGCCTTCGGCGGGTCGCGACATCACGGTAGACACTCCCCTGTATGAAGCTGTTGTTTACAGCGGCGGCGGCGCGCTGCGTTCGTTCAAGCTGAAAAAGTTTCAGATTGGCCTCGCGGCGGATTCGCCCCTGGTAAACATGGTTGACGCCAAGACGGCCCAGGTGGCCCCCATGGGCCTTGTCATCAACAGCCAGCCCTCGTGGAGCACTGGCCAGTGGACTGCGGATTCCGGCGAAAACGGCCTCACGCTTGGTGAAAGCCAGCAGGGTTCCCTGCGCCTGACGGGCGAAGTGGACAATCTGCGCGTGGTGCGCGACCTGACCTTCAACGCCTCCTCCTATGTCATCCAGGAAAAGGTTCGCGTGACGAACCTGAGCGAACAGGCGCGCAGCGTGCGTGTGAGCTACACGGCGGCCGCTGACGCCAGCAATGCCGCCGGTGACCGTTACGACGCCATGCGCGTCGCCTGGGACAACGACGGCAGCCTCAAGGAAGAAAGCTCCGCGAGCACCCTTGAAACCACCGGCGTTCAGGCCGTTGGCAAGATTTACTGGGCTGGCGCCATGAGCACGTATTTTCTCACGGCCGTGATGCCCGGTGAAGCCAGCAACGTGACCGTCAAGGGCGTCATGCAGCAGAATGTGTATCGCGCCGCTGTCGAAGAACAGGAAACCCTGCTTGGCCCCGGCCAGGAAAAGGAACTGTCTGTTTCCTACTGGGTCGGCCCCAAGGTGCGCTCCGAGCTAGAGGGCGTTTCGCCCCAGCTTGCCAAAAGTATTGACCTGGGCTTTTTCCATATCATTGCCAAAGGCTTGCTGTGGCTGCTGGAATTCTTCCAGAAGTATGTGCACAACTGGGGCCTGTCCATCATCCTGCTGACCGTGCTCATCAAGGCCGTGTTCTGGCCCCTTACGGCCAAGAGCTACGCGTCCATGGAAAAGATGAAGAAGCTCCAGCCCCATATGACGGAGCTGCGCGAAAAGTACAAGGACAACAAGGAGCAGATGAACAAGGAGGTCATGGCGCTTTACAAGACCTACGGCGTCAATCCCGCCAGCGGTTGCGTGCCCATCCTTATTCAGCTGCCCGTGTTCTTCGGCCTGTACCAGGCCCTGCTCACCTCCATCGAGCTGCGGCATGCGCCCTTCATCAAGTATCTGCCCGGTACGGACATGCTCTGGCTGGCCGACCTCTCCACCAAGGATCCCCTGTACATCACCCCCATCATCATGGGCGTGACCATGTTCCTGCAGCAGAGGATGAACCCCCCGGCCGCCGATCCCATGCAGCAGAAAATCATGATGTTTTTACCCCTTATCTTCACGGTGCTTTTCCTGAACTTCCCGGCAGGTCTGGTGTTGTACTGGCTGGTCAACAACGTGTTGTCCATTGCGCAGCAGCAGATGATGATCCGTAAGCTCAAAGGCCACGCCGCCGCGAAATAGCCGCAATGGCGGCCTGTACCGCCCATTGGAACGAGGACGAGTATGGAAGGGTTTAAAGAATTCCAGGGAAAGGACCTGGACAGCGCCATAGAAGAAGCCTGCGGCTACTTCGATGCGGCGCGTGAAAAGCTGGAAATCGAAATTGTGCAGGACTCCAAGTCCGGCATCTTCGGCATAGTCGGCGCGCGCAAGGCCAAGGTCCGCGCGCGTCGGGTGCAGCTTCGTGAAACCGTTGAAAGCATTCTGGGCCGCAAAGGCGCGCAGGCTGACGCTTCTGAAAGTGTGCCAGCGGCTGCAGCGCCGGAAAAAAACCGCGCCCCGCGTGAGGAAGGCGATCAGGCTGCCAACGGCCAGCAGGACAAGCGCACTGGCCGCTCCCGCAACCGCAAGCCCGCACAGGAACCGGCAGCCGAACAGGCCGAAGGTTCTCAGGGCCGTGATGCCCGTCAGCCCAGAGGGGCAGGCCCGCGCCCTGAACGGCAGGGTGAGAGAAGCCCGGAACGTGCCGCTGAAAATGGCAATGCCCGCGCCGGAGCCAAGGCTCCCGACAGAGGCAGTGACAAGACCTGTGACAGGAGCGCCGACAAGCCCTCCGACCGGCCCGACGGCGAAGGCCGTGGCGACAATCGTGGCGAGAGCCGCGGCGACAGGTCAAGGGACAGGGCCAAGGCTTCGGGCCGTGCGCAGAATGGCCAGAACGGCCAGAACGGCCAGAACGGCCAGAACGGCCAAAATGGCCAGAACGGGCAAAATGTCCAAAATGGTCAGAACGGTCAGAATGACCAAAATGGCCAGAACGGTGAAGAAGGCAGACGCGCTGAAGGGCGCGGTCGCCGTGGCGATTCCCGAAGCGAATCCCGTGATTCCCGTGACAGCCGTGACAGCCGCAACGCCGCCAAGGAAGGTGGCCGTGAGGCTGCCCGCCAGCCCAAGGGTATGGACGTTCTGGACGATGATTTTGAAGAAGCCGCCGAAGGGCTGCCCGCCATGCCCATGGAGCAGCTTGACCAGGAACGCCTGGACGCCCTTGTGCGCGAAACCGTCCGCCAACTGGTGCGCCCCATCGTGGGCGATGACGTGCACCTGGATGTAAAGCTTGGCGGCGACAGGGTTCAGGTAGGCATTGACAGCGAAGAAGATTCGGGTCTGCTCATTGGCCGTGAAGGGCAAACGCTGGCTGCGCTTCAGTATATGATTTCGCGTATCGTTTCGCGGGGCATGAACGCCGCTGTGCGCGTGCAGCTCGACGCCGGGGAGTACCGCCGCCGTCAGGACGAAAAGCTGCGCGAAATGGCCTTGGCCCTGGCCGAAAAGGTGCGCCTGAGCGGTCGTTCTTATTCCACGCGGCCCCTGTCTTCGTACCATCGCCGTATTGTGCACGTCTGCCTTCAGGAAGCTGTGGATGTGCAGACGCGCAGCACGGGCGACGGCCCCATGAAGAGGGTTGTCATTTTGCGCAAAAAGGCCGAAAAGAACTAGGGAAACGCTGATTTATTCCGTTTTGCGGTGTTGTTGACGGCGTTGCTTCACTTTTTTTGAAACAGTCGAGGACGGAAGAGTCCACTCCTGCTTCAAAAAAAGAACGCGCCTTGCCAAACGAAATACCAGCGCGTTTCCAGGAGGCTCTTTAATCAGTGCTTCCTTAATCTGCTCCAGAGTGGTTATACTTTTTCAACGGTAAAATACTCTCGTAGCGCTGTTGGACAGAGCTTGCATATCAAGGCGGCTTCCGCATTTTCGCCTTTGGCGGAAGGCGGGAGCCGCATTTTCCTGAACCCTGAAAAAATGCCGCCAGGGTAAAACCGGCGCACCCGTAACTGTAGCGCACTCATGGGCAACACTACACGCGACACCATAGCGGCCATTGCCACGCCACCCGGATCAGGGGGGATTGGCATTGTGCGCATTTCCGGGCCTGAAGCCAAGCAGGTGCTCGCGCGCATGTTTTTGCCCCTGTCGTCCAGGTTTGAAAACTTTCGCCCCTGGTTTTTACACAGAGGGCGCGTTCTGGACTGCAACGACGAGGCGCTTGATGACGTGCTGGCCGTATTTATGCCTGGCCCACGCAGTTTTACGGGGGAAGACGTGGCTGAAATCCATTGCCACGGCGGCGCGTTTATTGTTCAGGCCGTACTGGAGAGCGCCGTGCGCCGTGGCGCGCGTCAGGCGGACAAGGGTGAATTTTCTCGGCGCGCCTTTGTCAATGGACGTATGGATCTGAGCCAGGCCGAAGCCGTGGCCGAACTTATCGCCGCGCCCTCGCGCGAGGCCCTGCGTTACAGCCTTAACCGGCTGGACGGCCTGCTGGCCCGACGCACCGAGGCCCTGCGCACGAAGCTTGAAGAACTGCGCATGCAGGTGTGCGTGGCCGTGGATTTTCCCGAAGACGAAGTTGAAGGTATGGACGCCCCCACCTTCAGCGCCGCTGTGGAAAACGTTTCCGCCGCGCTGCGACACCTGCTCAAGGGCAGCCGCCGGGCGCGGGTCATGCAGCAGGGCGCTGTTGTGGTGCTGGCGGGCGCCGTCAATGCGGGCAAGTCCAGCCTCATGAACGCATTGCTTGGGCGCAACCGGGCGCTGGTCACTGATATTCCCGGCACCACGCGCGATTTTCTTGAAGAGGCCTGCGACCTCAATGGCCTGCCTGTACGCCTGACGGATACTGCAGGCTTGCGCAAAGCAACGGAAAGTATTGAAGAACTGGGCGTCGAACGCAGCCGTCAAAAACTGGCCGAGGCGGATGCCATTGTTCTTGTACTGGACGGCGGCGCTCTGGGCGAGGCCGGGGCCACGGCCGAGGTCTGCCCGGAGCCGGCAGCCCGCGAAGTGCTTGAAATGGCAGGCACAACGCCTGTGCTGGTCGTGTGGAACAAATGCGACCTGTGTATGCCCAAAAAATTTCCCCCAAGCTGGATTCAGAACCAAACCTGTTGCGCAACCAGCGCTTTTTCCGATACACAGGTGGAGGACATGGCTGAACACCTGCGCGCGCTGTTGCTGGCTGAAGGTGATGGGGCTGCCGGAGAAGAAGGGCTTGCGCCCAATGCCCGGCAAACACTGGCTCTTGAGGCGGCTCTGGCCGAACTGACGGCCCTGCGCGAAGATGTGGATGCCGGGCGGTCGTATGACTGCTGCGCCGTGCGCCTTGATGTGGCCGCCGCCCATCTGGCGGAAGTTACCGGGCTGAGCAGCCCGGCTGAAGTGCTGGACAGGGTTTTTTCTCAATTCTGCATTGGCAAGTAGTCTGGTAAACAACCTATGGATATGGATGTATTACGTCGCCGTCTGAGCAGTGAGGAAGTGAACGCTCTGCCCCTGTGTCATTTTGAGGGGCATGTGCATGTGGTGCGCAGCGAAGAAGACTGGCAATGCGCGCTGCCTCATTTGCGGGAAGAAAGCGTTTTGGGCTTTGATACGGAAACGCGGCCTTCCTTTCGCAAGGGACGGCGCAACGCTCCGGCGCTGATCCAGTTGGCCACGGCGCAGGCCGTGTACCTGATACAGCTGGCCTGGATGCCCTTTGGCCCAGATCTGGCAGCCTTGCTGGCAAACCCGGCGCAGGTCAAAGCCGGTGTGGGCATCAGGGATGACATGCGTGATCTGGCCAAGCTGCACGATTTTGAACCGGCAGGGCTGGTTGATCTGGGCGGCGTGGCCAGGGCGCACAAACTGCCCAGCCAGGGGCTGCGCAGCCTGACGGCCAATTTTTTTGGCTGGCGGATTTCCAAGGGGTCCCAGTGCTCCAACTGGAGCCTGCCTGAACTCAGCGCCAAGCAAATCGCCTATGCCGCCACCGATGCCTGGATCGGCAGGCTCATTTTCATGCGCATGTGCGAGTTGGGGCTCATCCCCACCACGCGGCCCGTAACCTGGCCTGTGGGGGCCAGCGGGGGCGGTGCGTGAACGGCGCTCCGACGCTGACAGATTTTCCGGCCCTGGGGCCGCGCCTGACGTTTTTTACTGGCGGCACGGCCCTGCGCGGCCTCAGCCGGGAGCTGACCCGCCATACGCACAATTCCGTCCATCTGATCACCACCTTTGATTCCGGCGGCAGTTCGGCGGTGTTGCGTCGGGCCTTCGCCATGCCCGCTGTGGGCGATATCCGCAACCGGCTGCTGGCCCTGGCCGACAGCGCTGTGGTACCTGCCGCTGTGCTGGATTTCTGCGCCTGCCGCCTCCCGGCCGAAGGTGATGACCTGCCCGAAAACGTGGCGTCCATTTTGGGCGCAGCGCCTTCCTGCTCGGGCAAAAAAGCCTCGGCGGATTTTCTCAGACGGCAGCTTGCGGGCATGGGCAGGGCAGGGCACCGGGTCTGGAAAAGCATGCCCGGAGTTTTTGCCGACGCCCTGCGCCTGCACCTGAATTTTTTTCTCTCCCGCATGCCCGGCGATTTTGATCCCTATCGCGCCTGTTTCGGCAATTTGCTGCTGGCCGGGGGCTATCTGCACCACAAGCGCAGCTTTGACCCTGTGCTGGCCTTTTTCAGCCGTCTGCTGCAAACGCGGGGCGTGGTGCGCCCCATTGTCCGTGAAAGCCTGCACCTGGCGGCTGAACTGGACGATGGCTCGGTACTTGTGGGGCAGCACCTCTTTCGCGCGCTGCCCCGGCCTGTGCGGCGGCTGTTTCTTACCGTGCACGAACCGGAACGGCTCAATGAGCAGGATTGCCTGGAGTTGCCCGCAACGCCATGCCGTCCGCCGCTCGCGCCTGCGGCAGGCGTCTATCTGAGTTCGGCCGGGGCCGTCTGCTATCCCATGGGCAGTTTTTACACCAGCGTGCTGGCCAACCTGCTGCCCCAGGGGGTGGGAAGCACCGTGGCCGAAGCGGACTGCCCCAAAATATTTATTCCCAATTCCGGCAGTGATGCCGAACTGCTGGGGCTGAGCGTGGCGGGCCAGGCCGCCATGATCCTGCGCCATTTGCGGGAGGACGCGCCGGAAGCGCCAACCGAACGCCTGCTGCACCATGTGCTCATAGATTCCCGCCACGGGCGCTATGAAGGCGGCCTTGGCGAAGAGGTGCGCAAATCCATCAGTGACATGGGCCTCAACATTGTGGATCGGCATATCGTGTGCGAGAACAATCCCCAGTATCACGAGCCGGAACTGACGGCCCGCGCCCTTCTTGATCTTTTGCCGGGCAAGGCTGCGGAGATCTGAGTGAAACCCCAATTTTGCGGTCAGAATGGCCCTGAACGGAACTGCGCCAGCCCCGATACGGATGGACGCATGCGGGAATTGCGCGTGGAGCAGCAGGCGGGCCAGCGGCTTGACCACGCGCTTGAGGCCCTTTTGCCCCACCTGGGCGTGCGGGGGCGCAAGCGCTGCATCGAGAGCGGCCTTGTGCTGGTCAATGGACGTCCCGCCGCCGCGTCACGGCGTATGCGCCAGGGAGACGTGATTTGTCTGCTTGACGCGGCGACAACACAGACCGCCACCGCGCCGCCAACACAAGCTACGCCGGGGGCTGCCACAGCGTCCACAGCGGGGACCGCCACAGCGTCGTTGGCACAGGCCGCGCCGGAGGGCACCCCCATGTCCGCCCCAACGTCTGCGCCAACGTCTGCTCCTGAGGGCGACCTGACGTCTGCGCCGGGGGCCGCCACAGCGCCCACAGCGGGGGCCGCCACAGCGTCGTCGGCACTGCAGGCCGCCACAGCGCCCTCGCCGGAATCTACGCCAGCACTTCTTGCGGCCACTCCGTACAGCGACCCCTGCGCACAGGCCGCCGCCCTTGGCCTTCGCCTGCTCGACAGGCAAGGGGAATATTGTTTTTTCAGCAAACCGGCCAACATGCACAGCGCCGCTCTGGCGGGCAGCACACAGGCAAGCGTGGAGGCTCTGGCCCCCGCACTGACGGCAGCCTGGGGCGGGCCTTCCTCCTCCTGCCGGACTTCGGGCCAGACTTCGGGCCAGACTTCGGGCCGGGCTTCGGGCCGGACTTCAGGCCAGGCGTATCCGCCGGTCATGTACGGCGTCCGGCATGGCTGCGGCCAGCCCCTACAGGGCCAGGCACAGGGCCAGAATCAGGGCCAAGATCAGGGCCAGGATCAGGGTCAGACGCCACACAGCGCGCCACAGGGCCAGCCCGTACACGGGGCGCCACAGGGCCAGGAACTCATGCTGCTGCAACGACTGGACTTCGGCACGTCAGGACTGCTTTGCGCCGCCCTGACGCCTGCCGCCGCTGCCGCCTTTCGGGCCGCAGAGGCTAAAGGGCACTGTGAAAAGCGCTATGTGGCTTTGCTGACGGGCGTTCTTACAGGGCCGATCACGGCGCGGCAGTCCCTGGGCGTAAGCGGACGCCGCAAAAGCCGTTTGCGCGACGCACAGGCTGACAAGACCCGCTGGACGGATTTTTGGCCTTTACATGTCTGGCATCCCGATGCAATGGATGCCGAGGAATTGCGGCTGCTTTTCGGCGTTTCTCCCGATTCGGCAGTCCCGATCTCTTTTCCGCCGCAGGGGCTGACCCTGGCTGCCTGCCGCATCCGCCGTGGCGCGCGCCATCAGATACGGGTGCACGCCGCAGGGCTGGGACACGCGCTGTGGGGCGATGCCCTGTATGCGGATGGGGAGGGCGCGTTGCCGCAGGATTCCGGCGGCGTTGCGCCATCCACGGAACTGCACGGATTTTTTTTGCACCACGGCGGCCTGCGGCTGCCTGGAGCCGCCTGTGTTGACTATCCCCCCTGGCCTCTGCCCGAAGCGCTCAATCGTCTTGTGCGGGCGTGGTTTGAGGGTGTTCTGCCGTAGGCGGGACACCAGAGCAGATCAACTTTGAAATGAAAAGCATTTCACGGCTTTCATTCAGCCGAAAAATGCGATTTGCGACAGCCGTCAGCAGGCTGCACGTTCTATTAACCAATTGCTGTCTTTGCGGCAGCCGTTGCCCGCAGGGTTTGCCTGAAGCTGCGCTTGCGCCTCTGTGGCGGCGTCTGCTTTCGCATCCGCCAGAACAATTTCAAGCGGCAGCCGTTAGACGAAGAAGCCTTACGGCTGGCGACAGCGTCGCTAATATAAGAGCTCTGGGCGGTTAAAAAATGTTGAGTGTTCAAACAGTTTTTAGTTCCCAAAAAATGAGTCTGTAACATGCTTAAAAGAATGTAAATCAGGCGGATCTGGCTAAAACTTTTATTTGTTTCGGGTGTGGCCTCTTGGCACGTGCCCGCTGTGAGTATACATATATCAAATCAAAAGACGGCGGTCCCCCAGAAGCGGACAACCGCCGGAACGTCAACCGGTATGGTGCGTGGCATTGAGGTCATGCGTGCGTGTACCGATCCCAAGGAGAAAGGATGTTTCCAGCGCTGTTGCCTAAATCCGCACCGTTTTTCGCCATGCTGGCAGAGCAGAACAGTCTTCTGCGGCGTATGGCGGGCCTGCTGGTTGAAATGCTGGACGATGTGGCCAATATGGATCATATCCATAAGGAAATCGCCTTTCTGGAAGAAGAGGCGGATGTGCTGCACAGCCAGATCATCCGCGACCTGACGCAGACCTTCATTACGCCCATCGACCGTGAAGACATCCTGCGCATCAATCAGGAGCAGGAAGAGTGCATGGACTGTCTCCACAGCCTGAGCACCCGCCTGCACATTTTTGAATTCACGCGCATACGTTTTCCCGCGCTTCAGATGGCCCGTACCATAAGCGCCATGCTGGATATGAGCCGTCTTATGCTTGAGGGGCTGACCCACAGACGCGACTGCCATAAAACACGCGCCTTCCGCAATCTGCGGGGCGAGTGCGACATGTTGCTGGCCGTGGGCCTGGCGGAACTGCTGGACGAGCAGCAGGAAATCACCGTGCCCCAGATTATGCAGACGCTCAAATGGAGCCAGGCCTACGAACGCATGAGCATCTTGCTTGAGCAGGTCAATGCCCTGGCGGAAACCATTGAAGAAGCGGTGCTGAAAAATGTTTGATATTCCTGTGCTGCTGGCGCTCATCGTGCTGGTGGCGCTTATCTTTGACTTTACCAATGGCGCGCATGACTGCGCCAACGCCATTGCAACGGTCGTGTCAACCAAGGTGGTCACGCCGCGTTTTGCCGTGGGAGCGGCCGCTTTGCTCAATCTGGCCGGTGCGCTGCTGGGCACGGAAGTGGCCAAGACCCTGGGCAGCGGCATAGTCCTGCCTCAGGTTGTCGAGGGCAGCCATGTGCTTGTTCTGGCGGCCCTGGTCGGGGCCATAGTCTGGAACTGCATAACGTGGTATTTTGGCATTCCTTCGTCCTCGTCACACGCGCTCATCGGCGGGCTTATCGGCGCGGCTGTGGCTGACGCCGGGTTTGACGCGCTCAACGGCAAGGGGATTATCGACAAGGTGCTTATCCCGCTGGTGGCTTCGCCATTGGCGGGTTTTTTTATGGGCTATCTGATCATGTGGATCATTTACTGGCTGTGCTCACGCATGCCCAGGCGAAAGGTCAACGGGGCTTTCAGGCGCTTGCAGCTGGTATCTGCGGCCTTTATGGCCACCAGTCACGGCTTGAACGACGCGCAGAAAACCATGGGCATCATTACCCTGGCGCTGCTCATTTTCGGCAAGATCGACGCGGTTGAAGTGCCTTTGTGGGTCAAGCTGTCCTGCGCCGGAGCCATGGCCATGGGCACGGCTGTGGGCGGCTGGAAAATCGTGAAGACCATGGGGCACCGTATTTTCAAGCTGGAGCCGGTACACGGTTTTGCCGCTGAAACGTCGGCATCTCTGGTCATTACCGGAGCCTCGATGATGGGCGCGCCTGTGAGCACCACACATACCATCACGGCCTGCATCTTTGGCGTGGGCTCCACCAAGCGGCTTTCGGCCGTACGCTGGAACGTGGCCGGAAGCCTGCTCACGGCCTGGGTGTTGACCCTGCCAGCGGCGGGCGTCGTTGGCTTTGTGTCTTACTGGCTGCTGCACTTTATCTGGAACTAGGCAGCCTGTTGCCAAAAGTTATGCAAGAGCCCCGGCCAGTTGGCCGGGGCTCTTGCATTTTTGCGTCGGGGCGGCCCCTGGGGGCCAATGGCGCGTGCCGTAAGGGGTAGAATTGCAAAGGTGTGGGCGTCAAAATGGGGAAGCCCAACTCGTGTAGTGGAACGCCCGCCAAAACACAGGCCATTCCTGTAATCATCCTAGCCCCTAATAAAAGTTTTAGGGGGAGGGGGTGTGGGGGAGGGGACCCTTTTGCAAAAGGGTCCCTCCCCCACAAAGCATTTCATATGCCAGACGCAGCAATAGGGTGCGGCCAGATGTCCGGCCCCATGGCCGCCGGAAAAAGGGCGAGCATCAAGACCAGGCGGTAGCCGAAAAAAGGGCAACGGGGCCGGGCAGGCCCTGTGGCAAATGTCGGGGAGGGGCGGCTAGTCGCCGTTTTCGCGTTCTTCCTGGCAGGCGCGGCACAGGCCGACGCCGGGAAGGGCCTCAAGGCGTTTCAGGGGGATGGGTTCGCCGCAATCACGGCAACAGGCTACTCCGTCAATCATTTCCGGGCCACCGCGGTCAATGGCGGCACGGGCACGCATGAGAGCGGATTCCCGATCCAGGCGCTCCAGTTCTGTAGCTTGATCAAAAACGTCCATGGCGTCTCCTTGTCAAAGTAAGCGGCAACCCCGCCGGAGCGGGGTTGCCGTACTAATCATCATCGATTTTCTACGCAGACTATTTAGTCCACAATTATTTTTCTGTAAAGCCCCTGAAAGCGCTTTTTCAGGCGGTAAGACCGCTCAGGATGTCTTCAAGGGTCTGCATGAAGGAATCAAGATCAGCCTTGTCGATATTCAGGGCAGGCAGAAGGCGCAGGGTCACGCCGTGGCTCAGATTGCAGATGTAGCCCCGGCGCAGCAGTTCTTCCCACACCGCTTTGCCGTCCACGGCAAGCTCAATGCCGATCATGAGGCCCATGCCGCGTACTTCCTTGATTTTGCCGGGCAGGCGATCCTGCATGGCGGCCATCTCACGCTTTACATGCGCGCCCAGATTGGCGGCATTGTCAGCCAGATTGTCGCGCAGCAGTATTTCCACAACCTTGGTTGCCACGCCAGAAACCAGCGCGCCGCCGCCAAAGGTGGTGGCATGACTGCCAGCTTCAAAGCCGCAGGCCACAGCATCGGTTGCCAGTAGGGCCCCCATGGGCAGGCCGTTGGCCAGGGATTTGGCGATGCAGATGGCGTCGGGCGTCAGCCCGTAATTCTGGAAAGCCCAGAATTTGCCCGTGCGGCACAGCCCTGCCTGCACTTCGTCACACATGAAGAGAACGTCCCGCTCGCGGCACAATGCTTCAAGCTGGCGCAGATAGTCGCCGCACAGCGGCACCACGCCGCCCTCGCCCTGCACCACTTCCACCAGCACGGCGGCAGTGGCGGGAGTGATGGCTGCCTTCATGGCCTCAAGGTCACAGGCCGGAACCTGTTTGAATCCTTCGGGCAACGGCGTGAAGCCGTCGCTGAGGTTTTCGCGCCCAGTGGCGGCCAGAGCGCCGAGGGTACGCCCGTGAAAGCAGCCGTCAAGCGTGATGATTTCATAGGCGTCGCGCTGCTTGATCTTGCGCATGTAGCGACGGGCCAGCTTGATGCACGCTTCGTTGGCCTCCGCGCCGGAGTTGCAGAAAAAAGCCTTGTTGTGGTGGCTTGTGGACAGCAGCACGCGGGCCAGTTCAAGCTGTTCGTTCTGGTAAAAAAGATTGCTCACGTGCCAGAGTTTTTCAGCCTGGGCGGTCAGGGCCGCGTTGACCTCGTCGTTGCAATGACCAAGCGCGGTAACGGCGATGCCCGCCAGCAGGTCCACATATTCCTTGCCGTCAACATCCCACAATCGCGCGCCTTTGCCTCGGACCACAGCCACGGGATAACGGCTGTAAGAACGGCAGAGCAGGCTTTCTTCCCCGGCTTTGACGGCAGCAAAGGCTTGTGACATGGACGGACTCCTTTTCTCGATGAACCTATGGTGTTGAGGTGATGTACCGGTGTTTCGGTACTGCGTGTTCAGCGCCCTGTGTGGCCGAAGCCGCCGGAACCGCGCTCGGTGGGAGCCAGTTCCTGCACTTCGTGCCAGCGTGGTCGCATAAAGGGCTGAAAGATGAGCTGGGCAATGCGTTCGCCATTGGCGATGCGGCGTTCCTGCCCGGAGGTGTTCAGAAGAACCACCAGAATTTCCCCCGTATAGTCGGGGTCGATGACGCCCACGCCCTGAGCCACGGTCAGACCGTCGCGCGCGCCAAGGCCGCTGCGGGAGTAAACAAAGCCCGCAATGCCCGCTGCGCGGGGCTGCACGGCAATGCCCGTGCCGATCTTGAGGCGCTGGCCGGGGGCAATAACCGCTTCCGCCCCTTTGTCGCCAGTGAGGCAGGCGCGCAGGTCAAAGCCTGCGGAACTGCTGGTGGCAGGGGCAAAAAAATCGTCGCCGTCCTGGGCGTAAAGCTGACGGGCCTCAGGGCGGACAAAGGCCACATCCACAGTGCTGTCGGCCTGCGCCGCATCGGGCAGACCGAGCACGTCGTCCAGCAGCATGGACGCGCTTTTGGCAAAGCCATTGGTGTTTTGTGAATTGCTCATGGCCGAGTAGTAGCGCAGCTTGGGCTTGGGGGCAAGTATGCCCGTGAGCCTTCGTCTTGGACGGACAGCGTCGTCACGAGTGCCTTTCCTGGTATTTCTGCGTCGAACTTCGCCTTTTATTCCGGTCGAGTACCATCAGAGTATACTCCCTGCATAAAAGGCTCGTTCTCCTTGATATAACAGGAAATTCATCTCGTGACGACGCTGTCAAAACCTTTATTGCATGTCAGAACATTTTATCTTTGAACATGGTCAACAGAGCTGCCGCATTCTGTGAGTGCAGCGCGCCACAATGTGCGTGGATTCGGCTGAAAGCGCTTTTTCAGGCAAATGACTCTGAAACCGACCCGCCATTTTGCCTCGCGACGGCACAGATACGCTGCATTTGGGCCTTCACGGCAAGCGACGGTTCCCGCAGGCGTCAGAGTACTCTCAGCGTGAACTTTTATGCGGGCCACGCAAAAAGGGGCTCCTGCCTTGCGGCTGGAGCCCCTTTCCCGGTGTTGCGGCCGGTGTTTCCTGTGGGAACGGGTAGGGCGTCAACGGGAATATGGTCTTTTATCCATAAGGGCGGTCAGGGTTTGGGTGGCTGCGGCAACCGCGCTGCCCGAAACTCATCCGCACTGCCGAAACGCATCCGTTGTGGCTCCCGGACTGCGATAAAAGACCTCCGCTGGTCTAGGCCAGTTTGGACAACAGGGTTTCCTTGATGGAGTCGATGCTGCCTTCGCCGTTTAGTTCAATGTATTTGGTCTTGCCCTGAGCGGCAAGATCCTTGAAGAAATACGCGGCGGCCAGGGTGCCGTCAGTGGTATTGTAGTAAATGTCGTGGCGCTTGTTGATGGCAGTCTCGTCCTGGTCGTCGGAACGGCTGGAGAGAGCGCCGCCACAGACGCGGCACACGTCGCCATTGGGCTTGATGGCCTCAATGAAGATGTTGTTGGGGTGGTTGTTGTTGTTTTTGCACAGACGGCGGCCCATGATGCGGTTTTTGGCAACTTCGCGCGGCAGCAGGATTTCCACCACGTAATCCAGAAGGATACCTTCTTTCTTGAGGGCGTCCCACAGTTTTTCGGCCTGCACCATGTTGCGCGGGAAGCCGTCCAGCAGCCAGCCGTGCTGCCCCTTGCTCTTCAGGGTTTCAAGCACCATGGGAATGGTGATGTCGTCAGGCACGAGGTCGCCACGGTCAATATAGGCCTTGGCTTTTTTACCCAGTTCAGTACCGCCGCCGATGTGTTCACGGAATATGGCGCCGGATTCGATGTGGGCGAGGTTATACTTCTGCTTGATAAGGTCGCCCTGGGTGCCTTTGCCGCTGCCGTTGGGTCCGAAAATCAGAATATTCACCGTTTCTCTCCTTGGCGGAACCGCAATTTTGGTTGTGCAAAAAAGAACACGCAATGAGCCTAGCCCCTAAGGCCGCCCCTGTCAACGGGAGACAGGAAGAATAGTCGACAGAGCGTTGAAGCTCTGTACCCGAACCAGCTTATTTATCAGCGAAAGAGTTTCCATGTGCCTTCGACAATACCGCCGAGCACATCCACAAATCCCTTGGTAATGTCGCCAAGAGTGTTCAGGATAAATGTGCCCGCGCCAATGGAGGTTTTTGTGTTGCTCAGGCCGCCGTAAAGGCGCAAGGGAAAGTCAGGGACGTTCTTCATGCTGACGTTGAAATTGCAATCCAGGGTCTCGCTGTTGAAGTTGATCCAGCCGCCGCCGCCGACCTGCAGCCCCGGCCCCTTGAGATAAAAATCACTACTGCGCGCCACGCCATTGGTAATGCTCCCTGACGCGCCCGAAGCGGTAATCATTGTGGGTTTGCCCTTGAGCTTGCCCTCCGGGGTTCTCTGCTGGTAGGAGCCGCTGAGCACCTCGACGCGCCATTTGCCGTTGAGCAGGGCGGGCAACTGATCCGGCCCGGTGAGGTTGGCATGCACCTCCGAGTGGATGGAGCCCCTGCCGCTGAGTGCGGCTGCGCCACCCCTGGCATCGCTGGCGGCCGTCAGGTCAAAGTCGTTGATGATGAGGGTATTGGCGAAGCTGAGGCCCCTCGTGAAGTTGATGGAAGCCCTGCTGACGATGGGCGCGCCGTAAAACTGGCCGGTAATGGAGTCGGACGTGAGCTTGCCGTTTTCAAGTTTGTACTTGGTGCGCAGGTTTTGCACTGTGAAGCGCATGGCGGTGAGCTTGTTGACGCCAAATTCGCCAGAGGCGCGGAAGTTGCGCATAAAGCGGAAATCCCACGGTTTGTTCCCTGACTCGCCGGATTTTTCCTCATTGGTCTTCATGTAGCGGTCAAGGTCAAACTGGTCGGCGGTGAGCTTGAAGTTGAGGCTGAGCTGGTCGCGCCAGTCAAGGTTCAGTGTGCCGGTGACGGTGCTCTGGTCCAGTTTGGCCCGGATTTCGCGCAAAGAAAGAGAATTGGGGTCGCCCCTGAAGCGGGTGTCCATTTCAACGCTGCTAAAGCCCTTGGGCATGGTAATCTTGCCAAGGCCCGCCAGGCGCAGGGTGTGGGCCATGTCGGGGCTGTACGCAGACACCTTGCCCTGCCACGAAACCCCCTCCGAAGCGGCGGTAAAGCTGGCCTGGCCGTGGGCCTCCACGCCCAGCGCGCTGAAGTGTCCTTCGGACACCGAAAATTCATTGCGGGCCGACTGGCCGGTGAAGCGGCCCGAAGCCTGTACGTGTACCCCTTCGGGGTTGAAGGAGCGCTCTGCGTCCATGCGCAGCGAAAACGAGCCGGGCAGACTGGTGAAGTCCATCTGCCCGCCATCGGCCCCGTCGCCGCTGAACCACAGCCTGCCGTTGATGTCGGTGGCCATGTCCAGCCCGGCGGCGGCCATGGCCGCGTTCCATTGCCCCTCAAGGCCGAGCTTCTGGCCGTCCCAGGCCGCAGTGCGCATCTTGAGGCCAATGTCCAGAGAGGCAAAGGCGAACGTGGTTTTTTTGCCGCCGCTGATACGGGGCGGCGCGCGCAGAAAGCCGTTTTCCGCCCTTGTGGTGATGCTGCCGCGCAACTTGCTCAAAAAAATGTCCAGGTTGCGCCCCTGGCTCATGATGTCCACATCGGCGCGCAGGCGGCCGCCTCCCACGGGCATGACCTTGAGGTCTTTACCCAGGTTTTCGCCATTCACGTCGCGCGCCCGCAGGCGTATGGAGTAGGGCGTGCTTGTGTCGCCGCCAAGGATGGTCTCGCCCTTGATGCTGCCGCCGTAAAGCTTGCCTTCCACAAGCAGCAGGGTGTCTTCAAGGCGGCTTTGGGCGTCGATCAACCCTTGCCGGATAACCACAAGAGCGTCATTGATGACGATGGGGCCGTAGTCCACTTTTTTGGCGGCCAGGCGGATGTTGTAATCCACGCCGATTTCGCCGGGAATGACGGGCCCGCCCGGCATGGGCGTGAGCGGCCCGTAATCGAATTTGGGCTCTTCGGGCGTGTCGCCCACAGCTTCGGGGATGGCGCGCCCAAGATTGACGTTCTCGGTGGTCATGTCCAGGGCCACTTCGGGCTTGTGCCAGTCGGCCACGCCGCCCGATCCTGTAAACCTGGCGCCTGCCGCCGTCACTTCAATGTGCGGTACGCGCAGCCCTGCCGCGTCCATGTCAAAAACAAGCAGCCCGCCAGAAAGGTCGTCCAGGGACAGTTGCAGTCCGGGGGCCAGATTGCGGGCAAAACCCAGCCAGCGCGTGAGGCTTGCGCGGTGCAGTTGCAGGCTGCCTCCAAGGGCGGGGCCAGTGGGGCCTTCAAGCTGCACTGTGCCGTCAAAGCTCACACTGTCCGGCCCAAGGGTCAGTTGCAGCTTGTTCAGGCTGACCGCCTGCGGGTCGGCGTGCCGCCATGCTGCGCCGCCCGCGAACGTGAAGGGAATGCTTGCCCCATCCTTGGAGATGGATCCGCCAAGGTCGGCCACAAGGTTGAGGCCCTGTTTGCCGGGGATGATGTCGGGCGTCAGGTTGAAAGAAAATTTCAGTTCGGGCAGCCAGTCCGGGAGGTGCAATACGCCGCTGCACGCCATGCGAGGGCTTTTGCCCAGGGGATCGACAAGGCTGGTTTTGCCGTCCACATTCAGGCTGTCCAGGCGCATGGGCTGGCCGTCGGTGGGCACAAGTGTGGCGGCGGCCCATGAAAGGGTGCCCGTTATGTTGTCGCCCGGTTTGGCTTCGAGGTCGCACTGCACGCCCTCGATGACGAGGCTTGAGTCGTCGGCCCCCTGGATACGCAGTTCGCCCTGCTGCACCGCAAGGCGGCAGCGGCCAGGCAATGTCGCCGCTCCGTCGCTGCCAGAGGCGAACAGACCCTTCAGGTTCATGCCGAGGCTGAGGGTCACGGGCACGGTTCCTTCCACGCGGGGGCGCAGGAGGGAGATATTGCGGGGTTCAAAACGCCCTTGAAGAAGCGCGGCAAAATCGGGGCGCAAGGTGGCATAGGCTGCGGTAACGTGCCAGTTTTCGCCTGTGATTGCGGCGTTGCTCACGGCCAGTGCCGGTACGGGCAGAAGGGCTACGCTGACGGCGTCCACAGAGATGGACAGTCCTGTACTGGCGCGCAGTTTTTCGATAAAATGCTCTGCAAGGGCTTCGGGGTTGCGCTGCAACAGGTAAAAGGCCCCTGCCGTCAGGCCGGACAGCAGGAGGATGAGCGCCAGGAGGATGCGCGCGAAAAAGCGTAGGCGGCGGGCATTCAGAAGCATGTTGCAGTCTCTCGTCTTGACGCGGCGAAGCGTCGAGGCTAGGTTTCTAGCCTATTGTATCTTGTCTTTATTGGCAACTGTATGACATGCAAAAGACTTTCTGACAGTTACCGGAGAACCATGCAGCGTATCTTATGGCTGGGCAGCCCTTTTTTTGGTGTGGAACTGCACGCCATTGGCTGGCAGAACGTGGCCATGCACAATGTCGGGGGCGATCGCGTCTTCGGCTGGGAGGATCTTGTGCGTCTGGCGGGATTTGTGCCCGACGTGCTGGTTGTGGGCGATAACAGCCGTCCGCCCTTTGTGCTCGGGGTTGAAAACTTTCCCTGCCTGACGGTTTTTTACAGTGTGGATTCGCATATCCATAGCTGGCAGCCTTTCTATGCCCAGGCTTTTGACGCCTGTATGGTTTCCCTGCGTGATGACATTCCCCGGTTCCACGGGCCATTTCTTGGTAAAGACAGGGTCTGGTGGTCGCCGCCCTTCGCCTGGGCGCAGGATCAGCCCAACCCCGACGTGCAGCCCGTATGGGACTGTCTTTTTGTGGGCACTGTCTCGGAAAACACGCCCCTGCGTTCAGAATTTTTGCGCGCTCTTGGCAGTCAGCTCCCCGGCTTGCACGTGGAAACGGGGAACTACAGGCGGCTTTTCCCCCAGGGGCGGGTGCTGCTTAACCATTGCGAGCGCGGCGACCTGAACTTCAGAAGCTTCGAGGCCCTTGGCTGCGGCGGCTGTCTTGTGACGCCCCGCGTGGGACACGGTTTTGCCGAGCTTTTTGTGGACGGCGAGCACCTTGTGGGCTACGCGCCCAACGATGTGGGCGACGCCCTTTTTCGCATAAAATTCTTGCTGGAACACCCCGACGTGGCGGCCCATATTCGCGCCACAGGGCTGGCCGAGGTCAATGCGCGCCACCGCGCGGTTCACAGGGCACAAACTTTTACCGACAATATCTGCGACCTGTGGATCTGCGGACACGAAGAGCTTGTGGCCAGCCGCATTGCCAGGAGCGACGTTGTACTTGAACAATGTCTCAAGTTGCTCTATCTGCACTGGGCCGAAGAGTGCGTTTGCCCTGACATGCGCAGGGCGTATCTGGCCGCAGCCACGGGCCGCTACGGTCTTGCAGGCCCGGAGGCCTAGGGCAATTTAATTTTTACATTGCCCTGGCGGCTGCGTGAGCAGACGCCCGCCGCAGAGGCGTAAGCGCAGTTTATTGCGCTGTTACGCGCCGACGCGGGCGTCCTGGAAACATCAAGAATAGATACCTTCATTAGCAAAATGCCCTAGCGTTGAGCCTGTGCCGCATCCATTGGATCAAAATGCAGATCCAGCGCCGGGTCAATAGCTGGCGCGCCAGTCGGGCGCGGCCCCTGACTCTTGCTGGCAGGCGGGTCAAAACTCAGGTGCAGCAGGGGATCATTGCCAGCGGAGGCCACGGGCTCGTCCACACGTGCCGTCAACCTTGCGGCCCGCGTCTGGTGGCGTGCATTCTCGTGCGGGTTCGAGTCCATATCCAGCTCGGTTTCCGTCGAAAAAGCCGGGGTGGCATAGTCCTGCTGCCCAGGGGAGTCATTGACGCTGACGTCAGCGGCGCTTACATCAGCAGCGGAGGGCTGGCTGCCGCCCGGATAATCCAGGCGTGACTCCATAGCGCGCAGCATCACACGCAACTGGGCGTGATCTTCGCGCAGTTGCCGCACCAGCTTTTCCTGGCAGCGCAGCATGTAGACAAGGACGGCAAGAATGCCGAAAAAACACAAAAAAATGAAAAGCATTATGGAAAACATGAAGGGCCTCCAAAAGTACGGGCCGGGATCGCCCGGCCACGTTGGGCCGTTATATACGTTCACCCCCGCCGGGGCAAGGAGCATTTATGGCCGCGCAGCATATTGAGCCGCATCTTGTCATGGCGGACGAGCAGGGCAATATTTACGATGACGAACGCCTGCTCATGGTCTGTCGCAGGGGCGCGCAGTGGGGGCTGCCACGCCCTGACGAACTCATGCCCCTGCCTGAAGAAAGCGAATTTTTTCTGCTGCCTGGCCGACAGGCTGTGGGGCTTGACCCCGAAACAGGCGAAATAGTGCCGCCCGAAGGCGAAGCCCAACTGGCCGTGGCGGCTTTTGCCGCCCCCGCGCACACGCTTTCGGCGCATCCGGCCTATGCCAGCAATCCTGACGCGCCCCTGCTGCCCCTGTTCGCGTATGGGGCCATTGGCTTTGCGCGTGGGCGCTTTTATATCTGCGCCCGCAAGGTCGATACGGATCAACGCCAGGTTTTCAACCGCATTCCGCGCCACCGTATAGAACAGGGCGCGCGCAGGCTGCTGCAGGACTATCCCAAAAACCGCCTTGTGCGGCATATCCTGGATAACTGTGTGGCCCGCTATGACTGCCCTGCGGCACGAAACTTCGCTCTTGGCCGTTACGAAGCGCCCCTGCCCTCGTCCCGCTCCTGCAATGCCCGTTGCGTGGGCTGTATTTCGGCCCAGGACAAGGATTCGCCCGTGGCCGTGACGCCCCAGTGCCGTCTGGCCTTCACCCCGGAACCAGCGGAAGTGGCCGAGGTCATGCGCATTCATGCCGGGCGCGAAAGCCGCGCTCCCATTTATTCCTTCGGGCAGGGCTGTGAGGGCGACCCCCTCATGAACCCCGACCTTCTGGAGGAAAGCATAAAACTGTTCCGTTCCGGTGGCGGTTTGGGAACCATCAACTGCAATACCAACGCCTCACGACCCGAAGCCGTGGCCCGTCTGGCCGACGCCGGGCTCACAAGCATGCGCGTGAGCATCAACAGCGCGCGTCCTACCCTCTACCACCGCTATTACCGGCCTGCGGACTACAGCCTGGATGATGTCTGCGCCTCCATCCGCGAGGCGCGAAGCCGGGGCATTTTTGTGTCTCTGAACCTGCTCTTCTTTCCCGGCATTACCGATACCGAAGAAGAACTGGAAGCCCTGGCGCGCATGGTGGGCGAAAATGGCGTCAGCATGATCCAGTGGCGCAATCTCAACATCGATCCCGAGTGGTACTTTGACCTCATGAAGCGGGATATGGAAGACGGAGGCAAGCTTGAGCTTTCGCCAAGCATGGGCCTGACCCAGTTTATGAAAAGGCTGAAAAAGCTCTGCCCCTGGCTGCGCCATGGCTACTTCAATCCCTATGTGGGTGAAAAAGCGGAACTGACGGCCCCCATGCCCGGCACATGGAACCTGCCTGAACCCCGCGCCAAGGAAGGCGCTCTGGCCCCCGGCGAAAGCGCTGAAACGGACTTGGAGTAATTTTATTTTGAAGTGCTGTGTGGGGGAGATTGAGGTGCTTTGTGGGGGAGATTGAGATGCTTTGTGGGGGAGGGACCCTTTTAAAAAAGGGTCGCCTCCCCCACGCCCCCACCCCCTAAAATTTTTATCGTGTTGTAGTATGCCACAAGGCCTTGTCTGCTTTGAGGGGCGGGTCAGGAAACAACATCCTTCAGGCATTGCAGCATCTCAATATTTACCTGATCCATCGTGAACTGCCCCGCGGCAGCATACGCGGTTCCCACCACGATGGTCTGCGCGCCAGCGATCGTGCACTATGGCGACCGTTCATCCCGATCCTTGCGACTGCCGATGGCGGCGTGAGAAAAAACAATCTATAAATGTGACGATAGTCACAGATGTTTTTTTTACCCTTTGTAAGCTGAAGACGCTGGCCCTGGCTGGCGTCTTTTCAGTTCCGGGGCAGAAGGACAGTCTGTTTTGAAAATGACAACGCCCCGGCCTCCAGCGATTCCAGCGCGAGGCCAGCGCGGACGGGCCGCCAGACAGCCGGGGCGGCACCAGGGGCAGACATTCCCCGGCCCTGCGTGGAGACTCGTGCACAGCATTGTCCGGCAGCCAAGAGACGCGGCAAAGCGAGAGGCCCGCACGGTGCCCGCGAAAAGCCAGCCGCACAGGCTGCCAAAAATTCCACGCACGGCCCTGTGCGTGGCAGGTGCGTGGCAGGCGCGTGGCAGACCCGCCAATGACTGAAGAGTGGCCTGATCGGTGGCAATCAGGGAATCTTCTGGCGAAACCTGTCAACCTTTGGGGATATGGGCTTGACACAGGCGGGGAACCTAATTATCTCAATTGAAAATGAAATTCATTTTATAAATGTCCGGTCAATGATCGGAAGGAGCGCACCATGAGCAAGGTTATGATTCTGTTTGGTTCCAGCACCGGCAATACCGAGAGCATTGCCCAGAAGCTGGAAGAGCTTATTGCTGCCGGTGGTCATGAAGTGACTCTGCTGAACGCCGCTGAAGCCGCCGCCGACAACCTGGCCGACGGTTACGACGCCGTGCTTATGGGCTCCTCGGCCTGGGGCATGGAAGATCTGGAACTGCAGGACGACTTCGCCCCCCTCTTTGACGAAATGGAAAGCATGGGCCTCAAGGGCAAGAAGGTAGCCGCCTTTGCCTCGGGCGATATGGAGTACGAACATTATTGCGGCGCTGTGCCCGCCATTGAAGAAAAGGCCAAGGGCCTCGGGGCCGAGATCATTTGTGAAGGCCTCAAGATGGAAGGCGACGCCTCCAGCGATCCCGACGCCATTGCCTCCTTTGCCGAGGATGTACTCAAGCGGTTGTAGAATAGTTTTAGCACTGTCACGCAAGGCGCAGCGGCAGCCCGGTAGTTACGGCTGCTGCGGCAGATATGCCCGCAAGGCCCGAAGCCCCTGGCTGGTTTCGGGCCTTGCGTCGTTTTTTGGGGGCGAGTGAGCTTTCTCGTGGCAAGAATGACGGCATGCGGGCGCAGCATAAAAAAAGTTGTTCATGTGCTGGCTTCACAGCAAAAGACGTGGCAAAATACATTCACGGCACTGGTGGGCTTGCCAGACCGCAGTTGATGTGCAAAAAGCGGAACTCTACCCGCGCGGTGCGACCGCGATGCTATGCTTTCAACAAAAGAGAATGCTCATGTCCATACTGGTTTGCGGTGGAGCTGGCTACATAGGCTCCCACAATGTGCGCGCGTTGCTGGCGCGCGGCGAAGACGTTGTTGTTGTGGACAATTTTTTGACCGGCCACCGTGCCTCCCTGCCTGACGGCGTCAACCTGTATGAAGGCGACATACGGGACGGAGCGCTGCTGGATCAGGTGTTTTCGAGCCACAGGGTGGATGCCGTGCTCCATTTTGCCGCCAGTTCGCTGGTGGGTGAAAGCATGGAGCAGCCGCTGAAGTACTTTCACAATAACGTCCACGGCATGCAGACCCTGCTGGAAGCCATGGTGCGCAACCGTGTGGACAAGATAGTTTTTTCATCGTCGGCTGCTGTCTACGGCGAACAGGAAAGCGTGCCCATCAATGAGGACGCGCCGCTGCACCCCACCAATCCCTACGGCGAAAGCAAGCTCATTATGGAGCGCATGATGCACTGGGTGGGCAAGGCCCACGGCATCCGCTTTGTGAGCCTGCGGTATTTCAACGTGGGCGGCGCATGGCCCGGCGGCGCCATAGGCGAGGCACACAATCCCGAAAGCCATCTTATTCCCCTGATTCTTCAGGTTCCTCTGGGCCGCCGGGAAGTGGTGACCATTTTTGGCAATGACTACCCCACACCTGACGGCACCTGTATCCGCGACTATCTGGATATTATGGATCTGGCGGACGCGCATATGCGCGCTCTGGACTATCTGCGTACAGGGGGCGGCAGCGAAATCTGCAACCTTGGCAATGGCAAGGGGTTCAGTGTGCGTGAAATGGTGGCAGCGGCCTGCCGTGTGACCGGGCATGACATTGGCGTGACCCTGGCCACGCGCCGCTTTGGCGATCCCGCGCGGCTCGTGGCCTCGGCCGACCGGGCCAGGGAGATCCTCGGCTGGCAGGCCAGGGCGGGCATTGACCAGATCATCGCCTCGGCCTGGGAATGGCACAAGACCCATCCCGACGGATTTTCTTCCTGAGGTTTTGCCGCCCCGTAGAACATGTTCATATTTGAATGTTCGTGTGGTCGGGACAGAGGCGCTCGTAGCGCAAGCGCAAGAGCAAAATAGTTGTGCGCACCCCGCAACCGGCATGATGCAACGTTGAAACGCGTATTTTCGGGCTGGGCTGCACTGGCGGCACGGGCCATTATGGTATGCCATTACTGCATGCCATTGCCGCATGCTGTGCCGCCTACCATTGCTACCCGCCGTTGCCGCATGCTGTGCCGCCTACCATTGCTGCCCGCCGTTGCCGCATGCTGTGCCGCCTACCATTGCTGCCCGCCGTTGCCGCATGCCGCTACTGTATGCCGTTGTCCCATGGCGGTACGACGTGCGGCAATGGCGTGAATGCTGCCGGAACTTTTTTCAGCACTCCCCTGGGTCGCGCTGCCCTCAATACCCGTCTGCTCCGGCTATCTGGCCCGCCCATCCACGGTGGGCTTTTCCATCCTCCCTTTCTTACGGCTGAAGGCCTTTCCCGCAGGCAAGCATTGACCCCGTCGGCTGGGTGGTTATGTTAACAGGAACCAGTGAGTATACCATGCGTGATCATGCTCTTTTTCTGATTCTGGCCGTGTTCCTGTTTTGCGGCCTGTACTCCGTAGTCACGGCGGCAAAGGCAAATGCCGCTGTCGCTGATCCAGCCAGCCCTTCACAGGAGGCTGCCATGAAGCCCACATATCCCATGCCGCCTCTCAATGAACGCGAGGCGGACGTTATCTTGCGCAAAGGCACGGAGGCTCCCAACTCCGGCCAACTTAACAGCAACAAGGCGGCGGGAACCTACGTCTGCCGGCAGTGCGGCGCGGCGCTGTACAGTTCAAAAGACAAGTTTGCCTCCGGCTGCGGCTGGCCAAGCTTTGACGACGAATTGCCTGGGGCCGTGCGGCGGGTGCCCGACGCGGACGGCAGAAGGGTCGAGATAGTCTGCGCCCATTGCGGCGGGCACCTTGGTCATGTGTTTGAGGGCGAAGGTTTCACGGCCAAAAATACGCGCCATTGCGTCAACTCGCTGTCCATGGCCTTTTATCCCGCTGGCAGTCCTGAAGAAGCCAAAGCCCTGGCGCAGCGCGCCCAGGCCACCGCAACAACAGGCACGGCCATTGTGGCGGGGGGCTGCTTTTGGGGAGTGGAGGACGCCTTCAGGCGTATGCCCGGCGTGCGTGACGTTGTTTCTGGCTACACGGGCGGCCGCACGTCAAACCCATCCTATGAGGACGTGTGCCGGGGCGACACCGGCCATGCTGAAGCCGTGCGCATTGTCTTTGATCCCGCGCGGATCACCTATGAGCAGATTCTGCGCCGCTTTTTTGAAATCCACGATCCCACCCAACTGGATCGCCAGGGCCCCGATGTGGGCGATCAGTACCGCTCTGCCGTGTTTTACCTCGACGCGGAACAAAAGGCCGTGGCCCTCAAGCTCATGAACCTTTTGCGGGAAAAGGGTTATGACGTGGTGACGCGCCTTGAGCCAGCCGGGCCTTTTTATGAGGCCGAGGCCTATCACCAGCGCTTTGCCGAGCGCACCGGGCGGGGCCGCTGCCATATGTCCGTGCCGCGTTTTGACGAACCGGCCAGGAGCAGCCGCTAGCCAGTGCCGCCACGAGCGCCTTTCCTGCTATTTCTGCGTCGAACGTCGCCTTTTATTCCGGTCGAGTACCATCAAAGTACACTCCCTGCATAAAAGGCTCATTCTCCTTGATATAACAGGAAATTCATCTCGTGGGGGCACTGTCTGGGGGGAATGGTATGGTGAAGCGCTTTGTGGGGGAGGCGCCCCCACCCCCTAAAACTTTTATTCTCTGTCGCCAGACCAGATGACAACGGCAACGGCGCGGAATGCTCCGCGCCGTTGCCGTTGTTCTGTGAGGTTTCGCGGGCTGGCCGCCGAATTGCCGCCGAATTGCCGCAAGACGGGGCCGCCGTGTTATTTTTTCAGCTTGAGGTTGGGCGGCACCAGTTTGATGTATTTGCCGGTGGCGTAGGATGAAGTGCTGACTCTGGACATCTCGTCCTTGTTCAGCCGCCCCAGGCTGCCGAAAAACCTGGCAACATCCTCAATGTCTTTCTGCGCGCTGCTACGCCCGTTGGTCTCGTCAAAAAGGCTCTGCTGCTCGGCCAGGGGCAGCACCTGGTGGCTTTTTATGTCCCGCCGCAGCAGTTCTTCATCATAGTCCTTGCCTGCCCATTCAAGGTAAAAGCGGCGATAATCCTGTAAAAAAGTTTCAGGGCTTTTGCTCATGTAATCATCCACAGCCCGAAAATATACCGTGAGAAATTTGGCCGTTATTTCAGGATTGGCCTTGGCATACTCCGCATCGGCCACAAGGTAGGTGTAGCTTTCCTTGCCGCAATATTTCAGGTCTGCGGCGAGCACTCCGCCCTTGTCCAGCGCCAGATACAGTTGTGGCGCCCACAGGGCGGCCCCGTCGCCGATGTGGTTTTCAAGACTGGCCACCACCAGCCCCTGCGCCATGTCGCGTATGCTGATGTCGCTGTCCTGAAGGCCAAGCACCTTCAACCAGGAGGAGAGAACATAGTGCGCCGAGCTGATGTCGGTAAGCACAAAGGTTTTGCCGCGCACGGTGTCCGGGCTGCCCAGCACATTGGGGTACTCTTTGTTCCAGCCCCTGACCTTGGCAATGGGGCTGTCGGCAGGCACCACCACGCCATTGGCGGCAGCCTCGTCCACACCAATGGCCATGGCGACGACATTGTGGTTCATATTGCCGAAAATGGTGGGGATTGTCCCCATGCCAGCATATACCCATGCCCCCGTGGAATGGGCATTGAGAATTTCCGCGCCGGAATTGTACTGATTAATTTCAATATCCAGTCCGGCTTCTCTGTCCCACTTCTTTTCTTTGGCGTACCACATGAGAAATGTTTCAAACTCGTCCACCCAGGCGGTGGGAACGCGCACCAGCCTGGCCGCGTCCACTCCGGGCGCGGTGAAATGCAGCAGCATGAGGGCGGCAAGAAACAGGACAATATATTTTTTCAGCATGATTTTCTCCCGGAAAGATATGGAGACGCAGGAAGGTGGACAGATTGCAAGTGGGGGATTTTGCGGGGATTAGAGCAATTTCACTTTGAAACTGCTCAGGCGGATGCGTGAGCAGACGCCCGCCGCAGAGGCGTAAGCGCTATTTATTTGCGCTGTTATGCGTCGAAGCGGGCGTCTTTAAAGCATCAGGAATGGATATCCGCAATGCGAAAATGCTCTAGGGGTGCAACCCGCGTGGCCCGGTTTGAGGCGGGCATAATCTGTTTACCTGTTTTTTTATTGTGCGGCAATGCCTGAAGGGAGGCCTGGGCCGCTCCGCGCGCTTTCAGCTGAAGCTTCCGTCACCACAGAGCCTGCGCCCCCACAGGTACAGCGCCGCAGTGCACAGGGCCGTGACCAGCAGGGCCGGCCCGAATGAACCCGCGTATTCGCGCACGTTGCCCATAAGCAGGGTGAGCAGCACGTTGATGAAGCAGGCCACGGTAGTCATAAAACCCACTCCGGTGGCCACAAGCCCCGGCCCTGTGGTGCGGATGGTCAGCACAAAAACCGCAGCGTAGGTGCCGCCGCAAAAGAAGGCCAGGCATACGCCCGCCGCCAGTGTGGTCAGCGGGCCGGGCATGAGGGCCATGGCCGTGTAGAGCAGGGAAATACCGAGCACAAGGCGTGTCAGCAGCTTGTGGAGGTCGCTTCTGCCGCCCAGTTCTCCGCCGCCCATGCGGGCAAAGGTTCCTGCCAGAAGCACCGCGCCTGTGGCCAGAGCCCAGTGCTCGGGCCCAGTGCTCTGGTCGCGGTCGGCAAGAACGGTGGGCAGCCAGCTTCCCAGCGCCGTGATGGTGCCAAAAGAAAATCCGTGGCAGCAGCCGAGAAACCAGAGATGTTTTGATCTGGCCACGGTTTTGAGTGACAGCCATATGCTGACGTTGTTGTCTGGGGCGGTTTTTTGCCGCAATGGGGCGCGTGGCGTCCAGAGCAATGCGAGCAGCAGCAGGGCGGGCATCAGGGCCACCATGATATAACTCGCCACCCAACCCCAGGCCTCAAAGAACGGCAGCACAAGGTAAGGAACCATGGTGCCGAGGCTGAAGGCCGCGCCCTGTATTCCCTGTGCGCGGGCCAGAAACTGCGGTGGAGCCAGAACCTTGACCACAAAGACAATGCCAAGAAAAAGCATGGCCGAGGCAACGCCCACCACAAGGCGCATGGCTATGGCAAGGCCGAGATTATGGGGGGCCAGAAGGGGCGCGAGGGAACATACAGTGCAAAGGATGGCCGAGATCACAAGAGAGCGCAGTATGCCCAGCCTGTCGATAATCAGCCCCGCAGGAATCTGGCCCAGGGCGTGCGTCCATAAAAGGGCGCTCAAAAGAAACGACAGCCCGCTGTAGCCCACATGAAAAAGCTGCATGAACTGCGTGGCCACCGGCGGAATGTTCATGAACATGAAGCCGATTCCCAGACAGCCGAGCATGGGAAACCAGTAGTAAACGGGCATCAGGATTCTCCGGATTCGCCGCGCCCTTGCGCGGCGTCACGCTACAGACAGTCGCAGAGTGTTCTTTCACGCAGGGATTTCAGGCGGATGCCGCCGTTCTCAAGTTCGCCGCGCAGTTCGTGCAGCCTGCGATCCATACCCGCCGGAACGTTTTTGCCAGCAGATGTGCGGAACGGCCCCATATCCGTAATGTCCACGCCGCCGTTCTTGAGGTCGCGCACGAGAATTTCCTTGCCCTTGAAGTTGCCCGATGCGGCGGCGGCCACCAGGTCATACACGGCGTCGTCTGCCTTTTTGACTATGGAGGTGATCACGCGCCCCGGCAGTCTGCCGTCCTGGTTTCCGTCAAGTCCAATGACATACGCGCCTCGCCTGGCGGCTTCTTCCAGGGCTGGCCCGTTGCCGAGCCCGCTGGCCAGCACCAGAATGTCCGCGCCCTGGTCCAGCAGTTCGCTGGCGGCCTTTCCCCCGGCGGCAGCGTCCGTGAAGGAGCCCGTGATCCGGTTGATGACGCGCACCTCCGGGTCCACAAGGCGCGCGCCCTCCACAAAGCCGTTGAGCAGTGAGCGCATGGCGGGCACGTCTTGCCCCGACAGCCAGCCGATGGTTCTGTCGGCATTGATGCCGGGCAGGGATGTCTGCGCCGTAAGCATGGCCGCCGCCGCTCCGGCAAGGTAGGCTGCCTGCTCGTCTGCAAAGGTTATGCACATGATGTTGGGCGCGCGTATGCCCGCATCAATGCAGCCAAAAAGGGTTCTCCGGTAGTTGGCGGCATTGTTGCGCAGGGCTTCGTGCAGCCGGTCAGAGGCCACCAGCACAAGATCATGGCTGGATGCGGCATTGCGAAAAAATTCCTGGATGGCGGCGGTGTCGGCCTGGGCAGGAGCCACCAGAACCTCGGCGGCAACAGGCAGTTGCCGTGCCCGTTCAAGGCCGCGCAGCAGGGCGTCGTTCCAGCCGCCGTCACCGCCGGGATGCTCCAGCAGCAGGGCCACGCGCAGCGGACGCCCGCCGGAAGCAATGGCCGTTTCCGCCGCGTGGGGGGCGCTTGTGGCGCAGAGTGTCAGCAGTATGAGGCAGAGCAGAAAAAAGACAGGGGACGGAACAAAAGACGATTCACTGTGGCGCATGAGCGGTATTCCTACGGAAGCATTGATTAAAGAGCCTTCAGGAAACGCGCAGGTATTTTTTGGGGCAAGGCGCGATCTTTTTTTGAAGCAGGAGTGGACTCTTCCGTCCTCGACTGTTTCAAAAAAGCGAAGCAAAACCGCCAAACGGAATACACCAGCGTTTCCCTTAAACACGTAATGGGGCCGAAGGGCCGGGCGGCAAGCATACGCCCGCGTGGCGCAGCCCGCAATACCCTGATACGCATAGGAAATGGCGCAGGTTATCCCTTTTCTATGAGTATGAGCAGTTTTATTGTGCCATGCTTTGTGGGGGAGGGACGGCAAGCAGGAGCTATTTTTCTTTACCATGCTTTGTGGGGGAGGGACCCTTTTGCAAAAGGGTCTCCTCCCCCACGCCCCCACCCCCTAAAACCTTTATTGCCTTTATCCGCAACCAGGTAGGAAGCAGTCGCACAGGGCAAGGCAGCCTCTGCAGACTGTCCGCACGGTCATGCCGAAAGGCCAGCAAATGAGCGCCAGGGCTTTTTGTAATGAGAGCCAGGGATTTTTGTACGGCTACGGGCGCGGCAGCGGCATGCCCTGCGTATATTCGGCGTGCGCGGTGTGCGCGCTTTTGCGCGCAATTCAGGGGCAGTGGCTGCTGGTGCGGTGCAAAATATTTGGAAGTTCTTTCTTGACAGTATAATGTGAAATATTGGACAATCAAATCATCGACAGCACGTGTACATAAAAGAAAATTTTCTAACAGACATTTTTGTGAAATGCACGAGAGGGTGAACAGCATGTCTGCGGAATCATTGCCTCTATGGTTTGATGTGGCCGCGATTGAAAAGGCCTTGAGTCGGCAAAAGGCTCCAGACGCCATCGAACTTCGCGATATTCTGGATAAATCCATGCGGATGGAGTCCCTCAATCAGGACGAAATCGTCGCTCTCATGCGTGTTGATGATCCGGTGGGGCATGAGCGCATTCTTGCCGTGGCGGACGAGGTGAAGCAGAAGGTCTATGGCGACCGCATGGTGCTTTCAGCGCCCTTGCACCTGTCCAACCATTGCGGCAGCGAGTGTCTGTATTGCTCAAACCGGCGGGAAAACGAGCTTGTGGAACGCAAGTACATGACCTCGCCGGAGATGCGCGAGGCAGCGCTGAAGCTCATTCGACAGGGCCACAAACGCATATTTCTGGTCAGCGGGCAGTTGCCCAACGCCGATGTGGACTACCTGGCCGAGGCCATAAGCATTTTGTATACGCTTTTTGACGGTGTGGGCGAAATCCACAGTGTCAACGTCAACGTGGGGCCGCTGGAAAGCAGCCAGTACCAGGTGCTTCTGGACGCCTATGTGGGCACCGTCCTCATCTATCAGGACACCTATCATGAGGCCAGCTACCGTGCGGCCCATGTGTCGGGTCCGAAAAGCAACTACGTGAAGCGTCTTGTCGCTCCGGATACGGCCTTTGCAGCAGGCGTGCCCGATGTGGGCATGGGCATTCTGCTGGGCCTCGGGCCATGGCAGTTTGACCTGCTCGCCCTTGCGCAGCATGTGCAGCATCTTGAGCGCGTGTATGATATGGGGTGCCGTACCGTAAGCCTGCACAGGATGCGTCCCGCGCCCGGAAGCCTCATGGACGTGCCCTATCCGGTGAGCGATGCCGACTATCTGCGGTGCGTGGCCCTGGTCAGACTGGCCCTGCCCTATGCGGGCATCATCCTGACCACAAAGGAGCCTGCCGGACTCTGGCGCGACGGCTGTGGCGCAGGGGCTTCGCAACTGCTCACGGGCAGTGTGGCCAATCCCTACGGAGGATGGACTGTGGCCCCCGGCCAGCAGGTGCCCTTCCCCCTGGGCGAGGATTGCCATGTGGACGAAGTGGTGCGCTTTCTGCTTGAAGACGCCCGCCATCTGCCGTCGTTTTGCGCGGCGTGTCCACGCCTGGGCCGCAGGGGCGAGGAGTTCCTTGCCATGGTGCGCGAGTGCGGCATGAAGGGACAGTGTGGCCCCAACTCGGCTGCATCGTTTATGGAATTTTTGCTGCATTACGCCACGCCCTATACGCGCATCCAGGGCGAACGCCTGCTGGAAGAAAAGCTGGGTAGAATGTCCCTGCATGAGCGCGGCGCGGCTGACCGCCTGCTCAAAAAAGTGCGGGCTGGCTGTATGGACGAGTTTATCTGACGTCAGCTTCGGTTGACGTCGCACACGGCCCCGCCACGTCAGGCCTGCCATGGGCTGCGGCACAAGGCAAAAGCCTTGGCATGGCACTGCGAAACTGTTTTACGGCGTGATCAAGCATTTTTTTGGCGGACCACAGGGGATTGTCTTTTGCCAGGCAGTCGCCATCTGTGCCTTCAGTCCCGGAACCGGCGGGACGCGATGGCCGGAGTGTGTCCGGGTTGCCTCAGGGCAACCGGGGGACGGGCTGTAGCATCCGGCGGCTCGTCCCCCAATTTTATCAGGGCCGCAGCATCGTGCGCCCCCTGTCTGGCCTCTGTCTGGCCACTGCCCGCACTCTGCCCGCACTCTGCCCGTACTCTCCTGCTTTTTCGATCTCTCCTGTGTTACCCAGGCTTCTTCTAGAGCATTTAACACTTGAAATGCTCGCGTACGGCAGGCAAAAGCCCGCCTGCTCGCATTTCGTGGCAAGGATTTTTCAGAAAAATCCTTGCAGAGCATTTAACTCATTTCATTCGTAAACTGCTCTAGCTTCCCTGTGTTTTGGCTGTCTTGCCCGGCTGACGCTTCTTTTTATCGCCTGCGGGGTACGTCTGCGGCTTGGTTTCGCCGTCCCGCGCAGGCGCGGGCAAGCAGGGTCAAGCGCGATCAGGCGCGGGCAAGCAGGATCAAGCGCGATCAGGCGCGTTTTGAGGTAAAACCGCTCAGAGATCGGGTATTTGACGTGAGCGTCGGTGCGCGGTAGTGTTGCAGATGGTTTGTTCCAACCGCCGTCAGGCGGTTTTTCGCAAGGAGCATATGGCGTGAGTTTCTTACGGCGTGGCATTTATTTTGACAGGCAGGACAGGGATATCCTTTTGCTTGTCAACCGCATACTGGAGTCCGATAACAAACCTTCGGATAACAGTCTTTTTGACCCCAGCCTGCACCCGCACGGCATCAAGGAACTCGTCGCCACTCCGGTTTCACGCATGGCCTATGCCGTCATCAACCTGCTGCGCAACCTTCAGGTGGGGCGCACCCAGGCCAGAGACCGCCTGCTGGCCCTGCAAACCCTGTATGACGAGGTGCTCAACAGCGCGCATTCGACGCTGCGCCGCAATACGGCGCGCGTGCTCATGCAGATCATGAAAAGCATTGTGCGCGCTCACGACAACGCCCTGGAGCAGCTCAAGCTGGCGCACGACTTTCGCCGGACGGTGCAGGGCACGCCGCGCGTTGTACGCCGCATGCTGGCGCGGTATCATCTGCCGGAAATGCCAGAGGCGTGGAACCAGATCGCCTTTGACGACCACGTGTACGACGCCAATACCAAGGGCCGCAAAACCCCGACGCATCTCATCATGGACGCCTGGATCAAGGGGCTGCGCTCGCTCACTGTGGCCTATGAGTACTGGGTGCAGCCCGACGCCGCGCGCGAAATTCTGCGCGCAGCCGAAATTACGGGCATTGCGGTGCGTATTGGCCTGGAATTTCAGGTGCCTTTTTACGGGCGCTTTGTAAGCGTGTTCTGGATACCGCGCGGCTTCAGCTCGCACGAAGATTTTCTGGAGTTTCTGCACAGCCCCAAGGTGGCGGAAATGATGAAGCGTGGCCGCGAAGTGCTGCGCTGGCGGCGTGATCGCGTCCTGCACTGCCTTGCGTTGTGGAACGAGCACCAGCGCCCCAAGATGGAAGCCGCCTGGGGGGTGGAAATACCAGAACTGTCGGCAGATGAATTTTTGCGTTTCGTGGGCCGTGGCCAGGCCAGCAGCCTGCATCTGGCAGAAGGGCTGCACCGTCATGTGCAGCCGGCCCTGCGCCAGCGCGCCGCCAGGCTCGCCGAGATTGACGACGCCGTTTCACGCGCCGAACTGGCGGTTCTTGAGCGCATGGGGCCTGAGCATATAGCCGAGGAATGGCTTTCTGCCGCCCTGCATCCCGGGCTGCCCGATCTGGACAGTCCGCCGCCCCCGGAAGAGATGCCCCACCTCATGCGGCTTTCCCTGTTCGAGCTTACCCGTGAACTGGCGGAGCTTACACCGGGCTACCGTCTGGTGCTCTGCACCTCGGGCCTGAGCGTTGAGGACGTGGCCGAACTTTTGTGGGATGCCAAGGGCAATATTACCCATCTGGAAATCTTCAACATGAAGAGCTGGATGGAGCGGCAGCAAACCAACCTCAAGCCCATCAGCGAATTGCAGCAGGCCTTCAATGAAGGACTCGGCCCCCGCGTAAAGCAGATGATACGCCAGATGGCGCGCCGCATGCGCACCGTGGACGAAGAAAGGGCCGCCAAATTTCGCGACATACTGCACAACGTGCCCAAGCTGTGGGAGCACTACCGCCACAAGCCCCTGGGCTCGCGCCTTGGCACAAGCTCCGCCAGCCGCATTACCTACGGCATGGGATTTGTCATCAAGGATACCCTGCCCAAGGGGCGCTTTACGGCGCACAAGGGCAGGGGGCAGCAGCAGTTTGAAATCCCCATCTGTTCGCCGGTGGAGGAAGTTTACAGCTACGCCAAACCCCGTAATCCCTCGTCCTGGCAGCGGCTGGCCGCCTGTCTGCACTGGCTGCCCGGTTGCCGCCATCTGGGCCTGGAGCGCCGCAAGACCTGGAAGACCGCCAGCGAAGATTTTCGCGTGTGCAACCAGGGCAACGTCATCAATCTTGGCGGCCTCAGCACGGCCACAGGCAACAATTTGCTTGGCAAAAAGCAGCAGGTCGATCCGGGGCACCCCGGCTTCGCCTATCTGAACAGCTCGTTCTGCAACTGGCTCAAGGTGCTGCTGGGCTTTGTGCCTGCCTTTTTCTCCTTTTTGTACACCCAGGACTGGTGGGTGCTCGCCTGGGGCGGCACCTTCATATGGTTCGGCATCACGGGCGTGCGCAATGTGATGCAGATGGTGCTGGCCGCCAAGGGGGCCACGCGCGATACCCTCCTGCACTGGAAGGATCAGGTCAGCGTGAGCCGCTTGTGCGACTCGCTCATGTATACGGGCATCTCTGTGCTGCTGCTGGAAGTGATGGTGCGCGTGTGGCTGCTGGACAGAACCATGGGCATCACCGTGGCCCATAATCCCTGGATCGTCTTTACGGTTCTGAACATCATCAACGGCTTCTATATCTGCGCGCACAATGTCTTTCGCGGTTTTCCCAAGGAGGCTGCCATCGGCAACCTCTTCCGCAGCGCTCTGGCCATTCCCGTGTCGTCCGTTTACGGCTACATGCTGCAGTATGGCCTTGAGGGGCTCGGCGTGCTTAATCCGGAAATCTATCTGGTGCCCAGCGCGGCGGTGGTGTCAAAGATGGCTTCAGACACGGTGGCAGCCCTCATTGAAGGCTATGCCGACAGCCAGGTAAACCTGCGCATGCGCCGCTGGGACTACAAAAGCAAGCTTAACAATCTCTTTGACTGCTATACGCGGCTGGAACTGCTCTTCCCGCATGAAGACGCCCTCATCAAGCTGGCGCGTCCCGGTGGGCTCCAGGGCAGCGGGGGCATCAAGGGCAAGGAACTGGAAAAGGCCTTTATCGTCAATGCCCTTGACCTGATGTATATCTGGTTTTACCAGCCACGGGCGCAGGACGCTTTTCGGCAGGTGGCGCGCGCCATGCCCGAAGCTGACCGAAATGTGCTGGCACGATCGCAGCTGGTGCTGACCCGCGAACGCGAGATCAGCCAGCTTCTGGTGGATGGCCTGCTGGGACGCAACTTTTCCCGGCCTCTGGCCTTCTTTCTGGATAAACGCAAAGCCTATCTGCGGAGCCTGAGCCGCATGTGCCGACCCGGCAAGATGAAGGAGCCGGGCGGACAGCGGTGAGGTTCATTTTTTATTGAAATACCTTGTGGGGGAGGGACCCTCCTTAGACCAGATTACCTTTGAAATGCTTCACATTTCAAAGTAGCCATTCTGCCGAAAATGCGATTTCCGGCAGAATCCACGCCACGTTGTGGCGCGCAGCACTCTCGTGCAGCGTTATAGCATCTGACTTTTCTCAAAGTCAGATGCTATAAAAAGGGTCTCCTCCCCCACGCCCCCACCCCCTAAAACTTTCATTATAGAGCATGTTATCTTTAACAAAGGTAACATGCTCAAATGCTATGCGCATCTGTCAGCGCCGCCGTCAGAGATCCTCCCCCTGCCAATGCCCATTCCCAGAGCTTCAAACATCCATTTCGGCATGCAACCGCAGGGATAAATGCCCATTACGCTTCGCGATTCGCTGACAGCGCGGCCGAACCCCCTTCACGCTGGCGGCAGATGTTGCCAGGTATGCGGTGCGGCGTGGGCGCAGTCGCGACCTATGCCCGCATATCCTTCTGAAAGCCGCTCTGTTCCTCAGTTATGCAAGTAAACGCCGTGACAGGCATGATGTCTCTTTTATGAATGCATCTTCTCAGCGGTGTCCATATTGCCCGCGTAGTGACACTGGGATTTGCAATGCGGCGTCGTGCAAACTCGGGAGTACCAGCCCCGAATCCCTTTGCGCCTGCTATTGTTTTTTGAGCCATTGACGGCCAAGAGTCGAGGCATGCCTGTTTTATCAACAGGCTCGGTATGATAGGCGTGTAATCATCACGCTTTTATTTTTTTGGGTGAACAATCAACCAATGTTGTATTGTGCAAAAAAGAACAAAATGTATCTAGCTGTGTAAAAAAGAACATATACAATAAAGTAAAAAATAATTTAAAAGGTTTGGTAGTTACGCTCTGCAGCTATTGCAATGGATTTTTCTATGCTGTACTGTCTCCATAAAGGACGCTTTCTTATCACTGCGGCACATACATTAAGTAACTTAAGTATGTTGTGATCGCATAACGCCAGGAGTCGCTATGAGTACTGAGCTTAAGAGCATGCACATGGGCCAGATCACTTCCTTCTTCATTCCCAATGTTACCCTTGTGGGCGAAGGATGTTCCAAGGAAATTCCCGCTCGCCTCAAGAATATCGGCGGCACGAAGCCCCTTATCGTTACTGACCAGGGCATCGTCAAAGCTGGTATTCTGAAGCAGATTGCTGGCGTCCTTGATGCCGCAAAGATGAAGTATGCCATTTTTGACCAGACTGTGCCCAATCCCACTGACAAGAACGTGGACGCAGCCTTTGCCATGTACAAAAAGGAAAAATGCGACAGCATCATCACCCTTGGCGGCGGCAGCTCGCATGACTGCGGCAAGGGCGTGGGTTTTCTCGCTGGCAACGGTGGCAAGATTCATGACTACGAAGGCGTGGACAAGTCCTCCAAGCCCTTCCCGCCCTATGTGGCCGTCAACACCACCGCTGGTACCGCTTCTGAAATGACCCGTTTCTGCATCATCACCGACACGTCCCGCAAGGTGAAGATGGCCATTGTTGACTGGCGCTGCACTCCTGGCGTCGCCATTGACGATCCGCTGCTCATGATGGGCATGCCCCCGGCCCTTACCGCGGCCACCGGTATGGACGCCCTGACGCACGCTGTTGAAGCCTATGTTTCCACTGCCGCCACCCCCATGACCGACGCATGCGCCGAAAAGGCCATGGAATTTATCAACCGTTATCTGCGCCGCGCGGTTGCCAACGGTCAGGACAAGGAAGCCCGTGAAGGCATGTGCTACGCCCAGTATCTGGCCGGTATGGCCTTCAACAACGCCAGCCTGGGTCATGTTCACGCCATGGCGCACCAGCTGGGCGGCTTCTATGACCTGCCCCATGGTGAATGTAACGCCATTCTTCTGCCGTACGTCAGTGAATACAACCGCATCGCCACCCGCCGCCGCTTTGGCCGCATCGCCCGCATTCTTGGCGAGATCACCGATGGTCTGAGCGCTGATGAAGCTTCCAAAAAGGCCATTGCCGCCATCAATACCCTGTCTCAGGACGTGGGCATTCCTGCTGGCCTTAAGGCTCTTGGCAAGAAGTACGGCAAGGATGTGAAGGAAGAAGATATCCCCACCATGACGGGCAATGCACAGAAGGACGCCTGCGGCCTTACCAACCCCCGTACCATGACAGACGCAGCCGTGGCCGCCATCTACAAGGCCGCCATGTAAGTTTTGAGAGCAGGCGACCTGCACGGGCAGCGCCGTAAAAAAGCAGACTGGTCACCCCCTGGGGCGGCCAGTCTGCTTTTTTATATGTAGAAAATCCCCGGCAGTACACTGCCGGGGATTTGGCTTACAGGCTTCCGCAGGGCGGGCCTAGCGCTTGAAGCGCTGCGGTCGAATGTTTTCAGCCCAGAGCATTTAATTTTGAAATGTGAAGCATTTCAAAATAACTCTGGTCTAGATGAGCTTCATTTGGCGCAACACTGCAGTAAGCTTTTCTTTGGCCGCCGTGCCTATGGCGCAAAGGGGCAGGCGCAGTTCGGCTTCCATCTTGCCCATGAGGTGCAGGGCCGTCTTGGCCGGGATGGGGTTGCTTTCAAAGAACATGGCTTCGTGCAGCGGGAAAAGTTCATGATGGATGCGCGCGGCCCCGGCAACGTCGCCCTTGCGGAAGGCGTTGACCATGGCGGCCACACGGCCAGGCACAAGGTTGGACGTAACGGAAATGATGCCATGGCCGCCCAGTGCCATGAGGGGCAGGGCGGTGAAGTCGTCACCGGAAAGCACACTGAACCCCTGTGGGCAGCTGGACAGGGTTTTGCTGCCCTGGGCCATGTCGCCGGTGGCTTCCTTGACGCCAACAATGTTGGGAAAAGCCTTGGCCAGGCGAGCCAGGGTTTCCGGCAACAGGTTGCACCCGGTACGGCCGGGCACGTTGTAGGGCACAAGGGGCAGGTCAACGGCTTCTGCTATGGCCTTGTAGTGCTGGAACAGCCCTTCCTGAGTCGGCTTGTTGTAATAGGGCGTGATGAGCAACGCTCCGTCGGCCCCGGCCTTTTTGGCGAAGCGGGTCAGGCGGATGGCTTCAATCGTGTTGTTTGAACCGGCTCCGGCCAGAACGGGAACGCGCCCCTTGGCCTGATCGATGCAGATTTCAATGACCCTTTCGTGCTCCTCGTGGCTGAGGGTGGCGGATTCGCCAGTGGTGCCGCAGGGCACCAGGCCATGAATGCCTTCAGTGATCTGGAACTCAATGAAGTTTCGGTAGGCTTCCTCGTCAAGGGCGTTGTTCTTGAAAGGGGTGACAAGCGCTGTCATAGCACCGGAAAACAGCATGACGGTCTCCTTGGCGCGCTTTGCGCACCTATGGATGGCCGAACGCCGAGATTGAAGGCGCACCCTCATCCCGTTCGGCTCAGATTGCGGCAAAGCCGCGTTATGCAACTATGCCTATTGATTTATAAATTCTTTCAGTTCCTTGCCAGCGCGGAAAAAGGGCAGACGTTTCGAGGATACGGTGACGCTTTCCCCCGTCTTGGGGTTGCGACCCGCATAGCCCTCATACTCTTTGATTTTAAAGCTGCCAAAGCCGCGAATTTCAATGCGCTCTCCGGCAAGAAGGGACTGCTTCATGGCGTCGAAAAAGGTGTTTACCACCATTGACGCGTCATCAAAGGGGATATTGGTTTCGTCGGCCAGCGCCTTGATAAGTTCGCTTTTGTTCATCACGCCTCCGTAACTGCGTTTGTTACTCGCGGAAGCATTCTGCCTGAAACGGTAGAGCTCGTCCAGTATCTTGGTGGTATTGTTGGCAATTTTTTGTGTTCGCCACAATCCTCCCCACGCTTCAAAGGCCAAATGCCAAGCAAGTGATCAATAGGCATCTATTGCTAATTCAAACCTATACCTTTTGTGCGTCAAGGTAAACAGTCCACGCAGGCTTTTTACGCTCTTCTTGGAGCAGATCAATTTTGAAATGAGAAGCATTTCAAAATTTCATTCAGCCGAAAAATATGATTTTCGGCTGAATCTACGCCATGTTGTGGCGCGTTGCACGAAAGTGCAGCGTTAGAGCATGTACACTTTTTTAAAGGTAAAATGCTCTAGTGTTTATCGGGAAGCGGCTGAAGAATTTTTCGGGGGGCCAGCCAGTCGGCCATGCCAAGGCGCAGCCTTTGCAGGCGCAAAGCCAGATTGTGCAGGTCCTGGGCCGCTGGGCAGCCTGGGGCGTAGTGCATGAGGGGCTGCTGGTGACAGACTGCTTCGGGCAGTTTTTTGTCATTGCGGATATGCCCCAGCAGCACGGGCTCAAGATGCAGAAAATGGCGGCACGCGCCGTGCAGCTTGTCAAAGGCGGACTTGGCCTCGCTGGCGGAAGCGACCTGATTGACGATGACCATAAAGTCGCGCAGCCCGTAGCGGGCGTTGAGCACCTTGATAAGCGCGTAGCTGTCTGTCAGCGATGTGGGTTCCGGGGTGATGACCACAATGCGCATGGCCGCCATGGAGGCAAAGGTCTGCACTGTGCCGGAAATGCCCGCGCCCACGTCCATGAAGACATAATCGTACCTGTTCAGTTCGGGCTCAAGGCGGGCCAGCAGCACATCGCGCATGTCGGGCTGCAGTTCGGTGAGTTCGGGCACACCCGATGCGGCAGGCAGCACGTCAAAGCCTTCGGGCTCCACATGGTGCAGCACGTCGCGAATCTGCGCCTCGCCCAGCAGGGCGTTTTGCAGATTGCCCTCGGGCGTGATGCCCAGCAATACGTCAAGGTTGGCAAGGCCCAGATCGCAGTCCATGAGCAGGTTTTTAAAGCCCATCTGGAACAGAGCGCAGGCCAGATTGAGCGAAATATTGGTTTTTCCGACCCCGCCCTTGCCGCTGAGCAGGACCACGCTCAAGGTTTTATTTGCCATCAGTTGTTTCTCCCGAAGAAAAGAAAGCGTTTTTCACTGGAATGTACAAGGCTTGCCCGTTCTTCCAGGCTTGCGCCGCCCGCAAGGCAGATATGGCCGCTTTGTTGCGACAGCGCGTTTTTCAGGGCGTCTTCCGCCTGGGTCAGCAGGGTTTGGCCGGTGGCGCCTGTTCCCGGATTTATGCAGGCAATGCCAAGCGCGCACACAGGGCCGTTGCTGGCCAGCGCCGTATTGCGCAGCCCGACCTGGCGCACAAAGGTTTTTTGTATCTGGTCGGCCAGCAGACGCGCCCGCAAAGGGTTCACCCCTGGCAACAGCAGGGAATAGCGCCCCCCGGCCACATGACTGAGGCTGTCGCAGGCTTCGCTGTGTTCACGCAAGGCGGCGGCCAGGGCAGCATCCAGATGCTCAAACTCATCCCGTCCCCACGGCGTGTCGGCTGCGTTTCTGTAAGTAATATCGGCATATATGAGGCAAAGGTCGCCCCCTGAACGCGAAAAACGCAAGACTTCGCGCTCTATCTGATCCAGGAAAAGCCTGTTGATGAGCACGTTGACCACCTGGCTCGGCAGTTCGGGCCGGGGGTCAGGCATGGTATCGGGCAGAGCCGACCCTGCCACGGGCAGCACGCACCATCTGCTTTCCGCGTAGTCGCGGCAGAAGCTCTGCCAGCGGTCGGGGCTGAAGCCCGACAAAAGGCGGGCCACCAGCACGGTATGCGGCAGTTGAGACCCCGCGCCGGGCACGGGATCGTCCGCCGCGCCCGCCGTGCGCAGGGCCAGCAGCTCGCGCGCCAGGGCGTCAAGTTCAGCGTTGCTGCTCATGGCGATACAAAAGGTAGTCGTGTTGGAAGGCGTCGATATGGCCGTCCAGAACAGCATCCACATCGCCCACTTCGGTGCCCGTGCGGTGGTCTTTGACCAGGCGGTAGGGTTGCAGGGTGTACGTGCGTATCTGGCTGCCAAAGGCTATGGCGTCCTTGCCCGCGTACTGGGCCTGACGGGCCGCGTCGCGCTTTTCAAGCTCCATGTTGTACAGGCGGGCGCGCAGAACGCGCATGGCGGTTTCCTTGTTGTGGTGCTGCGATTTTTCATTCTGGCACTGGGCGGAAATGCCCGTGGGAATGTGGGTGATGCGCACCGCCGAGCTTGTGGTGTTGACGCTCTGGCCACCGGGGCCGCTGGAGCGGAAAATGTCCACGCGCAGGTCGGCTTCCTTGATATCCAGTTCGATATCGTCGCCAGCGTCGGGGATGACGTCCACCGAGGCGAAGGACGTGTGCCTGCGGCCCGAAGAGTCAAAGGGAGAAATGCGGATAAGGCGGTGGATGCCGCGCTCGCCCTTGAGAAAACCAAAGGCGTGGGGGCCGGCTATGCGCAGGGTAACGCTCTTGATTCCCGCTTCATCGCCGCCCAGAAAATCCATCTCTTCAACCTTGTAGCCGTGGTCGGCGGCCCAGCGGTTATACATGCGCAACAGCATTTCGGCCCAGTCCTGCGATTCGGTGCCGCCAGCTCCGGGGTGGATTTCAAGTATGGCGTCCTGGCTGTCTTCCTCGGCGGAAAGCAGCATCACAAGCTCGGTCTCGTCCAGCAGCGCGGTCAGTTCTTTTTGCTGGTTGGCCAGAGATTCGAGCGCTTCGGGGTCTGCGCTTTCAGTGGCTAGGGCCAGCCACTCGTTCATGTCGTCATGACAGGTTTTGAGCCTGTTCAGGCGGCCAACTTCGTCTTCAAGTCGCCGTTTTTCCTGCAGAACAGGTGTAAGAGTCTCTGGCTTGTCCCACGCGCCGGGGCGTGAAATTTCTGTTTCTATGGCTTGCAGCCTTTTTTCGCTGGCCGCAACGTCAAAGTCGCCCCCAGAGGGAGGAAAAGCGTTGGGTAAGCGGATTGCAGGCGGCGCGAAGATCTGAAAGTTGCAACATGACGGGTCGATTGGTTGAAGGTGAGCCCGGACTGTGCCGGAAAGCGACCGTAATGGCCGCCAATCAATATCAGGCGTCGGTATTGCGCCGTGACCTGCAGCGGCAGCCTGGCAAAAGCAGGACAACCAGCAGGACGGCGGCTGCGGGCAGGGGCCACGGCCACAGGCGGTGGTACAGGCTTGGCGCGCTTTCAAGCGCGGCGCGGCCCCAGAGCGCCTGTTCCCTGAACTGTGCGCCGCGCATGGTCAGACGCCCGCGGGCGTCCACCACCACGGAAATGCCGGTGTTGGTGCCACGCAGTATCCAGCGGTTCTGTTCAATGGCGCGAAGCGCGGTCAGGTACAGGTGCTGGCGCGGTGCGGGGGTAGCGCCGAACCAGCCGTCGTTGCTGATGTCAACCAGGATATTGGCGCCATCTGCGACACGTGCCTGCGCCAGCCAGGGAAATATGCCTTCATAGCAAATGAGCATGCCCATAGCAAGATTGTCGTAGCGCAGGGGCGCGATGGCCGTGCCTGTCTGGTAGACGCCAACGCCCTGCAGCAGGGCTTCAAGAAAGCTCCAGTTGAGCCATTCCGGCAGGTATTCGCCAAAAGGAACCAGGTGTTCCTTGTCGTAGTATCCGGCCACAGCGCCGTCGGGCGGCGTCAGCAGAAAGGCGCGGTTAAAGACGTCGGGCTCTTTTTTGTCCGGCCGGCGCTCAAGGCCGGGCGCGCCCACAAGCAGGGGGCTGCCGGTGACGGACGACAATTGCCGCACCCGTGGTGAATGCAGCTGGTTGGTCTCAAAAAAGAAGGGCAAGGCCGTTTCGGGCCAGATGATAAGCGGGTGTTCGCCAGGCCGTTGCGCCAGGGCATCATAGGTAAGACGCAAATACAGATCAACGGTCTGGCGCTGGAAAGCGGGCAGCCACTTCTGGTTCTGATCCACATTGCCTTCCACAAAGAGTGCCTGCACGCTTTGCGGCCCCACGGGGTCGGTTATGAGGGGCTGCTGATGCAGCCGCAGCGCGCCGTAGCCCAGCAGCAGGCAGGTCATGGCAAGGCCGCAGACAAGGCTGGCGGGCCGCCATGATTTCTTCGGGCCAGCAGGGCCAGGGCCAAAGTCAGGGCCAGGGCCAGGGCCAAAGTCAGGGCCAAGGTCAGGGCCGGAGTTGCCGGGCGTGCCAGAGGCCGCCGCGATGTCTCCCGCGCCGTCTTCCGCGATGTCATTCGCGATGTCATTCGCGCCGTCATTCGCGCCGTCATTCGCGCCATGTTTTGCGTCGCCTTTCTTGCTGCTTTTTTTGCCGCTTTGCCCGCCGTCTTCTGCTGCGTCTTTACAGGCCGCAGCAGTGGGGCCAGGGGTGGCATTGGGGCAAGGGGAGGCATTGGAACAGGGGGCGGTATTGGGGCAAGGTGTGGCGGCAGGGTGCGGCAGCAGGCCCAGGGCGAAGAGAAGGGCGGCCATGACCCACAGGCCGGACAGGCCGTACGCGCCCACCGTGTCTGCCCCCTGAACCAGCAGGGGCCATGCGGCAAGCGCGCCTGAAAGCTCCAGCCAGGGAAAGCCCAGGGCCAGAGCGTAAAGGGCTTCAAGCACATACCACAACAGTCCCAGCACTACGGCCCACAGGATGGGGGGGCGGCGGCGCAGCAAATGCGCTGCCACGGCGAACAGCCCTCCGGCGCTGGAAATACAGGCCACGATGAAGAGGGCGCAGGGTATGGCCAGAAGCCACGGCAGGCCGCCCACATTGTGTACGGGCATGGTGAGCCAGTAGAGGGCCGCCATGCCTCCGGCCATGCTGCAGAGCCAGCCCCGACGCAGTGCGGCGGCGAACGTGGGAGCGAACAGGCCGAGCCAGGCCAGGGCTACTGGCCACAGCAGAACCAGCGGCGGCAGGCCAGCCATGTCGTTGGGAAAGCCCAGCCATATGCCTGCCGCGCCCGCCATGCCTGTAAGCAGCGCGGATCTGTCAGGACGGAAGGTGGCGGCCAGCGTAGGACTCATACTCTGGGCAGGACTCATACCCTGAGCATGGCTCATACCCTGGCCGGAGAATCCACCGGGCGGACAGCATCGGTTTCCGTCAGCGTGTTGGCCTGAGCGGACTGCACCATGGTGCTGTGGATATCGTCAACCATGGCTGTGGCCTTGGTGCCGAGAGTTGCCTGTTCGTCTTGCGCACCGGCAGTAACGGAGGATGAAGCCTGATCAGCCTCATGCGCTGTCCCGATTTCCGCGTCTGAACGGCTGGCGGCGCTGCTCGCTGGTTCCATGCGCAGACGCAGGATGAGCTTGCGGTCGGCTTCAAGCACGGTGAAGGTCCAGCCGCGCAGCGTAAAGCTTTCGCCTGGGGCAGGCACATGACCGGCCTCCATGCTGAGGTAGCCGCCAATGGTGTCGACCTCGTCGGAATCCAGGTCAACGCCCATGTCCTCAAGGTCTTCAAGCAGGGCGCGGCCCGTGAGTTCGTAAGCATTATCGCTCAGGGGGCGGATGTCTTCCTTCCGGGGAGCGTCGTGTTCGTCCTCAATATCGCCGACGATTTCTTCCAGTACGTCCTCAATGGTAATGAGCCCGGAGGTGCCGCCGTACTCGTCCAGAGCGATGGCAATATGCTGCTTGCGTGCGCGAAATTCCTGAAGAAGCGTCCGTATGGACTTGGTTTCGGGCACAAAGAAGGGCTCGCGGATAAGCTCGGCGATGGACGAGGGTTTGCCGCCCTTGTCAAGCATGCTGCGCAGCAGATCCTTGGCGTGCAGAATGCCCACGATGTTGTCGCGGGTCTCCTTGTATACCGGAATGCGCGAGTGCCCCGAGCGCACGATGATGTGCGCCACTTCGCTCAGGGGCATGTCGTGGGAAACGCAGTCGATATCGGTGCGGGGGATCATTGTGTCCTGCACCTGAAGATCGTTGAATCGCAGAATGCCGAGCAGCATGGATTCCTCATCGGGTTCCACCTCGCCGTCAGCGCTTGCTTCAAGAATGGCTTTTTCCAGAGATTCCTGATCGTCGTGCCCGAACAGTCTGCTCAGGCGCGACCAGATGGTACTATGACCTTCCGAGCCGCCGTCCAATGTAGTCTCCTTGGTTGAAATTGGGGCCGGGCGCGCCTGCCGCGCCGGCAATGGCCTGCATTACATTTGCTGCCAACGGTTTTCGCTGCCGGGGTGGCCTGCGTTCAGCCTGTCCCGGCTTTGAAGCATGGCCGCAGTCTGGATCAGATGACCTTTGAAGTATTTTACATTTCAATGTGTCATTCTGCAGACAAAAGCAATTATTGTCTGAATCCACGCAACATCGCGGCGCGGTACCTTGGTACAGCGTTACTGTTTCAAAAAAACAAAGCAACACCGCCAAACGGAATACATCAGCGTTTCTTCAGAGCAGTCTGCGCTGCTCCATATCCATATGCATAACCCACTGGGTTATGGGCGACACCCCCCGCGAGGGAGTGCTGTGGAACCAGTTAATGTCCGATTTGCCCTGCTCAAGTACGGCCCAGTTGGTAAACTCCGTGCCGAGTACAAGAGCCGGGTTTGGCCCTTCATGCACACGGGCGTGCAGAACGGAACAGGTGCACCAGAAGGTGACAATTTTTTCATCCTTGCCCATGT
>Ga0265295_1000775_pt1 | contig 61094 bp, 54 predicted proteins | sample Munlansysbiofilm_FD_192503 | JGI IMG/M metagenome (GOLD analysis project Ga0265295, IMG submission 192503) | Leachate microbial communities from a municipal landfill in Southern Ontario, Canada - Methane capture system biofilm | ecosystem: Engineered > Solid waste > Landfill > Unclassified ... | reverse complement strand
TGGTCACTGGCTTGTTGAAGGCAGTGCTTGTGCTGTCATCAAAGGTATCCTGTTCTGGAGTTAAAACGATATGCACTGTGGTAGTCGCTTCTCCACCATAGCCGTCATCTATCTTAACAGTGAAACTATCATTTCCGTTATAATCAGGATCCGGGGTGTAAGTGTAGGTGCCATCAGCATGAAAATCCAATGTGCCGTGGGCTGGTCCGCTGTCCAGACTATAGGTCAAGTCTTGGTCATCAACATCAGTACCAAAAACTTGACCTTCAAGGGCACCACCATCTTCAACACCGCTTAAGGTGTACTCACCTGTCGTGGGATCAAAGTCCTGATCGGGATAATCTGGAGCGTCAGGGTCTTCGGGATCTTCAGGATCAGCTGGAACTGGGGGAGTATTGGCACCCACGGTCACCTTGACATTGGCTGTTTCAGCAATGCCCTTGTCCGTATTGGCGGTGTAGGTGAAATTGGCAGCACCATCAAAACCATCTTCTGGAGTGAAGACCAGCTGGCCGCCATCAAGCTTAACGGTGCCAATGCCATTAGTAAGGGTAACGGTGTCACCTTCGCTGATCTCCTGCCCATCAACATGGGTGATGGTCAGATGCTCACCTTCAAAATCATCATTACCCAGCACATCAATGGTCACTGACTGGTTAAAACCAGTGCTTGTGCTGTCATCAAAGGCATCTTGTTCAGGATCTAAAACGATATGCACGGTGGTGGTTACTACTCCACCATAGCCATCATCAATCTTAACTTCAAAGCTGTCTGTGCCGTTATAATCAGGATCCGGGGTGTAAGTATAGCTGCCATCAGCATTAAAAGCCAATGTGCCGTGGGTTGGATCGGTTAGCTTGGTATAGGTCAGATCATCGTCATCAGGGTCAGTACCAAAGACCTTGCCAGCAATCGGACCACCATCCTCAACACCATTCAGCAGATAACCACCAGTGGCAGGATCAAACTCCTGATCAGGATACTCAGGATCTTCTGGATCATTGGGATCAGCAGGAACTGGGGGAGCGTTGTCTTTAATAGTGCCTGTACCTTGGGCCGTCTTGGCATCTTTATTCGTGACTTTCAGGAAGAATTGCTCACTTGCTTCATAAAGCTCATCCTCAACAATGGCTACACGCACCCGCACAGTTTCACCAGCAACAGTTGTGGCAATCGGGCCGGTATATTTTACCCAATTTGTTCCATCAAAATACTCCAATGAGTCCGTCAGATAATCTGTAGCACCCGAAAGATCGGTGGGATCTGTACCACCTGTAGCAGTGCCATCAATTAACTCTAATGATAGCTCATCATTGGCAGTTCCAGATTTGACCTCAAACTCGGCATAGCCATCTTTTTCGTACACAGTTACGTCACTTACAGACACACCGGTATTACGGATGGTAATGGTGAGCTTCGCTTCACTTACATCGCCGTCAGAGTCGGTAATTTGGTATGTAAATGTTTCTACCAACTCCTCACCAGGATCCAAACTCCCAACTGCATTTTCAGTTTCATCCAGGTCATAAGTATAACTGCCGTCTGCATTGATGACCAGCTTGCCATAAGTGCCTGTTACTTCCTTGCCATTTACAGGATCTACCAGCTCATTTGGAGAGCTTGTACCGATATGTGTAACGGTTGCAAGGTCACCACCTTTAATGTCTGCTACATCGCCAGGTTGTCCACCCTCATATACGTTGCCAGTAATCAGATCATCATCACGTTCAAGGATGCGGGCATCGTCCAGTGCTTCTGGTGCTGTGTCAGTAATGTTGATGACCAACTTACCACTCACACTGCCATCATTGTCGTACCCTGCAACAAGGGAGATTGTATCTTTAACTTCAACCCCACCGGTATGATCTTTACTGGTGCCTTCCGGATCATAAGCATAAGTTACAGTACCGACATGGGTGGTGGCATTGTTCTCATAACCGATGATGGTCAGCACGCCTTCTGTGGTAACAACTGTGAGAGGATTGCTCGGACTTGCATTCTCAAGTTCTGCCAAGGTAAATGTTGTGTCACCAACCTTCATGCTATCCAACCCTTTTGTATTGGTTAGTTTGAAGGTTTTATCTGTAATAGTGGAATCTTCCGCTACTCCTTGAGCTGACACGTCAATGGCCGTTACCTTGATGGTAACCTCGGCCTCTTCAGGTTCAATGGGGTCTCCCATAAATGGATCGCCGTACATGGTTACAGTATTGCTAAGCATGTAATCATCATCAGCAAATGTTGAGTGCAGGTCGCCACGAACCTTGACAGCGTACTTGATGATAATTTTGCTATCGATCTGAAACCCCTGATGGCCATCCTTGATCAGGTTCAGGTCTCCTGTCAGGGTGTAACCGTCTCCCTGCAGCGGGAACTGGTCACTATCGCCGTCCCAATCATCAATTTTGTAAATTTCATTACCAAACCCATCAACGATACGCAGGGTTGCACTATTGGCAATATATTCTGCGTGGTCACCCTTCATCTTGTCTTTAAGAGTGATCGTATACAGATCAACAACAGCACGATTCTGAACAGTTATGGTGTATTCCAACACCTCGCTCAGCTCAAACAGGCCATTCTCGTTACTGGCGTCATCGCCATAATCAACTTTATTGGCTTCCGTCACTCCCTTGGTGGTCAAATAATCGGGATATGGTGTGATCAATGTCCCCATGTCCAGTTGAGGGGTAGCTTGCCAGGACTTAGGCTCGTCGCCCCCTTCTTGCGGCCAGTTAATGCCGCTTGAATCTGCCCCCCAGGCTGCGGTCAACAGGGTGCCATCCTTGGTGTAGCACAGCATACCGCTTTGATCCCTTGCACCGCTGGCATCAAAGATACGATAGGACTGCAAGCGATCGATTGCAAAAACCATGGTGGTGGAACCATCAGGATTGGTAATTATTTCCTGCGCAGTCAGCTGGGTGCCTGCTCCATCGTACATATTTACATTCGCATCCACATATAACAAGGTGTCCGCAGTGGACGTAACCCAAATGGGACTGCCATTTTGGCTCTTATAAGCATTCGGACCATCGGAGATAGTCAGATCAATTTTTCCATCTTTGGTATTATTGCCAGGGGCCCAAGCAGTAGCGAAGCGGTGGGTCAAGGTTTTCTCTGCAACTAAACTGTAGCTCCACTCAAAGTCTCCTGTTCGATCCACTGAGGCCACAGCATAAAAGTTTTTTCCATCTGCAGTGTAAAAATGTGCTGCTGAAGCGGGCATCTCATAGCTACCACCGGAATGTGCTGCGACCACGATGCTGCCAGTCCCGGAAGCTGTTTCGTACTGTACGGTAATTTCCTCATCATTATGGTTGTAAAAATAAATATCTACCATCCCTTTCTCAGTATCTACGGTGGCCACGGGTGCAAAATAGCTGCTGCCCCAACTATCCAGGGGACTGACGCTGTGCCAACGGTTTTGAGAGTATTTTTGATCCCCAACACGATGCTCACCAGCCAGAATATTGACGCCAATCATTTTGTCAGCAGTAATGGTCGTGCCGTCATACACAACCGCCTTGGCATCATTAAGACCGCTACCAGCAGTAAAGCCTGAGATTTCACCATTGACGTACAGGCTCTCGCCCTGCTGGAGTGTACGCGTAATGGTATCATCACTGAGAGTGCCGTCCGGGTTGGCGAGTCTGATGGTGACTTCAGTTGCACCTTCATCGTAAGCCATGATGTAGAGCGAGGTTTTGTCGTACAGTGACTTATCGGTGTTTCCGTAGTAGGTATCAGCACCAACAGGTAAAACAAAGCTCTTTCCCGAGTTGCCCACATCAAACAGATTGACAGTTCCCCCCATTAAGGCACCTAGGCCAGCATCCCAGCCAGCACGGCTCATGCTTACTGCCTTGGTGGAGCCGACTCGATCACTGGCATCAAACAAGATGTTGCTCCCTGGATTACTGGAGTGTGCGATTGGTACCTGATTCTTGAGAATCAGGTTTCGGCCATTGGCAATGATGGTGTTACCGTTGTGAATCGCTTGTTCACCAGCATTCTTAATGAAGTCCCCATTGGTATCAATGAACCAGCCGTCAGCATCAGTATAGGTCCAGATTTTGGTTGAATCCTGAGTCGGGTTGTTGATGTCAGCTTCGTAACCATCTTCCCAATGGTCATAGACCACAACAGTCCTGTTGCTGGTTGCAGTAATGGCAACAATACTTAGAATCCTACTATTGTAAGTCCCGCTCGTATAAACATTGGTCATGCCAGCGTAGATCTGGTTTTCTGGCATTGGGACATAGTGTATCTGGGCAATACCGTACGGCCCGGCATTTTCCACATACACCTGCTGGCCATCCAGTATTAAGGTCTGATGGTCGTTACGGCCCTGGTTCACGGCCAGGTTGGCATCGCCAGTCAAAAGCAGACTGGCAAAGGCGTGACCTTCATCACCTGCACTATCCTTACCGCTGTTGATTCGGTCGTCAAAATCATGGCCTATTTCTTCCAGCAATACTGTGGCTACAGTATCTGCATCGGACTTAGCCAGCCACTCAGAATTCAGGTAAATGATGCGCTCGCCTGTGGTGCCATTGGCGGTCCAAGCACCAAGTACCTGCATCAACTCCTGGTTGCTGCGTACTTCAGTACGGATGATGTAGGCACCGCTAAGAACATCATTACGCAGACTCTCAAGCTGGGCTTCCCAGGAGGCACTGCCTGCATCTGCTTCAAAAATTTCAGCAGCCTGGCTACGGAAGGCATCGCTATTAAACCATTCAACCAGCTTGTCCCGAACCAGATCACCAGCTTGATGAAGCAAGTCTTCATGGTCTTGAGCATTATCAGCCAAATCCAGCAAAAAAGGAGATTTTAGCAATGAATCTTGGCCTTCAGCCGGGCCCGTATCATGGCCTTCTTTATAAATATGGTCCTCCCCGGCCTGATCATCAGCGTGGGCCTGGGCATCATCTTGCACATAGGCCAGACCTGAAAATTCGGCAGCCACTGCATCATCATTAACGGTGTGCTCAGCAGCATCGCCCACAGAAGCATCAAAAAGTAACCGAGGTTCCAACTGAAAAAATGAAGAATGACTCATGATACGACCTTTGAGGATACGGTTATACTAAAAAATTAGGCCTTAAAAAGCTTTAATCAAGATTAATAACTATTTTCAATAAATTTCTATAAATTTGCCAATTTTATCATCTACTTATCAATAACAATACAGATAACAATTAGCAACAAACACTAAATTTGCCAATTTTAGAAAAAAATGCAAGAGTTTTTTAAATTAAGGCTATTGAAACTCAAAATTTGTTCTCCCCCAGATTCAGGGGTAAAGCCCAGATGGTGAGCAAAGTTTCTCACTACCAGCCGTGAAGAAAGTTATTTGGTAAATCCAGAATAGTTGTACGCTAATGACCATAAGGACAAATTAACATATTGAGATGGCACCATAGCTGCCCAAAAGCTATCATCTTGGCGCACATACAAAACACTAATAATGGAACCAAAATATACTCCAGATAGGCACATACTATTTGCCAATAGTAACCAATCTCACCTCAAACTTAAGTTTTGCATAAGATATGCCAAAACGAGTAATGCGTGGCAAGGCTGGTGGGCTGGGCATTGATTGTTTTTAAGGAACAAAATTTGAACAAAAAGAACAAAATTTGTCAGTTTGGAACCAAAAATTGATAGCCAAGGCAAAGCACGATGACGGAAACATTTACCGGAAGTGATAAAACAGTTCATTCCGCAGTTGCCCAAGCCATCCCTATGTCGGCGTGTCCTAGCACCTAAGTCATCCTACGCCTCAGTCGCAGAGCTTGTCCTGAGCATAAACCGCACGGGCTACTAACCAGTCCAAATTATACAACGAGGACTTCTTTAGAATAAGGAAAGCTGTAACTTTCCCTTAATGTAGCACTATTTACAATGAGAGCTTTCGTAACAAAGGATGTTTTACAAAAGATAAGATGAAGCAATCTCGATTTTCTTAAAATTCAAATTGTTCGGATTTTGAACGACGCTGATGGTGGTCGAAGGCTGTTGATATTTGCCGTGAGCACGGCATTCGCCAAATTACCTACCATCGCTCGAAGCCCAAATACGGAGGAATGAAAGCTTCGCTTTCGGATGTGTGTAGGCTCAAGGAGCTAAAGGAAAAAAACAGCAAGCTGAAACGTATGTTTACTAACCTTTATGTAGCCAAGACCCGAGATGATTCGCCAATCATTGAAGGATTTTCAGAGCTGGCTCATCGCTATCCTCGTTATGCTTTTGGTAAATTATTTGCGTTGTTACGCAGGTATGGTTTTTGGGGAACTATAAACATGTATATCCAAATATTGTTTTTTAAAGCTCAATCTTCTCCGTAACGGTAAGAAACCCTTACCAACACGTTATCCACAACCTTTTGCGGTTCCAGCATGTGCAAACTCATGCTGTCTGTTGATTTTATGCACGATGCTTTATCTAGGAAGACACTGATTAAACATGTTCAAAATAAAAATTATTACTGTAGGCAAGGTCAAAAAAGACTATTGGGCCCAAGCCATTGCCCACTATACCAAAATGTTACGAGCAGATATACTGGTGCAGCCCATTGTGGTTAAAGATGCTCCAGACACTGAAGGTGAGGAACGGAAAAGGCTGGAAGGTAAGCGAATTTTACAAAAAATTGAACCCAAAGATATGCTTATAGCCCTGCATGAAACCGGACAAAGCATGGATTCACGAGGCTTTGCCAAGTTTTTACGTCCAGTCTTGGAAACTTCGGGCCAACAATGTTCTTTTGTTCTGGGAGGGGCTTTGGGCTTGTCCCCGGAGGTCCTGACAGCCGCGTCCATGCATTTGAGCCTCAGCCCCTTGACCATGCCCCATGAACTGGCTTTGGTGGTGCTTTATGAACAGCTTTTTCGGGCCATGACCATCATGAACCAGCGAACCTATCATTATTAGTAGTCCCTTTGTTGTTCAGTCTTCCAGGCCGAACTTTTTTATTTTATTACGCAAGGTTACCCGGCTAACCCCCAAAATCCGGGCGGCAGCACTTTTATTATTATCCACCTCAGCCAATGTGCGTATAATGGCTTTTCGTTCTGCGTCTTCCAAAGACCGCACTTCCACCTCTGGAAAATGATCAGTACCTGTTTCCTGCAAGCCCATGGGCAGATCACGTTCTGTAATCAGGTCGCCAGGAGCAAGAATTACTGCCCGCTCCACAACATTTTCCAATTCACGAACATTACCAGGCCAGGCATAGCGCAGCAATAAATCCATGGCTCTGGGAGAAAATCCATGAAACGCCTTGTGATTGCGCTGAGAAAATTGTTCCAAAAAATATTTGGCCAAAAGAGGAATATCCTCAGTTCGATCTCGGAGAGGCGGGACGGTAAGGGCAATGACATTTAAACGATAAAAAAGATCCTCTCGAAACTTGCCGGCACGCACTTCTTCTTCAAGTTGACGATTAGTGGCCGCAATAATGCGCACATCAACTTGAATTGGGTAGTCACTGCCCACACGCTGTATTTCGCCTTGTTGCAAAGCGCGTAACAATTTGGCCTGAACCGGCAGGGGCATTTCTCCAATTTCATCCAAAAAAAGGGTACCCTTATCAGCCTGGACAAACATGCCTTCCCGCTGGCGCTGGGCCCCGGTAAAAGCTCCCTTTTCATGGCCAAAAAGTTCACTTTCCAGTACTGATTCAGCCAGGGCTGCGCAATTGACAATCACCAATGGTTGTTTAGAGCGCAGACTTCCCTGATGCAGGGCTTGAGCGACCAATTCCTTGCCTGTGCCTGATTCACCCAAGATCAGTACCGAAGCTTCTGAGGGTGCCACAGCCTCCAGCATGACAAAAAGATCAAGCATTACTTGAGATGTACCGATGATTCCTGCTGGCGCAACCTTGGGCGGTGTGTCAGTTGTTTTTTGATATGGCAATCCCGATTGGTCCAAGGCCCGCTCAAGACCTTGGCGTAATTGATCAAAATCCAGGGGTTTATGTAAATAATCAAAGGCACCGGCTTTAAGGGCATCAATAGCTGTGTCCACAGTGGCATAGGCCGTCATGATCAACACCGGCAAAAATGGATTGTACGACCGAATCTGGCGTAAAGTTTCAATGCCATCCATGTGAGCCATACGCACGTCCGTGAGCACCACATCATAAGGTCTGGCCCGGACTTGTTGCACGGCCAAAGTGCCATCCATGGCCGTATCCACTACGTAGCCCCAAGAGGAAAGCATGGTCACCAACATGGTCAAATGAGCCTGATCGTCATCCACCACCAACACTCGTTCCTGCACTCACCTACTCCTTCAAGGGCAAGGTTATCGTCACCTGTGTGCCTGTATTTATGATTGATTGTACCACTATTTGGCCTCCATGGGCTTCTACTATTCTGCGCACAATGGGTAGCCCCAGCCCAGTGCCCTGGCTTTTAGTTGTAAAATATGGATCAAAAATATGGGCCACATCTTCTGGTGTCATACCCAGGCCCCTATCTCTGATGTGTAAAGAGACACTCTCTTTATGGAGAGTAGTGCTCAGTTCCAAAGCACCTCCCTGGGGCATGGCCTGCACTGCATTGAGTAAAATATTTAAAAGCCCCTGCAAGAGGCGATCAAAGTCCATACTGACCATAACATCTTTAAGTCCCGAATGATCAATAGTTATTTTCTGGCTTTGGCAATCAGCAGCCACCAATTGCAAAGCGTGTACAGCCAATTCCTTGATGGAACGCTTTTCTCGATGCAAGTCTGACGGATGGGTCAGGGCCAGCAGATCCGACACCACACGATTGAGACGCTCGGTCTCCCCAATCATGACCTGAGCCAATTCCCGGTCTTTACTGTTAGGATCAAATTTTTCCAAAAAATAGGTGGCAAAACCCTTGATAGAACTTAGAGGATTGCGGATTTCATGGGCTACTCCAGCAGCCAGAGTACCTAAAGCGGCCAGGTGTTCTTGCTTGCGAATTTCTTGCTCAAGAGCGGCAACCTTACGTCGCCAAAAAATTGATGCCCAACCTGCAAAAATCAAGGTCAGGCCAAGCCCACTGGCCATGGCCAGAGCCAAAATATCCTTATGGGTGGCATGCACATAGACCGAAGCGTCCAAACCAACCACCAGGGTTACAGGGGCTTCCGGCCGCATGGCTCTCATGGGCCCATGGCGATGCATGGGATGCTGCGGGGGCCGGGAAGTACGATAGACAAGAAAGATCTGCTCCGCGTCTGAGGGAGCCAGAGCCCAGGCAATATCCGGGGAGGCCTCAAGGCTGGTGAGCATCTGAAGATCTATGCTTTTGGATAATTGGGATTCACTCATGGCCTCTACCTGTCCTTCAGTATTGATAATAGCCCAAAAAAGAAGAGCCCCTTGATCCATCATTTCATCCATAAGCCCAGCCACCCGAAAGGCATGGGCACCCCGATTCATGTGCCCCATACGCCGTCCGGCTTCAGCAGCCTTGATCAGCGATTCCCCCTGGGCCATAAGGATACGGGCCATGGTTTCTTGTTCGCTTTTTCGGCCCTGGAGGGTCATGACCATAAGCACCAAGGCCACCAGCACTGCGACCAGGGTTAAGACCTTGGGCATGAAACGCCAGGGCACAGGATCAGGACAGGTATTCATCATAAGCCTTGAATTTTACTTGCACAAGTTTATATTGAAATGTCAGCTCCGTTCCAAAAGACCTTGACGGCTAAAAACTGCTTGCATAAAGATCTCTTTGCTCCTGGTTTTGCATGCCAAGCATTAGGACTATGCCAACTTAGCTCAGATGGTAGAGCAGCTGATTCGTAATCAGCAGGCCGCGAGTTCAATTCTCGCAGTTGGCTCCATTATATTACAGGTGGTTACATACAAAAAAATAACTCTCCTGTTTTGCATAAACATACCTTTTCTAGCCTATTTAGAGCCTAGCAGCAAAAGCCAAGCTCCAGCCCTTGGGGTAAAAGAATGAACGGTAAGTGCTGTGGATATGATCCCCGTAATCCCAATCTCACTCCAGTCAACCCTATAAGTAAGGGCAAAGGCGCTTTGCCCACATCCTTTCACTCACCGCAGAAGGCGTAAAAGCCTGGCACTTTCATCCTAAACTAAAACATGCAAACTCTTGCAAACACACTTACACAGACAATACATGATCTGAACGGTGTGAAGCTTATCAGATTGTGACTGAAACAATTCTGACGCATCTTGATCTTGTTTCGCTCTGTCTTGGCCCCCAACTATAGAAGTGTTTCTTTGCCCAAGTTTCACTTAAATCTAACATGACTATCTTGGCAACTTCCTTGATAAAAGCCTTGCCAATGTTCCGGCCAATTCCACCGGCTCAGTCGATTATAATTGCTACTTTTCCTTCCCACCGATGCATAATTTTTAGTCCATTGTAGGCTGAGCCAAAAAAATCGAAATACTCAGCTTAAAATACAAGAAAACTATGATGTGAAATATATCACTTAACATAACCATACAACATTCCAAACTTCTTCCAGCTAGAAGCTGCTTTTTTAGGCCTTCAAAAGCTAAAATGAACAAATATTTATTTTATCACAACATTTTGGTAGAACCAATATTGTAGAATAACTAGCTGTAAACAAATATTTTTTATTTATTCACGATGTTTTCATTTAAATATTGAACCAGCGTCGAAATAATATACCATTTTACCAAGACTTGTAGATTTAACTGCACACCAACTCAAGTCTATGTGGCCGATATGAACAAACAAGACCAAACAGAGCGCAAGCTTGAAGAAATTATAAGCTTGGGAAGATGGCGAATAATGGACAAACTGCCTCCGGAAAGAATTTTGGCGGAAGAACTATCAGTAAGCCGCAACACCCTGCGCACGGCCATAAAATCACTCTGCGGTCGCGGCATATTAGAAACCAAACGCAGCAGCGGCACTGTTGTGCGCACACTGCCCCCATCAAGACAGAATTCAAAATCACTTTTTGAATCAATGCGCCTCAAAACCGAAGCCTTCAAGCTCATCATGCCCCAAGTGGTTTTGCACTGCGCCTACAATATGACGCCAAGCACACTGCTTAACTTAGAGTTTTTGCTACCACAGGCCGGCATAGCCATAAGAACCTATAATATTAAAGATTTTACGCAGATTCAAATAAAATTCTTTATTGAACTAACGGCCATACTGAACAACAACTACCTGTCAGAAACTGCGGCACACCTGTTACCCGAAGGCAGAGAACTGGTAAAACTCCTTGAAACATGCCGCCTGACGCAAAGCGAGATGCTGTTCGCCACTTTGGCCAAAATTTTAGGTGCTCTCCGCCGTGGAGAACACAAAGATGCTGCCACTTTTACCACTGAATATGCCACGGCTTTATTACAGCTTTTAGACACGGCTGGCTAAAGCGGTAAAAACCTTGTGCAACGAAGGAAGTAATTGGACAGCTGAAACAAACAGGTATCAAGACGTATGGCTGGGGAATATATTTTTAATTTAAACCTTGTGACATGTAACCGAACACAGGAGGGATGTCATGTCCAGCAACCAAATTCCTTTTCTTGAGGAGCGTAGGTTGGTCAAACGTTGGAGTGGGCCGATACCAGCATTGGTAACACTTGCCTTTACTCTGGTAATTTTCGCTATTTCCTGGTGGGTTGTGCAAGATCCGCGTGGAATTATGCGCCTTTACACGCCTTATGTAGGCTATAACTATTGCCGTTGGCTGTTAATCATACTCATCTGGATGGCCTATATTTTCGATTTCTGGCCCTTCAAACGTAACTGGATGAAGAGCGCGCACCCTGTTCAAAAAGGTATCGTGCTAAGTTGTATTGCCGTTGGCATCATGCTGCTGGTGATTAAGGGCTTTTTTGAAGGAGTACTTGGCAACTTCTCTATGGCCTATTTTAACCCAGAGCAGCTCCAAAAACTGCCGGGCATCACAGAGTTTTATGCGGTTGAATATGCGGCTCAAGCCAGCATGATGGTTGCAGTTATCGCTTCATGGATCAGCCCGGCCTGGCTGATAGCCCTTGAGGGTGAACCCTGGAGCAAACTTGGACAGCCTGTTCGCGGCCTGAGCATTTGGCTGGCCACTCTTTTAGTAGTGCTGCTCATTTACCTGATGACCATGCATCTGCACATGGGTATTCTCTATTATCCGTGGCAGTATTTTACCTCTATTGCTCCCCCATATTGGGAAAACTTTGCCAATACTGTATCCGGCAACTTCCACGTGGCTTGGATTATGTGCTGTACTGTTGTGGTATGGTTTATGGAAGGTATTTGGGAACGCTACCCCTTTGTACTCATTAAAAATAATTGGCTACGCCGCATTGCTCTTTTTGTAGGCATCTTGGCAATAGCCTGGGCTCTATGCCTGTTCTTCTGGTATAGTCAGGAACTGGCCTGGGGTGAATCTATTCGCGGTCACCGTCGTGATGCCGCCCCTGACTGGCGCTGGCTGCACGTTGGTGAAATGGCAATCTTCTTCTTGGTTCCCGCTCTTTGCCTGCAATTCTACTTTGGCAACTGGCCGACCAAGTTCAGCACCCCGGTTAACATGGCTATCCGCACAGGCATCGTCATTGTGGGCGGGCTGGTACTTTATGTGCTTTACTACAAGTATGCACATCTCTTCCTGGGCACCCAGAAAGGCTTCTCTCATCCACAACAGTTCCCCATGATTCCAACAATCTGGCTGATCAATATCTGGCTGATCAACCATTGGTTTATGGATAACTGGCCGGGCTGGAAACTAGAAATTAAAACAGCTGATGAAATTGAGCGTGAAGAAATTGTACTGGCCGAGCGACATCGCTGGACTCCGGGCATGAACCCCGGCTTGGCTACCGGTGCACTAATTGGCGTGGCGATATACTTTGCAATAGTAATGTTAATTCCAATAATCAGCAGCGCCATTAACCTCATTAATTAAAACAGGAGGGACTTATGTCACCAATAAATAGACGTGACTTTCTCAAAGGGGCTGCATTAGGCCTAGGAGCAGGGGTCATGGGTGCTATGGGAGCTTTTTCTTACACACCCATCCGCACCAAGTTTCTACCCCAGGTAAAGCGTCAAATGGCTGATATAGGTGTATGTAAATCAGTAAAAATCACCAATATCTCTGAAACAAGCTGGTTTGATAACGATATTTTTATGAAAAATGTTAGCGGTGCTGGCGGACTTCTGGTTGACCAATATACTTTTAACTGGGCGCCTTTTGGTAACAGCAAGGGCATTGGCAAAGGCAACTATGCCGATGGTATCGCTAAAATTAAACACCTACTACCTAACAAACTGGAAGAAGCCTGGGCCATTGCCAAAGAAGCCTCTGTGGACGCTGACAATGCTGGTGGTTATGCCTGCTTGGTTGAAGTTGAAGCCATGGACGGTAAAAAGACCAAGTACCTCTTTGATACCGGATGGTCATATGAGTGGATGGATATCTGCTTTAAGCGTGAAGGTATTGATAACATGCTGGCTAACGGTGAAATTGAGTCACTATTCATCACCCATGAGCACATGGACCACTACTGGGGGCTGCCCGTAACCACTAAATACCGCCCGGATATACCTCTTTATATACCTGGCACCTTCTACCCCGAAGGCAAGCAGTATATTAAAGACTCCGGCCACGTTGGCAAGATCACCGAGCTTAAAAAGGGCTTAACCAGAGTGCAACCCGGCATGGCCGCATACTCCTTTGAAGTGCCCATCATCTTCCGAGTGTTCGGCGAAATATCGCTGTACTTCAACATTAAAGATGTTGGCCTGCTTAGCGTAACTGGCTGCTGCCACCAGGGCATTGTGCTCTTTGCCGACACCGCCTACCGTGAACTACAATATGAAAAAGACCAGTTCTATGGCCTTTATGGCGGACTGCACATCTCGCCCTTTGACGACTGGGATCCGAAATACGACGACTTGGTAATCGGTCTAAAAAAGTGGGATATTCAGCGCGTGGGCTGCAACCACTGTACCGGTCTAATTACAGCGAACAAGTTTGTTGACGCCGGCTACCCCGTGGTAAAAGGCACGGCACGCTTCCGCTCCAAGTCACAAAACTATCTGGGTAATGGAGATATCATTACCTTTCCGGCTTAAATAAAAACATGCGGCCCGGCTTCGAACGGGCCGCAAAACCTAAAGACAATAGCATGAAGCTCTCCACCCTTTTCCCTCGCACGCTTCTGCTGCCAGAAGATAATCAAGGTAATAGTGAATCTGCCGCAATACTCAATGCCATATTTATCCGCGCCTATTTTGAGCGCTCCAAAGCTAGACGCATAGGCTGGCGTGGTATTTTGCCCAACAACGCAGGCCGTCCCGCTTGGACCTGTCGGGTGGCAAGCAGCCCACATACTTTTGGCATTATGTTTGATAAAGAAATAAGCCTGCCACAAAAGCAGGGTATACAAAGCTTGTTCAAGCTTTTTATTTTTCCTGAAAGCAGTTCAAAGCTCCTCGATTTTTTCCCCCTGATAGCATTAAATAACGCCATGCAGAAAGACTACCCCCTGCTGGTTCGTAACTTTACACAAGAACAATATTTTGACCGTGCTTTGTCCTTCTTATCGGGCAATCTTTATATGGAAACAGCCCTTGACGGCTCAGGTCTTTCCCTGCGCCTTGAAGCACCATCTGTAAGACGCATCATCAACCAAAATGGTATTTTTAATAGCAGCGGGCAGGCAGTGGTTAAACCGGGTGCAGCTGAAAGTGAATATCGCGCATTTAAAATTTTCCTGCCCCTGCTGGCAGTCCTGGCCAACTCGCTGGAAGAAATTTTTAACACAAAATGTACCTTTAACGCCGGGCATTCCCGCTGGGACGATGAAGTGGTCGAAACTGACGGTCAAGTAACCCGCCAGCCGCATGCGGGTGGTATTTTAACAAAAATGCAAGCAACAGTTGGTAAACCCGTTCCAGGCGGTGACAGTCTATCTCACCGCTTAAACGCCCTGCCCCTTGAAAAGGAACGTAATAAAAACACTCTCAACAGCACCCTTCCGGTGCTGCATGTGCTTACGGGTTTTTTAGGCTCGGGCAAAACCACCCTGCTGCAAGAATGGCTCAACTTCCTGCACGATAAAAATCGCTTTACCGGGGTTATGCAAAATGAATTCGGGCAAGTAGGGCTTGATGCCGTCCTGCTTCAAGGCGAAACTGTGGTTGAAGAACTTGACGAGGGCTGTGTGTGTTGTTCGCTGGCCGATAGCCTACGCCCTGGCCTGCAACGCCTGCTATCTGCTCTGCCTGCTCAAGAGTTTATTCTCGAAACCACAGGTCTTGCGAACCCGGAATATGTGAAAGAATCCCTCGAAGACCTGAGCGATTTAATCACCCCCGGTTTGGTGCTCACTATGGTTGACGCCATTGACCTTGCAGCTTCTTTGGTCAGCGTACCCGGTGCTGCCTCTTCCGCAGCTGAGCTGAAGCTGCCCCCATTTGAGGGGGTGCGTGAAGCACAAATTCAGGCAGCTGACGTGCTGGTTTTAAATAAAACCGACGCCGTTCACCCATCCAGCATTAATAGCATTAAAAAATCTCTAAAAAAACTCAACCCCACAGCAAAACTTATGCTTACCCAGTGGGGGCGCATCCCCTTTGCTGAGCTTGACCAAATCTATGAACAGAGAGCTAAAACTAAATGGAGCTGCACTAGCGAAGTATCTCCCACTAAGCATGTACCCGTCACTTCAGCTTTTACTCTGCTGCCCATGGAGGCAGCTCTTGTACCCCATGACCACGCTCAGACTCATGTGAAAGAAGGCTTTAACTCACAACTAATGGAGTTTGCAGAAGCAATTAGTGAAGCACAACTTCTGCAGATTCTACACAAATACATGCCCCTGATGTACCGTATTAAAGGACTGATTGAAGTGCAGGGGCAAGGGCTTATGCTGGTGCAGTATGCTGCAGGACAGCTGGCCATAGAGCCATATTTACAAAAAACCAATAAATACGGCTATCTTATATTCATAGGAAACCAGGCAAAAGAAAAACACACTCAAACGAAGAATGCTGCAGCCAAGCAGTTATAAGTGGGAGGACCTGATATGAACTGGTTTGTTCTTGGCGGAATAATGATGTGGCCACTGTTGCTGCTTTCAATTATGGGCATGGCCATCATTGTTGAACGCATCATTTTTTACCGCTCAATATGCTTCCCGCCCAAAGGTATGGAAAAAACACTGGCCCAAGTACTGCAACATGCTGATTTAGAACTGATTTTGTGCTGTCTGCAGGCAAGTATTTTTTGTGACTTTTGTAGCTGCATTAAAAACAATACCTGCCTAAAAAGTAACGAAGCCGCCTTACAGCTAAACGGCAGAGCGATCTTGGCCAAGGCCGAGGCCGGCCTTTCACTTTTAGGCATGATTAGCCGCCTAGCACCGCTAATTGGTCTCTTAGGAACCATTCTAGGCATGATTCAAACCTTTTCGCGCATTGCCAGCACCCACGGCGCAGTAGACATGCCTTTACTTGCTGGTGGTATTTGGCAGGCGCTTATTACCACTGCCAGTGGGCTGATCATTGCCGTACCTATTGTGTTTGCCCGCCATTTTTTTATGCGCCGTAAAGCAAAAATTGCCGCTGCTCTTGAAAGCATCGGTAACACGGTGCTTGTTTTACGTGCTGCCACAGGCGCAGCACGGCAAGTTTAAATCAAGCAGGCATTACCAGGTTATTTTTAACAAGAAATATTATATTGCAACTTTAGATTCCGGCATGTCTGAAAAATATCAAATATTATCAGATATTAATTGGAGAAAAGGCACACAGCTCAAAAGCTAAGCTAACACTTAAAGTGTTAAGCCGACCTACAGCCGAGACAGGGATAAATATTTTCTAAAAATAAACGAGGCAGCAATGCTTGATTTTTCAGAAAAACAAGACATCGAAGAAAATGATATTGACCTTACCTCACTGATGGATATGGTCTTTATTCTGCTGATTTTCTTTGTTATTGCCTCGGCTTTTACCGTACGAGGCATGAAGCTTGACCTGCCTCCAGCACAGAGCAGTCAAGGACTTTCAGGCCGGGTTATTAACCTGCGCCTTGATGCACAGGGCAACATCTATCATGATGAAGTCCATATCCCTAAAAACCAGCTACGACCCTATATTCATGATCTTGTGCGCGGACTACGTAGCGAACCCGGACAACTGGTGCTACAATCAGACCCCAAGGCACCAGTAGATGCTCTTATATTGCTGGTTGATGAAGTGCGGATGCAGGGCGGCGAGCAATTAATGATTGCCACCTCAAGCCCGGCAACAAAAAAAATGAGTGCAGACGAATGAGTGATACTGAGCGCTGGACAGCCGCTATTATTCTGGCTCTGTCTGCGCATTTTTTTATTTTGCAGGCTGACTGGAAAAAAGACAGCCTTGGGATATCGGGACAAATGGTGCAAGTGCGGCTTTCCCAGAGCCGGGTACGCATAGGCGACGGACCGGGCGTAGATATAGTCAGTGGTGGCAGCGAAAGCTCCGATGAGGCCCGGTTGGCTGACGAACGTCGCAAAATTTATAACCGTTATATGGATGACATCGGTGCGGCGATACACAGCCGCCGTTTTGCTTATGGGCGTGAAGATTTAATTGGGATGGCAGTATTTAGCTTTATTGTTGATTACAGCGGTGCATTCAGGCAGATAAAAATGCTTTCCAGCTCTGGTGATAGCGAACTTGATAAAGCCGCCAGCCATGCTGTTCATCTGGCCAGCGCTACAGTAAAGCGCCCTGCTGAGCTGGGTAAGGAACCCATTGCTGTGATTCTACCAGTAAAATATCAATATGGCCTGAACTGAAGCTGTCCGGCTTTGGGCGGTACCCCAAATTCAAGCCCTTAAAACCAGGAAAAAAACCACTGTATTCATTTTCCCCAAAATATATAAACAGTTAGCTGTTGCTACTTCAACTGCCCCAGCAAAGTGCTCTAGCAAAATACGCCTACTTTTTATTTTTACGCCAGGCTTCCACCACTTGCACAAAGGGTTCATAAAGGTTGGTGAAGTAATCTTCAGAATCAGGTGGAAAGCTGTACGGCTCAAAGCTACACAAAATGAGGACCGAGCGCAGGCTGGTACCCTCAAAAAACGGCTTGGCAAAATAAGAACGCACCCCACGCGGAATAAAGAGTACCCAGTCAATGGCTTTGGTGCTGTCCAGGCATTCATCAACCAGCAGTGAACGCAAGTTAAAGCGCTCAATACTTTGAGCAATGGTGCCTTCATAATCATGCAGTTCACCCCAGCCCATGTGCTTTTCAAGCTCGCCCACGCCATAAACCTGCACCTTGCCTTTTTCAGATATAATATCAGAAAACATCAAGCCATTAAGAGCAGGAAGCTCGGCATGATCTAAAAGCGCTCGCAAGGCAGAGCGTAAATCGGGGCAAGCACGGACAAGCTCCACAAGCTTGGTCGACAAAGATGACTGCGCACTGATACTTTCTTGTAACGCAATGCGGGGTTGATCTATAAATGAAATACGCACCATATTGGCGTTGTCATTTGAGCAATTTACAATACGCACCCGGGCGTTAAAACTGGACAAGCCTAAACCGCTAAAACTGAGCACACCACCCCAAACATCATTTTCCAAGGCACTCTTGGCCGCTTCAAGCAGCTTGTCGCTTTGTCCCTTTGGAGAAATATCATTAATGTGCAAAATAGGGCTGTTTTTGGTTTCAAAAATACTGCCCGCGGCCTTGTTGTAGCGCTGAATTACCCGTTTATCCGTGTTGATTACAAAAACAGGGTGACGTGCCCGATGTATGTGCGTGCCTGCATATAGACCATTTTCAGAATCAACCACTTCACGCGTGTAATCGTACATCATTGAGCCACAATAAATACCACTGTCTTGCGGGTGCGCCCAGCCCTGCAAATAAAGAGGCCGTTCAGGCTGACTTTTCAGACGAAAACTCATGGCAGCACTTTCACGGCCAAGCATGATATCCCAAAAAGCCTCAAAAGCGAGGAGGTCTTCCCGCATGACCATGATCTTGCGAAAAGACCTGTCTTTTAAAAGTAAAGAAGTGTCCCTGCCCAGCTCGGGGTGGTGCCAGTTTTTAATGACACTAAGACGCGAGGCTGGCAGCTCAATTTGCCAGATCAAACCGGGAAAACCTACTATCCAATGGGGTAATGGGCCATAGCGCCCACTGTCTTTTGCAGCATCGTATCCTGAATTGTTATTCATAAATGCATTTTAGCAAAAGTGCCAAAGGACTTCCAGCAGTAAAGAGCACACAAAAGGGGTCAATGACAAAACAGAAGCCAAAAAAGTATCCTAATCATGCCCCCAAGATGACAGCTCAGAGCCTGATTTCTCCGTCAGCCAATTCTTGCAAGCGCTCCAAATCTTGAAGCACAATCTCTTTGCCCTGAACACTGATCAGCCCATCCTGGGATAATTTGCCCAAAGCCCGGGACAGGGTTTCCTGAGATGTTCCTAAAATATTTGACAAAACACCTTTGCTCACTTCCAAAGTTACCCGATGCGAAATGGGACGCTGGGCTTGTTGGTGCACCAGATAGGTGGCCAAACGCTGGGGAATTTCCTTTAAAGACAAATTTTCAATGAGCACAGTAAATTCACGTAACCGACGAGACAAGATGGCCAGCATATTCATAGCCAAAGACGGGCTGTCCCGATAAAGATGTAAGAGTTTCGCCCGAGGGAAAAAATACAAGACCGAGTCACTTAAAGCCTGGGCATTGGCTGGAAAGGTTTCGCCAGCAAAAACAGGCACTTCACCCAAAGGATCGCCTGGTCCAAAAATATGCAGGATTTGCTCCCGCCCTTCAAAGGATAACTTAAAGACTTTAATGCGGCCCTGGACAACAACATAAAATCCATTGCCCTCAGTACCTTCATGAAAAAGCATGTCATCCTTGGTGTATTGGCGTAGTTCGCTGACTGCTGCTAATTGCGCCAATTCATCGGCATCAAGTCCCTTGAAGAGCTTGCTTTGCTCCATGGCCTGAAAAAAATCCATATCTTCACCAGAACCTAAGGATGTTGTTCAATTTTTTTGCGGGGTGAAGATGCCCAAAACTATGAGCGCACAAAATCACGCCAACCCTTGAGTAAACCAAAGCATCCGGCCAGCATCATGTCCCCGCCTGGAGCCAAAAACTCCACCTCAGCCCCGGCCAGTATCCCTCTTTGAGGCCCAAGGACCACTATGCGATCAAATCCTGTACCCGGCAAGTCATCCGCAACCACCGAGCCATGACCACCATCGTCAAAGATGGCTTGCCCAGACAAGGTCCCGGCACGAAACTCCCGTAAATGTTGCAGCAATTTATCCTGATGTAAAAAACCAGTGTGATGTTCATATACCCCAAGGACTCGTGATCCCAAAATCAAAAAAGCAATGGTGTGGCTATTGCCCACATTGACCACCAACACCCCCTGGTTTTGCGCTGTTTCTTCCACACTGGGATCAAAAAGAGCTCCCAGCATGGCTGCCGCGCCAGTGTCGGCCACCAATCCAACCCCAATGGCCTGGTGCAAGGAGCATAATCTGGTCATTTCCACAGGTGGCTGACTATACAGCAAATGATGCAGCTCCCCGCCCTGCTCACGCAAAAATCGCTGCCAATAGGCAAAACGGGACAAACGATTGCTTTTACCCGGATGAAAACCATGATCCTGCACACAGGCTAAAATAAAATCTGGCTGCCCAAGGCCCACGTGCTGCAAAAGGCCGGACCAAAATCCACTATCAAAGTCTGTCAGGCGCACCACACTGGCAGTCAGGGGAGCTGTATCTGTTATCTCAATGCCAAAGTTTTTGATCTGCTCTAAATCATCGCCCAAAGCCAAGGCTGCTTGGGGATGAGCAGACACTTTTAAGCCCGCATCCTGATGAGCTTTGACTGCCCGCCAAAAGCCGCCACCCATATTTTGACCATGGAGATAAATATCACGGCCCGCGGCTGTCAGCTCCTTAATCCTCTGGACAACCTGTTTGGCTGGTGAGGGCAAGATAAATTTAGGACAATTTTCCAGCTCCATATTATCGCGATACAATAAAACATCTTGAGTACCGCTGCCAATATCCAGAACAAGACAATGGGGTGAATCCATAAAATCTCCTGAACTATCTAGAAAAAGTACAAAAATAAAAGCAAAAAATGCCTAACGTCTTTTCCCTCATGCGTCCATATTCCTGTCTGGCCATGCCCAGAAGAAAAAGCAATGGAGAAAATAAATTATTGAAGTAAAACAAAGAAATTGTGCTTGCCTTTGCCCAGACCTTTGCATACATGTGCCTGCACACCGCGCCGGGGTAGCTCAGACGGTAGAGCAGGGGACTGAAAATCCCCGTGTCGGCAGTTCAATTCTGTCCTCCGGCACCATTTGCTTGTGGTTAAGCCTGTCAATTTTATTTGGCAGGCTTTCTTTTTTGGTTTTACCAAAACCCACCTTGTGTATAGTTTTGTTGATGAGCATGGAGGGTTTGCTAAATCTGTTGATTTTTATTTTACATGTTATGGCTTACGGCTCAAGGTCCACTCAGACGAGGGCCTATCAAGGCATTAACACTACCAGTCCTGGCCAAGCCGGAGAAAAACAAAAAGAACCGTCCATACCAGTAATAGATATGGCCGGCTCTGATAGTATTTTATACTTTCCTGGTGGCTCCCACAAGAAGCAGTTTTTTGTTTATTGTCCTTCTTGCTCGCTCAACGCTTTGCGGACCTGCAATGTGGCAAAGACCATATTTTCAAGAGAAGGATACGCTTCTTCCCATTGCCGTGTTTTCAAGCCACAATCAGGATTGACCCACAATTGTTCCTTGGGGATATGGCGCAAGGCTTTGTGCAGCAGTTCTTCCATTTCTTCAATTGTGGGAATACGCGGACTGTGAATATCATATACACCCGGCCCGATTTCAGCCTGATAGTGAAACTCGGTAAAGGCGTCCAAAAGCTCCATGCCACTACGGCTGGATTCAATGCTGATCACGTCGGCATCCATCTTGGCAATCCAGGGCAAAATAGCGTTGAATTCGCTGTAGCACATATGCGTGTGAATCTGTGTCGCATCCTTGACCCCGGAAGTGGCAAGACGAAAAGCATCTATGGCCCACTTCAGATAGATTTCTGCTTCGACTTTTGTGAGAGGCATACCCTCACGCAAAGCGGCTTCATCAATTTGAATGATACGAACACCAGCTTTCTCCAAGTCCTGTACTTCATCACGAATGGCCAAGGCTATTTGTTTACAGACCTCGCTCCGGTCCAAGTTGTCACGCACGAAACTCCAGCATAAAATGGTAACCGGCCCGGTGAGCATACCTTTGACCGGCTTCGGCGTAAGGGATTGCGCATACAATATCCAATCTACTGTCATGGGCTGCTTGCGGTACACGTCACCGTAAATGACGGGAGGTTTCACGCAGCGACTTCCGTAGCTCTGCACCCAGCCATTTTCTGTGAAGCAGAAGCCGCCAAGCTGCTGCCCAAAATATTCCACCATATCATTGCGTTCGGCTTCGCCATGAACGAGCACATCAAGGCCAAGTTTTTCCTGCTTTTCAATGCAATCCTTGATTTCCTTTTTAATGGCGGCGATATAGTCCGGTTCCGAAATAATGCCCTTCTTAAAATCAAGGCGGGTTTTGCGAATGGTCGTGGTTTGCGGAAACGAGCCAATGGTAGTTGTTGGCAGCAGGGGCAGATCAAGCCAGGCTTGTGCGGCACGACGTATCTGGTAAGTGGACTGGCGAGAAAAATCTGTAGCAATCACGGACGAGACGCGGTCACGCACAGCAGCAATACAGCTGTCTACATGTTCAGCAGCGGCTCTCAGATGTATCGCATTTTCTTCTAAAGCATTGTGGTCGTTTTTCTCAATAATGCTATGCAGCGTGACCAATTCCGAGCACTTCTGCACGGCAAAAGACATCCGATTTTTAATATGTTCCGGTAAGGCGTTTTCTTTGGCTACATCCACCGGACAATGAAGCAAAGAGCAACTTGAGCCGAGTAATACCCGATCAGTACCAATGGAAGAAACAGCCTGCTGCACAAGGGCTGCGACTTTGCTGTAATCAGTTTTCCAAATATTACGCCCGTCAACAATACCCAGCGAAAGCGACATGGCCGGGGGGAGTGTCGCCAAAACAGCGTCAAGTTGTCCATTGCCCCGCAACAGGTCTATATGCAGGGCGGCGCAGCCAGAATTAACAGCCAGTTCAAGGTTGCCTGCAAGAGGCCCGAAGTAGGTTGTCAGCATAAGGGATGTGCTACTGCAAGCCGCGTTCAAAGTGGCATAGATTTGACCAAACTGCTTTGCCGCTTCTCCTGGCAACAATTCAGTGCACAGCACTGGCTCCTCAATCTGAATGCAGTCACAATGCAAGGCAAGACTTGCCAGCAGCTTTTCGTAAACAGAAACAATCCCTTTCAGGTGTGACCATTTGTGAGTTTTGTTCTGCGCTTTTGCCAGCGCAAGCCAGGTGAAGGGGCCAATAAGCGCGGGTTTTGGGGAATAGCCAAGCTCTTTGGCCAGCCTGGTTTCAGCGACAACAGGATGTTTCCCGGCAAGCCATGGCCCAGTAGTGTCGATTTCCGGCACAAGATAATGATAGTTCGTATCAAACCATTTGGTCATTTCAAGTGCAGGGATATTGCGCTGTACATCACCGCGCGCAAGGCTAAAATACCTGTCCAGGGGCGAATCACCCGAGCAGGAAGTAAAACGTGAGGGCGTGATTCCCAACATGCAGGTAATGTCCAACATGCGGTCATACAAAGAAAAATCGCCTGTGGACACGAAGTCAAGTCCGGCATCTTTTTGCACCTGCCAGTGACGTTTTTTGAGGTTGTTACTGATTTCAACAAGAGCTTCAGCGGAAAGGTTACCTTTCCAGAATAATTCGAGAGCCTGTTTTAGCTCTCGCTTTTTCCCGATAGAGGGAAAACCGAGAATGTGGGTCTGCATGGGATGCTCCTTTCAAAAAGGGTGAAAGGGCAGTCCGGTTCACGTGCCTATCCAGACAAAAGACCGGATGAATATCCGGGTTTGAGTCCGGGCATATTGCCTGTACGCGAGACAGCACTGCCTTACCGCGCCAATCGCGGTGCTTGTGATTAGTCGTCTCCTGGCTTCCGACCCGTGTTGCCAAACCTTCCCGTTCAGTGAAACAGTGGCTTTGGCTGGTTTTTTTACCGGTTACAGTGGCGCGTCCACAGCGGATTTGCACCGCTTTCCGTTTCTAATCACAATATCTGGATAAATTGATATACAAGAAAATTGAACACGTCAAGTAAGAGGTGCGACCCAAATAATTGTCCCGCCAAGCTATTTGGCAATAGCTTTTTTAGGGTATACAGGAAATCTTCTGTTTGGGCGCTTTGCTCATGCAAAACTATCTGACAAATAAAAGTTGGGATTGCTTCACTTTGTTTGCATGGGCTTGTTCCTGTTTAATCAGTGTTTTCCGAGCTTTTTCCCCTTGCCTCTTTATCTATTTTTTTGTAGATGTGTCTAACTTTTAAAAAAGAAAATAGGATTGCTATTATGGACACCATGTCCTCCAATCTCGAAGACTATCTGGAAGCTATTTTCAACCTCGAAGGCCAATATTCTGAAGCCAGGGCTAAAGATATAGCTGATGCTTTGGGAGTGCAGCGAGCCTCGGTCACCAATGCCCTACAAAAACTCTCCCAACGTGGACTGATCAATTATCGCCCATATAGTTCGGTGACTCTTACTCCAGAAGGTTTTCGTGCGGCCACTCGCATTGTGCACCGCCACAAGGTGCTTTTTGAATTCTTGCATAATGTTTTGCAAATTCGTCCTGAACTGGCGGAAGACACAGCCTGCAAGCTTGAACATGATATTGATGATGAAAGCCTGGAATCTTTAACCAGGTTCGCGCGCTTTATCACCACCTGCCCCAGAACAGGGCCAGATTGGCTGGAAGCCTTTACCAAAACCTGTCATGAACGGGGCTCATGCACCAATTGCTCAGAATGTATTCAGGAATGTCTAAAACGTCTGGATGACAAATGCGGTCAGTCATCTTGAACTTATTATCAAAGGATAGTGCCAGGAAAATGCCCATAAAATCCTGTATGCGGTTCTGTTCTTTCAGGTCATTTTGGGCTGGCATTTCAACTGAACGTATGGAGTGGGAAGCTTAGCTCCTCTACTGCACTTGAGATGTTAATAGTGACACATGACAATTTCAGCAGTGCCCGCTTAGCTGCCCTTAACACCAACTCTTCAGGCCACCTTGTGCCTTGACAAATTAGACGGAATAAATATTTTCACACCCAGCCATTGAATAGTGCACCAACCAAGGAGACTATGTGGACAACATCGTGAACTTACGCCAAATGAAGGTCAACGAAACCGGAACGATCAAATCCATTGGTGCCCTTGGCGAATTGGGACGCAGAATCCGTGACATGGGGCTAATTCCCGGTTCAGAAGTGACGGTGATTGGACGGGCACCCCTCAAGGATCCTGTCGCCTTGAAACTCAAAGGATGTGTCTTGACCCTGCGTAATAGTGAAGCTGATTATATTGACGTGGAACTGGCCACAGAAAAACAATGAAGTGCCACAATCCCACCCAAAGCACGTGCATTTGCCCACCCAGAGCCACAAGCGCTAATAAGCGAACCTTGTGTGACGTTAAAAGCGGTGAAAAAACACGAGTACATTGCCTTTCTCCTACCCAGCCCTGCCATTTGGGAAAGTTGTGTGCCATGGGCATTACCCCTGGCACAGAAATAGAAATGCTTTCCAATGCCCGGGGGCCACTGCGGATTCTGGTGCGCAACTCGCGGTTGTGCCTCTGCCGTAGCCTGGCCCAAGCCATTTTGGTAGAGTAGTATTTTTTGTAACTGTCTAAAGGTAATCCCTGACACCCTGAAATACCGAGACGATCACAGATAATTTTAAAATATTTAGGCTGTATCCCTGGTATTCCTTTATGCGGACCATGATCATTGAGTGATCGTATGTTCTTAAATTTATCCCACTCCCCTTTATTACTGATAATCTGATTTACTTCATAATGTTCTTTACAATTATTTTCCTTATACAGCTTGATATATTCATCAACTTCTCAAAGTTCATCGTCTGTTAGTCCCTCACCCTTCATAGCAATATCAGATTGCTTGTCCGTATACGCTCGATAAAGCAGTACCATTTTTGTAAATTTATCAGCCCCCTCGTCAACTAAACGCTGTAAATCAGACCGCGAAAGCTTAGGTAGACACTGATTAAATATTGTTGTTTCGCCAACACATCTCGCATTCTCATGCAAACCTCTCCAAGTTAGTACCATCCAAAAATAGAGTTTTTCCATGCCAAGGCTTTTTCGCTCATTCTTACCCCTACTGGAAACGAGGTTTGAATGAAATACCAACGGGCTGTTTAGACAGTATTTTCCTAAAGGCAAAAATCTTGACGAGATCACCCAAGACAAAGTTATTGCAGCAATGAAAAGATTGAACTGGCAACCTAAGGAAATGCGTAGGTTTTCAGACTCCATTTGAAACCTTTGTAGATCTAGTTATCGCTTAAAAAAGTGTTACGCTTTCAACTTGAATCCAAGTCATATAGAAAATCATAATTCACTATCAAATTATCTATTGTTATAAGTTATTGGACATGTTTCTTTCTCATTATGTACATCCTTCCATGTAAATCCATACATATTCCTTTTTTATTTCTCGTGCTGGTTTCTTGGTGGTGCCTGGTAAAGACTGAAAATTAACTTTTAATTGGAGGGTTCGTTTATGCGAAAATCCCGTCATCATGCTCAGCGACTTGGTGTTCTTGTGGTTACCTTCTTTATTTTCAGCATGTTTTTCTTCTTGCCCCCAGTCATGGCCGAAGGGGTACTGGATCGGATTGAAAAATCGGGGAAGGTTTCCATGGGGCACAGAGAGGGGGCCGTTCCCTTTGGCTACATCAATGAACAGGGAGAATGGGTTGGCTTTGGCATGGATTTGGGGGCTCAAATCGCAAAAGCCCTGGAGCAGAAGTTCGGCAAGCCAATCGAATACGTGAAGGTCCCCATGAATCCCAAAAACAGGATTCCACTCGTGGTCAATCGCACCGTGGATATCGGCATTGGCTCCACGACCATCACCTTGGAACGGGAAAATATGGTGGATTTTTCTCTGCCCTACTTCTTGACTGGAACCAGATTATTGGTGCCCAAGGAAAGCCCTATCAGTGACTATCCAGACCTTGCAGGCAAAAGAGTTGGCGTGGGGCAGGGATCGACCGCGAATATCAAAGGACTGCAAAAGGCCATAGATACAAAACTGATTGACCCTCCATGTGAAATGGTTCTCTTCGAGGATCACACCAGGGGGTTTTTGGCCTTACAGCAGGGGAAGATCCACGCGTATTTCACCGATGCCAGCATGTTGGCTGGAATGCGGGCCAAAGCACAGAACCCCGAGGAATGGAAAATCGTGGCCGACTACCTGACGTATGAGCCTTACGGCTTCATATTGCCGCAAAACGACAGCCCTTGGAGGGACTTTGTCAATGCGGTACTCGTCGGGATGTTCAAGGACGGAACATTTGAGGAGACCTACAACAAATGGTTCGGACCGCAAGGCGAAATCGAACTGCCCATGACAAACGAGTACAAAGCCATGATCAATGCCTTGAGTTTTCCTGATTAATGTTCACCAATCAGTCATGATCGACTATAACTTTGATTGGGGCATCATATGGCAACAGCCATATGGCCCCCTTTTTTTAAATGGGATCAAGACAACCCTGATACTCTCGGCATGTGCATGGATTCTGGCATTCTGCCTGGGAATATTGGTCAGCGTTTTTCGCGTCTCATCAAGAAAGCCGTTGCGATTTTTCGGGGCTACGTATGTAGAGGTGTTCAGGAATATTCCACTTTTGGTGCAGGTTTTTTTCTGGTATTTTGCCATGCCGTCATTGTTTCCAAAACCAATGGAACTTTGGCTGTACGATAATATTAGCAACCTGCCATTTTTTCTGGGTATTCTGGCACTGGCATTTTACACCTCAGCCCGAGTTTCAGAGGTGTTTCGCTCCACCCTCTTGTCCGTTCCGCATGGCCAGTACAGGGCGGCCTACTCCACGGGTCTGACTCCATATAAAACATATCGTTTTGTGGTCCTGCCCTATGCCTTCCGATTGTCCATTCCACCGTTGACCACGGAATTCCTGAGCTGCTTCAAAAATTCGGCCTTAACCATGACCATCGGTGTTTTAGAAATCACCGGCACAACTGCGTACATCGAATCATTCACCTGGAGAGGTCTGGAGGTGACCACTGCCGCGAGTTTTTCCTATCTGGTGATCACCCTGTGCATCATCGCACTCATGGCTTTTGTGGAAAAGAAGACTAGGATCGCGGGCATGATCCATCAGGCACGATAGGGCTATCATGGATTGGACAGTTATCTCAAGAAACATAGACTTTTTGCTGGGAGGACTGGTGGTGACCTTCCAGCTGGCGGTCATATCCCTGGCAGGAGGGATATTTTTCGGTGTCCTGCTGGGGTTGGCACGCATTTCTTCAAGAAAATACATCTCCTGCCCCGCAACATTGTACATCCATTTTTTTCGGAGCCAACCCTTAATTCTGGTCATTTTTTGGTTCTACTTTTTTGTACCCATTTTGTTTGGCAAGCCCATGAGTGCTTTCATTTCCGCAATCATCGGGTTCATTGCCTTTGAGACCGCCTATTTCGCGGAGATCATCCGGGGAGGTATCCAGTCCATTTCCAAGGGCCAGATGCAGGCCGCCTATGCCACGGGCATGAAACACTATCAGGTCATGCGGTACATTGTCTTACCACAAGCCTTGAAAAATATGCTCCCCTCCCTTATGACTCAATCCATAGTTTTGTTTCAGGATACCTCCCTGGCCTATGTCATAGGGCTACAGGAATTCTTGCGCAGAACGAGCTTGGTAGACAGCAGAGAGGTCAAATCCATCGAGTTGTATCTTTTTTCGGCTTTGGTCTATCTGGTGATATGTTTAACCATGTCACTTTTTGTTCGTCGTTTCGAGAATAAAGTGCATCAAGGTGTGTAGCGTGATAGAAATCAAGAATGTCAGCCTGTGGCTGGGGGATGATTTTCAGGTCTTAAAAAATGTCAGCACCCGCTTTCAAAAGGGCCGGACAACAGTGATCTGCGGTCCAAGTGGTTCAGGAAAAAGTTCCCTCTTGCGATGCATCAACAGACTGGAAAGGTTTCAAAAGGGTGAAATTATCGTGGACGGCCTGTCCGTGCATGACCCCAAGACAGATATCTACAAGCTGCGTGAGAATGTTGGCATGGTCTTTCAACATTTTGATCTTTATCCCCATATGACCGCGCTGGATAATATCACTTTGGCCCCGCAAAAGGTGCGATGCCTGTCCAGACAGACAGCCGAAAGCAAGGCACTGCAGCTGTTGGAGCGCGTAGGCATTATGGACAAGGCCAACTCCTTTCCAGCCCAATTGTCAGGGGGGCAGCAGCAGCGCGTGGCCATTGCCAGAAGCCTGGCTATGGAGCCCAAAATCATGCTCTTTGATGAACCAACATCGGCCTTGGACCCGGAGATGATTGGCGAGGTCCTGGACGTCATGATCGATTTGGCCTTGGAAGGTATGACCATGATTGTGGTTACGCATGAAATGGGCTTTGCCAAGAAAGTGGCCCAGGAAATCATATTCATGGACCACGGTGAGATCGTCGAGGCCAAGAATACCAGCGATTTTTTCAACCATCCCGATCACCCCAGGACCAGGGATTTCCTGAATCGCATCCTCTCCCATGTATGAGTCGAATGCAAAAAGCGATTTGCACCCGACAATAGATGGCAGGCAGTGTAACCTTCTCTTAAACTAGCACTATCTACAATGAGAGCTTACTAAGCACAGGATATCTTACAGAGACCAAAATGAAACATTCTTGATTTTTAACAAGTCAGATTGTTTGAATTTTGAATGAAGCTGGTGGTCATAAAGTTGTTGACATTTGTCGTGGGCACGACATTAGCCAAGCTACTCTACCACCCCCAAACAATAGTTTACTCTTGCAGCAATCTTCGCTGCAACAATGTCTGCATATCACGGCGGCCATCTGCTATAACCATGACATAGATATTATCATCTAATACTTCGGTAAATAATACGATAGGGCTTGAAAAAAATTTTGCGGTACTCACGTAGCCCAATAGCTAAAAGTTCTTTGGGATAAACGCCTCGATGGGGATTTTAAGGCAGACTTATAAAAGTATTTTCAATTTGATCAAGAACGTAATCCGCATATTCAGGCAAGTCGTGTGCCTGAATATAATCATATAGTTCTGCAAGATCACGGGATGCATCGTCAGTCAAAAATACTTGGCATGCCATTAGCGTTTTTTGCTCCCCTCTCGAATATGCTGGACAACATCACTGGCAAGTTGGACCTGGCCCGCCTCAATTTGGCGCGAACCAAGAGCCAAAATCTTTAAAAGAGCCATGGTCTCCTGAGTTTGCTCAAAGCTTTTAATGTCCGGCAATACTACTTTGGCCTCACCATTTTGGGTGATAATCATGGTTTCACCCTCCTTGGCCAAATTACGCACAATTTCTGCGGCATGGGTTTTGAGATAACTGATGGGCTTAATCTGTGTTGATAATCTCATGACTGGTCTCCCGTATGACTAACCATAGTCTGTAAACAGTCTAGGACAACAGACAAAGCCATCTCTCTCCAAAAGCTACCCCAAAAAATATATTTCTGAAAAGTGCCTGTTACTTCCTGCTGCGCAATTGCCGCTTGTCGCCAATGCGCATGGTCATTTTTTCCTTGTCCAAATATTCCAGCACAGGAATGGCAAACTTTCTGGTCAGACCCGTTAAATCTCGAAAATCCTGTGGTCCCATCTCCTGATGTTCGGCAAAAAACTCCCTGACCCGGTCCATAATCTCATCCATGGCTGAACGCGCATAATAAAACTCCTCACTGACCTTGACCAGCACCCCTTCGTCCAGAAGCAAACGGAAAATTTGAGTGGTATCCTTTACGGTTAGATCATTGTCCTCCAAAAAGGCCTTGGTCGTGGGAGGCATAAACTTGGCCAAAGTATATGTTTCTATAATGCGGGTCCGTAATCCACTTTGGTCTGAAGCCAAAGAAACCTTGTGGCCTGGCAAATATAAAATATCATTGTCCAAGACCATTTGCCCGGACTTAACCAGTCGTTCCACCAAAAAATGTATAAGTTTGGGATGCACTCCCTGACCAAAACTGGTGCTCAATTCAGCCCGAGAAATACCAGGCCGCATGGGTTCTCGCTCATGATACTGAGCCAGGTACGACAAACATTTTTGTCCAAGGGCTTCCAAAATCTCGGCACTGACAAAACGACGCTCTTCACGGTCAAACTGAAAAGCCAGCTGTCGCCCACCCAGAACCTGCAAGGTTTTATCCAGTTCCTTGGACTCCATGTCCGTTAAAATGCGTAATTCGGGCATGGTCAACCCGTCCAAACCAGCCAATTGCAATTGGGCCAATAAAAGCTCTTCCCCGCTCATACTGCCCAAAGCTTTCAGGGTGGTCAGATCTTGGGAGTGGCGGCGAACTTTGCGCGCCAGGGGATTAACAATGCGTCCTCCAGCCACAGTGACCAGAGGTGAAAAGGAGCGCACAATGCACCGATCTCCAAAAACACCTGGTACGGTCCTTGGGAAACGCACTTGACACAAGGCCGTGTCTCCTGGCTCCAATTTGTCCCGATCCAGAAAAAACAACTTGGCCAAAACCTCTCTGGAGCCATGATGAAAGTGCACCTCGGTGCGATGCTTGAGGGGATTGGGTGAGGAACGCAAACAGGTCAGCTCCACATCCCAGGCCAGAGAAGGAAAAAGGGTTTGGGGATGAGCCAAAACTTCGCCCCGCTCCAGATCTTCCACATCCAGACTTTGCAGATTGATGGCCGTGCGCTCGCCAGCCTGCGCCATATCAGCTCCAGTTCCATGGACTTGTAAACCGCGCACCCTGGATTTCAAACCAGTAGGATAAATTTCTACTTCTTCACCCATGCGTAAAGTGCCTGAAATGGATGTCCCGGTAATGACCGTGCCATGACCTTTCATGGTAAAAATACGGTCAATGGGCAGACGAAACAGGTCGGATCTGCGAGCTGAAGCAAAAGACCCCACCAGCGCGGTGATTTGGGCGCGTAATGCATCCAAACCATACCCAGTATGGGCCGAAACAGGGACAATGGGCGCACCTTCCAAAAAGGACCCAGCCAGATAGGTTTCCACTTCATCCTGAACCAGGTCCAGCCAATCGTCTTCGACCATATCGGTCTTGGTCAAAGCTACCAGGCCGGTTTGAATGCCCAGTAAGGAACAGATTTCCAGATGTTCACGGGTTTGGGGCATAATGCCTTCATCAGCAGCAATGACCAAAAGTACAAAGTCAATACCTGCTGCCCCGGCGACCATGTTTTTGACAAAGCGTTCATGACCAGGAACATCAATGATGCCGATGCGCAGCTCAGAATGAAGGTCCAAAAAACCAAAACCCAGCTCAATGGTAATGCCCCGCTTTTGCTCCTCGGCCAAACGATCACAATTGATACCAGTCAAAGCCTTGATCAGACTGGTCTTGCCATGGTCAATATGTCCGGCTGTGCCCATGATGACAGGCATAACGTTTTCTCCTTAGCTGCAAAAAAATGCACCATACGCCTTGATGGTGGCATAGAGATCGGCCTTGGAGCTGATTTCAAAGGGGCTGTGCATGGACAAAACCCCGGGTCCAAAATCAATAATCTCCATGCCATAGACTGCCAAATCCTTGGCCACAGTACCGCCACCGCCCTCATCGACCTTGCCCATTTCTGCCATTTGCCAGGGAATATTTTCCCCGGCCAAGATATTGCGAAACCAGGCTACATACTCGGCATCTGCTTCACTGGCGCCATACTTACCACCATGGCCCGTAAATTTGGAAAATACCGGGCCAAAACCAAGAAGTGCAGCATTATGTTTGTCATGCACATCCTGATAATCTGGATCCATGGGCGCATGGACATCAGCGGAAATAGCCTTGGTCCGTTGGAGCACGTGACGCAATTTGGACGTAGGCTCCCAATGATCCACCAAATCAGCCAGAGCATACTCCATGAAACGGGACTTGGCACCAGTGGCCCCATCAGAGCCGATTTCTTCTTTATCCCAGACCACAAGCACCTGAGCATGTTCGCTTATAGGCGCATTCATAAAGGCACGCCAGGCAGCAAAGACACACAAGCGATCATCTTGCCCATAGCCACCAAGTAAGGACCGGTCCAGGCCCACAAAGCGGGCTTTACCCGCAGGCACGACCTGTAATTCAGCACTGAACAAATCTTCTTCTTGTATCCCATAGGCACTGTGCAAAAGTTTAAGCACCAAAGCTTGAATTCTGTCTTGGCCCTCAGCATCCAGAGGTTCATGCCCCACAGCCACATTGAGCTTTTCACCCACAAAGGCCTTGTCCACCACTTCCTCACGCTGTTTGCGAGACAAATGGGGCAATAAATCTAAAACCGTGAACACTGGATCAGATTCTGCCTCACCCACACAAACGGGCACCACCTGACCATCTTTACGGACAACGACCCCATGCACAGCCAGGGGACGAGCCAGCCATTGGTATTTTTTAATGCCCCCATAGTAATGGGTTTTCAGAAGAGCAACCTGACACTCTTCATGCAGGGGATGTTGTTTCAAATCCAGATGCGGGGTATCCGCATGGGCCGTGATCAGCCGCAAGCCCTGACTCAGAGGTGCTCGGCCTCGTCGCACTAAAACAAGGGCCTTGGAGCGCCAAGAAATCATAACCTGGTCTGCGGACAAATTTTCAGAAAAGCCTGCTTGCTGGGCCTGATCCACAAGCCAGGCGATGGTCTCCCGTTCGGTCTTGCACTGACTTAAAAAATCCAAATACTCCTGAGCCGTGCCATCCATGGCCACCCGCTCCTGGGAGGAGGTGTAATGTGTCCAACAATTTTCAGGCTGGTAGGCCAATGTATCCATATTCTCATCCTTAAAGCAGATCAAAAAATAAAAAACTGTGCGCAAACCTTAAAAAAAGGGGAACGGAAACTTGTCTCCGCCCCCCAAATTCTGGTGGATTAATACATGTTAATCCATTTTTTCAAAGAACTCCTTTTCCGCGCCACAAGTGGGGCAAACCCAATCATCAGGCAAATCCTCAAAAGCAGTACCAATGGGAATATTATTTTCAGGATCACCTTCCGCCGGATCATAGACATAACCACAGGGACATTCCCAACGTTCCATTGCCATAAGGCCTCCTTGTTTTCTTTGGCAGATATTTTGCCTATTTTTTTTGCATGGCCTGGGCTAACGCCTCGCCCAGAGAACCCAATCCACTAGTTGAAGTTTCTGGCTGATATGTTTTCCAATCAGAAAGTTCTTCTTTCTTGCCTGTGCCCAGTGAAATTTTACGTTCATGAGGAGTGACCACTTCAATGCTGACCACCACACTGTCCCCAACTCCGAGTTTGTCATATTTGATATCACCTTGAGCTCTGGCCATGACTGATTGGGGAAGCAGTCCACTTATGCCTGGCTCCAAAGTGATGAACAAACCAAAAGGCTGACGTTTTTCCACAATTCCCTGCACTGTGGCTCCCACAGGATATTTTTCCGCCACATTAAGCCAAGGATCTCCTTCAGCGTCACGCATACTCAAAGATACACGTTGCTTGTCCATATCAATCTGTTTGATGACCACTCCAACCATATCCCCAACCTGAACCAGGTCTTCGGGTTTATGCACTCGCTTGGTATAACTCATCTCACTAACATGCACGAGCCCCTCAATACCGGGCGCAATTTCCACAAAAGCACCAAAATCCATCAGCTTCACGACCTTGCCCGAGACCTGATCCCCGTCCTTGAACCGATCAGCAACAGTTTTCCAGGGATCATCCAAAACCTGTTTCATGGACAGGGAAATACGGATTTCTTGGGGTTTTTTACCCTGTGTCGTGCCCAAATACTTGGCCCGCACACGGTCACCTACAGTTAAAATTTCTTCAGGACTTTGAATCCTGGCCCAGGAAATTTCTGAAATATGTACCAGCCCTTCCAAACCAGGGACCAGTTCTACAAAAGCTCCAAAGGGCGCCAGACGAGTAACCACACCCTCCACAACGTCATTTTCCTTGGTGCTGTCAAAAAATTTTGTCTTGGCCAATTGCTGTTCTTCTTCAAGCAACACTCGGCGCGACAGCACAATATTACGACCACCCTCTGTCAGTTTGATGATCCGAAATTGCAGAGTCTGACCAACATAATCCTCTGGCGTATCCACATAACGAGCGTCAATTTGGGAAACAGGACAAAAGGCACGTTGTTTCAGTACTTCGACATGAAAACCACCCTTGATCTGTTCCTTAACCCTGCCCTCCACAGGCACCTGATTGGCAAAGGCATCTTCGAGCATGTGCAGACTGCCTATCCCGCCCAAAGCCCTGGACAAAACAACACTGTCATCGGTCAAGGAAACAACATAGAGGTCAATCTGATCCCCTTCAGCCACGGTCAGCTGTCCATCTTCATCTTCCAGGGCTTCACGCTCGGCAATGCCATCCACCAAAGCACCACAATCTATGAAAATAGATTTTTCTCCAATGGAAATAATGGTTCCGGTGACCTTGTTCCCTGGTTGAAGGTTTCTTTTGTTTTTATCCTGGGACTCGTAGGCTGCAAACAGCTCAGCAAAATCTTCGCTCATGATATAGTACCTTGCACAGATGAAAACCGTTAATCAAAACGGGTAATAGAGTTGATGGAGACCTGATCTGCGGGTGCATGCTCGTGCTCACCTTGAGCTTTAACCCGGACCTTTTCAATTTTTTTGACCACATCCAGACCATCAATAACCTGGCCAAAAACGCAATAGCCAATGTTGTCTGCGTCTTGATAATCAAGATCCGGATTATCCACAGTATTAATAAAAAACTGGGCTGTGGCGCTATGGGGGTCAGCTGTACGCGCCATGGCCATGGTGCTGGCCAGATTTTTCAGATCAGGTCCAGCCTCATTGGCAATGGGCGCTTTGACCGGCTTTTCGCGCATCATATTGTCCAGCCCCCCACCCTGAATCATAAATCCTTTGATGACTCTATGAAAAAGAGTGCCTGTATAAAAATCATCATCCACATAGGATAAAAAATTGGCCACTGTCTGTGGAGTTTTGGCGGCAAAAAGTTCAACCAAAAACTCACCCTTAGTGGTATCTACCAGCACAATGGGGTTACTCATCCCTTTACTCCTTCACTCTCTACTGGCCTCTGCCCTTGCGATATCCATCTTTAAAGTCATCCGCAGCATTATCCACACCTTTGACTGCTTTTCCCGTCACTTCACCCATGGTGGAACAGGCAGTCGCCAGGAACAATATTAGACTTATAAGTACAATAATACGTTGCCACATAGAACCTCCCCAATATCAAAATCCAAGTATTCACCTTGTTACCATGCGTCAATGAGATAACTTCACTTTACGCCCTTAGGTATATGTAAAGCCTTTGGCCCATGTTCTCCAAGATTCTATCCATCAAAAAAAGCGTGATCTTCAAGGGGCTCCACATGAATGGTCGTCTGGGTCTTGGGCCACAAAGCCACCAAGGCATCTTCAATGGCTGTGCACACATCATGGGACTCTTGCACGCTCATGGTCCCAGGCACCAGGAAATGAAAATCTACAAAACGGACCATGCCCGAGCGACGAGTACGCAAAGCATGAAAACTGTTGTTTGGACCACCTATCTCCTGAATGATGGCCACAATACGTCTGATCTCCTCGTCGGGCAATCCCACGTCCATAAGGCCAGATACTGAACGTCGTATTAATCCCAGGCCGGTCCAGGCAATGTACACGGACATACCCAGCCCGAGCACAGGGTCCAGAACCTGCCAGGCTGGAGGGGTAAAAGCCATTATTAACAGAGCACTGACAAGAGCCACAGATGTCCAGACATCTGTGAGCAAATGTTTGGCATCAGCTTCAAGGACAATACTTTCGTATTCTTTGGCTGCCCGAAGCATAACCCGAGCTGTACCCAAATTGACCAGGGCAGCCATGGTCGCCACAAAAATTCCTGCTCCCAGGGCTGCTATGGGCTGAGGATGCAAAAAACGATTGATAGAGGCAAAGGCAATACCTACTGCGGCCAGACAAACCAAAATCCCCTCAGCACCACTGGAAAAATATTCGACCTTGCCGTGACCATAGGCGTGATGACCATCAGCCGGACGCTGAGATAAAATAATGGCTGTCAAAGCAATAATGCCCGCAGCTAAATTAACCACTGATTCCACGGCATCAGAAAAAAGACCCACAGAGCCCGTCAGGAAAAAGGCTCCAAACTTCAAAGCCATGGTGGTCAGAGAAGCGGCTATGGAAAGATAGGCATACTTGCGGGTACGCTTGGGCATAAGGACTTAATAATTCCAGACATCAAAAAAATTAAAACCAATAAGAATATGCACATCCTTCCGTCTTCCAAAAAAAATACTGCCGCGAAGAGGCGCAAAGGAAAACGTGCCATTATCCAACATCCAAAAATCATCTCTTTTGTCGTGCACTATGGCAAAAGAATGCCGGCGGCCGGAAAACGTCACAGAAACTACACCCAACACATTGTCGGGAAAACCCGCATCGCGTAAGCGATGCATAATGGCAATGGATTGATCCAAACTAATGCCCCGACCTTGATCCATGGTCACGGAAGATGGCCGCCATAAATCCCCCAACTCATGCTTGATTTCCAAAAGTGTCCGCCGATGAATACGCCGCATCAAAGCCAAATCAATGTGTCCATTTTCAGTTTTGGACAATTGATCATCTTCAAAGGTCATGGATTTTAACTGGGCCTTTTGCCAGATACAAACATCATCATACAAGGGACTATTACGCACCCGGTCATTTTTAACCAGGGTGCGCCGGCCACTCCTGGCTGCATACATCCCGTTGCGTAGTACGGAGAACAAATACCCTAGCCAATATCGCAATGCATTCATTTTTCACTCCCAAGGGTTCTGGTGGCAACCTTCTTATTCAAGGTCCTGATCCCTTTTGTCAATTTTTATGCATGGTCTGGCCGCACTCTGTCCCACTGTGGCAACAAGCTCACTACTTATCGTTTTCGTCACTCCCGCGTAGGCGGAAGTCCAGAAAGGCAGAGACCCCTTCGGCTCCGCTCAGGGCAGGCTCTTCGACAGGCTCAAGGTGACAAGTAGCGGATGGCTGATAGTGGATAGTTGATGGCTAAGAATCAAAAGCCATTAACTATCCACCATGAACCAACATCCATAGCCCCTTCTTGTCATTTCCACCGTAGGGCGTAAGCCCGAAGTGGAGGAATCTCAGGGAAAGGCATACGACTTTGATTTACCACTCCTGGCACAGGCCCATCTCCACGGGAATAATATGAAAAAAGCCATTCGGAATGCCATAAAATTGCGATGACCATGATGGTAAATTCGATGTTATCAGGGCTTCCTTAAAGCTCAAGAAACAAAAACCAGCCGCTATATTTCTTTTCCCTCCCTGGTCCGCTTCATGGTGCGCACCGCACACATGCGTCCGCACATGGTGCAGGAATCCTCATGGCTGGGCAGGGATGACGCCCGGTATGCCCTGGCCTTTTCCGGATCAAGGGCCAGATTGAACATGGCCTCCCAATCCAGGGCAGCCCTGGCCCTGCTCATATCATCATCCCACTGACGCGCTCCAGGTATCTTCTTGGCAATATCCGCAGCATGGGCTGCAATACGACAGGCAATGATCCCGTCTTTCATGTCCTGCAGATCCGGCAATCGCAGATGTTCTGCCGGGGTGACATAACACAAAAAATCCGCGCCACTGGCTGCTGCAATGGCCCCACCAATGGCACTGGTGATGTGATCGTATCCAGGAGCCACATCGGTCACCAGGGGCCCCAACACATAAAAAGGCGCACCATGACACAGGCGTTTTTGTAGCATCATGTTCCCGGCAATCTCGTCCATGGCCATATGCCCTGGTCCCTCAATCATGACCTGGACATTGCGTTCCCAGGCCCTTTTGGTCAGCTCTCCCAGGACAATCAACTCCTGGACCTGACCGGCATCGGTGGCATCATGTAAACATCCCGGACGGCAGGCATCCCCAAGACTCAAGGTCACATCATGGGCCACACAGATATCCAAGAGGCGATCATAATATGCATAAAAAGGATTTTCAGCATCATTGAGCTGCATCCAGGAATATAAAAGCGATCCGCCTCGGGACACAATACTGGTGATGCGTTCATTGGTGCTGATCTTTTCCGCAGTGGCCCGGGTCAGACCAGCATGAATGGTTAAAAAATCCACTCCATCCTGAACATGAGTTTCCACAACACGAAAAAATTCATCTACACTGATATTCTTGAGATTCTTGTTATAAAAGCCCACAGCATCATAAACAGGCACAGTGCCGATCATGGCCGAAGACATGGCCACCAGGCGTTGTCTGAAGTCCTGGGTTTTTCCAGAACAGGACAAATCCATGATGGCCTCAGTCTTCAGATCCAGGGCCAGGCGCACCTTTTCCATTTCCCGGTCCACATCAGCACAGTCTTTGGAAATGCCCAGGTTGACATTGATCTTGGTGCGCAGCCCCTCGCCAATGCCTTCGGCGCACAGGGAGGCATGATGTTTGTTCGCGGGAATGATGACTCGCCCCTGGGCCATCAAGTCCATCAGACTATCTGTAGAAAGTGCTTCCTTTGCTGCCACTGTGCGTATTTCGGAAGTGACAATGCCTTTTTTTGCGGCATCCATCTGGGTTGTGTAGGTCATTTGTTTGCTCCATCAGCTATAATGTTACGAAGTTCCTGTATTTTTTTACCAATATTATCCGCACCAACTATTTCTGTAACCAGGCAAATGCATTGGGCGCCCCGTTTGACGACTTCCTGGATATTGTGCGCCTTGATGCCGCCAATAGCTACAAAGGGAAGGGTTATTTCCCGAACCACATACTCCAGGTAATTGAGGCCCACAGGAGCACAGACATCCTTTTTTGTGCTGGTCGGAAAAAGCGGGCCAACGCCAATATAATCCACCCCAGCCTGAACAGCGGCAGCAGCATGGGCCGGACTGTGCGTGGACAGACCAATGGCCATACTTTCACCGACCAGCTGGCGCACAGCTGAAACAGGCCAATCATCCTGGCCAATATGGATGCCATCAGCACCAATCATCAATGCCAAATCCACATCATCATTAATGACAAGCCTGGCTCCAAAATCTGCGGTCATTGTCCGCAACTCACGACACTCCCGATATTTTTCAGCCAGGGTCTTTTCTTTTTCCCGGTACTGCACAATCTGAATCCCTGCTTCCAGCATTTCGCGCACCACACAAAGATTGGAGCGCCCCCTGGAATGCACAGAGGAGGTAATGGCATAAATATCTGTATTCAAAAATGACTGCTGGTGACGCGCAGCCAAACTGCTATTTTTTTGTAAATAATTCATAATCACTCCTCCTAGACACACGTTCCCACAAGGTATTTGAGGACAAGATCAGCCTGCATGGCCGCGGCAATGCCCACCCGAGGCGACATGGGTGGGACAAACTGGTCTGATGGGCTGTGGCCATCGCCCACTACCACAAGATTTTTGCCCAGAGAGCGCACAAAAAAGCTATCCGGGGCACCATATCCACCAATGCCCGAAGCAGCGATGACCACCAGGCCCTGTGCAACCAGGCTGTTCACCAAAAGAGCTTTGGCCGCAGCCTCATCCAGGGCTTCGACCACCAGATCACAATCCTGGAAAAGTAAAAAGGCATTGTCCCGGTCAAGACGCAGACAATGATCTTCACAACATAGGCTCGGACAAATTCGCGTAAGATTTTCCTTCAGAGCCACGACCTTGGGCTGTCCAACCTGATCGGGAAAATAGAACTGGCGGTTCAAGTTTGTTGCGCAAACAGTATCAAAATCCACAACAACCAGGGTGCCAATGCCTGAACGCGTCAGATGTTGAGCCACATTGGAGCCAAGGCCTCCGGCTCCGGCAATGCCAATGCGGGCCAGGCGCAAACGTTCTTGTATTGCAGGTGGCAAATGAGCACCTAAGCCCTGATCCAAAAGACACGGGGCGCAGGCAGGCGCGCTGTGATCACCATCCTGAGTCATGGTCTGATATCCCGCCAATCCTGATACACGGGCTGATAGCCCTGGCCCATGATCGCAGCGGCCATTTCTGCTACAGAACGCTCGTCAGAAATGGCAAATTGGCCGGTACCGGCATCGGTATCTCCATGTCCGCCCACCGCAGTGCTTACTCCAGCTGACATACGGGTTACGCCCAGAGAAATCAGTTTATCCCGAAACCAGGCCCGCTCCCGTGTGGAAATCGAAATGCCGCATCTGGGCAGAAATAAACGCAAGGCCAAAAGGATCTGGACAAAATCCACATCTGACACATCCCAGGCCGGGCTGTAACTTCCAGCATGAGGCCGCATTCTGGGCAAAGCAACACTGACCTCCACTTCAGGATACTGTTCCTGCAACCAGGCTGCATGCAGACCTGTACACAAGCTGTCCCAGCGCCAATCATCCAGACCAAACAAGGCACCAAGAGAAACCATGCGCATCCCTGCCCGGCAGCCCCGCTCTGGGGCATCCAGCCGGAAATGAAAATCCCGCTTGGGGCCAAAAGGATGCAGCGTGGCATAAAGATCCTGATTATAGGTTTCTTGATATATGGTCAGACCATCTACGCCCGCAGCCACCAGACGCTGGTATCCGGGCGTGTCCAAAGCATAAATTTCAATGGCAATGGAACTGAAATGCTGCTGCAATATCCGGCAACAGGATTCAAGATAGTTAAGAGAAGCCATGCGCGGTGCTTCACCAGTCAGAATAAGAATATGGCGCAGACCAGTAGCAGCAATACAGCCTGCTTCCTGGGCAACCTCCTCCAGGGAAAGCTGTTTCCGGACAATCTGATTGGAGCACGCAAACCCGCAGTACACACAACCATTGCTGCAATAATTGGAGAGATACATGGGGGTAAACAAGTGCATGGTTCTGCCAAAATTGCGCACAGAAATATCTTGAGCCCGCACCGCAATTTCTTCCAGCCAGGGCCGGGCTGCCGGGGATAACAGGGCCAAAAAGTCTTCCTGATCACAGCGTTCCCGGCCAAGGGCACGCCTGACCTGATCCTCGGTATAGTTCTCCATTTTTTCAGAAAAATTACGCCGCTCAATGCGGTCCAACACATCAGCAAAGCCCATAGCTCACCTCTTAAGAGTCAAAAAGAAAGCCCGTCAGGGGCGAAGAGGCTGAGGCCCGGCCAGCTGAAACAGGGGCCTGGCCCGCAAGAAAAGCCCGCCGCCCGGCCCGCACAGCCTCGCCAAAAGCATGGGCCATGGCCACTGGATCAGTGGCCGTAGCAATGGCTGTATTGACCAGACAGGCCGCAGCCCCCATTTCCATGGCCTCACAGGCCTGGGACGGTTTGCCAATGCCTGCATCCACAATTATGGGCAGGGGAATTTCTTCAATAAGGATCCGAATCATTTCTTTGGTTTGCAGCCCTCGGTTACTGCCAATAGGCGCTCCCAAAGGCATGACCGCTGCTGCTCCTGCCTTGACCAAAGAACGGGCAATCATCAGATCTGCATTAACATAGGGCAAAACCACAAAGCCATCGGCAGCCAAAATTTCTGTGGCCTTGATGGTCTCGTATCCATCCGGGAGCAGATAGGTATTATCAGCAATAACTTCTATCTTGACCCAATTGCCGCAGCCCATGGCCTTGGCCAGGCGAGCAATACGCACCGCCTCTTCGGCTGTACGCGCACCAGAAGTATTGGGCAGCAAACGCATGTGTTCAGGAATATGGCGGGTCACAGTATCTGTTTGGGTAGTAAGATCCACCCTGCGCAGAGCCACAGTGATCACCTCACTGCCCGAGGCTTCCAGCACACGAGGAATAAAGGCGTCAGAAGCATATTTTCCTGTGCCAGTAAAAAGCCTGCTGGTCAGGGACACGCCCCCGATGACCAGTGCATCTGAATTTGTCCTGGAATCAGAATGTGATGAAATATGCATTGTTATCCTCCTCCCACAAAAGAGACGATTTCAACCTGATCGCCATTTTTTAACATGGTCTGATCATAACCAGCCCTTTCAATGATGCAGCCGTTCACCTCGACCACAACTGTGTCTGGCGAAAGTGCTGCAAAGCGCACCAGACCGAGCACATCCAGCCCATCTGGCAGCTCTGTCCTGGTACCGTTTATCATCGCATACATACTTTTCCTCTCTGGATGACTGTTCGTTGCTGGGACAGACCACGCCAGGGCGTGAAACCTGCTACAGCAGCCCAAAATAGCGCAATAATGCAGAGGTCCGAAAAGATGCTGGGAGTAGAAGAAAAGGAGAAAACCTGGAGGGTGGACAGGCCATAAATATTTCTAACCCAAGAAATAAAAAAGGCCTGCCTTTGGCAAGCCTTACAAAATTTTCAGTCATGGTAGTGCAAAAGACTACGAGCCTGAATCATTCAGTGCTTTCCTACGGCAGTACAAACTGCATCAGGTTCTAAGGGTCGGATATGTATCCCTCTCAGCCCCTTCGGGCTCCCCCAGCTCTCTTTTTGTTTGTTGGAATAAATGTATAGGCAAAGGGTCTGGCGAAGTAAAGTTTTTTATCTCTGTCACGCTACCAAAGGTCCTGGTCCCTTTTGTCAATTTCACGACCAAAATAAAAATATCAGCACTATCTTGTTTTTTGCATAACCTGATCAGGCTGCACATGATTTTAGGCCAAGATGCCGAGGCCAAACCACTCTATACGTGCGCATTGATCATCAAAAGAACTGGGGCCAGACGACTATTAAAAAGCCACTCTAGTCATGCACCTTGATTTTTTGGCTATGCCCTATCGGGCCACCCAGCAAATAAAGGAAGCTGAACAACTTGAAGCTTGAGCCGAACAATCTCCATCCAGCTCTAACGTCAAAACATACCGACCAATATTTTCTTTACTTTCCATAGTGGAAGTGATGAAAATACATGTTCTCATCTGCGTCCTTGTAATTTGAGCTGTTCTCCCTTAGAAATTTTCTTTCATCTTTTTTATATCTGGAAATTCCTGTGTATGCAGATCTTCTTCAATATATTTTTTCTGGCCTAACCACTGGATCCATCTATGCCCTCATTGCCCTGGGTTTTTGCGTGGTCAGCAATACCATGGGCATTGTCAATTTTGTCCAGGTAGATTTTGTGACCCTGGGTGGCATGTTCCTTTTTTCAGCTCTTTTTGTCCTAAACCTGCCTGTGGTTCCGGCATTGGTCCTGGCCATTATCCTGGTGTCTTTGGTGGCCATGATTATTGAACGTTTTGGTCTTCGACCCGCCACCACCCAAAACCACATGATTCTTGTATTTCTTACGGTTGGACTCTCGACTATTGTGCGTGGGGCCATCAAAATGATCTGGGGCACCAACCGCATGGCTGTACCCCCTTTAACCCCAGATGTACCTGTGCAAATTTTAGGGGCCAGCGTCCTGCCCCAAGCACTATGGATTTTTGCCTTAACTCTGGTGGCCATTGCCGGCCTCACCTGGTTTTTTTATGGGACATCCTTGGGACTCTCCATGCGCGCTGTGGCGGCCAACCCTGTGGCTGCGGCTGTGGTGGGTATCCCCACTGGACGCATCCGCTTGACCAGTTATGCCATTGCCGGTGCTTTGGGTGGATTGGCTGGTATTTTGGTCACCCCCATTACCACCTTAAGCTATGATGTGGGAGTACTTTTGGGGCTCAAAGGTTTTGCCGCCGCCATTCTGGGTGGTTTTGGCTCATTTCCCGGAGCCATTATTGGTGGATTGGGTCTGGGACTCCTGGAAACCCTGTCAGCTGGATATATATCCAGTGCCTATAAAGATGTGGTTGCCTTTATCGTCCTGCTTGTGGTCCTGTGCACCCGACCTAAAGGTCTTTTGGGGAAATAAATACCCATGACCAGACAGCAAAAACTTTTCTATTTTCTTTCTTTACATCGTACCGGACTGCTGGTGCTTTGTGTTTCCATTGGTCTGTTGCTGTTTCCTCTTGTGGAAAACAATCCCTATACCTTGGGCCTGACCAATTTGGTGGCCATCAATGCCCTGGTTGTGCTGGGCCTCAATCTTTTTATTGGCTATGCCGGACAAATTTCCCTGGGTCATGCTGCATTTTTTGGTTTGGGTGCCTATGGTTCGGCCATTGCCACCACAACCTTTCATTGCTCTCCCTGGCTGGCCATGATCCTGGTAGCCGTATGCGTAGCCTTGCTGGCACTGCTTATTGGTATCCCTTTATTGCGCTTGTCCGGCCATTATCTGGCCATGGCCACTTTGGGACTTAATTACGTGGTCCATAATATTCTTTTACAATGGGATGAAGTTACGGGTGGACCCAGCGGGTTTGCCGGTATCCCGGCTCTAACTCTGGGCAACTTTTCTTTGGATACCCCCATCAGGCGTCACTATCTCCTGTGGTGTTTTGTGATTATCACCATGCTTTTTTGCCTGAATCTGGTGCGCAGCAGTGCTGGTCGCAGCCTGGCAGCCCTGGCTGGAGATGAATTGGCTGCTGCCAGCCTGGGAGTCAATATTCAAGTCTCCAAGGTAAAAATCTTTGTCCTTTCCGCTATCCTGGCCTCATTGGCCGGGAGTCTTTTTGCCCATACTTTTGGCTATATCAGCCCGGATACTTTTAATATTTTTGCCTCAGTACAATTTTCTATCATGGTTGTTATTGGAGGCATGGGCTCCATTTGGGGTTCTCTTTTTGGAGCTGGATTTTTGACCCTGCTACCCCAATGGATGGATGTCTTTGATACCTACAAAGACTTTATTCATGGCGGGATCCTGGTTTTGGTGCTCATGTTTTTACCCCAGGGACTGATCAGTGGACTGACGGACAAGCTCCGCATCTACCTGGCCTTACGGAGACGCAATGCTGCAACTTGAAGGCCTGGGTAAAAACTTTGGAGGACTTCCAGCCCTGGATAAGGTCTCCTTTACTCTTCCTCAAGGTCGAGTCACGGCCCTTATTGGTCCCAATGGTGCTGGTAAAAGCACCCTGATCAATTGCCTGACCGGTATCCTCACCCCGGACCAGGGATCAATTAACTTTCAAGGCCAAAATATTGTGGCATGGCCAGCCCACGCCATTGCCAAACTGGGCATTCAGCGTACCTTTCAAAATTTGCGTCTCTTCCCTCGCCTTTCAGTTTTGGATAACGTCCTTACCGGCCTTATTTGTGCCTCACGTCAATCCATTTTCATGGCCATGCTACGCTTGCCGTCACTGCGCCACGAAGAGCGCAACCTGAAACTTCGAGCCTTGGAAGCCCTGGATCTCTTTGGATTGACGGACAAAGCCCAGTGGCCAGCAGCAATCCTGGCCTATGGAGATAAGAAACGGGTTGAACTGGCCAGGGCCATAGTCAGCAAACCTGCCCTGCTCCTTTTAGATGAACCTGTGGCAGGTCTTAATGCTCAAGAAACCAGGGCCGTAAGCGAAGAACTCCAAAACTTACGCCGCATGGGACACACTATTTTAGTGGTGGAACATGACATGGATCTGGTCATGACTGTGGCTGATCAGGTAGTTGTTTTGGACAGTGGTTCTCTTATTGCGGCAGGGACCCCGGAACAGGTTCAACACAACCCCCTGGTGCTTGAAGCCTATTTGGGACGCATGGAGGCCACAGCCTGATGCTCAAGATTACCAATCTAACCGCCCATTATGGTGCAGCTCAAGCTCTTTTTGGACTGAACATGCACATTACCCAGGGCCAGACCGTAGCCCTGGTCGGTGCCAATGGCGCGGGCAAGTCAACCCTGCTCAAATGCCTTATGGGTCTGGTCAAGCCCAGTGGGGGAGAAATTGTATTCCAGGGCCAACCTGTGACCGGTTCAAGTCCGGCGCAAATGGTGCAGTTGGGTCTGGCCCTGTCCCCTGAAGGTCGGGAAGTATTTGCCTCTTTGTCCGTGCGGGATAACCTGCGCCTGGGAGCCGCTGCCCTCAAATTACCCAAAAGCGAAGAAGCCCGGCGTATTGCTACAATTTTTGAGCGTTTTCCCAAACTGGGGCAACGCAAAAACCAACTGGCCGGAACCCTGTCTGGTGGCGAACAGCAGATGTTGGCCATGGGCCGGGCATTAATGGCCCAACCACGTTTGTTATTGTTGGATGAACCGAGTCTGGGTTTGGCCCCCCGGGTTACAGATGAACTTTTTCAGATCATTCACCAACTGGGCAGATCCGGAACAACGATTCTTGTGGTGGAACAAAATGCAGCTCGGGCCCTGTCCGCCTCAGACACAGCCTATCTTCTGGCTGGAGGACGCATTGTAGAATTCGGAAAAAGTCATGATTTACTTGTGGATCCTGCCTTGCGGGCCGCTTTTCTTGGCGCTGCCAGCAGTGATAATCCGGCGGCCAGTCGTTTAGGTGCTGCTGGTTTAACTAATATCCGTCTGGAGAAACCCCTTATGCATACCAAAACCTTTATCTCTGCCATTACTTCTGAGGAAGAACTTCATGCACATCAATTGCAAGGCTTGAAGTGGACTGTGCGCCATGCTTATGAGGGCTCACCCGCCTATCGGGCCAAACTTGATGCAGCAGGCATCACCCCTGATTCCATTCAAAGCCTCAAGGATTTGCCTCGGTTACCCTTAACCTCCAATGATGATTTGCGCGAAGGGTATCCTTTTCCTCTACGCTCTGTCCCTTTCGAACAATTGGTCCGCATCCATGCCAGCTCCGGCACCACAGGCAAACGTAAAGTACTCTGCTATACCCAAAAAGATCTGGATGATTGGACAGATATGTTTGCTCGTTGCTATCAAACAGCAGGGGTCACGCCCTTGGACAGGGTGCAGATTGCTGTGGGTTACGGTGTTTGGACTGCGGGTATGGGTTTTCAATTGGGCTGTGAAAAAGTCGGAGCTTTGGCCATTCCTGTGGGACCGGGCAATATTGATATGCAGATTCAATTTTTGATCGATTTTCAGTCCACTGTCTTTTGCTCCACAGCCTCCATGGCCTTACTTATGGCTGAAGAAATTCATAAACGTGGCCTGGCTGATAAAATCTCGGTGCAGAAAGTTATTTATGGCTCAGAACGCTCCAGTCGCTCCATGCGCAAAAAGATCTCGGAACTTTTTGGCGGTGCAGAACTTTTCGATATTACAGGACTGACCGAGCTGTATGGACCAGGAGCTGGTATTGAATGCCCGGATCACGATTGTATTCACTATTGGGGGGATTACTATATATTGGAAATTATCGATCCCAAAACCCTGGAGCCTTTGCCCCATGGGCAGTGGGGAGAAATGGTGGTCACTTCCCTGGCCAAAGAAGGTGCGCCCCTTATCCGTTATCGCACCAGGGATATTACCCGCATCATTCCCGGACCCTGCACCTGTGGCAGCATCATGCCCCGCCACTCCCGTATCAAGGGCCGCTCTGATGATCTTTTCATTTTCCGAGGAGTAAATATCTACCCCAGCAGTATCGACTCCATCCTTTCCGTGGTACCGGGTCTGGGATCAGAATATCAAATCTATCTGACCCGGGACAATGCAGGGCGTGATCACATGCGCCTGGTGGTAGAACGAGGTGAAGGAGTGGCTGGACATCGTACCCCGGAGCTCCTGCACGAAGCTGGATATCAGATTAAAAGACAACTTTTGGTTACTGCTGATCTGGAGCTGGTGGATTATGGCAGTCTGCCGCGCTCGGAAAGAAAAATCCAACGTGTTTTTGATAGCCGAATCCAGGATGAAATAGTATAAGTGCAATACTTACAACCAGACAGGAGAATGGCCATGCGTACCTTTTTTGCAGTTTTGACCAGCTTTCTTTTATTCAGCTCCTCAGCCCTGGCTGCGGAAACCATCAAGGTGGGAGCTTTTTTTGATCTTTCGGGCCGGGCCTCCTTTATTGGTACGCCCAGTAAGTTGGTGGCAGAAATGCTGGTGGATAAAATCAATTCCCAAGGTGGGGTTGCTGGTAAAAAAATTGAACTGATCATTGCTGATACTGAAGGAGATCCGGCCAAGGCTGCCAATATTGCCACTCGCTTTATTCACAAGGATAAGGTTGTAGCCATTATTGGACCTACCCTGACGGATACCGGGATGAGCGTCAAAAGAATCGTCCATGAAGGCCAAAGACCCATTGTCATGACTGTGGGTGGTGATCCAGTGATCATGGGGGGCAAGCTGGGAGCCTTTGATTGGGTCTTTAAGTCTCCACAGCGTTCTGAAACTGCTGTGAAACGCCTTTTTACCTATCTGCAGGAAAAAAACTTGACCAAAATCGCCCTGCTTTCGGCTGATGATGGTTTTGGGAAAGATGGACTACGACTCATGGAGCAACTGGCCTCGGAATTTGGCATTGAGCTGCTCAGCAAGGAATCTTTTGGTGCTCGGGATACAGACATGACTGCTCAATTGACCAAAGCCAAGAATGTATCCCCCCAGGCTCTGGTTATCTGGACCACAGGTCCAGCTGGAGCCATTGTGGCCAAAAATGTTGCCCAGCTGGGTATTGATCTGCCTCTATTCCAATGTCATGGGCTACCTGACCCCAAATATGTTGAATTGGCCCAGGAAGCTGCGGAAGGTCATCGTATGCCGGCCACCAAACTCCTTATTGCTGACCAGCTGCCTGACTCTGATCCACAAAAAATTGTAATCCAGGAATTTATCAAGCTCTACACTGACAAGGGCTATGACCGGCAATTTCCCATTAATACCCATTCAGGTTATGCTTGGGATGCTCTTATGCTCATTGTAGGTGGCATTGAAGCTGCGGGCACCGAGCCAGAAGCTCTGCGTGCCGCCATTGAGCAAACCAAAGAATATATCGGTGTTTCCGGTATCTATTCCCTGTCGCCCCAAGACCATAATGGCCTGGATATTGATTCTATGGTTATGGTCCAGGTTAAGGATGGCAAGTTTGTCTTGGCTGATTAAAAAAACACAATCGCCAGCCCAAAGATGGGCTGGCAGTACTTCCCTATAATTGCTAAAAATGACCATCCAAGAACTCCAAACTCAAATTGATCAATGGATCCACGACTATGGTGTGCGTTATTTTTCTGAATTAACCAACCTGGGTATCCTCATGGAAGAGGTGGGCGAAGTGGCCCGAATCATGACCAGGCAATACGGAGAGCAAAGTTTTAAAGCCAGTGATGTACAAAACCTGGCTGATGAACTGGCGGACGTACTCTTTGTGCTCACCTGTATTGCCAACCAGACCGGTATCAATCTTACTCAAGCCATGCACCGTAATCTAGAAAAAAAAACCTCCCGCGATAAAGATCGACATAAAAATAACACCAAGCTGTTGTCTTCTTGACTAAAGTGGTCATCTTCTTATCAGTTAACCTAGTTGCCTGGATAGAATTTAACCACTCCCATGATCACAGGCCAAAGCAAATTGTAAAAACTTAATAAAATCAAGGCAATTTACAATTAAAAAATTTGGCACGGCCTTTGATTATAAGACATCATCACATCAACATATGGAGGACACTATGAAAAAATCAATGATTACTCTTCTCACTCTGATGGCCCTGGTGCTGACCTCTTTTGCCTACGCTCAAGGTCCAGGTTATGGTCGAGGGATGGGCTGTTGGGGAGGCAATTATCAGGCTTGGGACCAATTGACCCCAGAAAAGCACGAACTTGTTCGTAACCTCTTTGATGCCCACCACAAGGATACCGCTGCCTTGCGTTCCAGCATGTGGGAAAAGCAAACCTTATTGGATACCCTGGCTGCCAACCCAGCTACTTCCCCTGAGACTTTGACCGCTCTGATCCGGGAAATGGGACAATTGCGCACGCAAATGGAAGAAAAGCAGGAAATATTGCGGGCCAAGATCAACAAGGAAATTGGCATCAATATTCCCATGGATTGCGGGCACTATGGTTATGGACCAGGCCGAGGTGGTTATGGCCACATGGGCGGACACATGGGTTATGGTCGTCACATGGGTGGTTACGGCCCTGGCTACAATGACGAAGGGCCCCGTGGATACTACCATGGTGGTCATCGTGGCATGATGCGCAATGTGCCAACGAAGTAAAGCAATACTCATTGAACATACCTTAAGCCCAAGCCCCATCGCCCCCAAGTCCCTTGCTGGATGCGGGGGTGATTTTTTTGATTCTTGCTCCAGTGTCCTTCCAGGTCTATAGGTGGAGTTATGCAGCTTTTTTCTTGTTCATCTTTACCCCAGCCCAATTTTTTGCCCATGTCTCGCCAGGAAATGGACCTTTTAGGCTGGGATGAATTGGATATTCTGCTCGTTAGTGGTGATGCCTATGTGGATCATCCCTCCTTTGCCATGGCTATTCTTGGCCGGGTGCTGGTGGCCCATGGATTTCGTACTGGAATTATTACCCAGCCTCGTTGGACAACCACTGAGGATGTTCTGCGCATGGGCCGACCACGACTTTTTGCCGGTGTTTCAGCCGGAGCCATGGATTCCATGTTGGCGCATTACACAGCCTTTCGTAAAAAACGCTCTGACGATGCCTATACCCCAGGGGGTAGAGCCGGGGCCCGACCCAATCGGGCTTGTATTGTATATACTAATATTTTGCGCCAGGCTTTTCCAGGATTAACCATTGTTTTGGGAGGTATTGAGGCTTCCTTAAGACGCATTTCCCACTATGATTTTTGGTCTGATTCGTTGCGCAAACCCCTGCTCTTGGATGCCAAGGCCGATATCCTTGTTTATGGCATGGGCGAGCGAGCCCTCATCAATATCGCTACTCGTCTGCAGCAAGGACAAAGCCTCAAGGGTATTGCCGGTACTGTGATGGAAAATAATGACCTGGTAGCTGAAAGTACTTTACCCAGCCATGAAGAAATCTTGGCTCATCGCTCTTTATTAATGCAGGCAACCTTGCAATTGGAAGCCCAGGTCCACCAGGGAAAAAATCGTCTGATACAAAAAATTGGCCAGCGAACCATTGTTATTGAACCACCAGCACGGATACTCTCAAGCACTGAAATGGATCGGGTTTATGCCCTGCCCTATACTCGTCAAAGCCATCCCCACTATAAGCTGTCCATTCCTGCGCAAGTCATGATCCAGGACTCGGTCACCAGTCATCGAGGATGTGGGGGAGGTTGCTCTTTTTGTACCTTGGCCTTGCACCAAGGACGCCATATTTCCTCCCGAAGCAAAGCATCCATTATCCAGGAAGTACAGGATATGGCTGGAGCTTCACAGTTTAAGGGCTTTATTTCTGATGTGGGTGGGCCCAGTGCCAATATGTGGAATGCAACCTGTACTGGCCCCCAAGAAAGCTGCTCTCGGTCCAGTTGTATGACCCCAAGTCTCTGCCCGCATTTTCAAATGAACCACAAAGAACACCTGGACTTACTCAGAGGAGTGCGCCAAGTCCCCAAAGTGCGTGGAGTACGAGTTGCCAGCGGGGTGCGCTTTGATCTGGCATTAAAAGATAAAAAAACCCTGTCCAGCTATCTGGAAGAGTTTGTGGGCGGACAACTCAAAATTGCTCCCGAACATATCTGTGACCATATTTTACGCCTTATGCGTAAACCTGGTCATGCTCTTTTTGAGAATTTTTTACATTTATTCAGCCAAGTCTCAGCCCAGGCTGGAAAAAAGCAATTTGTTGTCCCATATTTAATGAGTGCCTTTCCAGGTACCAAGGACGAAGACATGCAGCACTTGGCCCAATGGCTGCAAAATCGAGGCTGGTCACCTAAGCAAGTGCAATGTTTTATCCCTATTCCAGGCGCAGTGGCCACAGCCATGTACTATGCACGTATTACCCCCAAAGGACATCCCATTTATGTGGCCCAGTCAGATCGGGAACGACTAAAACAACACAAAATACTCATTCCTGGTCCCAATAAAGATCACATAAAAATGAAGAAAGCACGGCCACAATTACCAGTCAAAAAACAAAAAAATACTTCTCAATCAGTCTCCAAAAAACCCAGGACTTCCTCTCCATAGATTGTTTCAATGCTCATGCGGATGACGAACAAAATATTTTTCAAAAAATAAAATTTCAATATTTTTGCACCAAGGTAATTGTCTTTTAAAATTACTACTTGTAATAGTTTGGAAACAAGATATTTTTATTTTAAAAAGCACCACCAAGCCGACTTGGAAGATTTTTCTGAAAACAAATTTCCAAGTAAAACATTCAAGAATAATGTACTGCGTTTGTTGATTTTTATTAAAAAAAATGCAAACAACTATGAGCTTTAATTGTCAACGCGCTGCTGGCATTGTTTGTTCTGTTCTAACGCAAGGCCAGCAGGCACCACTAACCTTAATTGGGAGTACAGCATGAACAAAAGTGAACTTGTCCAGGCCCTTGCTGACAAAATCAACATCTCCACTGAAGAAGCTTCGAAAATTGTTGATGGATTTTTTGACTCCATGCGTGAAGCCCTCTTACGTGGCGATCGAATTGAAATACGTGGTTTTGGAAGTTTTAAAGTCAAGCAATATGATGGCTATCTTGGCCGCAACCCCAAAACTGGCGAGCCAGTTCAAGTTAAGCCCAAACGTATGCCTTTCTTTAAGGCCGGAAAAGGTCTTTTGGATTGTCTCAACGAATAGCCACAGGTCGTGTTCGACTTTGCAGTGCAATCATTAGTTTACTTTTAAGGTCAAAGCTTTGAAGTAGAATGGAGCTTTAACATTGCATTCTGTTATCCAGCGTGTAGCTGCCATTCATGATCTCTCTGGTTTTGGAGGAGGATCCCTTGCTGCAGCAATTCCCATTCTATCAACCATGGGCATTCAAGTATGCAGCATGCCCACAGCCATTCTTTCCACCCATACTGGAGGCTTTACCGATTTCCATTTTCGCGACCTGACCCAGGACATGCGTCAGATTTTTATCCATTGGCAAAAACTAGCTCTATCTTTTGCTGGTATTTACTCTGGTTTTCTTGGCTCTCATGAACAAATTGATATTGTTAAAGACTTCATCCTCTACTTTAAAAAAGAAACGACACTAACAGTGATAGACCCCGTGCTGGGTGATGATGGCCAGCTCTATGACACCATGGATTTTTCCATGGTTGAAGGAATGCGTGAGCTCATATCCTATGCTGATGTTATTACCCCCAACATTACCGAGGCAGAATTTTTACTCAACAAAAAGCCCTTAACCGCTCACCAAGCTCCGCAAAAAATCAAACACTGGACCAAAGAACTCTCGTCCCTGGGGCCACGTTGGGTTATTATTACCAGTGTGCCTGAGAATCTCAGTCATGGGACTTCAGTGATCGCTTATGACCAAAACTTTGATCGCTATTGGAAGGTGACCTGTCCATATATTCCGGCCTACTATCCTGGCACAGGAGATATTTTTACCAGTGTGATAACCGGTTCTTTGCTGCAGGGCGATTCTTTGCCCCTTTCTTTAGACCGTGCCGTTCAATTTGTCTCCATGGCCATTCGCACAACTTTTGGGCATAACTTCCCTGAACGTGAAGGAGTGCTTATAGAACGGGTTCTGCCGAACTTGAACGCACCTGTGGCCATAAGCAGCTATGAATTAATATGAATACCAAGGGCTATTCTGGAGTTTTTGTCAGTGATCTGGATGGAACCTTACTTAATGATTCCAGAAAAATTTCCTTGCAAGATCACAGGGCATTAGCCACGTTGAGGCACAAGCAAGTTTTGCGCATCATTGCCACTGGGCGCTCTTTATATTCTACACGTGCTTGTTTACCTGAAAATTTTCCCATGGATTACCTTATTGCCTCCACAGGAAGTCATGTATTGGAGTGGACCACAGGAAAAGTGCTTAAAGCTGCAACCCTGTCTCCAGATGATACCAAGACCATCAGCAAGTTTTTACTGGACTTAAATGTCAATTTTATGATCCATGACAGCTTCCCAGATAATCAAAGCTTTGCATATCATAGATCCCATACATACAATGAGGACTTTGAGCGCAGACTTAATCTTTACCCTGCTTGGGGACGTGAGTTTATTGCAGGGCAAAAATCTGATGCGGCCTCACAAATACTGGTCGTTTTGCAAGCACACCAATTGGATGTCTATGCACATATTGTTCAGGCGTATGCCCATTTAAGTGTGATCAGGGCAACTTCACCCCTGGATGACCAGTCTTTGTGGATTGAAATTTTTGCTCCGCAAGTCTCTAAAGCTCATGGAATTTTACACATTCTCACCCACCATGGTCTTGACCATGTCTTGACCGCAGCCATTGGCAATGATCATAATGACCAAGATATGCTTAATTTGGTGCATCTGCCTTATGTTGTTGAAAACGCATTTCTCACTTATAGTCCAAAATATCATCGTACCCCGGACAATAACAATAGTGCTGTAGCCTATGCTATTGAACATTTTACCAATGTTCTTTTTGGTGTAACCAACACATGAAAAAAATTTTTGCCCTACCCATTTTTCTGGGAGAATTATCCCTAGGAGTGCTCAAAAGTACTGGGCAATGGGGAGTATTTTCCTTGTCCGCCCTGGCCAATGCCGTTTATTTACGCACTCTTTGGCAAAAAATTCTCTATAATATTTATTTTATTGGCTTTAAATCCTTAAATATTATTGTCTTGGTGGCTTTTTTTACCGGCATGGTTCTAGGACTTCAGGGCCATTACACCCTGATCAAGTTCAGTGCGGAAGGAATGCTGGGAGTAGCCGTAGCGCTATCATTGGTACGTGAGCTGGGACCCGTCCTCACAGCCATTATGCTCATTGGCCGCGCCGGTTCAAGTATTAGTGCCGAGATTGGTATTATGCGCATTTCCGAGCAAATTGACGCCCTGGAAACCATGAACATCAATCCGATCCGTTATCTGGTCACTCCCAAAGTCATTGCTGGATTTATCTGCTTCCCCCTTTTAACAGCTATTTTTGATTGCGTGGGTATTTTGGGGGGATATTTTGCCTCCACACTCTTAAGCTCCAGGTCTGGAATTTTTTTTAGCAAGGTACAGTCAAGCTTGATGGTTGAAGATGTTACTGGCGGCTTTATCAAATCCTTTGTTTTTGCTTTTATTGTCATGACCATCTCTTGTTATTGTGGATATTATACCCACCAAAACAGAGATAGCGCTGGCGCTCAAGGAGTCAGCAACTCCACAACTTCAGCTGTAGTCCAATCTTGTGTCTATGTATTAATTGCTGACTATATTATTACTTCTTTTTTGATGTAACCCATGCACGAACCACTGATTCAAATTCAAAATCTGACCAAGGCCTTTGGAGATCGAGTTATCCTTGACCAGGCCTCTCTGGACATCCATCGCCATAAAATCACCGCTATTATTGGTAAAAGTGGTGTGGGAAAAAGTGTGCTGGTCAAACATATTATTGGGCTGATTCAACCTGACAGTGGTGATATTATTTTTGATGGCAAAGCCTATTCGCAAATTACTGCCAGGGAGTTTTCTGCTATCAAGGACCGCTGTAGCTATATGTTTCAGCATAATGCTCTGTTTGACTCCCTCACGGTATTTGAAAATATTGCTTTACCTTTACGGGAAAAATATCGCCTGCCCAAAAAAGAAATTATCGGCAGAGTCCAAACCCGCATTGAGCAACTTGAGCTGGACGAAGTGGCGCATCTCTACCCCAAAAATATTTCCGGGGGTATGCAAAAACGTGTGGCTTTGGCCAGGGCATTGATTACCAATCCGGAGATCATTTTTTTTGATGAACCGACTACAGGCCTTGATCCAATCAGAAAAAAGACAGTGTTCTCCATGATTCACCGCTACCATGAAAAATTTAACTTCACGGCCGTAATCATTACCCACGATATTCCTGATATTTTTTATATTGCCCATACTGTCAACATTATTGATCATGGCAAAATTATTTTTTCTGGCAGTCCGGTGGCTCTTGACCAGTCGGACAACCCAGAACTCTTTGTCTATACCCATGGCCATGAGATGTTGGTGGACGACTTGACCAAACTTCTCAATCGCATTGCCCTAAGACAAAAAATAACAACATGGTCAACTGAAAAAAGTACTCCCATGCATATGGTCAGCGTTGAGATGAAAGGATTACGTAAGCTTGTGGATTTCAAAGGCCATCTTTTGGGACATGTATTTATTAAAAATTTTGCCAAGTTTTTACAGGATAAATTAAGCGCAGATGTGTGTGCAGGACTCTTTTCTCAAGAAGTTTTGGTTCTTGTGGCCAGAAATCAAGACAAAGAGTGGATTACAACCACCCAAGAACAATTGACAGATTTTTTTACAACCCCTGGCATTCAACAATTTTGTCAAGCCAATCATTTATGTGTCCAAATTCGCGGGCTTGTTGGCTCTGCAAATACAGACCCCCTTTTAGCTCTAAAGCAACGACTAACCTCTAGGCAATGCGTATGAAAAAAAATACTACTCCACTGTATCTGTCCATAGGTCTTTTCATTATTGTAGGTCTTGGATGCACTGCGTATTTAGCCATGACCCTGGCCAATACAACATTTTTTTCCAGTGCCTACTACATGGTGCAAGCCAAATTCACAGCGGCCAATGGCCTTAATACCGGTAGCAATGTAGAAATATCCGGAGTCTATGTGGGTAAAGTTACCGACATAACCTTAGACCACACCTTGTACCAAGCAGTAGTGACCATGCAAATCCAAAAAAATATTTCTATACCCGAAGATTCTACAGCTGCCATTAAAACCAGTGGGTTGATTGGAGACAAGTATATCAATATTATTCCAGGTGGAGATGACGAATACCTGAAACACGGAGATGTGATCATGGACACCCAGGCAGCTATTGATATTGAGGAAATGATTTCAAAATATCTTTTTGGAAGTATAGATAAATGAGATATATTCTCGCTTTTTTACTCGTACCAGCTTTGGCTTTGGCGCACACCATGTCCCCCACGGATTATATTCGCGGCAATGTGGATGCAGTGATCGCCATTCTGACAGATCCAGCCCATAGTGGAGAAACCATAAGTGACGCACAAATGGATCAGATTTCTGCCATGGCTGATGATTTTTTTGATGTCCCGGAACTCTCCAAGCGTGCCCTGGGACAATATTGGCGCACCTTTACCCAGGACCAACGGCTGGAGTTTCAGAAAATTTTTGTGCAACTGCTTAAAAGCGTGTACTTAAAAAGATCCATTACGTACAATAATGAGCGGGTAATTTTTGATCAGGAAATCTTAAAATCCGAGATCCTGGCTGAAGTGCATACCACCTTAACCTCGCCCGAGCTGCACGTACCTGTTTTTTATTACCTGACCAAACGCTCCGGAACCTGGAAAGTATATGATATTGCCGTGGAAAATGTGAGCTTGGTTAAAAACTATCGCTCCCAATTCCAAAGTATTTTGCAAACCAAGTCCCCCGATCAACTCATGGCCATCTTGAAGGAAAAAATTAATGAACAAGGCTAACCTGATCCTCATTGTGACCCTTGGCCTCTTCATCTTCCAAGGCTGCGCTGGAAAAAAGACACGCCCTGAGCCTACTTTGCCCATGCAGGAGCAATTTACGTCTGCTGACAATAATCTTGAGGATGCCGAGTACCTGGATGATGAATATCTCGACGATGAATACCTGGAAGAAAGTAAGCAGCCTGATGGTTTGGAGGGGGTTAATCGTGCATTTTTCTCCTTTAATGATGGCGTTATCTCCTATGTTTTTAAGCCCATAAATACTGTGTATACAGGTTTTTTCCCACCAGATGTTCGTCGTGGTTTTGGTAATTTCTATCGCAACTTGGGCTATCCTGTTCGTCTCATCAATGCCCTGCTGCAATTCAAGTTCGACAAGGTCTATAAAGAAACTGCCTCCTTTGCCTTGAACACGCTTTTTGGTGTTGGAGGCTTATTCCACATCACTCACGATATGCCTAGCTTGCAATCTTCCCCTGAAGATTTTGGACAAACCCTGGCCTTTTATGGAATGGGTCATGGAAGCTATGTGGTCTTGCCACTGCTAGGTCCATCATCTTTACGTGATACAGTTGGCCTGGTGGCTGATGCTGTTGTGCATCCTTTATTTTGGGTCCAGCCCGATGCTGTGCAGTATTCTCTAACTGGGCATGATAAAACCAATGCTTTGTCAGCCCAACTCCCCACGTATGAAACAATTAAGGAAGAATCCTTTGACCATTATACCAGCATGAAAGATATTTATTTCCAGCATAGAACGTCCTTGGAAGGGCAATAAAACTGGACGATTGTCCCCAACCCATAACCCAATATGTAAAACACAACATATTCGTTAATTAATTGACCAAGCATGCAAGACAAAGTGATTGTCGAACACGTCTGATCAACGGAAATGATCACAAACTGTAACAGCTACCTTATCTGCCAACTATTTTTTTTAGTTTTCCATAAAGACTGTCACCTAATAATTTTCTAGCATTTTTCTTTATTACCCACAAAAAAATACCTAAGACTTCAAAAAAGGTAAATCTATCAGCAAACTTTTGTCTATATTTCTTCAAATACTCTTGAGCATATTTTTCCTTTCCTATACGTTTATAGTAACTGTACATCCAAAAATATGTATTAAGCTGCGCATCAATTTTGTTGATTTTATCCAAAGAAGACCAAATTCCACCTTTATGCATCCTATATACAGATGACTGTATATCTGTATGGTGATGACTACCACCATGTTGCCCTAAGAGAGAAGTCAAAAAAGTATCACCATTTAATACGTTATGGCGCTCAGGAATACCTCCCACATCAATATTTTTATGCATCCAGTTTAAAGTCAGTAACCAAGCTTTACCTTGAATAAGCTCCTCTGGTGCATAATCACGCTTATGTACATCAGGTAATTTAGATTTACTAACCATTCTGCCCTGCTCATCAATGATAATAGCATCAAAACTTGATATCACTATCTCTGGATGCGCATCAAGATATTGAACCTGTATCCTCAGTTTTTTTGGATCAACCCAATAATCGTCCCCCTCACAAACAGCTATATATTCACCTTTACATATTTTATTTACAATATGGCCTGGACTATTTCCTTGAGAATACTGATTTTCTACCTGGTAAATTGTTTTAAAAATTCTTGGATAGGCTTTTTCATATTTACGAATAATGTCCGCTGTTTTATCTGTGGATGCGTCGTCATGAATACAAATTTCAAAAGGAAAATCAGTTTCCTGGATTAAAAAACCCTCTAAAGCATCCTCAATATATTTTTCATGATTATAGGTGATACATTTAATACTTACTTTGGGTTTTTTAATATCGCCTTGCCATAAAGCAATAATTTCTTCTTCTGTTCTAAGTTCCTGCATATTTTTCTTATTTTTTACGTAATAGTCGTTATAAACAGATCCAAACATTAATTTTTCACGCAAAAGCTGTGATTAAATATGTCTGGACAGGTAACGTTATAAAATAACAAATTATATAACAGAAAAAATTTGCACAATAGTCATGGCGTAAAATGCTGCTAACTTTTGGGACATTACAGTTGCAATTCCATATCAGATCACTTGTTTTGCTCGACAAATATCCATCTAGTTAATTTTACCTCTGAGTCTGTTCTCAAAAATATTTCTTACCATTGCTTCCATGTTATATTTTGGCTGCCAGTTTGTGTCATGATAAAACAAAGTAGAGTCCAGTTCTGCGGATGATGAAACATCTGACGTCTCTTTTATTATTTTTACGAATAAGTTGAATTCTTTTCCAACAATTTTAACAATATTGGCAATCTCCTGGATGGAGTAACTTTGTAGATAGCCCAGATTATAAACAGGCTTCCATTTTTCGGCAGAAACCGTAAGAAGTGCAATAATGCCTGAAGCTGCATCTCGTATGTCCAATTGTGAAAAGAGCAGTGTACTGTCGTGTATTTTTAAAGGCTTAGGGTCATGACTAGAACAGAGGCCAAAAAAAGGCTAAAGTCTAGTTATGGCAACAAGAAACAAGTATATTCATCGTTCAAAAATTTCTGAAGCTAAATTTCGCCAATTAGTCAGGCTTTTTTGTGTG
>Ga0265295_1000774_pt1 | contig 61101 bp, 32 predicted proteins | sample Munlansysbiofilm_FD_192503 | JGI IMG/M metagenome (GOLD analysis project Ga0265295, IMG submission 192503) | Leachate microbial communities from a municipal landfill in Southern Ontario, Canada - Methane capture system biofilm | ecosystem: Engineered > Solid waste > Landfill > Unclassified ... | reverse complement strand
TGAGAATTACTGGCACACTCCAGCGATCCAACATAGAAGAAACAAAGACAATAATGAGAAGAATCAGAGATCCTGTGAGATAAATTTCATACATCAACATTTCCTTAAATAAATAATTTAAAAAAAATCAATTTTAGATAAATTTTAAAAAGGATTAAAATAAATACCTAACTACATCATGCATTATTATGTTTTTAAAAAAATTAATTCAGACAGTATATAGGTTTTAACATTGCAACCTCAGAAATGAGTTCAACCAGAGAATCCTTACAAAAATTCAGACCTTCTTCAAGCTTAAAGCCGGAATTACAACGGACTCCGTCCCCTTGGCCAACCCACCCTATTAATTTATTAGTACAAATCAGATAACCCTCTACCTAAGAATTATTAAAAAATAATTCGTAAAAATTCTCGCAAAAAAGTATGCTTTTCAAAAATATAAAAAACTGATATAATGTAATTTTGTTTTTTAGGAAAATATGATTGTGCCAAATTTTTAAGAAATATAAAATTTAATCGAGGAGCATGATGTTTTTCTGGCTTTATAGATCGCTAATCATTTTCATAGGAACACTATTTCTTTCAAATTTCTTATATGCTCAAGACTGGAATGTATCAGGAAAAAGAGGAATGATGACTTTTGTTGTGATCAAGAAAGAAAGGGAAAAAGACGAGACAATTTATCTTGAAGCCATAAAAAGCATATGCTCAGAGGGCGAATTTTGCAAAATTTTATTTTGGTCAAACCAAGAAGACGTTCCAAAATCATGGCCAATGACTGAAAACGAACGAAATTCTAAAGTGGCAGATTATTATTTTAATGGAAATTCTGGAGAAAATAAATTTTATTTTAAATATAGTGACTATCAGTAGTCTAACTTAAAACCTCTTATATGTTTTAATTTTTTTTCACATACATTTAGAGAGTACAATATTCTATAAAAACTATTATAAACAAAAAACTCTTCATTTCTCTCTCATTTTTAGCTGATCAAAATGAATGCGTATATACCTACATGGCTTACGAACGCTTCCAATAATCTTCACAACCAACAGACACACCAACAAAGCCATCAAAAGCAAACTGATAGTGAATATTTTATTCATTTTTTCACACAAAATATATAAATTTACTAAAATATATTAGAAGGCTTTAACTTGAACACAAATAAAATGCATTATTGAAGTTAAAAATTATTCCGACACATTATTCTTTAAGTCCGAATTTATTGTCATTTTTTATCTTTTGGTCATCACTAAGCCACTTCCTAATCCCAGCTTCTAAACTTTCTAAGCTAACAGGCTTCGATAAGTAATCATCCATGCCCGCATTCAAAAAATTCGCAATGTCCGACTCCATAGCATAGGCAGTAAGCGCAACTACAGGCAATTCGCGGGCAGCTTCGCCAGCTTCGCCGCTACGAATGGCGTGCGTTGCAGTCACGCCATCCATAACCGGCATCTGCACATCCATGAGCACAAGGTCGAAATCTCCCGCTCGCAAAGCTTCTAAGGCAAGCGCGCCATTTTCAACATGACACACTTGGGCACCTCGTTTCTCCAGGAGTCGAGTAGCAGCAAAGGCACTGACCAAGTCATCGTCCACCAATAGAATTGAAAGACTGCTCAGATTGAAAGGCACGGAAAGTTCACCATCTTTTGAGTTGGGAGACAAACTTTGGTCAACTGAACCGAAGGGTAAGGAAAACCAGAAAGATGATCCTACACCCAATTCGCTCACGACACAAATACTCCCTCCCATAAGCTCAATGAGGCGCTTACAGATCGACAGACCAAGGCCGGCACCCTGATGGTTGCGGGTATAACCTTCACTGACCTGAAAGAAAGCCTTAAAAAGGGCCTGAATGCTTTCATCGCTGATACCAATACCAGTGTCTTCGACGCTGAAGAGAACCAGGTACTGGTTGTCCCTTTTGATTGGAAGCAAGAACGCATTGACGCTGACCGCTCCATTATGGGTGAATTTAAGAGCATTCCCAACCATATTAATGAGCACCTGCTGCAAACGAGCATCGTCCCCCAGAATTCTTTCCGGAAGAGATGGATCTGCATGAAAATAGAGATCAAGCCCTTTTTCCTTAGCAACAGGCGAAAATAATTCCCTAGTTTGGGTGAATAAATCTCTAAAGGACATGGAAGTTGGCTGTATGCGCAGCTTACCGGCCTCTATGCGCGAAATATCAAGAATATCTGAAAGCAGTTGAGCCAAGCGGTTGCACGATGTAATTGCAGTTTCAGCTAATTTGTCCTGATCAGGATTAAGCATCGTAGTTTTAAGCAGTTCTAGCGTAGCAACCATTCCATTAAGCGGAGTTCGAATTTCATGGCTCATATTGGCGAGAAATTCTGATTTTACTCGATTCGCTGTTTCCGCGACATCCTTTGCGTGAACAATATCATTCTCCAAAATCTTCAAGTCAGTTATATCTTGACCCATTAAATAACAACCTAATACTAAATTATTTTCATTAAGAATAGGTACGTAATGCACTTGGATGTATTGAAGGTTTCCATTATCAAGATTAAAACAAACCTGCTGAATATGTTTATCTCCACTAAGCGCACGAAAGATTGACTTTTGCACAATCGCATATCGTCCATTTCCCAACACTTCTTGAACTTTTTTGCCAATAACTTGACCGCTTGGCATCCCACACCAATCTAAATATCCTTTATTCACAAAAACATATCTCTCAAATACATCAATCTTGGCTACCATGGCAGGAACAGAGTCAGTAACTGACTGTAGCTGCATTTTGCTGGCCAATAATTCCTTCTCAGCGTTAATCTTTATGGTAATATCTCTAAGAAAAGCTACAAAATGTCCGTCTTCGCCACGATATTGAATACTAAGTTCGACATCGTATCCTGAGCCATCTTTCCGAAGATGCTTAGAAACAAAACGATCTTCACCCTCGATCATAACCAAGTGAAGATGAGAGACAATATCGCCTCGACTACCTAATGTCTCAAAATCAAAAATATATTTAGACAAAATCTCAACGCGGCTACACTTGACCATCTCACAATAAGCTTGATTTGTATCAAGTATTCTTCCATCATACTGAAAAAGAATGTACCCATCCATTGACGCGTACAATATAGTTCTATACAGCTCTTCACTTTTTCTTAATTTTTGAGCTTCTTTTTTCTCTTTTATTATTATGCTTATCAGCTTATTTGACAAAATACTAACAATTATTCCGCTTATTATTAAAAAACATAACTGGATAAAATCGTGGGTTGCAATGCCAAAATAATCAGCCGTCTTTGGAATAAAGAATACATAAAGACCAGAAGCGCATAATAGTGTCGATATTATGCCAGGAAACATGCCTCCAATAATAGCACTAATAGTTATTGGAGGAACAAAAAAAATCAGTAATGGCCGAGACTGAAATTGCACATCAAGAAGATCCCTGAAATACAAAGCAAGAAATGTAACAACAAGAGAGACAGCATAGTGTGCCCAGCGTGGCAATGCCAACGTCCTTTCGAAAGCAGATAATTTCACAAAAATATCTCCCGCTTCAACTTATTTTTCTACATTCAAATTTTCCTCAAAAAAAATATATAAATGACTGCCGCTTCCCGCACTTAACTCCAAAAATACGCATAAAAAATGGCAAAAAAAATACATGAATTTATTAGTGAAGTCAGCTACTTGGGTCAATAGTAGATTTTTACAAATCCAGAAATTCCACTGGATAACCAAACATCTCTCTTCGGCTGAATTTTTAGAAATCACTACACTATCTCAAAATAATCGACTAGGGGCAACTCCAGCAAGGGCGGAGGTGCTAGGTATAAAACGGATAACCAATCCTAGCACTGATGGAGATTACCAACAAATATTAAATCAAGGCATTGGTGGCCAACACCTAGACCCAAATAACTTATATTGAGACACAAATAAATAAAACCACCCTGAATTTGGCGTGGCAACTTCAACTTGCTCAAGCATCATATCTTCACTACTTTTGAGCAAAGGAGGACGACCTCCCCCAACTTCGGGAAGAATGCCCAGGACGGCCTGGCCCTTAAAACGGTCCTTCCGGAAACTCTGTGGGTAACGTGATCAGACTGACCTCGGGTACAGATCGAGTCCACCGCAGAAAAAATAGATCGCCGTCTTGAAATGATCCTTGTTGCTGTACCCACACGCCTTTCGCTTGATGCTCATGATCTTGCTGTTCAGTCCTTCGGCGACGCCGTTGGTGATCCGGTGGCGGCAGAAGGTCAGGATATTTTCAAGATGCCGCAAAAGTAACTGTCCCACCCGCTTCATTGGCTCCAAGCCGGAACGATCAATCCATTTTATCCAGCGCTTGAAGAATCTACGTCCCCACCCAGGAGACATATAGCCCCACAATGACTGCAAGTTCTCTCTCATGGCCCACGCTTTGGCCACCTTGAGAGAGCTGGCCTTGAGGACGTCAAATGTCGGCTGATGCTTGGCAGGCAAGTTCTCGGGGCGAAACAGCCAAAGGTACTTGGTCCCTTTGAGGGTTTCGTCGCCCTGAGCCATCAGAGCCTTATGTTCTTGCTTGCGCACTTTATCCACGGCTTCATTCACGTGTTTCATGACATGAAATCTATCGTGGACGATTTTGGCTCCGGCATCCGGCACATGCGCCATGGTCGCCGTGAAATATGGCTCCCACATATCCATCGCGATGGCCCGTATGGATTCCAGTTGGCCTGGCGAGAGCCTGCGGTAATATTCCTCCAGGCTGCTCTTCTTCCGTTCTTCAGAAACATGCTCGACCGTGCTGCGCATAAGATCGAAGACGATGGTCATGTAGGAGTGCCCTTTGCGGAATGCTTTCTCGTCCACTCCGAGATAATGAATCGGACGGGCCTCCTTGCGTGAAAGGCCTCGTCGCACAGCTCGCTCCATTACTCCCCAAACCTCATCCCATGTGAGTTTCAGCAAGCGCCGAGAGCCTTCCACTGTCGAGCACTCTGTGAGCACATCAATGATCCAGCGTTCCATGAGCAAGGTGAAGCGCGACCGTGGCTCAGCCCAGGGCACAAGCACCTGGTGCACTCCATGTTCCGGGCATTCCACTCGCGGAACTCGGGCATGAAGTAACGTCTTGAACTGACATGTGTCTAGGTGACGCCAGACTCGTTCTCCTGCATGGTCCCGGCAGGGCAGAAGCTTGCCGCATTCTGGGCAGGGCCAGCGCTCCCCTGGGCCATGATCTAGCCAAATATCAACACTGTTCTCGGCTACTTTCAGATCAACCTTATCAACAAACCAAGGGGCTTTGACTCCAAGAATCTGCGCGTAAAGTTCGGTGTCTCTCATCGGCGCCCTCCGTGAGAAGACTCCTAACCAAGTCATTTACCTATAGCAATTCTGGAAGGACTAAATAGAACTACAAGTGATTTTTAAAACCTAATTCTAAAAAAAATATTTCAAAATACTAAATACAATTATTTTAAATAACTCAACGGTCATTTGAATATTTAAATATAAATTTTACTTCTCCAGAATTACCATTGTGATAGTAGTCAGCAACCTTAGAATTTTTTTCGTGCTCATTCATTGGCCATGAAGTTGGAACATCGCTCGAATTAGACCAGAACATTATCTTGCAAAAATCATTATCTGTACAAAGGCTTTGTATGGCTTCTTTGTAAACAGTTTCATCTTTTTCCCGCTCTTTTGACACAACAACAAATGTCATTATTCCTCTTTTTCCAGCAACAATCCAGTCTTGAGCATAAGAAGAAGTGGATATAAGAAAAGAAATAAAAATTATTAATATAGATCTGTTAAAAAAAAGCAAAATTTTACCCCCCCCAGCATTAATAGAAAAATTAAATTTTATCCGAAATTTAGGAAAATACACCCACACTAAAAGCATTATTTAAACAATTTTTGATAAAATATATTATTTCGTCCAACAATTGAGCCGCTTACCATGTCTTATAATAATATTTAAATTGAAGAGATTAGCTTCCAGGACCAGAGGAAAGGACAATCATACAGGAGCGAAGGCCTTTGGTCTTGCAGTTGCAATCAAAAAGAACCGGGCCTTTCGCATGACAAACCATTCTAAAGTCACTTCTTTTAAAGAGTTCCAATCAACTACAAGAGGCTTAATAAAAAGCGTTCCCGTGCACGATCCTGCGCTGCCTCTGAGCATCCAGAATTAGCCTATTTTGATTATCGCCCTGGGTGACCTCCTTCTCTTTGCCTGGCCGGATAAAGCGGACGTCAATCTTATGGAAGGAACTTTCGCAGTAAACCCTCTCACAACAGCGATCTACTTGACGCCGTGCTCCGCGAAGACAACGCCAACGGCGGAGCAGGTCAAAGATGTTTTGCATATTCGGCGCGATGGAGTGCTTCGTTCTGTAATGAACGCTGAAAAAAAGTTCAGTGTGTTAATTGATCATGTTTTTTTGACGATCCCATCATAAATATTCCAAAGTTTAAGAAGTGGATTAGTTTGAAATCCGTATCCGAAGAGCAAAAAGGACAATACAACCCGTTAATCGGCATGAGGATCTGAAAAAAACAACTGCACATCATTTTCAACATAAACTAATTTTCTGCTATCTTAAGCGGATTGAATTCAGCCTCTGAAGCAGCGTCATATCACGAGAGAGGCTGGCAATCCAGATGGCATATCCCGGCCACGCCCTTGACAGGGATGATAAAGGCTATCCCGGCACCCGGTCGGTCCAAGTTGCCCGCTTCGACGATGGCCTTAAGGACGCGCAGGCTGATGTCGGATTTGACCAGGGTCAGGACAATCTCCTTCTCCGGATCGATGGCAAGTCCCAAGATGGATTTGACTTCCCTGATGCCCGTGCCGCGCCCAAAAATGATGGTACCGCCCTCGGCTCCAGCCTTACGGGAAGCGTCCACGATGGGCTCGCTGTGTCCCTTGTTCACAATGGTCACAATGCAGTCGAAATTTTCCAGTATGTTCATCAGCCACTCCTTTTGCGGGAATAAAAAATTCCCAAAGTCATCACGGAAAGAATAGGTGCTAAAGCGACCAGGGCGATGAGCCCGAAGCCGTCCGCCACTGCGTTTCGGCCCTCCAGGGCTCCCGCTGCGCCAAGTGCAATGGCCATGACAAAGGTTACGGTCATGGGACCCGTCGCCACCCCGCCAGCATCAAAAGCCACCGAAATGAATGACGGCGTGGAAAAACGGGTCATGATCAAGGCCAGCAAATATCCTGGGACTACAAACCATATAATGCTAATTCCGGCCAAAAGTTTGAACATGGCCAAGGCCACGAAAATTCCCACTCCCAGCGATAGCGTTACCAGCACAGGCTTCTGTTTGACTGTACCGCCCGACGCCTTCTCCATCTCAATGGCCAGCACGCGCACCGCCGGTTCCGCTGCCGTGGCTGCAAGGCCGAAAAAGAAACCCAGCGGAACCAGCGCCCAGCGCCAAGGTGCTTCGCCGATGATGCGGCCAATTTCGGTGCCCGCAGGAAGAAATCCCTGAGTCACGCCTTGCAGAAACAGGACAAGCCCAACATACGACAAGGCTACCCCTTTCATCAACCGCAGCACGTAGGAATTGGGGAGGTGCAGGGCGCGTTTCTGCATGTAGGCAAAAAAAAGCACAAGGGGAGCAAAGGCTAGGAGCAGTTCAAAGGCCACATGCCGAAAATCCAGAAAATCCAAAATTATGTTCATCCGTAGATCATCCCCAGAATCATGACCCCAATGACGGGGCCGATGGATGCTAGTCCCACAAGACCGAAACCGTCGCTGAAGGAATTCCTCCCGCGCAACACACCTACGGTTCCAAGTCCTAGAGCTATTATGAAGGGAACCGTCACCGGCCCCGTGGTCACGCCTCCGGCATCGTAGGCGATTGGTAGAAAACTTTCAGGGGTGACGAAGGACAGGGCCAAGATGACGGCATATCCGGCCACCAGCACCTTCACGATTGGCACCCCCACTACTATCCTCAGTACGGCGCCGCCCACGCAAATTCCCACGCTCAGGGCGACCACGAAGATTAGAATGTTGCGGGGAACCAGTCCGTTCGAGATAAAATCGAGCTGATGAGCCAGCACACGCACGTCAGGCTCAGCCACAGTAATGGCCGTTCCGAGAAGAAAGGACATGAATACGAGATATTTCACGGATCCGCTTTTGGGCAGCTCCGCGCCGATTATTTCGCCCATGGGCAAAAGGCCCGTCTTGACCCCGAAGAGAAAAAGAAACAAGCCGCCGCCAACGAATACCGCACCCAAAGCAAAACGGATGAAGACATCCCAAGGCATATGCAGCAGCGTCAGTTGCAGGGCGCAGACGATGAGACTAACAGGCAAAATCGCCAAGGCAACCTCGCGCAAGAGATGAACAGCTTCTTTGTGCATATCTGGACTCGGCTATGTTGTGTTTATAAGAAGATTGCGTTCAAGCAAGGAGCACTCCATGATGTGTCGATACCATGCTACACTCTTGCACATATAATCCGCCCGTTCAAGCCGCAGTCCCCCTGATTCGTCATTTTCGTCTTTGAAAGGCTGGACATTGCCGAGATCTACGCCCGCTAGCCGGATCACCTACTCCCACGGTCATGCCGGCCATGAAAACTATGGGTACTGGTCATTTGAGGTCAAGGAAGATTTCAGTTCTTATCAATCAGCGAGCGTCGCAGGGTGGATGGTGTTCTCGATTGCGCTGACAGTCTGGTATCAGCAAACCGCGATCCACGTATCGTACCATCACAACACTATGGAGAGAAGTATCCTTTGGGAATGAGCGAGTAGGATTAACTTTAGTGTGATGAATGAAATTCCTCATCCGCTCAAGTGAGCGTGTGGATGACCTGCGTAGAGGTACCTATTCGTTGCCCCCCGTAATCGATCTTGCAGGTGGTTGTCTGGGGCTGAGATTGGAGCAAAATACACACTATTTTCGTTTACTTTAAGACCCTCGTGGACTTTAAAATAACACGGAGCTTAATTTATATTCCAGATTCCAAGAGACTTCGTGAAAATTTCCGAGAGATGCGTATCTTTCATCGGCGTCATCCGCGAGAAGTCAAATCATTTACCCACAGAGTTTCCGGAAGGACCCTTAAAACAAGGAGACCTAATGTCTTGGGCTTATCTCCTCTTTGCTGGCCTTCTCGAAGTAGTGTGGGCTTCTTCGATGAAGCTATCCCACGGATTCACTCGACCAATTCCATCACTCATCACCCTGGCCACAATGGCAGCCAGTTTTTGGCTGTTGGCCATGGCTATGCGGACAATCCCACTCGGCACCGCCTACACTGTCTGGACCGGAATAGGGTCAATCGGAGCATTTATCGTTGGCGTTATAATGCTGGCCGAGCCGATCAACGCAACAAGGATCTTTGCGGTCGCACTCATTGTGTCCGGCCTGATTTTGCTGAAGCTATCAAGTTCCTAACCTCAAGACCCTAGAGGAACCTTATTTTGTTAACAAAGTCGCTGATAGCCGACTCGACTATTCGGGAGTCCCCCCTTTCGCCCCAAGAAGTGGCTCAGCTTGAGTAGATATTGACACGCAGAACAAAAGGGTACATTCATAAAATAATTATATCTTGCACTGATACTCTAATAACATCACAAAATAGCGCAATACCAATTCAATTTCATGAAATGCCGTTAATGCCTCAACACTATTCAACAACAATGTTTTATACCTATTATAAATATAATGCTCAGATACGCAAATAGTCTGTTACGACTGACTATTTCTCTATTACTGATATTCTGCGCTCATCCTATACCAAAAGGATGCGCTCAGGACACAGGGAATTTGACCCAATATAGTTCCAGCATGGCTCATTTCGGACCAGCCATTCTGGGATCGACGGTAGCAATTGTTGGCTTGACTCCTAAAACAATATATAATTCACATGATAACTTTTTTCAACATGCATTAATTCTAAATCAAGCACTTATAAATTTAACACATCCGCTATTTTCTGTCCTCTTCAACGCTAGTGATTTTTTTTCCAATAAAATTTGGATTGATACAAAAGATACTCGCGCACCTCCTATATTCTCCTAAATAAGTACCATATCTATCACCAATACAGCTAACTGTAGAGGGTGATCCTTATTTAATTGAATAATGGAGTTGTTATGCAAAACAAGATTGCACATCACGATTTCGCCACGCCGCAATCTCCCCAGCAAGAATTAGACTTTACACCAAAAAAATACAATTTGACTGAAAGTATTAAAATAATGCTGAAATTTTTCTCCATTCCAGTCATTATTTTTTTATTACTTTGGGTTTTTGAATCACGCTAATATAGATAATTTATTTTATAGCGTTTCAAAAATCTACTTGCGAAAGTATTTTTCTTAGCAAGTTCAGTGTATTTCAATTATAATAGTGTATTTCGTCCAAAATTTTTTTGTTTTTAAATAGGAGTTTTTATGTTTGGAATTGGAGTGCAAGAGTTGGTTGTAGTTCTCGTGATTGCGCTTATTGTGTTTGGAGGTAAAAACCTCCCACAGATTGGTGCAGACATGGGACGGGCGCTCATTAACTTTAAAAAGGGCATCTCTGAGCGACCAATAGATGAGGAAAAACCGGTTGAAAGTGTGAAAAAAACGGAAGATATAAAAGTTCAATAACACAGTCTTTGCATGTGAGATTATTCAGCACGCTCACGTGTACAAAAACGACGATGATACGTGGGATTTAAAATCTTTTTGATTTCGACTCAGGTCGTCTTTGTTAGCGCAGGTTGAGTAACGAAAGGGCCTTGCAGTACGATGACTGTAAGGCCCTGTATTTACACTTCTACTCCGCGACAATCTTCACGATGCTTGACGGTATGGAAGTTGAAAATTGCCAGCTACAATACCGCCAACAGTGATATCTTCATCCAACTCTTCCCAACGAAGCGCAAACCCGTTCAGTCGCAAATGAACTCCCTGAAGTTGCGCATCTGTTGCTTTAGAAAGAATACGAAAACGATCTGCTGGAAATCCAATGACCCTCCCATCTGTCAATTCGATAAAAATTCTTCTCTTTTCTACCCATACCTTGATAGCTGTTGGTTCTTCACTCAAAGTATGCATTATACTTCTCCTTTATAAATTCAATATTTTCAAAAACAAGCCTTTCAATATTGCGCAACATTGGAGCAGGAACTCCCTTATTGCGGGCGATTTTAATCGGATCTAGCCAAAATTTACATTCACCATCAGGCGTTTCTATATGTATATGCGGAGGCTCATTACCCTCATCTGAATAAAAATGAAATCGTAATGAGCCAATACGCATTACTGTCGGCATATACTCTCCCGTGGATCACTCTTGATTGCTTGGGCCAACATCAGATGGAACCAAGATGATTCTAACAAATCAGCCATTATTTAAAACGAAGAAAAACAATAAGTCAATTTAAAGCCCGTCACAACCCAAGCCTATCAGTCCTGTCCGACTGCGACAACAGAGGATTACCAGCGGCAACTGAGTAAAAAATCACCAATTGTCCGTAAATTCGGACAAAATCGTGAGAGTCCAAACAGCAAGCCGTACACACGCCACAAATGGTATACCCTTTCCGGGCACAGTTATGGGCACGAAAAATCGTGCCCATAACTATTTGTTTTCGAGTTTTTGGGCACACATGAAGTTTACATCTAGATCTTTATTGGGCACGATTTCTGGCAAGAGACCCAATTTTCAATGCCGGAGACATCAATGAACGGACGCCACGTAGGATACGTCAGGGTGAGCACCCATGAGCAGAATACAGTTCGCCAACTGGCTGATTGCAAGATCGATTTCTGGAAGGTCTATGAAGAGAAGGCTTCCGGTAAAAACACTGACAGACCAGAGCTTCAAGACTGCCTCTCCCGTCTGGACGAAGGCGACACCTTGTGGATCCACTCCATCGACAGGCTTGCCCGCAGCCTCCAGGATCTGCAAAACATCATCAGCCAACTGATCGCAAAAAGCGTTACCGTTTAATTCGTGAAGGAAAACCTGACGTTCACCCGAGACAACCATGACCCGTTCACCAAATTGCTTTTTGATGTCCTGGGCAGCTTTGCGGAATTCGAAAGGAATATCCTGAGAGAACGTCAGCGTGAGGGTATCGAAGAGGCCAAGGCCGCAGGCAAATACGCCCATGGCAAAGGTGGCAGGAAAAAGAGTGTCGACCGAACCAAGGTACGCGCGTTGCGAGAACAAGGCGTCTCATTTCGAAAAATCGCAGAGCAACTCGGTTGTAGCTTGTCCAGCGTACAACGCGTTATTTACGGGGAAGCGCAGTAATCTCCATGCGTGCCATCAACGAGTTGGCATGCTTACACCAAGCTACGCTTGAGCGATTCAGTTGATTCCGAAGCATCCGGGCACCCATAAACGGATACTCAAGATGCAGCTCGTCAATACGGCGCATGAGCGCCAAGTCGGCGGCACTCACAGGCCGAGGCTGATAGTACACGCTACCGCGACTAATCCCGACCAGTTCGGCCTGCCGCGTGATTGAAACCTCGTGCTTGCGGTCGATCATCGCTTTGCGCTCAGCAATCCCACCTTGCTGAGTGCGCTTTCTAAAAAATCGTTCTCCAGCGTCAGTTGGCCGATCTTGGCATGCAGAACCTTCAAATCCACCGCCGGTTCACTATCGGTCGGTTTAGAGATCATCGCCGACTCGCTGAAAGAGTTTGCCAGCTACCCCGTAAGCACCAGGATCAACAACGTCCGCTGGCGATGCCCGGTACGATGGCCTTCAAAACAGCAGCCGAACAGCTTTGCGCAAAAATTTCTCGACCCTCGACATCGATGTCCCTTTTTCATCACGACGCCACTGCCAGGGAGGCGTCGGATCCTTGTCGGCCCACAGCCCTGCCCCACTCGACCTTGCTTCGGTTTCGAGCCCGGCCCATTGGCCGCACACCCTGGCCTTGCAGTATTGCCTGTACAGCCAGGCATGGCCGGATCGAAGCTGTGCTGCATTGACGTCCTCCCCATCCACGAAGATCCGCGCCACGGTGCGTCCGTACCTGTCCGTATCCATGACTTCGACCTGCACCGATCGCCCGTGAACCATGGCCGACAGGTTCCGCTTCGAGACCTTGCCGAACGCCTGGCCGGACTCGGGCGCGTCAATGCCGTAAAGCCGGATTTTCACCTGCTCGCGCCCGTCACGCATGACGGTGATCGTGTCGCCGTCGGCGATACCGACAACCTTGCCGGTCCATGCCCACCCTGCTCCGGCCTGGAGCAGGACGAGCTGAAGAACAAGAGCAGCCCCGACCGTGATCGAACCCATCCGCCTCTGACAATTCATTTCCAGATCCGTCGTCCTTGGTTACGGTTATTTCACCAACGGCAATTCAGCCCGGCACGTCGTGTACCGGTAAGATTTCCGCTTCTGCCTCATGTGCCACGTCCAAGGCCCAACATCCCGCTACCGGTGTACTGCGGACCGGGATGGAAGCGGCTGGTCGTGGCGAACACCTATACCGCCCCGGCCGACAGCCTCTTGGCGCACAGCTTTTGGGCGACGCATTGGAGAGACGCGGACAAGGCTTCCTCCAGGCTTTCTAGTTTGACAATCCGTGTCCCGAAGTACGCGGAACAGACAGGCTTTTTGCCGGGGGCTGAACCTCCTCGAAGGCGATGCACGGCATGTCCTTGCATGAATTCTAAACACCTTGTCCAACCATACCTGCGAGCCCGTTGACCCATTGATCTGACAAGCAGTCTCAACTTAAGAGAGGGACTGTGTATACTGGCTTAGAAAAATTTGCAGCCCTCATCCCGAACCCCGATCAATTGCCCCCCCCCTGACCGGGCTCGCAAAAATCCTGACTGCGGCCATCGGTGCACCCAAATATTTGGATTCGGCATTGCCGACAACTTTTCGCCTCTCCTGGAGGTGCCCCCAAAAACATGGATGGTAGCACCTACAATTCTTTCCATGGTCAGCCCACAATCCGTGCACACGCTTGTCGCCGCGCAGGATCAAACCAACGGGACCCGGCATCTCCCAGGGCGAGAGAAACAGGTGCATCCACATATTACAGGGCCAACGGCGGTGCGGGGAAGCGTGCGGGGAAAGGTGCGAAAAAAAGCCTGTAAGCAATTTCCCCCTATGTCATGCGGGTACGAGATTGCGTGCGGGGAAGCGTGCCAAAAAAAATGGCCTACAGGCGAATTTTCCCTAAGCCGTGCGGGGAGCGGATTTGCGTGCGGGGAATGGTGCGGGGAAAGAAAAAGGGCTTACCGGTGCGTATCCGATAAGCCCTTGATTTCTTTGGTGCGCAATGCAAGAATCGAACTTGCGGCCTTTAGCTCCGGAGCCCCTGAGAGACACGAACCTTTGAGATGTCTTTGGCCAGACAAGCAGATTCTTGGCGGATTTCATCTGGGTCGCGCCCACAATCGTCCCTAGGCCCTCGGTTCCCATATATGTACGCCACGCTCTGAACCTATGTAGACATATCTACATTGATTCATAAATAGTTTTGCAATTATTTTCGTTTTAGACTAATTACTGAGCATTAAATTCGGGGAGAGTCTCATTCACTCGTTTCCAGCCTCTGCTTGGCCCGACGAAACGGAATTTCCAGCACAAGCAACCGACGAGACAAACGCAACCCAGGGAGTCGCCATCATGGAAGAAACAACTTCAGGCACAGCCGCCCCTCAAGCCGAAGAAGCGGCGAAAAGCATACCCAGCCAGCACGAAATCGACGCCATCATCCGCAACCGGGTGCACAGTTCCCTGGCCATCGCGCTTGTGCCCATCCCTTTTTTTGACATGGCGGCCCTTGCGGCCCTGCAGATGGAAATGATCTACAAGCTGGCCAAAGCTTACGACATTCCCTTCAAGACCGAGTGGGGCAAGCAGGTTTCGGTCGCTCTGGTCAGCGGCATCTTGCCCAGTCTGATCGCGCCGAAACTTTCCGACCTGGCCCGCTACATCCCCATCGTGGGACCGGGCCTGAGCCTTGCCACTCTGCCCCTGGCCAATGGGGCGGCGACCTATGCGGTGGGTCGGGCTTTCGCCAAGCGCTTCGCCACAGGCGAAAGCCTTTGCAACCTCGACATGAAAAAGCTTGGCACCGAAATCAAGTCCGGCTTCGAAGAAAGCAAGAACACCGTTGCCGGTTGGTTCAAAAAAAACACGCCGACCGCGGAAGCCCAGACTGCGTAGCTTCGCGTTCTACAAAGGCCACATGGAACCCCCAAATCCATGTGGCCTTTTTCTTTCTACCCTGTTTTGCCCTCCCCTATCCAAAACATGGAGATTTCGCGTGCTCAACAGACTGTCCGCGTGCCTGTGCCTTCTCGTCTTCCTGCTGTCTCCCCTGACTGCCTGGAGCGCCGACACCTATTCTGCGAACCCGGCGGCGCCGACTCAGGCCGACGACCTCGTGATCATCATCCAGGACAACCACTTCACGCTGACCGGTATCCCGAGCACCACGGGCCTGATCCTGGGAGGCGTCAGCACCCTGTCCGGCCAAGGCGCGGACCCGAGCGCGCAATTTCGCATCGGCAGCCAATCCAAGACATTCACGGGCACCGTGATCCTGAAGATGATCGACGACTACTACTTCGAACTGACCGACACCCTGGGCGCGCTCCAGCAAAGGTACGGAGTGGATCTGGGCGTGGCGTCGCTCCCCGCCGGTTCAGAGAGCATCACCGTGGAGCAGCTCCTGAACATGAGCTCCCAAATTCCCAACTACATGGCCGGAACCAGGACCGGGTCGACCTCGACCCTGTGGGACGAGTGGATCGCCGCTAACTACCAGACGCTTGCGCCCCCGGTTACGCATGCGGAGTTGGCCGCCCTCGGGCTCACAGCCGGCTACCCCCAAATCCCGAGCCCTCCGTTCCAGGGTTCCTATTCCAACACCAACGCCGTCATCCTGTCCCTGATCGGAGAAGCCGCCTACGCTGCCGAAACCGGAACCGCCAAGACATTCGCCGAAATCCTTGATGAACTGGTCTTCACGCCTGCGGGGCTAGACGACACTTACCTGGCCACAAACTCAAGTTCAGCGGGCATCATGCCCGGCTCGGAGGCCGGGCAACCCATCACCGACATGGACCCGACCATCCCGTGGACCTCGGGGGCCGTGGTCAGCACCCTGGCCGACCAGCTCAAGTGGATCGAGATCCTGAAAACGAACAACCTGCCCGGCGGCGGAACACTCCTCTCGCCCGAACTGTTCGCGGCCCGGACCGACCTTGCCAACAGCACCCTGATCAGCATGGGCGGCATCCCGCTGTTCTACGGCTACAACATCTTCACCCTGGATTTCACCTCGGCGGGCGTCCCGCTGACGGTCATCGGCCACGGCGGAAGCATCGCCGGGTACAGCTCTTTCTCGGCCTGGTACCAACAGCTCGACCTCGGCCTAGTGACCAACGTGCCCAGCCTGAGCACCATCGACAAGCACGGCGTCTTCACCAGCACGCCCTCCGAAGCCCTGCTCATGGACCTGGCCCGCGGCCTGGAACGGCTGTACCGCTCCGACGGGACTCTGACCGGCCTCTCGTCCGTGGCCGTCGGAGAGCACGGCGGTTTTTTCACTTTCAATCCAATCACGACCAACGCGGCCACAAGCACCACCTTCACCGTGAACCCGAGCGGGCGCAGTACGTCTTACATGGACTTGGCATTCCTGGCCTTGGGCGGCAACCCCATCATCACCACCATCGACCCCACCCTGACCTACTACACCAACAGCACCGGCACGTCGGCCGTGACCCTGGCCACAGGCGTAAGCGGCACTGTGGCCAGCGGGGCCAGAGCCGAAGCTTTTGGCGAGCAGAGCTCCGTGTTCCTGATCGAATCAGGCGGCAGTCTCGACCTGGCGGGCGAAGTCGCGGCCTATGGTGATGGGGCCTCGGCCATCGTAGTCGAATCAGGCGGCACTTTAAGGACAGCCGCAGGCTCCCTGGCCTATCTGCAGGGCGGAAACGGCAGCGCCATACGCGTTGAGTCCGGGGCCACGGATGTTGACATCGACGGTTCGGTCCTCGCGTTCGGTTCCTCCTCGGCCCTGCGCGTCAACGGCAGCACGGTCAGCCTCGGGTCCACCGGCCTGCTGGCCGCAGTTACGGCCGCCTATTCCATGGATCAGGATTTTCTGACCGTCAGTCCCGAAACCAACGCCGCCTACGGCGCGGTGCTCGAAAATGGCGCGGTGCTCGACGTGAACGGAACGATCAACGTCCAGGCGGCCCACCCCTGGAATGGTTCCAGCTTCGCCACGGGCACCTACATCGGCAGCACCTGGGCCATGCCCGGAGTTCTGACGGCCGGCATCACCCTGGACGATTCCACGGCCAATGTGTCTGGACTCGTGAGCGCCAGCGGCTACGGCGCGTGGATGCTGGCAGGGACGAATGTCCTGAACGTCGACGGCGGAGCGGTGACCGGAGGACTGCTTTCTGTCAAGGGTGAAGGCGGTGATGACGCGGTCACCCTGACTGGCGGCGGCCTGCTCGGCGGCAACATCGACCTCGGTGGGGGTATAAACAGCCTCACCGTCACCAGAGGTTCCCTTGTCCTTGACCTTGAACAGGGGGTGGGTATCCGGGGAGCCGGAGCCTTGAGCTTTACCTCCGAGAGCGTCATCGACACCGGCCTAAGCAGGATCCTGGGCGACGAAGACTTCGTGCTGGCGTCCGATGTGACAAGCCTTGCTGGCGACCCGACCATCCTGAACCCTTTCAGACCCATTTCCTTTGCCGTTACCCAAAACGGAGGCGATGTCCTGCTGAGCAGCTCCCGCGACTGGAGCTATTACGCCGAGCGCTCGCCCAACGGCAGCCTCGGTGCGGCCCTGGACCGCATGGCCGCCGCAGCGCTGCAAAACGCCCTGTCCGCCAGCAGTTCAGCCCTGATTCTGACCCTGGACCGATCAAGCACGCCGGGCAGCGATTCGGCCCAGCTGCAACCCCATGCCATAAGCGGCCTGGGTTTGTCCCAGGTCCGTCAGGCGTCGTCGATGCACCGGGCCTTGCAAAACCAGAACGGCACGGTCTGGACGGACAGGGACTGGTTCGCCTTCGGCGGCGCGCACGGACACGCCGGAAGGCAGGACGCCACCGGCCAGGCTTACGACGGATATGACGCCAGCGGCGTCGGAGTGACCGTGGGCACGGGCAGAAACCTATCCTCCCGCACCCAGCTTGGGGTCTTTCTCGAATATGGCACCGAGAACCAAGAATACGACAGCACCGGCGATGTCGACGACACTGTGCTGCGCGTCGGGCCCTTCGCGCGCTGGACTTCCGGGAACACGGAGTTGAGTTCGGCCCTGTCCATGGGCCTGCACGATGTCAGTTCCACCCGCAAGGCGCCTTTCGTGGACGAAACGAACCAGGCCGACTACGCCATGCTCGACGTCATGCTCTCGTCCCAGCTCTCCCATGCATTCCTGTTCGATGCGCTGACGGTCACGCCGTCCCTCGAAGGCGTCTATCTGAACCTGTCCAGCGAGTCCTACAAGGAAGACGGAGGCATCACCGCCCTGGCCGTGGACAGCACCCACGCCTCCTTTCTGGCCTCCACGGCCGGGCTCGAGATCAGCCGCGAGTTCCGCTTCGCAAACTCCACCCTCACGCCCAGACTGGGCGCGGCATGGTGGCACCAGTGGCTTGATCGCCCGGACATCAACGCGGCCCTGCGCAACGATGCGGATTTTTCCTTCGCCAGCGAAGGCGAAAGATCGGACCGGGACCTCCTGCGCCTCAAGGCCGCCCTTGCCCTGGAAATGCACGGCGGCCTGCGCATGAACTTCGAATACGGCCGCTTTGATGGTTCATCCATGCATGACACTAACGTTCTGGCCCTCTCCATCGGGATGGTCTTTTAATCCGGCTCGTCCCGGCTCTGCCGGGACGCAGCCCCAAAGCCTGTCGCCCACCATTCACTTTGCAACGGACAGCATTACATGAATCACGTTTTGCAGAACATCCTTTCCCTGGCCCATACCACCCTTGGACTCGCAGCTGACGAACTCGACCCCGAAGCGAACATTCTTGAACTTGGCCTCGATTCGCTCATGATCATAAAACTGGCCCAAGAAATCGAACGCCGTTTCAACGTGTCCCTGGAAGCCAAGTGGTTCCTGACCGCCATGCCCTCCCTGACGGACCTGAGCCAAAAGATCATGGATCTTCGCTTGACGGATGCCGAGGATCTGCCTGCGTCCGACACTCTGTCCGGTCAACCGGCCCCGGAAATTCGCTCCGCCCCCAAGTCTGTCCAACCAGGCAAACCCTCCGCCGCGCACACAAGCGGACTGTCCGCCCTGTTCGCAGCCCAACTCGACACAATGCAGGAGCTTTTCGCCCAGCAACTGCGCGCCCTCGACCCAGGCCGGACGGACCGCTCGCCCCGGCACGCCCCGGCCTCCAAGACCGCAGGCCCCGTCCGACTGGAGCGCAACATCCGGGGCTTCGTGCTCGAAAACACGGCCCTGTCCCCGGAGCAGGACGCCTTTCTGCGCGGTCTGGTGGCCGCGCACACCGCCCGCACGGCCAAATCCAAAGAGATGGGACGCCGCTCTGCAGTGCTGGCGGACTGGAAATCGTCCCTGTCCTTCAGACCGGAACTGCGCGAGACAGCCTACCCCCTGGTGGCCGACTCAACCCATGGCGGCCGTTTTCGCGACGTGGACGGCAACGAATATATCGATATCGCGCTCGGCATGGGCGTCCATTTTCTGGGCCACAATCCTCCCTGCGTGGTCAAGGCCCTGCGCAACCGCCTGGAGCGAGGCTTCGGCCTTGGCCCCCAGTGCGATCTGACGGCGCAGGCCGCCGAAGGCATCGCACGATTGACCGGCATGGAGCGTGTCTCGTTCTGCAACACCGGGTCCGAGGCGGTCATGTTCGCCCTGCGCCTGGCGCGGGCCAAGACGGGCCGTCCCCTCGTGGTCCTGTTCAACGGAGCCTACCACGGCACCTTCGACGGAGTGCTCGCGGCCTCGGAAGAACGGGGCACGGGCACCTATTCGCCCGGCACGCCGCTCGGCATGGTCGAGGACGTTCTGGTCCTTGATTACAACTCCGAATCGGCGCTGGCCCTGCTTGAGGAACGCTGGCAGGATGTGGCCGCCGTGCTGGTCGAGCCGGTGCAGAGCCGCAAACCCGACCTGCAGCCCCAGACTTTTCTGCGCCGCTTGCGCCGCCTGACCCGTGAAAAAAAAATCTGCCTGATTTTCGACGAAATGGTCAACGGCTTCCGCTGCGCGCCGGGCGGGGCCCAGCAGCATTTCTCCATTCGGGCCGACTTGGCCCTGTACGGCAAGGTCGCGGGCGGAGGTTTGCCCGTGGGCATCATTGCCGGAAAAAAAGAATACCTGGACTACATCGACGGCGGATTTTTGGGCGAAGAGCAGCATCCAGCCGCAGGCAAGACCATCGTCTTCGGCGGCACCTTCTGCCGCCATCCCCTGAGCATGGAGGGGGTCACGGCCGCCACCGGCCACCTGCTCCACGAAGGTCCGGCCCTGCAGGATCGCGTCTCACGCCTGGCCGACCGCCTGGCCGACAGCCTCAACCTCTGGTTTCAGGACAACCGGGTGCCCCTGCGCCTGATGCATTTCGGCCCGCAGTTCCTGTTCGAGGGTTTTGGCCCCTACAGCGCCCTGGCCCAGCCCATTGAACTGCCCCTCTTCTACCTGCTGCTCATGGAGCGCGGCATCTACACCTGGGAACGCCGGACCTGCGGTCTCTGCACTGAGCACACCGAAGAGGACGTGAGGAGCATCGAGGATGGCGTGAGGGACAGCGTCCAGACCCTGCGCGACGCCGGTTTCTCCTTCAGCCTGGACAAGGGCGCGCCACGCTTCTTCACTCCCATGTCCCCCACCGAGGAGCGCCTTTACGCCATCTTCCAGCGCGAGCACGGGCAGGACGCATACCATCTGCCTCTGGCCTGGAAGATCGAAGAGAAGGACGGACGTCTCGACACGGAGCTGCTCGAAATCAGCCTTGGGCAGTGCATCCGCCGCCACGAGGCCCTGCGCAGCAGCTTCCACCACATTGGCGGCCAGCTGGTGCGCAAGGTCGTAGACGAACCTCCCTTTGCCCTTGAGTTCCTTGGCGCCAGCGGCGGCGAGGCACGCAGCGCCGAGGAACTGCTGCGCGATTTTGTCCGCCCCTTTGACCTGGAGCGCGCGCCCCTGCTGCGCGCCGGGCTGGCCACCATGGCCGACGGATCCCGTCTCTTCATGCTCGACCTGTTGCACATCGCGGCTGATGGGGCGTCATTGGGCATCCTGCTCGACGACCTAAACACGCTTATGAACGGACGCGAACCGGGCTTGAAGCCCGGTTCCCTGCGCGAGGCCCAAGCCAGCGCCGACCCGCTGAAGGCTGATGCGGACACGCAGTACTGGACTAAGCGCCTGCGGGAACTTTCCCCTCTGGAGCTGCCCCTGGATTTCCCGGCCAGGAGTGGCTCGCCCCTGGGCCGTCAGGAATGGATGGTCCTGGACGCGTACCTGACCGCCTCGGCCCGCCTGGCCTGCCGCAAGTACAGTGTGACCCTGAACATGTTCCTCGGTGGGGTCTATGCCCTGCTCCTGCACAAGCTCTGCGGCGGAACGCGGTTCTGCGTAGGCATGGCCGAAGGCGGACGGCACGACGAGGCCATGGCCGGGGTCATGGGCATGTTCGTCAACACCGTGCCCCAGGATTTCACGGTGCGGCCCGAATGGACCCTGCCTGAATTCATGGCCGGGGTGCGCGCCGCCTGCGCCGATTCCATGGAGCGCAACCGTGCGCCCTACGGCGATCTGGTGAACGCCATGGGCTGGTCCCCGGCCGCGACCATGCTCAGCTACGAAAAAGCCGACGAGCGCCGCCCCGCATGGCCCGGCCTGGAATTCACCGCCATGGTTCCTCCAGGTCACGGAGCCATGTACGACTTCGCCCTCGACATCGTGGAAATGGACGGGGTGCTGCACTGCAACATCCTGTCCTCCGAAGCCTTGCGCCCGGAAACGGCGCGCTGCTTCGGCCAGTGCTTCGCCCACCTCGTGACCGAGGTGGCCTTTGCCGCGGATGCCCCGGCGACCACGGTGCACGGCCTTTCGGCCCTGCCCCCCGCCCAGGCGGAAAAGATCCTGCACGCCTGGAGAGGGGCATCTGTCCCTTTTGACTCCTCCCGCACCGTGGTGAACCTCTTTCGCCACAGCGCGGCAAGCCATCCCCACGCAAACGCGCTCATCTTCCGCGACCAGCGACTGACCTATGCAGAGCTGGACGGCAAAAGCGAAGCCCTGGCCCGGCACTTGGCCGCCATCGGGGTGGGACGGGAAAACGTGGTCGCCATCCTGCTGGACCGCGGGGCGGATTTCGTCATTGCCGCCCTCGGGGCCATGAAGGCCGGGGCCGCCTATTTGCCCCTGGACCCGTCCGCCCCGGCCTCGCGGCTCGCTTTTCAGCTCGGCGACGCCAGCCCCTTGGCCCTGATCAGTCTCCCGGCCCACCGTCCGCCGCGCGAACATTTCAGCGGGTCATGGATCGACGCCGGGAATCTGCCAGACCTGCCTGGCACGGCGCATCTGCCTGATCCTCCCGCGCCCGGCCCTCAGGATCTGGCCTACATCATCTACACCTCCGGCACCACGGGCCAGCCCAAGGGCGTGATGATCGAACAGCGCAGCCTGACCAGCCTCTGCCACTGGTTCACGCGCCATTACGCCATCACGTCCGAAGACAGGACCACGGCCTTTGCCCCATTCATCTTCGACGCCTCGGTCTGGGAAATCTTCCCCATGCTCATGCAGGGCGCCACCGTGCACATCCTGGACGAGGACACCCGCCACGACCTGCCCCGCCTGCACGAGTACCTGCGCCGAGAAGGAATCACGGTGGCCTATTTCCTGTCCCAGGTGGCGGAGATGATCGACGGGACGATGCTGCCCGACCTGCGCCTGCTGCTGAGCGGCGGCGAGGTTCTGCGCCTGCCCGAGGCGGCCGGTCCATATCGTCACTGCAACACCTACGGCCCGACCGAGTTCACGGTCACGGCCACCAGCTTTGATCTCGACGGCACCTGGCCCGTGCCCATCGGCGCGCCGGTGGACAACGCCTGGGCCCTGATCCTGGATGCCGACGGACGCCCGCAGCCCATTGGAGTCCCTGGGGAGCTCTGCCTGGCCGGAAACCAGTTGGCGCGTGGCTATCTAAACCGGCCCGAACAGACTGCAGCCGCCTTCGTGCCCAACCCCCTGGCCCCGGCTGATCCGGCATATGGCCGCATGTACCGCACCGGCGACCTGTGCCGCTGGCTCCCCGACGGAAATATCGAATATCTGGGCCGCCATGACGGTCAGATCAAGATTCGAGGCCACCGCGTGGAGCCAGGGGAGATCGAGAAAACGCTCCTGGGCTGTACTGGCGTCAGCCAATGCGCGGTCATGATCCGGAAGGACACGGGCGCGGAGCTCTTATGCGCCTATGTGGTCACTGATGACGGCGACACTGACGCAGGGAGCATCCGCGCCTTTGCCGCGGATCATTTGCCAGCGTACATGATCCCGGACCGGGTGATTAAGGTCGGGGTTATCCCCGTAAACGCCAGCGGCAAGGTCGATAAAACGGCCCTTCCGGCCCCGGACGCGGACGCCGCTCGCCCCTTCGCAGCTCCCCGCACCACACAAGAGCGGATACTGGCCGAGATATGGGCCGAGCAGCTCAATGTGGACAAGATCGGGCGTGACGATCATTTTTTCGAGCTGGGCGGCGACTCCATCAAGGCCCTCATGGTCACATCCAGGGTCCGCGCCAGGGGCTACCAGATGGAAACCCGCGACTTCTTTCGCGACGCGACCATCGCGGCTCTGGCTCCCCGGCTCGTTCCCCTGCGCCAGGCCGAGACGCCGCCAGACGCCTCCGACCCCGTGCCCGAGGAGGACCAGGTTCGCATCCGTGCCCTGTTCGGGGATGCGGCAACACGCGTGCACGATCTGGCCCCACTGCAACACGGCATCGTCTTCCACGGCCAGCTTCATCCTGGTTCGCCAGCCTACGTCGAACAGACCCAGCTCGCCGTCCATGGCCCTCTCGACGCCGAACGCCTGGGCCGTCGCTTGCACGCGCTGACGGCCCGGCACGGAATGCTGCGCACTGCCATTGTCAGCCGGGGAGTGTCCAAACCCTGGCAGGTCGTGCTCGATCAGTCATGGTCCGGTGAAAAACCCTTGCATGAGGAAGATCTGCGCGGTCTGGACAAAAAAGAGCAACAGCGGCGTGTCCGAGCATGCATGGACGCAGAGCGCGCCCAGGGCTTTGCCCTGGAGCGCCCACCTCTCATACGCTTTCGTCTCCTGCGCACCGGCGAGGCGGACCACGTACTGCTCTGCACCGCGCACCATGTCATCGTGGACGGATGGAGCATGGGCGTGCTGTTCAGCGAACTTTTTGGCGAGCAGGATTTCGGCCCCCGGCCCGCGCAGTTCCATGATTATGTCGCATGGCTCAAAAGCCAGGATCGCGAGAAGGCCCTGGCCTGGTGGCAGAGGCATCTGGACGGGGCCGAACCATCGGAAGTGCCCGGATACCGTCCCGCATCGGAAGAATACCAGGGGCAGCGCCTGCCGCTGAACCTGCCGCCAGGCCTTGAAAACCGCCTGCGCGACCTGGCCGGACGCACCCGTCTGACCATGAACGTCATCCTGCAGACCGCCTGGGGCCTGGTCCTGTCCCGCTGCACCCGGAGGCAGGGCGTGATCTTCGGCGAAGTGGTCTCCGGCCGCTCGGCAGAGCTGCCCGGCGTGGAAAATCTCATCGGCCTGTGCTCCAACACCGTGCCGGTGCGCATGCACTGCGCCCCTCACGTCAGCTTTGCCCGCCTGGCCTCGGAAGTGCAGGACACGGCCCAGTCCGCACGCCAGCACGCACACTGCTCCCTGGCCGAGATCCAGGCCGCGGCGGGCCTGGGACAGGATCTGCTGACCCATTTCTTCGTCCTTGAGAACTATCCCCCGCCCCAGGGCGGGCAGGGCCTGAGCATCACGATCATGGATGAATTCAGCCAGACCGACTTCGACTTCGCCGTGGTCTGGGAACAGACTGAAGGACTAAGCGGCAGCCTGGTCTACAACGCCGCCTGCTTCGAACCCTGGCGCATGGAAAGCCTGGGCGAGGCATACCTGACCGTGCTCGACGCCGTAAGCCGTGCGGCAGACGAGCCGATCAGTTCCATCAGCCTTGTTTCGGACCGGGCGCGGCGCACGCTGCTCCATGAATTCCGGGCGCCCGTCGTGGCCTATCCCAACGCCACCGTTGTCGAGCTTTTTCGCAAGACCGTGGCCCGTCAGCCCGATCACCCGGCCCTGATCTTCCGGAATGAGCGCCTGACCTACGCCCAACTGGACCGGCAAAGCGACGCCCTGGCTCGCCGACTGCGCGCCGCCGGAGCCGGTCCGGAAAAAATCGTGGCAGTGCTCCTGCACCGGGGATTGTCCTTTGGCCTGGCGCTCTTGTCCGTGCTCAAAGCGGGCGGGGCCTTTTTGCCCCTGGCCGCCGACGCCCCGGCCCAGCGCTTGCGCTTCCAGCTTGAGGACTCGGGAGCCATGGCCGTGATTGGCGAACCGGGATTGCTGGAGGATCTCGGCAGCGGCCTGCCCTGCTTTGATGTCCGGGACCCGGACCTGTTCCAAGACAAGGGCGACACTCAGCTTCCGCCCCCCGCTTCCACTGATCTGGCCTATGTCATCTACACCTCGGGCACCACGGGCCTGCCCAAGGGGGTGCCCGTCGAGCACCGCAGCCTGACCAACCAGACCCTGTGGACAGCGCGGCAGTACGACCTGACCGCCGAATCCAGGCTGACCCTTTTTGCGGCCCACGCCTTTGACGTCTCCATCTGGGAGTTCTTCCCCGGACTCACGGCGGGCGCCACCCTGCACGTGCTCGGAGACGAGCTGCGCCAGGACCTGAACGCCCTGGACCGCTACCTGCGCGCCAAGGCCATCACCGATGCCTGGCTGCCGCCGCACATGGCCGCCCTTTTCCTGAACGGGCAGCACGGCGAGGGCCTGCGGACCCTCACCGCAGGCGGCGATGTCTTCAGACCCCAGGGCGAATACCCGTTCACCCTGTTCAACAACTACGGGCCCACGGAATGCGCCATCACCTCCACCAGTTGCAAGGATTTCGCCAAGGCCCCTCCCCTGTCCATCGGCAAGCCCGTTGACAACACGGATGCCTACATCCTGGACCAGTACGACCATCTCCAGCCCGTGGGCATCGCGGGCGAACTTTGCGTCACTGGCGTGCAGGTGGCGCGCGGATACCTGAACCGGCCAGACCTTACGACCGTAGCCTTCGTGCCCAACCCCCGGGCCACAGGACCGGACACCAGGCGCATGTACCGCACCGGCGACCTGTGCCGCTGGCTGCCAGACGGAAGCATCGAATTCCTGGGTCGCCTGGACCAGCAGGTCAAGATTCGCGGCCACCGCATCGAGCCGGGCGAAATAGAAAAAACCATCCAGTCCTGCCCGCAGGTGGCACAGTGCGTGGTCCGTTCTAGCGAAGACCGCCTCTGCGCCTATGTGGTCGCAAGGCCGGGCGAAGCGCTGAGCGAGACAGCGGTCCGGACCGTGGCGGTCGACCGTCTGCCCCCGTACATGGTCCCGGACCATGTCATCTTTCTGGATGTCCTGCCCCTGACCTCAAGCGGCAAGATCGACGTCAAAGCCCTGCCCGCCCCCAAATTGGTCCGCGCCGACTTCACCTCTCCCCGCACGCCCGCCGAAAAGGCCCTGTGCGCAGTGCTGGCCGAAGTACTGGAACAAAATGAGGTGGGACTCAGTGATGATTTCTTCGGGCTCGGCGGGGATTCCATCAAGGCGCTCATGGTCGCCTCGCGCCTCTGGGCCAGGGGGCTCAAGCTTGAGCTGAAAAACCTGTACGCGCGCGCACCCCTTGCCGCCCTGGCTGCGGGCATGACCCCCGTCGACAGGTCAAAGGTTGATGCCGGGTGGTCCGATCCCTGCGTGACAAAGGCCGACATGCGCCTCATCCGGGAGCGCCTCGCGCCCGCACAGGTCGTGCAGGCCTGCCGCCTGACCCCCATGCAGGAAGCCATGTTCGAGACATGTGAGGCGAATCAGGGCGCCTACCTGATCGACAACTGGGCCGAGATCCTGGGGGCGCTTGACCCCTGGACGCTCGAAAAACGCCTGCACGAGCTGACCAATCGCCATGACGCTTTGCGCGCCGTTTTTGTCACAGTGGAAAACAGGTCCTGGCAGGCCGTGCTGGAACAAAAAAACAGCTTCTTTGCCTTCGAAGATCTCTGCGCCCTGCCCCTCCCGGAGCAGGAGCGACGCATGGACACGGCCCACGCCGCCCTGCCCCGACCGCGCCTCTTCGGCGACCCGCTGGTGCGCCTGCTTATTTTCCGTCTCGAAGAAAAGCGCTGGCGGGTCCTATTGTCCTGGCACCACATCATTCTGGACGGATGGAGCCTGGGACGGCTGCTGAGTGAACTTTTCGCCCCCGAAGCACCGGCCAGCCCCGCCGTGTCCTTTCTGGAGCACGTGCGAGTGCTGGCCGGTGGCGACACGGACGCCGAGCTTGACTGGTGGCGCGAGGCGCTGCGCGATGGCGGCGCTCCCGCTCTGCTTCCCCGCACACACGCCTCCAAACGCCTGCCCGAAGCGCAATCCTGCGGACAGCTGGCCTTTGCCCCGACCCGCCACACGGACCAGAAGCTGCGCGCCCTGGCCGCAAATCGGGGGCTGACCCTGAACAGCCTGCTGCAGGCGGCCTGGGCATTCGTGCTGGCGCGCCACACGGACCAAGACGAGGTCATCTTTGGCAGCGTCATCTCGGGCCGCTCGGCCAGCCTGCCTGGAGTGGAAGAGCTGATCGGCCTGTGCGTAAACACCGTGCCCGTGCGCGTGGCCAGCACGCCAAAAACCAGCTTCGCCAGCGCCGCCGAGGCGGTCCAGACCTGGAACGTGGCCGCCGAGGAACATGCCTTCTGCCCCCTGGCCGAACTCAAGAATCTGGCCGGAGCAGGAATGGACCAGCTCTTCGTGTTCGAAAACCAGCCGCCGCTGAATCCGCAGGGCCTGACCATCACCCCCCTGGGCGGCGCGGGCTACACCGGAATCGACTTTGCCCTGGAATGGACGGACTCGGGCCGCCTGAACTGCACCTTCCATTATGACAGGTCGCTCTTCGAAGAGTGGCGGATACAGGCCCTGCGCGACCATTACCTGGTCATGCTCGAAGAGGCGGTCCTGGCGCCGGATGCTCCCCAAATGAGCCTGTCCATGCTCACCCCCGCCGAGGAGCGGCGAATTCTGGTCCATTGCAATCAGACTCCGGAACAGGACACCTCGCGCACCGTGGTCGACCTGTTCCGCCACGCCGCCAGACAGTGGCCGCAGCGCACGGCCCTGGCCTGCGAGGAAGCATCCCTCACCTATGCCCAATTGGATTTGCTCACCGACAACCTGGCCGCCTGTCTCGCGGCCCAGGGTGCCGGACCGGAACAGATCGTGGGCCTGCTGCTTCCACGCCGCACCGAGTTCGTGCTGGCCGCCATGGCTGTCATGAAGTCTGGAGCGGCCTATCTGCCCCTGGACCCCGAGTGGCCGTCGGAGCGCCTGCATTTCGTGCTCGGCGACGCGGATGCGCACATCCTCGTGGACTGCCCTCAGTACCGCCACCTGGCCCCCCAATTCAGCGGCCCGCGCCTGGACGCGTGCGCAGTCCAAAGCCTCCCGGCCACCGCGCCGGAAGCGATCCCGGCTGCGCCCCGCCCCGATCAGCTGGCCTATGTCATCTACACCTCCGGCTCCACGGGCCAGCCCAAGGGCGTGCTCCTGGAGCACGGCGGGCTGACCAACCTGTGCCGCTGGCAGCACGCGTCCTTCCCCCTAACGGAAAATGATGTCTGCACGGCCTACGCGCCATGGAGCTTCGACGCATCGGTCTATGAAATCTTTCCGGCCCTGACCGGGGGGGCGGCCCTGCACATCCTGCCCGAGGAACTGCGCCTGGATACCGAGGGACTGCGCGCCTTTTTCCTGCAGCACGAAGTTTCCGTGGCCTTCCTGCCGCCCCTGGTCGGGCACCAGGTTCTGGATGAGCACGAATTCCCCGCCCTGCGCGTGGTCACCCTGGCTGGAGACAAGCCGGGGGCCCTTGCACCGCGTTCTTTTTGCCTGCGCAACTGTTACGGTCCCACGGAGTTCACGGTCTGCGCCACCTCCTGGCCAGTCACCGCCCGGCGCGAGGACCCGCCCATCGGCGCGCCCATCGCAGGCGCACGCTGCCATGTGCTGGGCCGCCACGGCCAGCTCCAGCCCTTCGGCGTGGCGGGAGAGCTCTGCGTTTCCGGGGTGCAGACGGCGCGCGGCTACTTGAACCGCCCGGAACAGACGGCCAGGGTCTTTGTCCCCAATCCCTTCGCTCCGGACGCGGAAGGGCCCCATGCTCGCATGTACCGCACCGGCGACCTGTGCCGCCTCATGCCCGACGGAAACCTGGAATTTCTGGGCCGCAAGGACAGCCAGCTCAAGCTGCGCGGCAGGCGTCTGGAACCGGGTGAAATCGAGGCCGCCCTCCTCGCCCACCCGGACGTGACCAGCGCCGTGACTGTGCTGCGCGATGGCGGCGAACTCGCGGCCTACGTGGTCATGGCCCAAATAACGGACACGAGCGAAGTGACCGCCTGGCTGCATGACCGCCTGCCGCAGTGGATGGTGCCCCAGAACATCATGGCCCTCGACGCCCTGCCCCTGACCGCCAACGGCAAGGTGGACCGGAACGCACTGCCGCACCCCCCGGCCCGGCCATCGGGCACCTCCCAGCCGACGACTGCGCGGGAAAAGGCGCTGGCACAGGCCTGGACAGCCGTGCTCGGCGTTCGCGATCCCGGCCTGTCGGACAATTTCTTCGCCCTGGGCGGCGACTCCATCAAGGCCATGCTGGTCGTGTCCCGCCTGCGTGCGGACGGCTACGCCCTGACCTCGCGCATCCTGTTCCAGAACCCGACCCTGGCCGCCACGGCATCGCAACTGCGCCGCACGGACAACAGATCCGCTGCCCAGGCCACGGACGGGCGCAAACCCGAAGGCCGCGACCAGACCCTACTCAGTGCCCGCTTCGGCTCGCGCATGGACTCGGTTCACGGCCTGACGCCCATGCAGGAAGGGCTCCTTTTTCATCACACCGTGGAGCCCGCTGCCTACATTGAGCAGAGCCGCTTGGACCTCTGCGGTCCCCTGGACGCGGACACACTGGCCCGGCGGCTTGAGCTGGCCGTACAGCGTCACTCCATCCTGCGCACGGTCTTCGCCTGGAAGGGGCTGACCCGTCCCTGGCAGATCGTGCTCCGGGGGACGAACCACGCCCTGATCCGGGAAAATCTGCAAGCCCTGTCCGAACCCGATCAGATAGAGCGCATGGACGAACTTATGGCCGAAGTCCGCGCAGGCGGCCTGGACCTGGAAAACGGACCCCTGCTGACCCTGACCCTCTGCCTCCTGGGGCCGGAACGTCACGCCCTGCTGGTCTCCTTCCATCACATCATCCTCGACGGCTGGAGCCTCGGAATCCTGGCCAGGGAGCTTTTCAGCCCCGATTCATTCGACACGAATCTGGCTGGTCCGGCCATACCCTTCAGCCGCTACGTGGAATGGATCGAAGCTCAGGACACCGCCGCGCACCGGGCATTCTGGCAGGAGCACCTGGATGGCGCCACGGCCACGGCCATTCCAGGGCGGCGACTCTCGACGGACCGGGCATACGATGGCCGCGATCTGCCACTCCGCTTCGATCCGAATCTTTCGGAGCGCCTGATGGACCTAGCCACGCGCTGCCAGGTGACCATGAATACCCTCATCCAGGCCGCCTGGTCCGTGGTCCTGCACCGAGCCACCAATGGCACGGATGTGATCTTCGGCACCGTGCTCTCGGGCCGGAATGTTGATCTGGACGGCGTGGCGGACATGGTCGGCATGTTTGTGAACACCGTGCCCATGCCTATTCGTCTGAACCCCGAACTGCCCTTCAGCCGGATTCTGACGCAGGTCCAGGACTTGGCCCTGGCCATCGAACCCCACGCCCACCTGCCCCTGGCCGAAATCCAGCGCCTCTCCCCGCTTGGCGGCGCCCTCATCGGCCACCTCCTGGTTTTTGAAAACCTGCCGCCCATGGAAACCAAAGGCCCCCTGCGCATCAGCCCGGCCAAAGGATTCAACCGCACCACCTACGACCTGAGCCTGGTCTTCGACCACGGAGCCCAGCTGACGGGACGCATGCAGTACAATGCCGCCGCCCTCGAACCGTGGCTGGTGGAATCACTGGGCCAGTTCCTCATGGCCGTGCTGCGCCAGGTCGCGGACAACGCGGACATCCGCCTGGCGGACATCCACCTGGACGCTCCCGAGGAAATCCGCCCCCCCCACGAGCCCGTATCCACGACCGTGGTGGACATGTTCCGGGCCAGCGCGACCCGTCACGCCCAAAGCATCGCCCTGGTCTGCGGCGAGGAAGCCTGCACCTACGCGGAACTCGACGCCCGCACGCAGGATCTGGCGCACGCGCTGGTCCGCCTCGGGGCCGGGCCGGATTCCACCGTGGCCGTGCTCCTGTCCCGCTCAAAGGAGCAGATCGTCAGCCAGCTTGGAATCCTTAAGGCAGGGGCCGCCTACCTGATCCTGGACCCGGCCCACCCCGACGAGCGCCTGCGCCGCCTGCTGAGCGACGCGGCGCCGCGAGTCCTCATCCTTGAAGAACCGCTCTTGGACCGCGTCAGGGATTTTTGCGGCGCGACCATCGACATCAATGCGCCTTTGCCCCGGACAAACGCGCCCCTGCCAACCCCTGCGCCCCGCAGTCTGGCCTTTCTGGTCTACACCTCGGGCACCACGGGCCAGCCCAAGGGGGTCATGATCGAGCACCGCAGTCTGGCCAATTTCTGCGCCTGGCATGTGCGCCATTACAGGGTCACGCCCGAAGACCGCGCCGCCCACGCCTTCAGCTTCGCCTTCGACGCCTCGGCCTGGGGCATCTTCCCGCTCCTTGCCGCCGGAGGGTGCGTGCACGTGCTCGACGACGCAACGCGTATGGACCCTCAGCTCATGCGCGACTATTTCGACCGGCACGGCATCACCATGGCCAACATCCCCACGGTTCTGGTCGAGCAGTTCCAGACCCTGGCCCCGCCGCGCGGCCTGCGCCTGCTGACCACCGGCGGCGACGCCCTGCGCACATTCAGGCCCCAGCCCTACGCCCTGTACAACGAATACGGACCGAGCGAGGCGACCATCATGGCCACCTGCCAGCACGTGCAGACCATGGACGGCCCCATTCCCATCGGCCTGCCCGTGGCGGGCACTCGCTGCCTGATCCTGGACGTCAACGGCAATCGGCAGCCTACGGGTCTGCCCGGTGAGCTGCATCTGGCCGGAGCGGCTCTGGCGCGCGGCTACTTGAACCAGCCGGAGCAGACTGCCTCGTCTTTCGTGCCCAATCCTTTCGCCGCTGCGGGCGACCCGGACGACACCCGGCTCTACCGCACCGGAGACCTGTGCCGCCGCCTGCCGGACGGGGCGCTGGAATTTTTGGGCCGGGTGGACGAGCAACTGAGCATCCGGGGATTTCGCATCGAGCCGGCAGAGATCGAGCAGGCCCTGCTGGCTCATCCGGCGGTTCAGGCCGTTTCGGTCCAGGCTCTGCCGGACAGCGCCGGAGATCAGCTACTCTGCGCCTACGTGGTGGCCGACGCCTGGGACCAAGACAACGTGCAGGCCCTGGTCCGGCGCACGCTCCCGGCGCACATGGTTCCGACCATGTTCATCCGTTTGGACGCCTTGCCCCTGACCGCCAACGGCAAGATCGACCGCGCCGCCCTGCCTAGGCCTTCGCGGCCCAAACGAACTGGGAGCACGCCTCCGGTCACGGCCCTGGAGCTGGCCCTGACCCGCATCTGGCAAGACGTGCTGGACATGAACGGGATCGGTCTGGACGACGACTTCTTCGGGCTTGGAGGCGACTCCCTCAAGGCCGTGCGTCTGGCCGCCCGACTGGAGAGCACCCTGGGCTGCGCCATGACCACGGCGGAGCTCATGGGCGGAGTAACCATCCGCGCCCTGTCACAAAGGATAGAGCGCGGCGACGGGGGCTGGAGGCCCCTGGTCACCCTGCGCGAGGGCACGGGGCGGCCCCTGGTTCTGGTCCACGCCGTGGGCGGGTCGGTGCTGTGCTACCGGGAGCTGGTGGACGCGCTGCCCAAGGACCGGCCCGTCTTTGTGCTCCCCTCCTACGGCCTGGACGACGGGCAAAAACCCGACACGAGGCTTGAAGATCTGGCTGTTCGCTATGTGCCAAGCCTGTGCGAGCGTTTTCCGGACGGCAATTTTCTGCTGCTCGGACTGTGCATGGCCGGGATGACGGCCTGGGAGATCGCCCGGCAGATGCTCGACGCCGGATGTCCGGTAGGCGGCGTCGTATCCCTGAACACCCGCAGCAGGCTTTTGATTGACGACCGTGGTCGCCCTTTGGACCCGGACGAAATCCCGACCGAGGTGCCTGAAGATGCCATCGCCCTGGGCGTGCGGACCATGACCGGCTACGACGGTCAGGCTCCGGCGGACAACGGGGATTCGGAAAAACTACGCGCCATGCTGCGCGCCCAGCTCCTGGCCTGGGCCCGCTATGCGCCGCCCCCATTGCCTTTACCCATGACCTGCGTCCGGCCAAGCGATCCTGTGAACGGGTCCTACCTGCCCTTTGAAACCCGTCCCCTGGGCTGGGAAGGCCTGGCCCAGCACGGAGCCGAGGAGCGCTATTGCCCCGGCAACCATTTCAGCATGCTGAAAATCCCCCATGTCCGGGACATGGCGACTCTCCTGGAAGAAATCCTTGGCGAGGGCAGGCCCGAAGGGCCGGATACGAAAGTATGCCTGCCCCTGACCCCCATCCAGCGCTGGTTCCTTGGCCTGGACATGAACCACGGACATTTTTTCCAGTCCGTTGTCCTGCGTTCGGACCGCCACCGCGCGCCCGAAATCTACCAAGCCGCCCTGGCTGCCCTGGCGGCGAGGCACGAGATGCTTCGCGCCTTCTTCACGCTCTCGCAGGGCAAACATGTGCAGCGCATCAGGCCTGGCGGCGCGGGTTTCGGGTTCCGGGTTTGCGAGGCTGGCCAGCTTGAGGCCACGGCAGGGGAGCTTGTTCGCACCACAAACCTGGCACGCGGCCCCCTGGCCTGGGCCGTGCTCGCGCCAGGAGATGGCGAAGGCGACCTGCTGGCCCTTCTCATCCATCATCTGGTGGTAGACGGGGTGTCCTGGCGCATCCTGCAGCAGGATTTCACCGCCGCCCTGCGCTGCCTGGACCTGGGGCTGCCGGTGGAGATGCCCAGCGCCGTACTGGCCGAAGACGGCTCGTTTTCGAACTGGTCCAGACGGCTGGCGGAACACGCCGAAAGCCCGGCCATACTGGCCCAGGCCCCATTCTGGCTTTCCATGCTCAAAGGCAGGCCCGCCCCCCTGCCGCCCGACGCGCAGGTTGGCGTGCGGCGCAAGGCAGACCTCACGGCCATGAGCACGAGCCTGGACAGGAAAGCCACGCGCCTGCTGCTTGGCCCCTGCAACCAGGCCCTGGGCGCCGAAATCAACGATCTGCTCCTTGCCGCCCTGGCTCTGGCCATGCGCCAATGGCGCAGCATGGACGCCGTGACCGTGGATCTGGAAGGCCACGGTCGCCAGGAAATCTTCCCGAACATCTTGCCCGGAGCCATCGTCGGCTGGTTCACCACGGTCCACCCAGTGGTTTTGACGGCAGGCGAGGATGTTGTCTCCACCATCGACGGAGTGCGCCGGGCCCTGACCGCCGCCCCGGACAAGGGGCTGGGTTTCGGTCTGCTCCGGCATGTGCGCGGCATGAAGGACTTGGAGGATTACGAGGCGGACGTGCTCTTCAACTATCTGGGAGACGCCTCGGGCGCGGAGGAAGGGGCGCTGCGCCTGGAGCGCATCGGCCTGGCTGACGACGTCGGCCCGGACTATCCGCAACAGGCCAAGCTGGCCGTGACCGGACTGGTAATCGAGGGGTGTTTGCAGCTGACCGTGGAAGGCCACCGTGAGGAATTCAGGCCAGAGAGCCTTGAAGCCCTGCTGCGCGCCTTCACAGAACAGATTCAGGCAATCATCGGCAGCTGCATGAGCGGAGACCGGTCATGACCGGGGCTGAAGTGCTGGTCGTTGCGGCCCATATCGACGTGCTGGCAGGCAAGGACCAGGAATCTCTGCTGCGTCTCATGTCACGACAGCACGCCGAGTCCATCCGCAGGAACCGCCGCGCCGAGGACCGTTGCCGCCGCATTCTGGCCCGTCTCCTTCTTGCTTACGGGTTGAAGGTCCTTGAGGGGTGGGACATTTATGCGGGGCTGGCCGCCCTGCGCAGCGAACCAGGCGGCAAGCCCTGGCTGGAGGGGAGCCCGCGCCCGGTCAGCCTGAGCCACGCCGGACAGTGGGCCGTGTGCGCCATCGGCCATGAAGAGTTTTGCCAAGGCATCGGGGTGGACGTCGAGCAGATCCGGAAGCTTGCGGTGGAGGATTTTCGCGTCGTCTTCACGCCTGCCGAGCAGGAGGCCGTGCGGAAAAACAAGGAGCCCCACTCGGAGCTCATCCGGCGTTGGACCATCAAGGAAGCGATCTTGAAAGCCAGGGGCACCGGACTGCTGGGCGACCCGCTGGGCATCGACACGGGGGACGCGGGGGTGGCGGGCAGGCACTGGGAACACCTGCCCCTGGAACATGGCTATTGGCTGACCGTGGCCGGGCAATCACCCTTTGCCCCGGCCAGGCTTCTTTTGCCTTCACACACGGAAATTTTCGGTGACACGGACGATCAGCCGCAAAGGATTTTCCGCAGCATCTCTTCCACGGCCCCGGGGCGCTCCAGCAGGTGAAAATGGCCGCCCGGCAGCACGTTCGCCGCGAAACCCCTCGTGGCGTAGCGCCGCCAGACCTCCATGTCCTGCAGGTCCACGATGTCCCTGTCCCCGCACAACACGGTCAGGGGTGAATCCACCGCCGCCAGACGCCTGGGCGACCAGTCAAGGACGGCCTTCAGGTCGGCGCGCAGAATGGGAGCGAACAGGGCCATGAGCTCGGGGCTTGAGGCTATGGTGTCCGCCATGCCGCCAAAATAGGCGGCGCTCTCCCGCCACAGATCCTGATCCGACAGGCCCGGAAAGCCCTGCGGGATGTGGTGGCGCCCAGGAGTGCACGTGCTTGAGATGAACACGTGCGCAGGAACCGGGTCGCCCGCTTCGAGCAGCGAAGCCGTCAGGGCATGGGCCAATATTCCGCCCATGCTGTGTCCAAACAGCGCGAAGCCCTCGGTCCCGCCCAGTTCCGGGAGCAGGCGCGCCCGCAGGTCCAGGACCATGTCCGAAACGGCTTCAAGCAGAGATTCGCCCATGCGCTTGCCATGTCCCGGCAGATCCAGAGGCACGAGCTCCACCTGACGCGCCAAAGACGGAAAAAGAGCCGCATAGGCCACGGAGTTTCCGCCCGCATGGCTGAGCAAAAAAAGCTTCCTCATCGCCCGTCGCCCACGTCGTCCGATTTGACCCCAAAAAATTCGCGCTGCATGGCGCAGAGCTTCCGGAACGCCTCGCACTGCAAAATGGCCAGCTGCACGGCCGCTTCATCGGCGTCAATATCTAAAGCTTTACCTGAGATTTCCAGAGGCAAACTCAATTCAAGACCACCGGAAAAGGAATCTCCCTGGGGCTTCGCCATGAGTTGTGTCACGTATTCGGGGATCAGCCTTTCCCGCTCGAAGGGGTATGGCGGCATGGCTTCGGGCCGAACGCGCCCGCCAGCTAGCCACGACCAGTCCAGATCAAAACCCAGGGCATGGAATCTGGCCAGGCTCTGGGCCAGGGGCCGAAGCCCGCTACCGCCATTCTGGGAAAAGAGCCAGATTCCGTCTTCGCGGCACTGCCGCCCGTAGGAAGTCAGGGTCGGACTCGCTCCAAGCTCCAGAAAAACGCCTGCCCCGGCCCGCTGCATGGCGGCCAGAAAGCGCACCGGCTGCCTAGTCTGGGCGAGAAAATATTCGGGCCACTTTGTATCCGCAGCGACATATTCCCCTGTGCAGCCTGACAGGATAGGAACCTGGGGGGCGACAAAGGTCTGGCTGCGCAAAAAGGAGCCGAATCCGACCAGCATGGGCTCGATCAGGGGGCAATGAAAGGCGTGGGACACGGGCAGCGGACGGCTTTCCAGTCCCTGCTCGCGCAGGCTGCGCAAGGCGTCCTCCACCTCGCCCCGTGCTCCGGCTATGGTCACCGTGGCCGGACCGTTCACCGCCGCAATGGACACGCCCGGAAAAGCGGCCAACACGGCGGCCACCTCGGCCTCACAGCCCAAAATCGCGGCCATGGCGCCCAGATCCGTCACGGCGGCGGCCAACTCTCCGCGCCGGAGCGCGATGGAAAGTCCGGTCTCCAGATCATAGACCCCGGCGGCATGAGCGGCGGCGTACTCGCCGATGCTGTGCCCGAACACGGCGGCGGGATGAACGCCGCGTTCGCGCCACAAGGCCGTCAGCGCGGCCTGATGGGCGTAAATGGCTGGCTGGGTGCAGCGAGTGTCGTGCAGGCGCGGGTCCGCATCGGCGAACATGACATCAAGCAGGGAATACCCGAGCCGTGGCGCGGCGAGCTGCTCGCAGCGCTCCAGCACGTCGCGGAAAACGGGAAATCGGTCATGCAGCTCGCGGCCCATGCCGCCCTGCTGCGACCCCTGGCCGCTGAACAGGAATAGAACCGGCGGCAGTTCCGCCTCCCTGCGGCCCCGGCTCACGCCCCTGCGCGTCTTGCCCTCGGCCAAGGCGCGCAGACCGGCCAAGGCCTCATCCGGATCGGCCGCGACCAGAGCCAGTCGTTCCCGCTCAAGCAAGCGGACGGCTGACGCGGCGCACATCTCATGCAGGGACTCGCCCCCTTCCAGGGCCGCCAGGCACTTGCCGGCCAGGCTTTCCAGGGATGCGGCGCTCCTGGCGGACAGGGGCAGGACGCAACATTCGGGCGCGGAGGCGATTCCTGTGACTTCCTGCTCCGGAGCCTGGGCCACCAGCAGATGCACCAGGGTGCCGGAGATGGCGAAGCTGTCGATGCCCGCGATCCGGCGCGCGTAGCCTTCGGGCCAGGGAACTGTCTCGGCCGCGACCCCCACGGGCAGGCTTTCCCAATCCAGGAGCGGATTAAGAGGCTGGCAGTGCAGACTGGCGGGGATAACCCCGTCGCGCACGGCCAGCACTGTCTTGACCAGTCCGGCCATGCCGGAGGCCGCTTCCAGATGCGCGACATTGCTTTTGACCGAACCGATGAGCAGTTTCTCCTGCCTCTGCCCGTAGACCGCCACTAGGCTCTCAACTTCGATGGGATCGCCCAAGGGGGTGCCGGTGCCGTGGGTTTCCACGAACCCGACCTCCTGCGGCCCGACGCCCGCGTTGGCCAGAGCCCTGGTCATGACCCTGCGCTGACCCTTGGCGTTGGGCGCTGTGAAACCGGCGCTTTTCCCGTCGGCCCCAACGGCCCCGCCCAGGATCACGGCATGGATGCGGCGGCCGTGCCGCCTGGCATCGGACAACCGCTCCAGGACCACCACGCCCCCGCCCTCGCCGCGCCCGAACCCGTCGGCTCCGGCCCCAAAGGCCTTGCACCTCCCATCCGGGGCCAGGGAATGCATGGCTCCGAGCCAGTGGCTGGGCGTAGGGCCGAGGAGCAGATTCGCGGCCCCGGCCAGGGCCAGGGAGCACTCCTCCGCGCGCAGGCTCGTCACCGCCGCCATGACCGCCACCAGCGAGGTGGAGCACGCCGATTCCACGGACAGGCAGGGCCCGTGCCAATCGTAAAAATGCGCCAACCGTCCGGGCAGGGCGCTGTGCATGTTGCCGGTCATGGCGTAGGGGTCGTCGGCACAGTCGCGGTCCGTGCCCAGGATGTCGAACAAAAAATCCGTTCCGGTCTTGCCCGCGAAGACTCCTGTGTCCGTCCCCCGCAACTCGCGCGGATTCAGGGCCGCGTCGAGCAGAGCCTGCCAGGAAAGTTCCAGTAGCAGGCGATGCTGCGGATCGGTCATGCGCGCTTCGGCCGGAGTCAGGCCAAAAAGCTCCCGGTCAAAGGAGAAAATGTCCCGCTGCAGCAGGGCCGCATGGGTCAGCCCCGGCGTGCGTGGCTCCCGTTCACCCCCATGCCGGGAGCGCCACCAGGCGGCGCGTCCAGACGGGACGGGGACCACGGCGTCGTAGCCCTGCGCCAGCAGGCGGCCAAAAGCCTCGGGCGTGTCCGCATCCCCTGCCGCATCGCCGGGAAAAAGGCAGGACATGCCGACGATGGCGATGGGCTCCCGCATGCTCCGCGCCTGTCGCTGCAGGTCGCGGATGGTGTCCCGCGCGCCACGCAGGGCTGTCTTGTATTGCTGTTCGAGGGAACTTTGCATCAATCATCTCCAAGCAGGCTGTCGATGTCGGCCAACAGGGCCTCGGTCGCGACCGGGCCCTGAACGTCGTCACGCTCCGCTTCGGGTGCGAGGGGACGAGGGACGGCATCCACGCTGGATGCGGTCAGCCAGCGCACGATCCCGCCCAGGGTCGGATATTCGAAGATCATGGACACCGGCACGGCGCGGCCCAGTTCGCGGCCCACGATGTTTCGGAACTCCACGGCCAGCAGCGAATCGAAACCCTGCTCCAAAAGCGGCGTGTCAACGGCAATGCGGGCTGGATCGGAAAAGCCGAGCAGGCGACAGGCAAGAGCCCGCAAGCCTTCCAGGAGTACGACCGGATCCTTGCCGTCGCCAAGGGCCGCGGCGGGCTGTTCCGGCCTGTCGTCCTGCCGCCATTGCTGATGCGGGATCACGGCCCGGAAATACCCCTTGGCCCCGCTTTGAGCCAGAATCTCGCGCCGCTGGGCCGCAAAACGCTTCCAGTCCATGCTCATCACTCCGAAATCCGGCGCGCCCAGGGCCTCACCGGCCTGAAACGCGGCCAGAGCGTCCTCGGCCCGCAGACCCAGAATTCCCTGCCGTTCCAGATGGCTGCTCCGCCGCTCTAAGGCCTGGGCCATGCCGCCCTCGGTCCACGGCCCCCAGCACACGGATGCGGCGGCAAGCCCCTGACCATGACGCCAACGGGCCAGGGCGTTCAGGAAATGATTGGCCGCGTTGTAGTTGCCCTGGCCCTGGGTGCCGAGCAGCGTCCCGGCAGAGGAAAAGAGCACGAAATGATCCAGGTCGTCCCCAAGGGTGGCCTCGTGCAGGTGCAGCGCCCCCGCCGCCTTGGGGGCCATGACGGCGCGCATGCGCTTTGCCGTCAACGCGGTGAGCACGCTGTCGTCCAGGATGCCAGCGGCATGGAACACCCCGCGCAGGGGTGGAGCCTCGGACCGCAAATTTTCCAACGCGGCCCGGACCTGCCTCCCGTCGCATGCATCCCCGGCCAGTTCCACGACCCGCACCCCCGACAGGCGCAGCTTGTCCAGAACCTTGCGCCCTTCAGATGAGTTGACGCCGGAGCGGGAAAGCAGGGCCACTGCCTCGGCCCCGTTCCGGGCCAGCCACTGCGCGAGCTGCAAACCCAGCGCGCCGGAGCCTCCGCTGATCAAATGCGTCCCGCGCACGGGCAAAAAAGGCCGAAGACCGTTTGAACCAGGCCTTGCCCGCCGCAGGACGCATTCGTACGCCCTGCCGCCCCGCACGGCCCACTGGCCGTGGACGGTCTGGGTCAAGGCAAAGAGCCTGGTCACATCGTCCTGGCTCCACTGGGCAAAGGTTGGCATGTCCACGAGCCCGCCCCACTGATCGGGGTGCTCAAGGGCGAAACTTCCGCCCAATCCCCACAATCCGGATCCGGAAGGTGAGGCGGCATGGTCCTCGAGAACGCGCATCACGCCGCAGGTGACCAGATGTATCCGCAGCGACGCTTGCGCGCCCACCACCGCCTGCAAAATCTCCAAGGCGCTGACGCAATCGTCCAGCTCGCGTTCGGCCATGTCCGCCTCAATCCCGCCGCCATGCACGATGATTAAGTCCGCCTCCTCGGATGCGCCCCGCGCCAGCGTGGCCGCCAATTCCGGGCCGGGTCCGTGAGGCAGCAGCTCCGCTCCGGGCCGCGCGGCCAGGGAGAGGGCCGGGCCGTCCGCGCCCAGGGCCATGATCAGAAGCTTTCGGACAACCGCTTCAGGCCCGGCCACCGCCTCCCAGTCCTGCACGTAGATCTGATCCAGGGGATCGGAATTCATCTGCCGGTACAGGGTGCCGCGATCGGTCATGCGAAACACGAAGCCCGAAAGTTCCATAATCGGCAGCCCCTCGTCGTCCACGGCCAGGGTGTCGCCGCTCAGGGTCGCGTCCATGACGCCGCGCTCGGCACGGGCATGGCACCAGACCTGATCCGGCACCGCACGCCACATCCGCAGACGCTCCAGATAGAGGGGGATGAGCAGGGATTCCTCGGCCATCATGGCGTCGGCCAACTCGTGGAAAAAGGGCGGCAAAATGGTTTGCAGGATCGAATCCAGAGCGCCGGGATAGATGACGTGACCATCCTCGCCAGGCTCGCCTCTGCGGGTTTGCACCCGGCACAGGGCCTCGCCGCCCTGCACGGTGATCTCTTCGATACGCTGAAATCCGGGACCAACCTCGTAGCCACGGCTGAGGAAACGCTCGTAAAAGGCGGCCTTGCTCTCCCCGGAGGCAAAAAGCGTCCCGGCGGGAACGAGGGGCTGCGCTTCGGGGCCGACCTCCCGGGCCAGGATGCCTGTGCAATGGGTCAGCCACTCGTGATCCCCCTGCAGGCAACTGACCAGACGAAACGCGCTTTCACCGAGAGACGGGGAATCGACGATGACCTGCACCAGCCGTGTCTCGCCGTCGGCCACGATGAGCGGACTCAAGAAATCCACCCCGCGCAGCTCGCAGCGCTCGTCGCCCCACAGCTGTCTGGCAGCGGCCAGCAGCATGGCCAGGTGCCCGGCCGCGGGGCTGATCGCCTTGCCAAAAATAACGTGCTCATGCACGAAAACGGGTCCGGCATCGGAAAAAACGGATTCGAAGACGGCCGTGTCGCCCAGGGCCGGGCTGGCCAGACGCTGGCCAGGCACCGGGGCCTTGGCTTCGAACCCGGCTGGCGGGTCGGTCTGGACGTCCATCCAGAACCGCTCGCGCTGGAAAGGATATGCGGGCAACGGTTCGAACGCATGGGGAAAAGGTGCGAACACCTCCTCCCAGCGCAGGTCCACTCCCTCGCGGTACAGCTTGCCGACGGCGCCGAGCAGGGCCAAAAGCCCATCCTGTCTGGGGGCCAGAGAGGCAATGGAGCTAAGCCCCTTCGCACACTGATCGACCAGTCCCGAAAGCGAGGCCGACGGCCCGGCCTCCAGGGCCAGGGTTCCACCCCTGGCCAGGGTGGCCACGGCGTCGGCAAAGCGCACGGTAGCAGTGATCTGGCCGGTCCAATACTCGGGCCGGGCCACCTCTTTGGCCACGGGCAACCCGCTGACCGTCGAGACCAGGGTCATGGCCGAGGCCTCAGCCAGTCGCACGCCCTCCACCACCGGCGCAAAGGACTTGGCCGCGCCACGCATGTCCGGGGAATGGAAGGCATGGGCCACGCGCAATTCCTTGAAACCGATGCCGCGCGCGCCAAGGGCCGACAAGAAGGCGGCCAGTTCCGCATGGGGTCCGGAAACGGTCAGACTGCCCGGAGCGTTGACCGCCGCGATGGTCAGGTTCGGATGCCCTGGCAGGAGCGCCGCCACCTCGGCCTCGGACGCGAACACGGCGGCCATGCCCCCCGAAGGAGCCTGCCCCATGCACCGGCCACGGGCCGCGGCCAATCGGAGCATGTCCGCCAGATCCATCACTCCTGCCGCCACGGCCGCCGGGTACTCGCCGATGCTGTGCCCGGCCACGCGGTCGAAACGCAGGCCAAAAGACTCCCACAGCCGCCACAGGGCATGGGACACGGCCACGATGGCGGGCTGGGCATGCTCGGTGCGCTCCAGTTCCTCGGCTGACGCGCCGCCATAGAGTAGATGCAGGAGATCAAGCCCCTCGGTGCGAAGCAGAGCGGCGCATTCTTCCAGCGCCTGGCGGAACACGGGATAGGTCTGGAAAAGTTCGAGCCCCATGCCCGGATACTGGGACCCCTGGCCGGTGAAGAGCAAGGCCAGTCTGTCCGGCCCAGACGAGGCTTGGGACGCGCTGGACGAACGCAGCTGCGAGGCCACCTCGGCAGGAGTCTTGCCCAGCGCTGTCAGGCGGCAGGAAAAATGCGTCCGGCGGCAGGCCGCGCCGCGACACAGCGCGCCCAGCTGCCGGGGCGTCATGCCCTCCACCCTTTCGGCTGTGGCCAGGGCCATCTCCCGCAACGCCTCAGGTGTCCTGGCCGAGAGCAGGAGGAGGAAGGCACAAGGCGCGCTCTCGTCGATCGCCTGCTGAGCTTCCTGGTACTCCTCCACGATGATGTGGCCGTTCACCCCCGAAAAGCCAAAAGCGCTCAGTCCGGCCCGGCGCGGTCCATCGCTGTTCCAAGGCGTCAGGCTGACCGGGGCTTCCAGACCGCGCTCGCGCCAGTTGAAGCGGGTGTTGGGAGTCCGCACGTGGATATTGGCAGGCAGGGCGCCGTGCTCCATGCACAGCAGCACCTTCAGGAGCGAGGCCAGTGCTGCGGTCGGCTCCAGATGGCCGATATTGGCCTTGATCGAGCCGATACGCAGAACCGGGTTCGGCGTGGCGCGGTAGGCGGCGGCCAGGGCATCCAGCTCGATGGCATCCCCCAGGGCCGTGCCCGTGCCGTGGGCCTCGACGTAGCCGATCTGGTTCGGCTGAAGGCCCGCATCGGCCAGAGCCTGGGCAATGACCTTTTGCTGGGACAGGCCGCTCGGTGAGGTCAGTCCGTTGCTCCTGCCGTCCTGGTTGATGGCCGACCCGCGCACCAGCCCGAGGATGCGATCCCCGTCACATCTGGCGTCGGACAATCGCTTCAGGACCACGGCCACCGCGCCTTCACCCCGGCCATACCCGTCGGCCCCGTCGTCGAAGGCCTTGCTGCGCCCGTCCGGGCTGATGGCTCCGAGCTTGCTGAAGCAGATGTGCAGGTCCGGGGTGAGCATGAGCGTCACGCCCGCCACCAATGCCAGGTCCGATTCGCCCCGACGCAGACTCTGACAGGCGCAGTGCAGGGCCACGATGCCCGAGGAGCAGGCCGTGTCCACGGAAAAGCACGGGCCCTCGAACCCGTAGAAATAGGAAATGCGGCCGCAGGCTCCGCTCAGCGTCGTACCGGTCAGGGAATAGGCGTCGATGCGCTCCCGCAGATAGGATTCGCGGTGGGCATGGCTGTACTCGTTGTTGGTCATGGCCACGAAGACCCCGGCCTGCCTGCCGCGCCAGGCGAAAGGGTCGATACCGGCGTGCTCGAAGGCCCGCCAGCTCAGCTCCAGGAGCAGGCGCTGCTGGGGATCCAGCTGCGCGGCCTCGCGCCCGGAAATGTTGAAGAAAAAGGCGTCAAAATCCTTTATAGAGGGGCTCGGCGCGGTCAGAAAGGCCGCCTCGCGGGTGTACATCTTGCCCGGCGCCGAACGGTCAGGGTCATAATAGCGCTCCCGGTCCCAACGCTCACCTGGAACCGGAATCACTGCATCGCGGCCATGGGCCAGAAACGCCCACAGGTCATCCATACTCTCGATCCCTCCGGGCAGGCGGCAGGACACGCCGACCACGGCCAGGGGCTCATCCGAGCCCACGGCGGACGCGCGGCCATGCGTCGCAAAGGACGTTGCAGCGGACGGCTGCGACCCTTCGAGCAAGAGGGCCAAGTGTTCGGCCAGACTCGAAACATCCGGATGGTTAAAGATTGCCGAAGCAGGCAGAGCGAAGCCCAGGCGCGAACCCAGGGCCGAACAGAGCCGCGCGGCCATGAGCGAGGTCAGTCCCTGGGCCTGGAACGGGTCACGGCTGGAAAAAACCTGACCGGGCAAAAGCAGGGCAAGTTCGGCGAGAATCCATTCCCGCAGCTCGCGGCGGCGTTCCCTGGCCGAGACCAGGGACAGCTCGCGAGCCGGAGCGCTGCACACGGCATCCTCGCAGGCGGGCGCGATGCGTGGGCGGGCATTGATCAGTTCCAGGGCCAGGGCCAGCGAGGCGACGCTGTCCGTATCGCGACTCATGACGCCGATGCTTTCGATGCACAGCCCCATGTCCTGGGCCGTCTCGGCCAGGGACGCCTGCAGCACGGCGTGGGGCGAAATCTCCACCACGCGCCGGACGCCAAGCGCCAAGGCCTGGCATACCGCCGCCTCGAAACGCACGGGCTCGCGCACGTGCCGACGCCAGTAGGCGGCGTCAAAGTCAGTCGCGGCGGCAAGCTCACCGTGCAGACTGGAGATGACAGGAATTTCCGCCGGTTTTGGGGCCAGCTCTTTCAGGGCGGCTTCGAACTCGTCCAGGTGCCTCTCGATGGCCGCCGAATGAAACGGCACGTCCACGGGCAGCACGCGGCAAAAAACGGTCGAATCGCAGGACCGGACCAGACGGCGCAGGATCTGCGGGTCTCCACTGCACACGATCCCGCGCGGGGAGTTGATGGCCGCGATCTGGACCTGTCCGGCATAGGGACGCAGCATGGTCTCGACCTCTGTGAGGGGCAGGCCGAAAAATGCCATCTCCCCCTGGCCTGCGGCCCGTTCCAGAAGCAGGCTGTGCCGCCAGGCCACCAGGGCCGCATCAGCGGCCGTGAGCGCTCCAGCGGCCCAGACGGCGGCCACTTCCCCGCCGCTGTGGCCAAGCACCAGGTCCGCCGTGAAGCCTTTGGCCTGCAAGGCTCGCAGCAGGCCAAACTCCACGGCCAGCACGCATGGATGACCACGGCTCGCCGCATGGGAATCGCCGCCCTGCCGGTACAAAAGCTCTTCCACGGACCACCCGGCCAGACGCTGATAGGACAGATCGAATTCGCGCACACCGGCGGCAAAATCACCGTTCACGCTCATCAACTCCCGGCCCATGCCCGGCCACTGCGTGCCGATACCGGAAAATACTGCCAAGGTCTTGCTCATGAAAAACACTCCTGAACGTTTCGCAGTCAATGATTAGGACAGGATGCGAACATCCAGATAGGACGGAAAGCCAACCTGACCGCTGCCCTGATATTCGAGCAGGGACCACGCCTTGTCCCTGGCGATCTCTTCGAAACCGGCGAATTTGTAGGTCACGTACATCATGCGATTGCGGTCGGTCTCCACGAACTCCGCCCGCAACCGTTTTCCGGCCCGAACCGCCTCGGCGATGACATGGTTCAGCATGACCGAGCCCACCCCCCGGGACATGACCCGGCAGGACATGAGCAAGAGCTTCAGCGTCCAGGCCTCCTCCCCCTTCTCCACCAGGCACAGGCCAATTTTTCCGTACGGGCCGAACCTGTCCTCCAGGGAACTCATGAGCAGCAGATGGTCCGGGGAGGATCGCAGGGCGTCAAGTTCATCGTGGCCAAACGTCAGTCCGGTGGCGTTGAGCTGATGGGTGCGCTCGGTCAGGTCCACGGCGCGCTGCAGATCCCCGTCGGCGACGGGCGCGATGGTGAAGTGCATGTCCAGGGTGGCCAAAAAAGCCTCGGTCGGACCGGAAAAATTCTCCTCGGCCTTGGCCCGGCTCTGATCCGTCATGTAGAGCTTGCGGCGCATAGCCGAATCTTCAGTCACGAAACGGGGAATGAAACGCGACAGGTCCGGAATGGCGGACATCTCGACCGCATCCAGGCGCAGCACCTCGGGCAGGGCTTGGCCCACCTCTTCGCGCTCGAAAGGCTGGTCGTCCACAAAGGCGAAGGTGTTCAGGCCGATGTTCAGTTTCTGAGCGATGACGCGCAGGGAGTCGCTCTTGGGGCCGAAATGAATCTGCGGATACAGAAAATAGTCCTGCATGCCGAGTCGGCGCAAGTTCTCCATGGCGTGGTCGTGATCGTTGCGACTGGCAATGGACTGCAGGATGCCCCGCTTGTCCAGACCTTCGACAACCTCGCGCGCCCCGGCCCGCAGGCGCTTTCCTCCGCCCTCCAGCAGCACGCCCTCCCACAGGGTCTCGTCCAGATCCCAGACCAGGCATTTGATGGTCTTACCCATGACGCGGCCTCCTGGGAACGCGCTGACGCAGGCAGGCCTGATTGGAGATCATGAGCTGCTGCATCTGGGAGCTGCCTTCAATTATCTCGCAGATCTTCGCGTCCCGGTAGTAACGCATGATCGGATAATCCGGGGAGCAGCCGTTCCCGCCGTGGATCTGAAGCGCGTCGGATGCGGCCCGAAGGGCGGCCCGTGAACAGAAATACTTGGCAGTGGTGACCAGCATGATGGAATCGGGCGACATGGCATCCCGTTCCCGGCCCGCATGCAGAACCAGGGCGCGGGCCGCTTCCAGATCCGTGGCCATGTTGGCAATCATCTCCTGGATGAGCTGATGCTTGCGCAGGGCCTGGCCGAACTGGGTGCGCTCCTTGGCGTAAATCACGCTGGCCTCCAGGCAGGCTTCGAGCACGCCGACGCAGCCACAACCCACCGTGAACCGGCCATGATCCAGAGCGTGGGAGGCTACGAAGGTGAAGCCTCCGCCGACGGCTCCGAGCAGGCTGGAGACGGGCAGCACACAGTCCGCAAAATCGAGGCGGGCGATCCCGGCGGCCCGAAAACCCAGCAGATCCTTCATGGGGGTGATTGTCAGGCCGGGCGTGTCCGCAGGAACAAGCAAGGCCACGGCCCCCTCGTCACCCATGCGGGCCATGATCAAAAAGAGCTGCGCATGGCAGGATCCGGAAATCCATTTCTTGGCCCCGCTCAGCACCAGGGCGGTGTTTTCGCGCCGGACCTGGCACTGGATTCCGGCCGCATCGCTGCCAAAATCCGGTTCGGTCAGGCCGAACGCTGCCCGTGTCCGTCCAGATGTCAGCAAGGGCAACCAGGCGGCGCGCTGCTCAGGCGTGCCCCAACGCAGCACGGCCTGACTGACCATGTTGTGAACCGTAAAAAGGCTGAGCAGCGACACGCTGCCCCTGGCCATCTCGGCGCAGAAGCGGCACATGCCCTCGCTCTTAAGGTCCAGCCCGCCCCACTCCTGTGGCAGGCCAGCCCCGAACCATCCGGCGGCCGCGAACTCGTCCAGCACATCAGAGGGCAGGGTCTGGCTTTCTTCCCAGGCATTGGCATAGGGAAAAACCCGCCTGTCGATCCATTCCCGCATGGCCCGTCCGATTTCAACGGATTCAGTTGCCATGTCCCTCTCCTTCCACCAGGGCGACAATGGCGTCGATGGATTGGAAATTGGTCAACGTGAGATTTTCGCGACTGATGGTCAGCGCAAACTCCTTCTCCACGAACATCACGAGCTGCATGGCAAAAAGGGAGTTCACATATCCCAGCTCGAACATGTTCTCGTCATCGCCCAATTCATCGTCCTTGACATATTTTAGTACAAAATCCCGTATGATTCCGCGCACATCTTTGGTCATGCTCTCTTCCTTGGTCCTTGTGGTTCACGCATGGTCTCTGGCGGGCCGCCGCTCATGCGTAGTCGTAAAAACCCTTGCCGCTCTTGCGCCCCAGAAGCCCCGCGTCCACCATCTTGCACAAAAGGGGGCAGGGCCGAAATTTGGGATCCTTGTAGCTCTCGTAAAGCCCCTCCAGGGACAGGAGAATGGTGTCCAGACCGATCAGATCGCCTGTCTCCAGGGGACCCATGGGATGCCCGAAGCAGGACTTGAAGATGCGGTCCACATCCTCGGGCCTGGCCACGTTGTCCTGCACGGTCCAGATGGCCTCGTTGACCGTGAGCATGAGCACGCGGTTGGTGACAAAGCCCGGCATGTCGGTCACGACCACGGCCCGCTTCTTCATCTGCTTCAGGAAGGCCTTGCCCTGCTCCAGGGTGTCCTCGCTGGTGTGATGGCCGCGGATGACTTCCACCACGGGCTTAAGGGGCACCGGATTCATGAAATGCATGCCCAGGATCAGGTCAGGTCGCGCGGTCCAGGAGCCCATGCGGGTGATGGAGATGACCGAGGTGTTGGCCGCGACGCACACCTCCGGGCGGCAGATTTCGTCCAGCCGCCGGTAGAGCGGCTCCTTCAGGGCGGCCTGCTCGGTGATGTTCTCGACCACGAAGTCGGCTTCCTCCAGCACGGCAAGATCCGTGGAGAAGCGAATGCGCGGCAGACACAGATCCACGTCCACAGCCCCTTTGCCGAAAAGGCCGTGCATGCGCATGGCCTGCCGGATTTCCTCACGGGCGGACTCCAGAACATCCTCCCGCACGTCGACCAGGAGCACGTCCATCCCGTGCATGGCCAGGGCCTGGCTCACGCCCCGACCCATCACGCCGCCGCCCACGACACCAATTCGCTGAAATCTCATGTCTTCCCCCGTTTTCCGAAAAGGCCCAAAATCCGGACCATGCGCAAAAGCGGTCTGGGCCCTCAAACGAAACCGATCCGGATGAGGGCAGTTGCCGCAGCGTGATTGTTGTAACTCAGCCGCCGTGAGCGGCGTTTTGATCCTGTTCCGTGGCGGCGGGACCACCCCGCTTCCTGCTCATGACCACCTTGAAGAACCAGGGCACGAAAATCGGCGAAATGAGCGTGGCTGCGACCATGCCGCCGATGATGCTGCTGCCGAGCACATGACGGCTGCCCGAACCGGCCCCCGAGGAGATGACCAGGGGCACGCACCCAAGAATGAAGGCCAGGGAGGTCATCATGATGGGCCGAAAGCGCAGGCGCGCCGCCTCCAGGGCTGCCTCAGCCGGAGAGCGGCCAGCGGCCAGTTCCACGGCGGCGAACTCCACGATCAGGATGGCGTTCTTGGCCGCCAGGCCAATGAGGGTCACCATGGCCACCTGCACGTAGATATCGTTGGCGTAGCCCAGTACGAAAATGGTCGCCATGGCCCCGAACAGGGCAAACGGCACGGCCAGGATCACGGTCGTGGGCAGGGTCCAGCTCTCGTACTGGGCGGCCAGAATGAGAAAAACCAGGCCAAGGCCGAGCAGAAGCGCCATGTAGTTGGTTCCGCCGCCCGCTTTTTCCTGATAGGACGAGCCGCTCCAGGCCAGAGAGTACCCGCTGGGCAGTTCGCTACGCACCAGTTCCTCCAGGGCGGCCATGGCCTGCAGGTTGCTGTAGCCCGGCGCGGCCTGGCCGGACAGCCGGGCTGCGGGAACCCCGTTGAAGCGCGTCAGGGCGAAGGCGCCGCTGGTGGCCTTGGTGGTGATCAGGTTGGCCAGCGGGATCATGTCCCCGTCCCTGCTGCGCACGAAAATGGATTCCAGATCCTCGGGGCTGGCCCGGAACACAGACTCCGCCTGCAGGTAAACCTTGAAGGCCCGGCCATGCAGCGTGAAATCGTTGATGTAGCTGCCGGACAGGGTGGAGCTTAGGGCCTGATAGACATCCCCTACGGCGACGCCCATGAGCTTGGCCTTTTCCACGTCAAGCTGCACGTAGACCTTGGGCGTGCCCAGCCGAAGCGAGCTGCCCACGCCACGGAGTTCGGGCCGACCAGCCGCAGCCGCGCCGAGCCGTTCGGCCTGGGCGGCCATGTCCTCGATGGAAGCCCCGGCGTTGTTCTGCAGGAACCCCTCCAACCCGCCGACGGTGCTCAGCCCCACGATGGGCGGTGGATTGAAGGCCGCCAGCATCCCGTCGGTCACTCCGATCCCAAAGACCTTGCCCGCCAGGGCCTGGGAAGACTGTCCCGCGCCGGTACGTTCTTCCCAGGGTTTGAGCATGATAAAGGCCGCGCCCGCGCTGCCCAGGGTGCCGGTGCCGCCCAGCAGATCGGTCCCGGCGATGGTCAGGACCGAATCCACGGACGGGTCCTGGAGCATGGTCGCGGACAGGTGATCCAGGACCTTGTCCGTGCGCGGCATAACCGCCCCGTCGGGTAGCATGGCCACGGCGATGATGTAGCCCTGGTCCTCGTCCGGGGCCAGGCCCTCGGGCACGCGGTGCAGCAACTCCCAGGTGCCCCAGCCCAAAAGGCACATGACCAGGACGGCCAGGATATTGGAACGCAGCACGAGCCTGACGCAGGCCAGATAGGCCGCAGTCAGGCCGTCAAAAAACCGGTTGAAGCTCCTGGCGAACCAGCCCTCGGTCCCGTGGCGGGGTTTCAAAAGCCGTCCGCACATGACCGGCGAAAGCGTCAGGGCGACGATGCCGGAAATGATGACGGACAGGGAAATGGTGATGCCAAACTGCCTGAACATCTCGCCCGTCATCCCGCCCATGAACGAGACAGGCACGAACACCGCGCAGAGCACCAGCACAATGGCGATGACCGGGCCGGTCACCTCGCGCATGGCCTTGGAGGTCGCGTCCCTGGGCGAGAGGCCCTCGTCGTGCATGATCCGCTCCACGTTCTCGAGCACCACGATGGCGTCGTCCACGACGATGCCAATGGCCAGGACCATGCCGAAAAGGGTCAGGGTGTTGATGGAGAAGCCGAGCAGGTGCATGCCTGCGAAGGTGCCGACGATGGCCACGGGCACGGCGATGCAGGGGATGAGCGTGGCCCGCGGATTCTGCAGAAAGACAAAGATCACGAGGGCGACCAGGGCCATGGCCTCAAAGAGGGTGTGGACCACCTCCTCGATGGAGATGCGCACGAAAGTCGTCACGTTGTAGGGAATGGCGTGTTCCATGCCAGGCGGAAAATCCAGGCTCAGCTCCTGCATCCTGGCCTCGATGAGCTCGGCTGTCTGCAGGGCGTTGGCCCCCGGCGTGAGCGAAATGCTGATTCCCGCCACGGGCTGGCCGTTTAATTTGCTGCGCACCCCATAGTCTGCGGCTCCAAGCTCGACCCTGGCGACATCACGCAAGCGCATGATGCCCTTCTTGTCGTCAACACGGATAATGATGTCCCCGAACTCTTCTTCCGTGGTCATGCGGCCCTGGGTGCTGATGAGCCAGGTCATCTTCAGATCGTCCGGCGCAGGTTGCAGGCCAACGGTGCCCGCCGCGTACTGTGCGTTCTGCTCTTGCACGGCGCGGGCGATGTCCTGCGGGGTCAGGGAAAAGGCCGCCAGCTTGGCCGGGTCGAACCAGATGCGCATGGAATACTCTTCGGAGATGAGCGATCCGGCCGAGGCCACGCCGGGGATGCGTTTCAGCTGATCAATCACGTTCAGCGCCGAGTAGTTGTTCAGAAAGAGGCTGTCATAGCGTCCGTCCGGACTGGACAGGGTGATGATCATGAGGAAGGCGCCCGACCCCGAAGTCACGCTGACGCCGAGACGGCGCACTTCGTCGGGCAGTCCGGCCAGTGCGCCCTGGACCAGGTTGCTGACCCGGCTGCCGGCCACTTCAGGATCGGTGCCCAGGCTGAAGGTGGCGGCCATGGACATGACGCCGCTCGCCGAGCAGGTCGATTGCAGGTACAAAAGGTCCTTGGCCCCGTTCACGGCCTGTTCAAGCGGCGCCGCCACCACCTGCGAGATGACCTCGGGGCTGGCCCCCGGATAGATGGCCGTGATCGACACGGCAGGCGGAACCAGATCCGGGTACTGGGCCACGGGAAGACGCTGCAGGGCCAGCGCGCCCAGGATGACGATGACCAGCGAGATGACGATGGCCAGCACCGGGCGCCGGAGAAAAAATACGTCCTGCATGCTTTTACCCCTCGTGCTTCGGGCTTTCCACAGGCGCGACGGAATCGGACGCGTCGCGCGGAGCGACCCGCATGCCGGGACCGACCTTGTTCACCCCTTCGACAATGATCCGCTCACCGGCCTCAAGGCCGGAGCCGATCAGGACCGAACGGTCTACTCTGGTCAGAACTTCGATGGGCCGGAAGGACGCGATATCGCCCTCGCCGACCACGATGACCGCCGCGCCGTCCCTGCCCTGCAGCACGGCATGTTCCGGCACGGCGATGGCATCCTTGAAGGTCAAGAGGTCGAGGGTAATCCGCACCACCTGGCCAGGCAGCAGTTCCTTGTCCGGATTGGGAAAATTCGCCTTGGCGAGCATGCAGCCGGTCTCGCGGCTGATGACCGGGTTGCCGAAGACCATGGTGCCTTCGTGGGCATAGTCCAGTCCCGCATCAATGATCAGCCGCGCCGGAACGGTCGTGTTCATGACGGCCCGACCACCGGCCACCATGCGTTTGATCCTGCGCACCTGGGCATCGGACACGGAAAAGATCACCTGCACCGAATCCATGCTGTAAATCGTGGTCAGCAGGCTCTCGGGCGAACCGGCGGTAATGAGGCTGCCCTCGGTATGCAGGGCCATGCTCGCGAAGCCCGCAATGGGGGCCTTGACCCTGGTCAGGTCGAGGTCGATGAGCGCCGAACGCAGTGCGGCTTCGGCCTCGGCCAGTCCGGCCTTGGCCGATTCGTACTCGGTTTGCACCGCGTCGCGGTCGCGCTGGCTGATGGACTTGCGTTCGGCCAGAGGCACGGCCCGGTCCAGATCGCGTTTGGCGTTGGCCAGACGGGAGCGGATACTGGCCACGCGGCTGGCGGCTTGGTCGGCCACGGCCTGATAGGGGGCGGCATCGATCTCAAAGAGAACCTGCCCGGCCCGGACACTCTCCCCCTCACGGAACAGCCGCTTCTTCAGGATGCCACTGACCTGCGCCCTGACTTCGGCGGAGTTCAGGCCTTCCACATGACCCACGAAAGTCCTGGTCAGGGGGATGTCCTGGGCCAGGAGCCGCTGAACCAAGACCTGCGGGGCAGGACGTTCGGGGGGCGCCCCTTCCTTGTCCTCGGCCAAGCCTGCCGACCCGAGAAAAAAAATGCACAACATGGCGACCATGACGGCCTTAAACAGTCCATTCGGGATTTTCACTGTCTACCTCCATCCGAAATATCATGTTCGACCACGTTTGCGTTTTGCGCGGCGACAGTCGGCTCCCCTTCCCATCCACCGCCAAGGGCCAGGCACACGTCAACCATGGACTGCAGCTGCAACGCCCTGGTCTGCGCCCAACCGAACTGGGCCGAGAAGAGTTCGCGGTCCGCGTCCAGCACATCAAGAAAATTGGAATAACCGTTGCGATACCGATCATCGGCCTTCTCCACCGCCTCGGTCAGGTCTGCGATCTGCCGTTCCAGGGCCATGCTTGCATCGTTCAGCAGGGTTTGCCGGGTCAAAGCGTCACGCATATCCTTGAACGCGGACTGCACCGCCTTGTCGTATCCTGCTGCGGCTTCGCGACATCTTGCCTCGGCCATCTGTTCCCTGAACCGGGTGGTCCAGAAATCAAGAGGCAGGCGCAGAGACAGGCCGTAGCTCCAACTCGTCGCGCCGCTCATAGTCAGATCGCCAAATTTCTGAGCAGCCGTGCCCGCCTGCCCGGTCAGGGACAGGGACGGAAAGTAGTCGGCCCGCACCACGCCCACGTCAAAATGGGCGGCGCGCAGAGCCTGCTCGGCAGAGCGCAAATCCGGTCTGCGCACGAGCAGCGTCGAGGGCAGCCCGTCCGGCAGTACCGGGACGACAGGCAGGGCGTTCAGAGCGGTGACGGGTGCAAAAGAGAATTCCTGCATGATCTCGGATGGGGAGCGCCCCAGGAGAACCAGAAGTGAACTTTGCGCGGCATCGAGGCCCAGGCGGGACATGGCCAGGTTGTAGCGTGCCGTTTCAACCTCGCTCCTGGCCCGGAGCAGGTCGGCGCGGCTGCTGAAGCCGACCTCCTCGCTGCTCTTCTGCAGTTCCAGAGCCTGCAAGCGCTGCGTCAACGTCTGCTCGGCGACGCCGACTTGAAAGGAATAACTCAGAAGATCGAAATAGGACTTGGCAGCAGTGGCGGCGACCAGTAACCGGGCGGATTCCAGGTCGGCCTCACTGGCCAGCAGGCCCGCCTCGGCGCTGTAAAGGGAGTTGCGGTACCGTCCCCAGAAATCAAGTTCCCAGGCAGCGCCCAGATAGATGTCGTGATGGCTGGATTTTTCAAAACCCTTGGGCGGTCCGCCAGCAATGCGCGTGGAGGTCCAAGTTTCGCTGGCGCTGCCGTCAAGGGACGGCGAAGGAGCCAGGGCCGAACGGCTTATGCCGGCCGCAGCAGCGGCCTGCTCCACCCTGGCCACTGAGGCCGCGAGGTCACGATTGTGAATCAGGGCTTCCTGCACCACCCGGTCCAGCGCTGGATCATTGAAGCGCCGCCACCACTGGACATCAAGCCGCTCCGTGGCGTTCTGCTCCCAGACCGACGGAAGAATCTGGGCAGGACGCTGATACGGGGGGGCCAATGAGCACCCGGCAAAGAGCAGGACGAGTATCCATACGTGTTGCTTCACGACGACTCCATCTTGAACAGACTCTCGAAGCTGACGACAAATCGGACAAAGAACGCTTCATTCCCGGCGGCACGGACTCTTCTAATCCCGCAGCCAAAAATAAGAAAAAAATGCAATATTCAAAAATACTTATATACGTATTTCGCAAAAAAAACAACATGCGCAAGCACTTTAAACCATTTTTTTAGAAAAAATCAAAAAAAATCATATAGTTTTGATTTTAACGTGTGCTTATGAATACGTATTGACTCAGATAATCCACCCCTTTGTAGACGTATGATGGATGCCTGCAAAGACTCATAATTTTTCCCAAATTTGCTCGTAATCACTCAGTGTTCGACCCTAGCAAGCACAGCCATGGTGTGCTAGTGCTCCGTCCGTCGCTGGCGGAACGCGCCACATACTCATATTATAACTCGCGGATATTTCTTGAAAATCATCATCTGTACCAAACATGATCTTGCCGGAAACCTCGCCCTGAACAGGCTGGTTCGAATCCTTGCGCCGCGCCACGAAATCCACGTGATCCTTTCCGACTACGTGCTCAAGGCCGAACGGGAAAACCCGCTTGCCGGGTGCTTGCTCAAGCATGAACGCGACATGCCCGTGGAGTGCATTTTCCCTTGGCTGGACAAAGAGTTCCCCTCCGGAAGCCCTGCCACATGTCAGACCGTTGCCGGACTGGCCGCCACCTTCGGCATTTCCATGGAGCTTTGGGGTTGCCCTCGCACGCCGCAGACCATCGATGCCATGCGGCGGCTTGCCCCGGATCTGATCCTGTCCTGTCGCTACGACTATATTTTCCCTGAAGAGATCATCCACATCCCACGCTTGGGGGCTTACGGACTGCACCCAGGTATTTTGCCCCAAATCCAGGGGCTCTGCGGACCGTTTCGGGCCATGCAAATGGGACACCACCGTACGGGGTGCACGCTTTTTCACATTGACGAAGGTATCGACAGCGGGGCTGTCGTGGACATCGGATGGCACGACATCGATTACGGTCGCTGCCTGCTGTGGAATTTCGTGCGCACCTATTTTGCCGGGATCAACACCTTTGCAGGCCACCTGCCCGTACTCGAACGCGGCGAGAGGCTGTCGGAGAAGCCGCAGCGTGTTTCCGAGAGGCACTATTTTCACTACCCCACAGAAGCTGAGTTCAGCCAATTTTTAACCGATGACGGTGCGCTGGTGAATATGGACGATTATCTGGAACTGCTCTGCCTGTATCTGCCGAAAGGAATGGAGGACGAACGCATGGAGCGACTGAAGAGCCTGATCACGAGCGGGGGGTGCTGACCCGCCAGAAAAACCAAAACAGGAGCGCAAGCGCGCAAACCGCCGTCCCGGCCACAACCAGGGTTTGGGAGACGCTGAAGCGCACCAGGGCCATGCCGAACAGGATGGGTCCGAGAACCTGCCCAACGCGCTCCATGGTCCGGTAGATGCTGGCCGTCTTGCCGCGTCCAAGCCGCTGTGCTGAAGCCAACCCGACCACGCACAGCATGGTCGCTGGCGCGGCCATGCACTGGGCGATCCCGATGACCACCACTGCAACCCCGGCCATGGCCAGCGAGGACGAGGAAGCCGCGATCAGCAGAGCCGCTCCAGACAGAAATCCTGTGAATACCGCAAACACGCCCTTGCTCCGCGAGTGGTCGAGCAGACGGCCGAGCATCGGCCCGACAGTGATGAAACACAGGCCGTAGAGCATGAAAATGCGCCCGATGTCGGATTGGGCCGTTTTGGCCTCTGTCAACAGCAGGGGCAGCATGTAGTGCAAAAAACCCGTCAGGCAGAGGGCAGCGGGAATGCCGATCATGCCGAGCAAGGCCAGCATGCCCGGATCGCGCAGAAAATTCCACGCGGCGCTGGCAGGAGGCTGCTTCCCGGCCTCCACATGCGGTGAAGGAACGTGCGCGCCGGGACTGCCGCCTCGCCCGCCACCCAGCAGCAGGGCCAGCACGGCCACAGGCACCAGAGCGCCTGCCACGTAGAACACGGCCTCGAAGCCGATACGCTCGGCCAGCATGGCTCCACCGGCGGCGCCGCAGATGCTGCCGGAAAAAATCCCCGCAAAGACTCCGGCCAACCCCGACCCTGCGTTTTCATCCTCCAGTGTCCCGATCTGACATGCCATGAGCACCAACCCAAATCCGAAACCGCATGCGCCGCGCGCCGCGATCAGACCGGGCAGCGAGGTCGCCCCCCCTCCCATGAAAAGGCCAATCATGGCCGCCGCGACGCCGAAGGCGAAGGTCGAGCGCCAGCCGAACCGTTCCGAGAACATTCCGGACCCGAATAATGCCAGACCCGCACAAATCATCTCGGCGGAAATGGGCAGACCCGTCAGCACCTGCTCAGGCAGCCCCCACATGGGCGCGTAAAGCGATCGCGCCAGCACGGGGATAAAAGAGATACCCATGTCGTAGGCCAGAAAGAAAAGAAAGCCCCCGGCGCGCAAGGCCTGGGCGGAACAGACCGGAAAAGCGGACAAGCCGTCTTGTCCCCCCGGCTGAAGGGAATGGATCATGCGGTGTGAGAGCATGCCCAGCAATTTGGCCAGCTCCATCAAGAAAAGCAGGCTGATGACCAGGGAGGTGGCCAGATCAAGGCCGAGGGCGCGAACATTTTCCGACACGTGGGCCTGATCGATATGCAGGCGGATGCGCAGCACCTCCTCGCGCTGCCGGAAGCGGCTTGGCCAATAGGCGTCGATGGGCTGCTCCACCACCTCCCATCGGTCGTCCAGCCGTCCCGCCGAGGCCAGCACCGCGCCATCCGGGGCGACCAGCGAAGCTCCGCCCAGCTCGGGATGCGTCTCCACGATGCGCCTCAGCAGTTCCTCGCTGCCCGTAAGAGAACGCACATCCACCCCTTTGTGGACAATGTACTCGAAGTCGCGCTTGATGAAGTGAGCCGCAAGCTCCGTCTTGTCCCGCACGGCCTTGTGCAGAAAAGAATCGAAAAGCGAAAGCATGGCCGTGGAATAGGCCAGCTGAGTGCCCCCGATGAGTACCAGCAGAAGAATTCCCAAAGACCGGCCAAGCCGTGCACGCGCCTCGGCAGTTCCCGTCAGCAGACCGATCCAGGCCGCCAGGATCGCGCAGACCCCCACGCACACAGCCGCGAGCAGGGCCATTGCCCAGCGGACAAACCCCGTGGTCGCGGCCTGGGCCTCTTTCGCGGCGATCTCCAGGGCCACCCCTCCGGCCACACCCTTGTGATGGAGCGCGATCATGATCCGATAGCTTTGCGGACCAACCCAGAAAGCATGTTCCCGCTCGACGGCGTCCATGCCCAGAGCCTTGATGTCGAAAACCTGCCGAGACGCACGATCACCGTCAACCTCTGGCGCGACGACGTGCCCAGCGGAGGTCTGCGGACTGGGATTGTCCTGTGCTGCATAGAGCACCCCGCCTTCGGCATCCACGACTTCGACGGCGCTGATTCCGGTCGCTCCGTCCCGCAGGTCCTGCAGCATCTCCATCATGCCCGCGTATTGCGTAAGCGGCTTGCCGAAGCGCAGTCCGCGTTCGATACCGAGCGCCAGATGCTCGCCCGCCCCCCGGTATCCGGAAAGCAGTGATTCGATGGCCAGGCGGTCCAGGGTGGACACGGAAAGGAGCACGTTGAAACCCAGGGTCAAAACGAGCACCGCGACCGAAAGAACCACTATGCTCACGCGCAGCCTGAAGAGCGATCCGTTCTGCATGGCTAGTCCTTGCGCGGCGCTGGCGGGATCGTGCGTTCGAAGATTTCGTCGGAGACCACAAGAACATCCAGGGGAAAATGAAAGCCGATTTTTGCTGCTGTCTCGAAATTGATGGCGATGGTCGGCTCCATCCTGTCCAGCATGGGTACGGACCGCGGCGTGCTGCCCGTCAGCACGGCGACAGCCTGATTCGCCAGAAATTCCCCTGTGGGACCGAAATTCCAGGTCGAAAAGCCCATGAGGGCTCCCGCCTTGACAAAATCCGACCCGTCGCGGGCAAAAGTGGGAATTTTCCAGTCGTTGAGCATTTCCAGCAATGCCCCCACATCGTTGCTATCCCAGTCGAAACAGTTCAGCGGCCCGATGAAAAAGGCGTCCATACCCTCCTCGCGCAGCTTGTGAAGGCCCTGGCGGCATTCGTCATCGGTCTCGGCAGTGGAAAGTCCGCCATAGCCCGCGATCTCGAAACCGAGCTCCGGAGCGACTGCGCGGACATCGTCCAGGGCCGCGTACACCCGCCCGTCAGGAGTGTCCTGATACAGAATGCCGAGCTTCTTGAAGCGCACGACATCGTGAAAGACGCGAAACATGGTCGTCCAGCGGTCGGCGACGACCTGACAGGTAAAATTATCCACCCCGGAATCAGTGATGTCGCGCACTATCCCGGCGGCTACAGGATCGGCCATGCCCATGCCGAGAATGGGCGTGCGGCCATTGTTGGCCGCCAGGAGCGCCTTGACCGCCGCCGTGCCCATGCCCACCACCAGATCAAGGTCCTCGCGTTGCATCAGTTCCGCCGCAACCACGGGCAACTTGGCCATGTTTTCAGGCTCCCAGCCTGGACTGTGATGCGCATCCTCGGGATAGACAACGCGCACCTGCGGCCTCGCATCGAGCGCCTGCCTGAAGGCGCTGTACGTCCGGTCAAAGAGCCAGAAGTTTCCGGCTTCAAGATAGCCGACACGTTTGGCAAAGTTGTCTTGCGCATGGGCGCAGAGTGCGCATGAAGTCAGAATCGTGACAAGAAAGAAGCGCAGAATCCACCTGGATGCCGCGCCCGGATTACTGGGTGATGGGCGATGAGAGACGAGACGTTTCATGCCAGCCCCGCTCTTACGACAGAACGGCGCACTCGGCTGACCCGCCACGCACGGCGAGGGTGAGACGCGGCCATTGCCAGGTTCACGCACGGGGCATGGGTGACGAAGCGACATTGTGGGTTATGGCTGCCTGCTCTCGCAATCCCGCGCACCCGGGGTGTCCCGGTTTTCCGGAACAGCCTTTGGCTCGGCGGCGAGGACGAGCAAGAGCCCCACGAGAGGGGACAAAAGCATGCTCGCGAAAAAATTTCCCCAGAAGCCGAACCTGCAATTCCTGCCCAGAAACGCGACAATCAGGCTCCCGACTAGAAAGGCCAAGAATAGGGACATCAGTTTTTCTCCGCTTCCGAATTGTGCGTTCGCCACGCCGCATTGCGGCGCGGCCTGCATCTCCCGGCAACCGCTAGGGTTTTGGGGGAATGTCCTTTGTCGGATTGAGCAGAATCCTGTCAATCCGGTCTATGAAATCCACCACGTCGGAATCGCGCAAACTCCAGTTCAGGTCTCCGCCCACGGAACGCATGAGACCTTCGCCGGAGGAGTCGCCGGTGGCGTTTCGTCCGTTTTGCGCATCCGGCACATGCGAGGCGGCGCTGGCGTTGACGGGGTCCGGCAGCCTGGGCGTGTCCTGCGTGTTCAGGATGATGGGCAGCCCGTCTTTTCCGCTGCCCACGACGACGACCTTGGCGTTTTCCGAGGCGGCGAGCTTGGCCGTGGCCTGGATGCCCTCGTAACGCAGAAAGTTCTCCGTCATGTTCTCATTCACCAGGGACTGGTAATAGCGGATGCCCTGGCCTTCGATGGCCTTGCGCCTGGCCTCTTCCTTGGCTTCGAGCAGCAGGTAATGGTAGCGCAGGTACTGTTGTTCGGCCACGAGCTTGTTCACGATGGACGTGCTGAGCAGTTCGGGCAGGATGATCTCCTTGACCACAAATCCGTG
>Ga0265295_1000773_pt1 | contig 61184 bp, 64 predicted proteins | sample Munlansysbiofilm_FD_192503 | JGI IMG/M metagenome (GOLD analysis project Ga0265295, IMG submission 192503) | Leachate microbial communities from a municipal landfill in Southern Ontario, Canada - Methane capture system biofilm | ecosystem: Engineered > Solid waste > Landfill > Unclassified ... | reverse complement strand
CGCATACTCTCTATCTCATCATCAAACAAACTGATGCGTAAAGCTTTTTCACAATCGGGTGGAAAAATATCGATAATATCCCCACGAATCGAAATTTCACCTTTTCCTTGTACCACATCAACCGCCAAGTATCCCCAATAAAACATCTGTTCACGAAACCGCTCTACATGTAAACGCATTCCAAATTCAAGGTTAAACGTATCAAACAGTTCTGCTTTTGGAAGCGGTGTTAAAAGGGTTCGAAGAGGAGCAATAAGAATTTTTTTAGAAGAAGCGTCATTATAAAAAGCATGAAGAACACGCAAAAGCTCCACCATTTCTTCATGAAAAGAGAGTAAATCATCTCCCTCATTAGCCCGAAGATCAGGTAAAACATAACATTTTTTTTCAAGGTAAAAGGCGACTTCAGAAGCATATAATGCCTCTTTATCCCCTCTAACCCCTAAAAGTTGAAGATCATTTTTTGTTTGTAAAAATTCATAAAACGCAGCTTGTAACAATTAATCCCTCGGTTCTTCGTAGGTTAATGTTTGAATGCTCTCAGTTTTTATTTTACTCTCACCTTCAAAAATAGCTTTAGCTTCAATAACCAGCTCTTTGGAAAAAACTTTTCCTAAAAACTTTCCACCTTCAAGCACTTCCACGTTCTCACAATCTGCATTGCCTTCAAAAAGACCATTCACAATCAAACGACTGGCATGAATTTCACCAGAGATACGACCTTGCTTTCCAATCGTTACAATACTATCGGAGAGCACTTTCCCAATAATTTCTCCATCCACATGTAAACGTGTTTGGCAATTAAAAACACCCTCAACTTTAGCACCACTAGCTATGATAGTGGTTTCAGAAGCGGGGATTGCGCATTGATCAGCTTTATTAAAGATTCCCATGTGACTCTCTTCTCCTTTTTAAAGATTTCCATAAAATTAGCGCCATTCCATTTTACAAATGGTTCAGGATCTAAGGTTCTACCAATAAACTTTATTTCATAATGCAAATGAGGACCCGTCGATAAGCCTGTATTGCCAGAATACGCAATTAAATCACCTTTTCTAACAAATTGCCCCTCTTTCACAACTGACTTATTCTGTAAATGAGCATAATAACTCTCAAACCCATAATTATGACTGAGGGAAACAACATTGCCATAACCACTATTTTGGTGGTACTTTATAAATTTCACAACACCATCTGCTGGTGCTAAAATTGGCGTACCAATAGATGCTCTTAAATCTAAACCTGTGTGAAATTCTTTACGTTTTAAAATAGGATTCTCTCTCCAGCCAAATTTTGAAGAGACGCCATTGTGGGCGATCACTTCACCGCTAGGAATATTATCAAAAAATGTTTTTTGCTGTAAAATATTTAAATCCAGCTCTTCTAATCTTACCTCTAGCGTCTCTTCTTCGTTAACTCTTAAGCCAATCAGTTCCTCCATAGAACCTATTTTGTCACGGATATTTTCATATTCTTGCGCTTTTTCTGAAATTTGAGCTTGCAAAACCTCATTTTGTTCAACCAAAATGTTCCGCTCTTTAACGGCATTCTCTTTTTTTGCTTCTAAACTTGAAAGCTCTTTGGTTAAAAACAAAATTACAAAACTTCCCACTAAAATGACCAGTGCGACAAAAAGTGTGAAATAAAGCAAAAATTTTTTAATCAGTTGATGCAATAAAAAATGACGTGAACCATGTACATCTGAAATCGTTACGGTAAATCTATCTTTCACTTGACCCCTTTTAAAAAAGCTTCAACCACAGAAAAAGAGCCAAAGACTAAATACTCTTTATCCTCATCAATCCCACAAAAAGGCTCAGTTTTAATTCCTAATCCTAATGCCACCGCATAAATATCATTTTGCGATGCCGCGCGAGGACTCTGAATTTCAATCACTAAAAGTGTGTGAATAATCGGCTGTAAAATTTTCAAAATAGCTGTAAAGTCTTTATCTTTATAACTGTTGTAAACTAAAAAAACACGCTTCCCCAAAAAAGTTTTGGCCAAAGCTTCCGCCGCCATGGCATTATGCCCTACATCAATCGTCACATGAGGAAAAATTTTCTGACAACGCCCATTCAAAACATTAAAATCCAATCTTTCCTGAGCCATATCATACCCCAGTACTCTTAATGCACAAAGTGCTGTTTTAAAATTTTCTTCTAAAAATGAAGGTAATTGCAGGGAAGAAAGAGTGTTACTTAATGCATTTTTTGTTTTTTCATCAAAAAATGCCTCGACACTGTACATATGAGCGCCATATTGCTTCGTACGCGCTTGAGCAATAGGGTAAACTTCTTTAGCATATTGTTTGGCTAAAACCACATCTGTGCAAACACTGTTTATCTTTGTTTGAGCAATCGCTTCAATACTCTCACCTAAAAATGCTTGATGATCAATGCCAATAGGTGTTACAATAGAGAGTATTTTAGGAAAAATATTGGTCGCATCATATTCTCCCCCTAACCCTGCTTCTAAAACCACATATTCACAATGCTGAGAAAAGATGACCATGGCAAGAAGTGTTGTATATTCAAAATACGAAAGAGAATTGGCAACATCAGCATCTAACCACGACAATAATGTTTGATGGGCTTCTTCAAGAATGGTATCACTCACGTCCGCACCATCTAACCAAATACGTTCATTAAATTTTAAAATATGAGGAGAAGTATAATGTCCTACATGTAAACCATTAGCACGCAGCATCTGCGCTAAAAAACGTCCTGTAGTCCCTTTCCCATTCGTACCAACAATATGAATAATTTTAGGGATTTTAAAATGCTGACGTATTTTTGCATACGCTTTGGGCATACGTTCATAATCAATTACATCATAATAGAGTGGTTTTTGTTCTAAAAAATACTCTAAAATCATCAAAGTACAGGCATCACTTTATTTCGTCCAGCTTCTTTTGCTTTATATAAAAGAGCATCTGCTGTACTTAGGGTATCTTCTTTACTCTTGCATAAAGAGCGTTGAGAAACACCACAACTCACCGTTACGTTGATGCGTTCATTTTTATACAGAAATTTAAACTGCTCAACAATGGATCGAATTTTATCGGCAAAATGAATCGCATGTGCAAGATCTGTACTTGGTAATATCACCAAAAATTCTTCGCCACCATAGCGCCCTACAAAATCAACCTGACGAACATATTTACGTAAAATTTTTCCAACTGTTGAAAGAATGACATCGCCTGCTTCATGCCCATAGGTATCGTTAACCATTTTAAAATGGTCAATATCGATAAAACAGAGGGTATAATCAATTTTATACCGCATAAAAGCATCATCAACACGCCCAAGTTCCGTACTTAAAGCACGTTTTGTTGCCACATGCGTTAAAAAGTCTACTTTTACTTCCTGTTTTGCAGCTACCAGTGCGGATTCTAATTTATTGACACGATTTTGCAATTTTGTAATAGTTTCTTGATTACTAATCATCTTTTCATTTAACGTTTTCGTCTCATTCTCTAAAGAAGAAGCAATCCGTAAAAGTTTTGTATGTACCGTTTCAAAGCTATCCTGAGAAAAGTTAATGCGTTGCAAATCCGCTTTAATCCCCTTAACTTGCTCATGACTATAACTGCTACTTTGAATCAACTCGACAATTTTTTTGTTAATTTCATCTAAAATTTTATCAAGCGTAGAAACTTTTTTTTGAACTTCTGCTTTATCAAGTTCGATTCTCTTTCCAATCAATCCACGAATCTCTTTTTGAAGCGCAGGCGTTCCAAGCGCATCAGGAGATTGGCGAAGTTCTGAACTGATACTGGCTAATTCATCATTCATACCCGAAGCAATAGAAGGAGCAAGGGAAGCAATAATAAGAGGAACTAATGCCCGATAAAGTTCACTGCTGTTATCTTTTTCTAAAATTTTGATAATATCTTTCACCATGCTCTCAAGATCATCCTTGCTCACATGTCCATACATATCTAATTTTTTAAGATAATTGTCATTATAGTTTGAAATAAAATCAAACCATTTCTCTTTTACCAACTCGATAGATTGGAGGTTTTGATGAAAATCTATACGTTCCAAAGAGGCGTTAGCAAGACTGGTTGCTTTGGCATCATGCAGCAGAGTAATGGCTTGTAACGTACGCTTCGATAAAAGGCTAAGCGCATTAATCATTTTAATCGCATCCCCTTCGTTGACACGATTGACCCTAGCTACCAAAAACGAAAGTAAATCATCCAAAGAAGCAATAGAAAAACGCTTCATGTCAGCAATAACACTTGCCTCTAATTTTTTTGTATATTTATCAACCTTTTGACAATCCTCAACAATCACCCCTTTTTGTTTAGCCACTTTGCAAAAGACAGCGGCATAATTATCAGGGGTTAAATTGAGATGCTCCGCTTTGACACGCTCTAGGGCTTCTTTAATAATCTCATTGATGGTTGTTGCCATTACGTAATCCTTTAATAGCAATTTTAGAAACAAATTCATCTAAAGAATCAGCTGCAGCTTCACGAATGGCTTCAAAGCGATTAGAATCAGAAATAACACTATTCGATTCAATAGAAAAGTCATACTCTCCTGAAACCGTTAATTTTTCAACTTTTTTGTTCGCACCTTCATACTCAATAGCCAATACAACCGTTGTTTTATAAGCAATTACATAACCATAGATATCATACACAATAGGGGCAAAAGAGATAGACCCAATCTTTACATGTAAAATACTATCCGCCTCTTCCTTGCTCACTAGTTTTGCACTAAAACGATTTACAACGGCCTCATTGACAGCATCTTTAATTAATACACTGTTTCTTGGATCTTGCCTAGAGATTTTGACTTCAGCATAAATTTTTTCTCCCAATGCCCTTTTAGCATAATACGACGAAGGCTTATACCCACATCCGCTGATAAACACTGCTATCAAGAGTCCAAGAAATAGTTGTTTCATCTTACTTTACCACCAAGTTAATCAATTTATTAGGGACATAAATCTCTTTAATCACTTCACTGCCCTCTAACCATTTTGCAGCACTCTCTTTACCACGTCTTAGGGCTTCCTCTTTAGAGATAGAAGTTTCAACTTCAATTTCTGAGCGCTTCTTACCATTCACGGTTACGGCAAGAATCATACTCTCTTCTACAAAAACTTCTTCTTTGATGGCAATGGGTGAAAAATTTGCACACCCAAACAGTGTTTCACTCATTTCCCAACATAGATGAGGAACTATAGGCTCAAGTAAATTGAGAAGAATAAAATATCCCTCACTCCACACATTCGCATCGTTTTGATCACTTAGAGCATTGAGCGCTTCCATACATGCCGCAATCAATGTATTAAAGGTATATCCACCCTCAAAAATCTCATTTGATTTTTTCAATGCTTCATACACTTTTTTACGAGCATATTTTGACTCTTTAGAAAGTGTTGCATGATTAATGTCTGGAATCTTTTTACATGTAAAAGCATTTTCACTTTTTTGCGCAAAACGTTTTAAGAAACGAAACGCTCCTTCAACCGCACTGTCATTCCACTCCAACTCTTTTTGAGGAGGTGCTGCAAATAAAATAAACAGACGTGCCGTATCCGCTCCATAGGTCTTAATAATGGCATCAGGATCAACGGTGTTGCCTTTACTTTTACTCATCTTCGAGCCATCTTTAAGCACCATGCCTTGGGTTAAAAGATTGGCAAACGGCTCATCGGTATTGACATAGCCTAAATCACGAAGCACTTTGGTAAAAAAACGTGCATACAAAAGGTGTAAAATGGCATGCTCAATACCCCCAATGTACTGATCCACATTCATCCAATAATTAGCACTCTCTTTATCAAAAGGAACATCATTCCACAAGGAGGGATCAGTGGTATAACGTAGAAAATACCAACTGGATTGGAAAAAAGTATCCATGGTATCGGTTTCACGAATGGCATCTGCCCCACAACATGGGCACGTTGTATATTTCCATGTTGGATGTTTATCCAAAGGATTGCCTTCACCTTTAATTTCAACATCATCCGGTAAGGCAACAGGAAGATTTTCAAATTTTTCAGAAACCAGTCCACATTTTGGACAATGAATCATAGGAATTGGTGCACCCCAATAACGCTGACGGCTAATTCCCCAATCACGCAATTTATAATTAATGACTTTGGTACCCATTTTCTGTGCTTCAAAATGAGCAATAATGGCTTTTTGAGCCTCTTTCGATGCAAGACCACTAAACTCAGCAGAGTTAATAAGCGTACCGTATTCAGTCGTTGCGCATGTACCATCAAAAGGTGTGTTACTCTCAATACTTTGAATAACGGGTAAATTATATTTGGTCGCAAATTCAAAATCACGCTCATCATGGGCTGGAACTGCCATAACAGCACCCCCACCGTATTCGATTAAGACAAAATTTGCTACCCAAACAGGCACTTTTTCACCTGTTAAAGGATGAATGACCTCTATCTCTAAACTCACACCTTCTTTAGGCGCTTGAGCACGTTCACGTGCACCTACACGTTGCATTGCTTTAATCTGCGCAATTTTTTCATCGCTTAAGAGTTTATGCTCAATCAAATAGTTCACAATCGCATGTTCAGGCGCTAACGCAGAATAACTCACCCCATAAATGGTATCAGGACGTGTGGTAAAAACTTTATAACTTTCAAACTGATGAGCAAGTTTTGCCTTAGCCTCATCACTTAAGTTAAACGAAAATTCTAACCCTTCACTGCGTCCAATCCAATTTTCTTGCATGGTTAAAACTTGATTTGGCCAACCCGCTTTGAGTTTTTCACAATCATCAAGCAACTCTTGCGCATACTGAGTGATTTTGAGGTAGTAACCAGGGAGCAAGCGTTGTTCTACTGGATTATCACATCTCCAACAACACCCCTCTTCAACTTGTTCATTCGCAAGAACGGTTTGGCACGTGTTACACCAGTTCAGCGTGGCGCTTTTTTGATACACCAAGCCTTTATTAAACATTTCAATAAAAATACGTTGTTCATGTTTGGTATAAAGCACATCGCTGGCGGCAAACTCTCTTTTTTTAGAGAAAGAGAGTCCCAAAGAAGCAAGTTCTTTTCGCATATAATCAATATTTTCATACGTCCATTTTTTCGGATGAACCCCATGCTTAATCGCCGCATTTTCAGCAGGCATACCAAAACTATCCCAACCAATAGGGTGCAGTACATTAAAGCCATTTTTACGATGATGTCTTGCAATGGCATCCCCAATGGTATAGTTACGCACGTGTCCCATATGAATACGCCCACTAGGATAAGGAAACATACTTAAAATATATTTTTTTGCTTTGCTAAAATCATTTGAAGGCTCAAACGCCTGAGTTTCATCCCACGTTTGTTGCCATTTTTTCTCAAGTTCTAACGGATTGTATACCATTGTTTCTCCATTAAATTAAACCGTGCCTTTTTCATACATCGCACGCATTTTTGCTTTTTCTATTTTATTTTTCTCTTTGAGTGCTTCTTTATTTTTATACTCAGCAATATCAAATCCCAACCATTTCAGGAGTGGTGCTGCAATAAAAATTGAACTGTACGTTCCAATAAAAACACCAAACAAAAGGGTAAAACTAAAGCCATGAATAATCTCTCCACCAAACAAAAAGAGTGTTAAAACAACAAAAAGAACCGTTAGTGAAGTTAATGTAGTTCGAGAAAGCGTTTGAGAAACGGCATGGTTAATGGTATCAAAAAGATTAACTTGCTTTGAGGCTCGAATGTCTTCTCGAATGCGGTCAAAAATAATAATTGTATCGTTAATTGAATACCCAATCAGTGTCAACATTGCAGCTAAAACATCTAGACTTATTTCGATATTAAAAAGAATGATAGCCCCCAAAGTAATGCTTACATCATGCACCAATGCTAAGATAGAAGCAACTGCAAAGCGCCACTCAAAACGAAAAGCAATGTAGACTAAAATTGCCAAAATACACATCAGTGTTGACATTAAACCTTTTTCACGAAGCTCACTGCCTACTTTTGGGCCGACCATATCTACTTTTCGAATATCAAAATTTCCCGTACCTTTGAGCAATTCACGCACTTTATCACCCACATCATGACTGACACCCTCAGTAGTGGTGGCAAAACGAATGACAATTTCATCGGGTGAGCCAAACTCTGTAATTAAGGCATTGGCAAAAAGTTTATCGCTTGAAATTTGCTCTCTTACTTTATCAATCGGCGCTTGTTGGTCATATTTAACTTGAACCAGTGTCCCACCTGCAAAGTCAATGCCATAACTAAGCCCTTTAGTTGCTAAAAGCCCATACGATGTCAAAATAAGAACCAATGACACGACAATAAAGAACTTGCTTTTATCCATAAAATTATAGACTTTATTTTTTGAAAAAAACTCCATTAATGACTCCTCTTCATGCCAAACCAAAACATCATATTTTTACTCTTTTCAATATACGGCATAATAAATTGATAAATCCCATGGGTTCCCAAAATTGCTGTCAACATTGAGACTAAAATACCAATGCTTAAACTAACCGCAAAGCCTTTGACAGGACCTGTGCCATACACGTATAAAATAATAGCAGTAATCAATGAAGTCAAGTTACTATCAACAATAGCGCTCATGGCATTATCATACCCTTTTTCAATCGCCTGTTTTACGCCAACACCTGCTCGTAAAAGTTCTCGAATACGCTCACAAATAATAACATTCGCATCCACAGCAATACCAATAATGAGAACAATACCCGCCATACCAGGTAAAGTGAGTGTCGCACCGAAGAGTGCCATAATGGCAATCAGTAAAAAGAGATTCACCACAAGAGCAATATTGGCAATCACCCCTGCCATCCGATAATAAAAGAGCATAAAACCAACGACCAAACTAAAGCCAGAAATGAGTGCAATTAAACTCGCCTGTATACTATCAGCACCTAAAGAGGGTCCAATGCTTCGCTTCTCAAGCAAAGTGACAGGAGCGAGCAAAGCGCCACTACGCAAAGCAATAGCAACATCGTGTGCTTCTTTCACACTAAAACCACCACTAATTTGTCCACTGCCTCCACCAATACGTTCACGAATGTTAGGCGCAGAATAAACTTTATTATCCAAAACAATGGCTAACCGATTGCCAATGTTGTTCGCGGTAAAGTCTCCAAATATTTTTGCGCCCTCGGAGTTAAGGGTAAAATTAATCACAGGTTGTTGCATATCGCTAAAGCCAACTTTTGCATCGCTTAGCATACTGCCATCAAGAACTGGAATCTCTTTTAAAACATAACGAATTGCATCACTTTTTGCATCATTCATGATCACATCACCGTATTGTGCTGCCTCACTTGGACTCATACTATTTGCACGGTCTTGTTTTTTCTCATCTACAGCCATAAGTTGTAAATGCGCTGCTTTTGCAATCAATTCGCGCGCTCTTTGTTCATCTTCAGCCGTTTTAATACCAGGAAGCTCCACTAAGATTTTATCTTCACCTTGTTTTGCAACATTGGGTTCTGCTAAACCAAACTGATCCAAACGATTACGAATCGTCTCAACCGCTTGCGAAATCGCATACTCTTTAATTAAAACTTTCTCTTTTTCATCCAATGTCAGCGTATAAGAAAGAGCCTCTTTGTTTACATGTAAACCGTTAATCTCTTTGAGCATAGCATCAAGTTTTTTCTCTTCATCTTTGTCCAAAAGGGTGAGGGTGATTTTCTCTTCAGCAATGCGAAGGTCATCAATGATAATATCACCTCTTTGGGCAAAAAATTTGATACTAGAGGCAATGGATTTGATTTTTGACTGAATGGCATCTTCTGTTTTGACACCTAAGAGCATATGAAGACCGCCTTGAAGATCTAAACCTAACGAGACTTTAGCCCCTTTTTCTGTTTGCAAAAAAGTAGGCATTGACATGCCTACTCCAAAAATAATTGCAATAAAAAAAATGACTAAACGGTAATTCAATCTACCACTACTCATCGATTTTCTTTGAAATATAGTCGCGTGAAACTTTAACAACGATGCCTTCATCATTAAGCTTAACTTTGATAGAATCCTCCTCAGGTTTGACAACTTCACAGATTAATCCACCATTGGTAATGACTTTATCACCTTTTTTAAGGGCATCAATCATCTCTTTGTGTTTTTTAACCTGTTTTTGTTGGGGTCTAATCACAAGAAAATAAAAAATTGCGAAAAGAACAACGAGTGGAAGTAAAGACGAAATTAAACTTGCAGAACCTTGCATGGAAATCCTTTGTAAAAAAAATTTTTGATATTTATTTTACCCGCATTTATATAATAAAAGCCTTTCTTATAGCCTTTTCCTTAAGTGCCTTTATCTACTTGAATTATTTTGACATCACCGTTTTAGCACTCAATTCTCTTTTTGCAATCATTGGTTTTTACCTACTCTTAGGCGAAAATCGTGTGGTATGGTTTTGGAGTGGCTTTTTTATAGGACTTTTATGGTTTTATTGGATTAGTTTTAGTTTTGTTTATTATGAACTAGCTTTTTTAATTCCCTTTATCATTTTAGGCGTTGCGCTCATTTATGCGCTCCTTTTTTGGTGTATCGCAAGAATTGGGCGTTCCTTTTATATACAAGCACCCTTACTTTTTGGGGTAAGTTTTGTAGACCCTTTTGGTTTTAATTGGCTCAAACTTCACCTCACACTTCTTGATACTTATTTTTCAACATCACATCTCGCATTTGGCGCTTTATTGGGAGCACTGACACTGCTAAAAGCACTTCCAAAAAGATATAAACTTATCGCAATCATTCCTCTTTTTCTTGCAACATTATGGCAAACACCTACGCCTATAACGCCACCAGCAATTAATGTGGCTTTACCTCTTATGCATATTCCTCAATCGCAACGATGGGATGCAGCCTACCAAAAAGAGGCAATTGCCCTTAATTTTAGATTGATTGAAGAGGCGATTGAGGAGGAAAAAGAGCTTATTATTTTTCCAGAAAGTGCTTTTCCGCTCTACCTAAATCGTGCGCCTAAGATCATGGAAGCGCTCAAGGCTTATTCAAAGAAAATAGCTATTGTTACAGGTGCATTAACCTATGAAGAAAAACAAGGATTTTTTAACTCATCTTATTTCTTTCACAATGAAGAGATGCATATTGCTCACAAAATTATTTTAGTGCCTTTTGGCGAAGAGGTTCCTTTTCCTTCTTTTATGGTAGAAATCATTAATAAACTTTTTTTTGATGGAGCAAAAGATTATCAAAAAGCAAAAGAACCACACGATTTTCTCATTAATGGTATACCTTTTAGAAGTGCTATTTGTTTTGAAGCAACAACCGATAAGCTCTTTGAGGGAAATCCCAAACAGATGATTGCCATTAGTAACAATGCGTGGTTTAGTCCTTCTATTGAACAAACCTTACAACATTTACTGCTACGCTACTACGCAAAGAAGTATCAAACGGTGATTTACCACAGTGCCAACAGTGGTAAAAGTGGAGTGATTTTACCGTAAAGATGAGCAGTGCTCATCTTTACATGTAAAAAGAAAATATCTATTAGAGTTCTTGCAGAACTCTTAACACGCCTTTAAAGCAAAGCTCTAAAGACTACGTTAACACTGGGTAATCTTCGGCAGAAAGCCCGCGCACCCTTGGTGCTTTTCCTTCTTGCAAAATGAGTTTTGCAAGAAGTCTATTTTTTGAGGGTTTTAAAAAGCTCTACGGCGTCAAGTTTTTCCCACGGATAATCACTCTGTCCCACTTGTCCACGTGCTGCAACATCAGCATACAAGAAAGTATCTTCGCTTGGCTTATCCAAACCAAATTTTTCCGTAATCCAACGAGGGGTTAAACTAAAGGTATTGAGGACAAACTCAGAGAGGACATCATCACTCACGCTGGTGTATGTACCAAAGGTATCCACAGAAACCGATACGGGCTTTGCGACACCAATCGCATAAGAGAGCTGAACAGAACATTTTTTAGCGAGTCCTGCAGCAACAATGTTTTTAGCAATCCAACGTCCTGCATAAAGGCCACTTCTATCCACTTTGGTATAATCTTTACTTGATTGCGCACCACCACCAATAGGAGCATAGCCACCAAAACTATCGACAATCAGTTTACGACCCGTAAGTCCTGAATCGTGCAGTGAACTGTGATTGACATAACGCCCTGTTGGGTTGATGTGAATAATCGTATCATTAGGATCATACAAATCCGTAGGAAGTCCTGTATCGTCAATTAATCCTTTAATGAGGGTTCTTACTTCTTCAATACTCATATGCTCATTGGAAGGCGCAGAAACAACAATCGTATGAATTTTTTGAGGTTTGCACTCTTCAAAGTTTTGTTTGGTACCATAATCTACTGTCACTTGGGTTTTAATATCTACCCCCAGTTTATGATTGTGTTTAAGCGCATACTGATACACTTTATCGCACAACATTCTCGCATACATAATCGCTGCTGGCATAAAATCAGCCGTTTCAGAGGAAGCAAATCCAAACATAATACCCTGATCACCCGCACCAATTTCGCCACTTTCTTGATCCACGCCTTGGTTAATGTCACTGCTTTGCTGATTGAGTAAAACCTGTACTTTGACCTCATCTGGATGTAAACATTGCTCTTTTGTAAACGAAGACTTACCATCGTAACCAATTTTAGCAAGCGCATCTTTGACAATTTTTTCATAATCAGAAAATGAGAGAATACGTTTGGTATTGACCTCTCCACCAATAATGACATGTTTACCTGCAACAAAAACCTCACTCGCGACACGAGAGTTTTTATCGGCAATTAAGAGCGTATCCACAATGCTATCTGCGATGATATCCGCACATTTATCAGGATGTCCTGGGCTGACCACTTCAGAGGTAAAAAGGTAGTGTTGTGTGTGTTCCATTTTTGTTTTCCATTTCTTTGTTTTCCTGTTCCAAACACCCTTTAAAAAGCTTTCGCTTTTTAGAAAAGCATAAAGTCTGAAACTCGTTTTCCATCCTTTTGTTTTCCATTTATGGTTTCAATGAAGACGAAACATAAAATAAAAGTTAAAAGTTTGAACCAAGGCTCCACTGAGCCCACCTCATGTTAAGAGGAGTATAATACTCTCTTTTATTTAAAAAATGCTTTGATGAACATCATGTTATTATTCCCATTGCATAGTTTCGCTTTCTTGCAAGCTTTTGGCCAACATCGTTAAAAACGCTTCGCGAGAAATCTCTTGTGCTCCGAGCGATTTTAAATGCTCGGTAGGCAATTGGCAATCAATAAAATCACCCCCTAAGAGACGTATCTTTTCACAAAGCCCCACCAAAGCCACTTTGGAAGCATCTCTTTGGATTGAGAACATTGACTCCCCACAAAAAACACCTCCAAGATAAAGCCCATAGAGTCCGCCTACGAGTTTCCCCTCAAAAAATGTCTCCACACTGTGTGCTAAACCTTTTACATGTAAAGCACAAAATGACGCAATCAGCGCCTCACTAATCCAGCTCTTTTGCCCTTTGTGCAGACGTGTCTCTAAGCACAAACGCATGACCTTTTCAAAATCAGTGTCATAGCGTATCTCAAAATGTTTCATACTTTTGTGAAGGCTTTTGCTGATTTTTATCGCATCAGGGAACAAAATCAAACGAGGATTGGGAGACCACCATAAAATCGGGTCATTTTCATTAAACCACGGGAAGATACCTCTTTGGTACGCTTGTATTAAACGCTCACACGAGAGATCTCCACCCCATGCTAAAAGCCCTTCATCGCTTGCATCCAAAGGATTGGGAAAGCTAAACTCCTTTGGATGAAGCTGTGGAATAAGAATTTTAGTTGCCACCGCTGTAACTAAAGAGTAATTTTTTAGATTTTATATCAATCGTACAGACGCCACCATGCTTAAGCTTGCCAAAAAGCACCTCTTCTGCAAGCGGTGTTTTAATCTGCTCTTGAATCACCCGACGCATCACACGAGCGCCCATCTCTTTGCTGTATCCCTCACTTGCGAGCTGCTTCTTAGCTGCAAGCGTTGCGATAACTTTGACATTTTTGTCTTTGAGTTGCTCAGAGAGTTCAGCTAAGAGTTTCTCGACGATATTGACCATCACCGCTTCGCTTAGGGGTGCAAAATGAATCACCTCATCCAAACGGTTTCTAAACTCTGGTGCAAAAAAGGCCTTAATCGCCTCATCCGCACGAGAGGTCTCACTTTTAGTAAAGCCCATCGTTGGCGCTTCTTTGGTGCCTAAATTGGACGTCATAATAATAATAACATTGCGAAAATCAATCTTTGTGCCATTATTATCCGTCAAGGTCGCACTATCAAATATCTGTAATAAAATGTTGAGCATATCAGGATGCGCTTTTTCAATCTCATCGAGTAAAAGCACACAATACGGATGCTTTTTAATTGCCTCAGAAAGCTGACCACCCTCATCGTATCCCACATAACCAGGAGGTGCGCCAATCAAACGACTCACCGTATGCTTCTCCATATATTCGCTCATATCGTAGCGTTCAAAATGAACACCTAACTCATACGCCAACTGTTTTGCCACTTCCGTTTTACCCACACCCGTAGGGCCTGCAAATAAAAAAGAGCCAATGGGCGAGGTAGGATTTCCAAGTCCCGCACGGCTTCGCTTAATCGCTTTACACAAAGCTTCAATCGCTCTATCTTGCCCAAAAATTTTAGCCTTCAAATGCGTCTCTAAGTGTGCCATCACCTCGCCCTCGTCTTGACTCACACTGCGACTTGGAATGTTGGCAATTTTGGAAAGTACCGCTTCAAGATCATGAAGTTCCACCACTTTTTTACGCTTTTTGGCTAAGTGAAACGACGCACCCACTTCATCAATCAAATCAATCGCTGAATCGGGTAAAAACTTATCGCTAATATACTTTTTTGCCAATTCCACAGAGGCTTTAATGACATCATTAGAATACTTCACGCCATGATGCGCTTCGTAATGACTCTTTAACCCTTTCACAATAGCAAACGCATCTTCAAGGCTTGGCTCTAAAATGTCAATTTTCGCAAAACGACGGCTTAGGGCTTTATCTTTATCAAAAAAGTTACGAAATTCACTATACGTGGTTGCCCCAATACAGCGTAACTTACCAGAAGCAAGGGCAGGTTTTAACAGGTTCGATAAATCCATAGACCCACCTCCTGTTGCACCAGCCCCCACAATGGTATGAATCTCATCAATAAATAAAATAGCCCCTTTTTGCGCTTCAAGTTCACTGAGTATCTCTTTGAGGCGCTTTTCAAAATCTCCTCGATACTTTGTCCCTGAAATTAACGCGCCCATATCCAGCGCATACACAGGGGTATTTTTTAAAATTTCAGGCACTTTATTTTCACTCATATAAAGAGCTAAACCCTCAACAATAGCCGTCTTTCCCACCCCTGGTTCACCCACAAGCAAAGGATTGTTTTTCTTTCTGCGACACAAAACCTGCATCATACGTTTGAGTTCATCAGCCCTTCCAATTAAAGGGTCAATCTGTTTTTGTTTTGCAAGGGCAATTAAATCAATCGTATATTTTACAAGCGCACTCTCTTTTTCTTCCTCTTTATTCTCTACTTTTTCCTCAGGAAGACTCAGTGCTGTCACCTCTTCAATAATCACTAACTTATCCACCCCATGTTGCATTAATAACGAAACACAAAAAGCGTTTTGTTCGTCCATCATCGCAATTAAAAGGTCATACACACTGGCTTCTATCTTTCCCGCACTTTTTACATGTAACATCATAGACTCAATGACACGAGACAGAGCGACCGTTTCTGCGGGTTCATAATTTTCATCACTGGGAACGACTTGAGGATGGGCTGCAAAATATTTTTCCATAGAGCGCTTTAAAAAAGCAATGCTTAGCCCAGCTTCTTGAAGTAAATGAATAATATGTTCATTGCTTAAAAGGGCAAAAAAGAGATGATCCACCGTGATATACTCAAAACGGTGTTTTCTTACAAACGCAATCGCATCATTAAACACAAAATTGAGTTCTTGACTTACCATACTCTTCTCCTTATTCTGCTTCCATAATGGCACGCAATGGGAATTTTTCTTCTTTTGCCATTTTTCTTACCTGAGACACTTTCGTCTCAGCAATTTCATAGGCATAAACCCCACATAAACCTTTACCTTTTTCATGCACACTCAACATAATTTCAGTCGCTTTTTCAAAACTATGATGAAAAATCTGCATCAAAACCTTAATGACAAATTCCATACTGCTGTAATCATCATTTAGTAAAAGAACCTTGTACAATCTCGGCTCTTTAATTTCAATGAGCTCAACCGTTTCATTTTCAAACGCTGGATTACTCTGATGCATCCAAATCCTCTATTTCGATACTAACTTATCAACATCTTTTTGAATCACATCAAGTGAAACTTTGCCAATGTAAAATTTATTATTAGGGTCATTTTGATAAATATCCGTCACTTTTTGGTAAGCACCCTCTTTTAAAAGCACTTTAAACGGCACTTGAAGCGCTTGTTTATACGCGATATCTTGTAAAATTGTCTCGACAACTTTTTTATTTTTAGGTGAATTACTAATGAAATAATACGCATTATATTTTGCTGCAAAATTTTCAATCACATACTCATCACTGACTTCTTCAAGAAAATTAAGACCAATAAGCATGACATCATCACTGTTTTGAAGCTGAAAATCCATTAAGGAAGGGGCTTCCTCTTGACATGGTGCACAAAACGTGCCAAAAATATCAATTAAAATAATCTTACCTTCATCCTCTTCGATAACAAACCCACCATTTTTACGCACTAAGGTTAATTTAGCACCAGCCACGCTTTTAAGCTCAACCTTTTCACCCTCTTTATAGGTCTCTTTCACAACACTTATGGCTTCATTTTTAGGCTCAGAACTACAACCGATAAACAGTAGTCCTATCAAAACGACCATAAAACCAATATATTTTTTCATTGTATCCCTCATATTTTTTGGCTTATTCTACTTTTTTTAGATAAATAATCTGTAAACTACTCTTTGTATGCATGATTTTTCATGGCTGTTTGTGCCTCTCTTCGTGCATCTTTCTCTTTTAAACTCTCTCGTTTATCATGTTCATTTTTACCACGAGCGAGTGCAATTTCCATTTTAGCAAGGTTTTTGGCATTAAAATAAATTGCAAGAGGAACAATGGTCAAGCCATCTTTGGCCACTTTCATATCCCATTTACGTAATTGTTTTACATGTAAAAGCAATTTTCGAGGTGCTCTTTCATTGGGAGCAAAATTGAGATTGGCGGTTGAGAGATGCGAAATATGCGCATTCAGTAAAAATGCCTCCCCTTTAATAATCTTTACAAACGAATCTTTAAGATTGACTCTGCCTTGACGAATCGCTTTAACTTCACTGCCTTGAAGGACAATACCCGCTTCTAATTTCTCTAAAATTTCATAATCATGAAACGCTTTTTTATTGCGTGCAACCGCTTCACCCATTCTACTCTACCTTCTCTTTCATTCTAAAAAAACTACTCCCACTGCCACTAAAAAACCATCCCTCTTTGGCGTACGACGCTAAGACAGGATACGCTTTTAAACACGCCAGATACAAATCATTCAGTGCTTCTTTCCCATAAGCTCTGAGCAAAGCTTCACTTTTCATGTCAACCATGACCTGTGCCAAAGGAATATTCATCGATTGCAAAAAATATTCCCTATACATCTTGTAAACACGAGCTGTCTCACAAGCAAGAGGAGGCGTAAAAACCTCTAAATCTAACGCGGCTTCGTCACACTTTTCAACCACTTCACCAATACCACTGACATTGGCACTCTCATACCCTGAGGCAAAAAAAGCAACATCCGCACCGACCCTACTTCCTAGCTCCATCTTCTCTTGCACACTCAGGTTTAAATTTCCCACATCATTAAGCATATGTAAAAACGTGGCAGCATCACTGCTTCCTCCACCAAGACCTGCTCCTTGGGGAATCACCTTCTTTACATGTAAAGCATACTCTTTCATTATTGCTTCAACGTCTTTGGCAAAACCATGACGCTGAAGCGTTTGAAAAATTTTATAAACGGTATTGTGCTCAAGTGAGCAGTTAAAATCACCCACTAACTCAAAAGGCGCAGAAGAAGTTTTTGGCACAAAAGAGAGGGTATCAAAAAGATCAGAAACGCGCATAAAACGAGAAATCAAGGTATGGTAATTTCCCCTTGTCCCTACAATTTTAAGAAAAATATTGACTTTAGCATGTGCGTGGTACTGCATTAAAGAAGCTTCTTACTCAAATCTAACAGTGCATCTGAAGCAACACTACGACTCGCTTCAATATTACTCTCCTTAATCGCTTGCGCTAACTCTTCACGCAAAATCATCATTTCTTTAGGTGCGTCAAATCCTAATTTGACCAGCCCCTTAGAGATATCGATCACCCGCACGGTGATATTATCATTCAAAATAACACCCTCACCTATTTTTCGTGTTAGTATTAACATGTTACGCCTTTAGCGATAATGAATTTAAAAGGTATTCTACTCCATCTGCACTAAGTTGCACAATACTGAGCATCTCATCATTGAGAATGTAATAAATACCCTCTTCTTGTTTTTCAAAATTTTCTACCTGCAATTTTCGCCCAAGCAATATATCACTCATATCGCCACAGTAAGTATTGCTATCTAAATCAAGATACTCCAAAGGATTGAGCGCTTTTTCGTTTTCATACATAAAAGCACCCTCATTTAAACGATGTAAAGCACTTAAAGAACCACTAAACCCCAATTTTTGAGCTATTAAAGCACCCATACTTCGCACATATCCACCCTCTGAAATGGTAGTTTCAAAGGTTACAAAAGGATGAGCATAATGCACTAAATGACAATCATACACATGGCTTGTGATAGCTTTCATCTCAAAGTCTTGTTCACTTCGTGCTAAATCATACGCTCGTTTACCCTCTATTTTTTTAGCCGAATATTTAGGCGGTAAATAGCTTATATCGCCCACCATACTTTGAAGCGCAATAGCAATCGAATCAGGATGAAAAGGCATCATCTCTTCAACATGATCAATTTTTTCGATATCTAACGTAGGGCTAGAAGCACCTATCCATAAGGTAGCACGGTAGGTTTTGGGGGCTTTTTTTAAAAAACGAAACAGTTTGGTAAACTGACCAAAGGCTACAATTAAAACACCTTGCGCAAAAGGATCAAGCGTACCTGAAAACCCAGCTTTTTTCACACCATAACGTCGTTTAATGCGACTTAAAAAATGATTGCAGACTATTCCTGCGGGTTTATAGGCAACAAAAAGGCGATTGTCCACTAAATTTTCTCCACAAATGAAGCTAAAATATCTCGCTTCGTGCCACTAAAATTAATTTGCAATTTAAACTCCCTGCCCACCTTACTCACTTCAGTCACACGACCAATACCAAAAATTTTGTGCTTCACCAAGTCTCCTTTTTTAAAAGAAGTTGTTTTTTCCAAAATCAAACTCCCCTCACAGACCCCTGATTCTTTTAAAAAACGACTTTTAGAAAGTTCGGTTCGTCTTCCTTTGTAAAAACGACTGCCTGAAAAACTAAGGGTTAGCTCTTTTTTTGCTCGAGTGATCGCCACATAGCCCAAACGACGCTCTTCTTCAATATCACTTCCATCACCTACTAACGGGAAAAATCCCTCTTCCATACCAATCACAAACAGGTATTCAAACTCTAAACCTTTGCTTGCATGAATACTCATAATGGAAATATTTTCACTATCAATTTGATCTTGGTCACTTTGAAGCGCTAACTCATTAAGAAAATCATCCACACCCATTTGTGGATTTTGTTTTACATAATCTCTAAAAAGTCCATAAAATTCATCAATGTTGGAGAGGCGATCTAGCGAGTCTGGTTGATTGTTATAGTACTCTTTAATCGCAAACGCTTCCTCAATCGCATCAATCATATCGTAGGTAGAATGGGCTTGAATCGTTTGCATGCGTGCAATATTGTGAACAAACTCTTTGAGTGCGAGTGCCGCTTTTTTAGTGGCCTCTTTTTCAATACTCTGCTCATTACATGTAAGATATTCGTAAATGGATTGGCTATTGTCATACGCTGCTTTAAAAATGCGCTCCATCGTCACTTTACCAAGCCCTCGTTTAGGACGATTGATAATGCGCTTAATGGAAAAATCATCATGAGGATTGGCGATGACACGAAGATAACTAATAACATCTTTAACCTCAGCACGCTCGTAAAACTTCACGCCTCCGACCATATTGTAAGGAATTTTCTCTTTATTCAGACCCTCTTCTAAAGAACGACTCAGCGCATTAATGCGGTACAACACCGCAATATCTCTAGGACTGACACCGCTTTCAATGAGCTTTCTAATTTTTCGGGCAATACTCAATGCTTCTTGATTTTCATCATGCGATTCAAGCACTTCAATGGCTTTGCCCTCTCCTTTGGTGCTTTCTAACACTTTGCCAATACGCCCACGATTGTGATCTATTAAATCATTTGCAGCTTTTAGAATTTGGGTGGTTGAGCGGTAGTTTTTCTCTAATTTCACAATTTTAACGTTATCAAACGATTCGTGAAACTCCAAAATGTTTTTAATATTCGCTCCCCGCCAGCCATAAATACTCTGGTCATCATCACCTACGACACATAAGTTACTGTGGGTATGGCAGAGTTTGCGAAGCAATTTATACTGAAGTTCATTCGTATCTTGATACTCATCGACCATAATGTACTGATAGCGCCTGCTAGTCTCTTCGCACAAGCGCTCATCACTCTCCAAAATTTTATAAGGAAGCACTAAAAGATCATCAAAATCAACCAAATTATTGGAAAGCAAATAATCTTCATACTGTTCATACAATTTTGCAATAATTTGATAACTCTGCTGTTCTGCTTTTTCCCACGCCATCTTAGGATCCAGCAAAGAGGTTTTGTAGCGTGAAATTTCGCTAGCAATCATACCTGTTGGCAGCTCAGAGGATGTATTTAAACTTTTTAGAATACGTTTTTTATCATCGGTGTCAATCACCACAAAGCTATTTTTTCGACCCAATTTATCCATATGAAATTTCAGAAAAAGCAAACCAAATTTATGAAATGTACACAAAAGTGGTGGATACGAATGCGAGTCTATCATCGCCATAGCACGTTCTCTCATCTCACTAGCAGCTTTGTTTGTAAACGTAAGCGTAAGAGTATTGGCTGCTGGAATGCCTAAAGAGAGCAAATACGAAAGTCGTGATGTAATTGTTTTTGTTTTACCACTTCCTGCCCCTGCTAAAATAAGCACAGGACCATCCACACATTTGACCGCATCTTGTTGTGATTCATTTAACGTTGCTAAATCTTGCATACATTTTCCACTTTGTTTGATATAGTCTTTATTATAGCAAAAAAAGTTTAAGGCAAACGTGTCGTTCCACTCTGAGTAAATTTATTAATTTTAGTTATAATGCTCATCAAACGTTCATCACCATAAGGATTTATAAAATGCTTAAAGATTTTTCTAAAATAGAGACATTTTTAACAGTTGTTAAAGAAAAAAGTTTTTCTAAAGCCTCTAAAAAATTAGGGATTAGCCAACCAGCAGTGACGCAACAAATTAAACTTTTAGAAGAGTATTTAGACATTCAAATTGTCGATCGTAAAAAAAATGGAATCAAACTGACGACCGCAGGAGAAGAACTTCACAAAGTTGCACTTAAACTTGAAAAACAAATTTTAGCAGCAGAACGTGAAATGCTAAGACTCGTCAATAAAGAAGTTATTTTTGTATTAGGAGCCTCAGCCGTTATTGGCAATTACATTTTGCCTGATTTTCTTAACGACATTCAAGATGCCATAAAAAACAATGTCATGCTTAAAGTGGAAAATACCGCTGAAATTACTGAAAAATTACTGGATAAAAAAGTAGATTTAGCGCTAGTAGAAGCACCTTATTTTCAAGAGGGCATTATTTACCGTGAATGGATGGAAGATGAGTTGGTGATTACGAGCAAATACCCACTTCCTAAAAATTTAACCAAAGAAGATTTGCTTAGTTTTAATTGGATTTGCAGGGAAGAAGAGTCAAATACTCGTAAAATTATTCACGATACCTTTGAAAAAATTGATGTTGATTGTAAAAGTTTTAAAGTCAAAAGTATTTTAACCAGTTCAACGGCGGTGAAGCAAACACTCTTAAAATGTAAACTTGAGGAAAAAACGCCAACCGTTTCAATACTGTCAAAACATATTATTGCCGATGAAGTTGAACGAGGAGAACTTTTTACCTCAAAAATGAAGGGCTTAAAACTCACTCGTATGCTTTACCTCTGCTATCTTAAAGATCGTAAACACGATGCGCTGATTGATAGTGTGATTAATTATCTGATGAGTAAGCACCCCAATAAAGCAACCGTTCCTACTTTTTAATCAACTTTTGGTTTTCAGGATTAGACATCAACGCTTCCATCGAGCGTTTGATGCCTTTTTCTTTTGGAACTTTATTCACCACTTTAGAAGGCGTACTTAGATTGATAAACACAGGTACTTCCTCAACCACAATCTGTAAGATAGCATCCAAAGAGACACTCACCAAAGAGCCAAAATTTTCATTCCCAAAACCTGCCTCAAAACTCAATGTATCGTTGTAGATCTGAGCACTTTCAAAAGTATACCCTGCTAAAAAAAACATGGTAATAGGTTTAAAACCTTGCGTAATATTCTCAGGTAATTCAGGGTCAAAATTGACATCTGAAACATTCGTCAAAATGGAAAAGTGAACCCCTTTTTTAAGAAGTAACTCCACAATCTCATGGGTGTACTTTTTCATCATACCGTGAAATGCCTCATCTCCAAGCAGTGCTTCAATCATCACACAATCCTTTAAACTCCTCTAAGAGGATTTCGATTTCACCAATACCTAATTTCCAAAAATTCTCATCTTCAATGTCAAACCCAAACTTTTGAATCAACTCTTTTGGACTTTGACTTCCCCCCGCACTTAAAAAAGCTGTATAGGTTTGTACAAACTGTTCTTTGTTGCTTTTTTTATACAAGCCATAGAGGGCTAAAACAAGTAACTGACCATAACTATACGCATAACAATAAAAAGGAGAATGAATAAAATGAGGAATATAACTCCACCACAAAGCATAATCTTTAGAGAGAGTAATACTGTTGCCAAACATTTTTTGACTCTCTTCCATCCAATAACAATTAAAAGTCTCAAGGTCTAATTCACCCTCATGCGCATGTACTTTTCGCTCAAAGGTTGTAAAGTTGATTTGACGGTAAAGCGTTGAGAAAATATCTTCAATTTTACTCGCATACAAAGAACGCTTCTCTTCTTTGCTCAAGCCATCTTTAATCGCATCAAAAACGAGCATTTCTGCAAAAACAGACGCTGTTTCAGAAGTTGTCAAAGGTGTATCACTCCCCAAATAGCCCACGTCACGAGAGAGATACTGATGAATGGCATGCCCTAATTCATGGGCTAAGGTAAAAAGGTCTCGTCTGGTATTGGTATGATTTAAAAGCACATACGGATGCGTCGAAGGTGTGGCAGGATGCGAAAATGCTCCCCCTCGTTTTCTCTCTTTAGGGAAAACATCAATCCACCCTTTATCAAACGCCATAGAGGCGATTTCATGAAATTTTGGATTGAACTTTGCAAAGGCTTCAAGCACAATTTTTTGAGAGGTTTCAAAATCATACAGGGCATTAGCATCTTCAAGAGGTGCGTAACGATCATACTCAAAAAGTTCCTCAAGACCTAGAAGTTTTGCTTTTTGCGTATAGTAGTTTTGCACCAAATGAAAGCTTTGCTCTGCGGTGTTGACGAGGGCATCCACACTTTTTTGAGTAATTTTATTGTCCATATGGCGAGGCTGTTCCGCATTTTTATAGCCTCGAAGCTCACACTCACTCGCCAAATCAGTTTTAATCATATTAAAAATGTAACCTAACAATGGCTGATGTTCTTTAATGCCTTTGGTAAAAATGCCGGCTGCTTTTTTTCGCACTTCACGATTAGCATCTTGCAATTTACTCAAAATCTCTTCTTCTGAAAGTTTTTTCCCCTCATAGGTAAATTTCAAACGGCTAAAATGCTCATCAAAAAGACGGCTAAACGCGGAGGCAGAGGTCATCTCTTTTTTGAGTAAGATACGCTCTTCTTTTTGAGAAAGCTGGTAAGGTTTTTCTTCCATCAATGATTCTAAATAAAATTTATACATCGGCGTAGCCGCAATTAACTCCTCTTGTTTTGCTTTAGGAAGCTTGTTAAATTCTAATTCAAAGAAGAGTAAGTTTTCAGCAATTTTGCTGTGTTCTTGTTGATATTTTGCATAAAAGCCACCTTGTTCACTATTGGTAGCAAACCGTAAAAATGCATACGTCATGATACGACCCAGTTTCTCATTAATCGCCTCATACTCACGAATTGATTCTAAAAATTCGTTTACATGTAACTCTTTGAGTTTTCCTTTGCACACCGATTCAAAACCCTTTGCACGCTGAGTAGCGTCGAGTAAATCGGCTTCTAAAGAGGCTTCTGTGTTATAAAGTGCAGTAAGATCCCAATTCAAATTTTAATCCTTAATAAATACGTTATGAATGATTTTAAATCCTATAAGAGCATTCATTATAGCAAATTTCTCGGCTTTTTGAAGGCTATGGCATGTTAAGAATGCCTCTTTGAGAAAACCACTTGCGAGCAAACGTGCTCTTGTCGTTCCCTCCAAAAGAGGGTGCGAAGGTGTTTGCCACTGCCCATCAATCAAAAGAGCAATATTTGCAATACGTGTATCTTGTAAAACATCTTTACATGTAAAGATTATATCTTCATCCACATCACAAGCATACGCTTCTAATGCATCTCTATCACAATATTTATACTGATAATCTATGGCACATTCTACTAATCTAAAACGCTTAAATACACGTGGCTCGTAAGGCATATAACTCACTTTTTCTATCTTCGATGTATACTCAACACGTACCCGATAGATTGAATCTTTTGGTGGATTTAAATGCTCCGCTAACATCATTTTAGAAGATGTCCCAAAGAGTGCTTGACGTGTTTTATCAAAACGAGCTTGATGAAACGCGAGATGCTCCAAACGTCCATCCACTGCTTTTATGGTTTCAAAACACGGGGAGGTAGACTTTATCACATAATTCATCGTACTCTTTCTCCTTATCGCTTAAAAGGGTAATGCCTCCTCCGCTTTTAAACAGATACCCCGATGGAATTTTTTCTAAAAAACGAATCATCACGGCACTGTCTAATATTTTGCCATCATACACCCCAAAAACACCTGTATAAAACCCTCTATCATACCCTTCAACACGTGCAATAATCTCCATACTACTGCGCTTTGGAGTTCCACTGATAGAACCTGCTGGCAGTAGTTTTGAAAGAATTTCACCCATCTGCTCATGCCAATTTTCCACTAAGCTCCCTTGAATATGTGAACTCACTTGCAATAACTCTTTTTGAGCCGTGTAAATCTTTTCAATATAACGAAATCTTTCTACACGCACTTTAGTTGCAACCCTAGAGAGATCATTGCGCAACAAATCAACGACCATAACGTGCTCAGCTTTTTCTTTTTCATCCGCCAAAATAATCGCTTCTGCATTTGGGATACTCGCATCAATCGTTCCTTTCATGGGAAACGTGTGAATGTGATTCTCTTCAATTTTGACAAATCGTTCTGGAGAAAAACAGACGAACTGATCTTTAAAATAGAGTTTAAAAGCAGCATGGCTGGCATAAAAAAGAGACTTTAAATCCAAAGTTAATTCTACCTTTGTGGGTGCCGTAAGATTGAGCATATAAGTATTTCCCGCTCTAATCTCTTCGATGACACGCTCAAAACGCTCTTCATAATTGCTACGCAAAGGATAGGTTTTTTGCCAAACAAATTCTTTACATGTAAAAAGCGTTTGCGTAGACCGAGGCTCCTCAAAAGCGTACAAAACATCTTCTTCTAAAGAAGAAAGAGCTTGGGCATAAAAATTTTTTTGGGCATAATCAATCACAAAGAAAAAAGGTTCTCTTTTCTTGCCAAATGCATTAAGCTTCTCTATAAAGGCTCTGTTCACTTCTTAATTTCCTTTGATAATTAACATTTCATTACCATCCCTGTGCTACAATTCGAAAAAAAGGAGACAATCATGAAAAAAACTATCTCATTTCCACTCTTGCTTGTAGGTTCTCTCCTGTGTGCAGAGAGTATAACATTTCAAGAATCCCTACGTGTCATCAGCTCAAAACCTGAATACCGCACAGTCACCTCACAAACTCCCTATCAGGAGTGCTGGGATGAACCCGTTGAAGTACACTCTGCCCCACAAACACAAGGTAGCGGAACCGTTGGTGCCATTATTGGCGGTGTGGCAGGTGGCGTTTTAGGGCATCAAGTGGGTGGAGGTACTGGAAAAACAGCTGCAACCGTGGGCGGAGCGATTGTAGGAACATTGGTTGGTAAAAACGTCGCCGAACAAAACACCCAATCCCCTTCTACCACATACCGTACTGAGCGCCGTTGTGTAACACGTTATGAAGAAAAAGGTTCTGAAAAATTTATGGGATATCGCAACACAGCGACCTACAAGAATCAAACCATTGTCAAATATTCAGACCATCCCTTAGAGTTTATCACCATCCACGTCACGGTAAGCTACTAAACTCTTCACAATCAAAGGCATATCCTCTTGAACCGAAAGAACCCTGCCAAAAGTTTTTTTAAAAAATGGTAGGGTAATTTTATCAAAGCTTTCACGCTCCTCCTTAAAATTGACACACCACTCATAATCCTCAACGCCTAAACTATCCAAAAGATGCAAGTTGAGTAAAATGTCATTAATACACCCTAACGCATCGTGTCCGACCAAAAGCGTTTTGGCTTCAAAGAGACGAATAAAATCGTACATGTAAAGGTCCTCTTCAATGGGAACCAACAAACCACCCGCCCCTTCAACGAGGACAATATCACACAAAGAGGCAATTTTTTCGTAGGCACTTTGTAAGACCTCAACCGAAACTTTTTTGCGACCTTTTGCTACAAAAGGAGATGCAGGAAGCTCAAATTGGTAAGGAACAATCTCTTTTAAAGAGAGTTTTTCCAAATCAGGATGAAAGCGTTTGGCTGTTTCAAACAAAAGCGTCGCATCCAAAGGAGCATCCACCACACCTGTTTCAATGGGTTTCATCACCCCAACTTTTAAGTCTTTCGCACTCAAAGCTTCCAAAAGTTTAAGCGTCGTATGTGTTTTACCCACATTGGTATTGGTCGCAGTAATAAAAATAGGAGAATAGTTCATGAGCACTCTTTTTTTAGGGAATTATATCTATTTAAAACGCACAGGCACACAAAAATCCAAATCAAACCGTTCATTGGCATTAATAAAATGATTTTCACGGTAAATAGCAAAGGAAGGTAAAGAGATTTTTTCATACTCACTTTTTGGAAACCACTCATGATAAATCACATCCATGTATTTTTTCAAATCACCATAAACGCCTTGTAGCGAAAAAACAGCACAAAATGTTTGAGGAATTTTCATCACTCCAATTTCAGCACTTCGGTAAAATGTTTGATGAGAAGGTAATTCCAAACAAGCAACATAGTGACACTGTGAAGATTCTACAAAACGAGGATTGCTATGATGCAAGGCAATCATACGCTGTTTTGAAAACGCAACCCCATGGCGCAATGCCCAATCTTGCAACTTAAGCCATGCCTTTTGAATACTTCTATCATACCCTTTATGACGAACATACGCCACATCAAAAGAGGGCATGGTTTGAATCTTTACATGTAAAGATTTTTGTGAAAAGGTAAAGTCTCGTTTTTCATTGGCTTTATCCACCTCTCTCCACTTCGTAGGTGTCACACCAAAATTCTCTTTAAAAGCTTGAGAAAACGATGCATTTGAACTAAAACCTACTTCACGCATAATGTGTGTAATCGTTGCTTGTGGATTAAATAAGAGCAAATTTGCGGCATGTTCTAACTTTACTCGCTTACTATACGCATGCACACTCTCACCCACGAGTTCTTTAAAAATACGGTTAAAGTGAAACGGTGACATCGCAACCAACGAGGCAAGTTCTTCAACTAAAAAATTCTTTTGTAAATCACCATGAATATTAAAAAGTATTTCATTGATGCGTTCTAAATAGTCATTTTTGGTCATTTGTTTGTGTTTCATGGAAAAATTATAGCACAAATGGATAAAGATAATCCCTTATTTTATGTGGTAGAAAAATATCCAATCCATTATACTTTTGCAGATTATTTTAAAAGGTACTTTTTTATGAAAAGCAAATTTGCAAAACGCATCACGACAGCATCACGTTCTTTTACACGGACTATTCTCGACTTAACCTCTCAAAATTCAATTATTTCATTTGCAGGTGGGCTTCCTGACGCCACACTTTTTCCACGTGAGAACATTGAAAAACATGCAAAAAATCTCTTTGAAACGCAAGATAATCGCTTATTTCAATACAGTAATGCCTCTGGCGTTGAAGCACTGAAAATAGAAATTGCTAAAAAATACACGCATGCTTTAGCCTCTGAAATCATGCTAACCAATGGCTCTCAGCAAGGACTTGATTTGGTGTGTAAAACCTTTTTAGATGAACAAGATTGTATTATCGTAGAAGATCCTAGTTATTTGGCGGCTTTAGGGCTTTTTCATATGTATAATGCCACGATCAAAGCCGTTCCTTTGCATGCGAATGGCGTTGATATCCAAGAACTTGAAAGGCTGTTTAAAACATATCAACCAAAGTTTTTTTACACCATCCCTGTCTTTCAAAATCCAACAGGATACTCTTATAGTTTAGAAAATCGTCAAGAAGTTGTCAAAATTGCACAAAAATATAATGTTATTTTACTCGAAGACAGCCCTTATGAAGCATTACGTTACGATGGAAAACCCACGGTCTCTTTTGCTGACTTACTGCCAACATTTACCATTGCACTAGGTACATTTTCAAAAACACTCGCACCTGATTTTCGAATTGGATGGATTAAAGCACCTCAAGAAATTATTAGCGCACTGACCCTTTCCAAAGAAAGTACCGATCTGCAAAATTCGAAATTTTTTCAATACATTTGTGCACGTATGATGGAAGAAGGCGAATTAAATGCACATATTGAAAAACTCGTTGAATATTATCGCCCCAAGCGAGATGCTCTTGTAGAGGCATTAAAACGTTATTTTGGAGAGAGTATAGACTTTGTTATCCCTGAGGGAGGTATGTTTCTTTGGGTAAATTTCAAAAAATGTGCTGATAGCATGCACCTTTTTGATAAAGCCATCAAAAAAGGGGTTGCTTTTGTACCAGGAAGTGTCTTTTTTTCTGATAAACGTATCAGCTCTTATGGCAGACTCAACTATACAAACTCTACGTTAGAACAGATTGAAGAGGGAGTAAAAGCCTTGCATGCTGCTTATACTGACCGATAAAGGGCTCTTTAAAGAGAGCTCTTGAGTCGATTTTTTTTACGCTCTTGACGCACCGAATAAATCCACAAACGATCCACACTAAAATAGAGCAATGGAGCAATAATCGCTGCATAAAAAAGTGTTCCCACATACAAGGGTAAAAAAATCTTAGAAAAATGGCTCTCAAACCACTCAAGACTAAAGACCACAGATTGTGGCTCAATTCCAAGCAGATAACATCCTGTGATATATTCAATATAGTACATAAAAGGCATCGTTAAGGGATTACTCAACCAAACCATTAAAAGAGCAAGGGGAACATTAAATTTTACAAAAAATATCATTCCCACAACAGCTGGCATCTGAAAAGGCATGGGAATCAACGCAATAAATATTCCAATAAAAAGTGCCCGCGTTACCATTTTTCGGTTAATAAACAGGTACTCTCTTTGGATATGATACTTTTGAATAAATTGTTCAAATCGCTGCGATGTTGCATGTGTTTTGAAAATTTTTCTCATTCTATATTTCCCAAATAACCTTATGGATGAGAGGCTCGACAAACAATATCGCCTAATTTTGCGCCTACCGCATTTGCAACGACATTACACTTGACCTTAAAAAGAAAGAAAATAGGCAAACCTTTCGTTTCACCCAAACACTCATAATTTCCCATTCCCTTGGCAATAATGCACTCTGCTTTTTGAAAAATACTCCGAGCATGCTCATTCATTAATTCCAAAGCAAGACCTGGTGTAGGTACCCCACTGTCTACAATCGTTGCAACTTCATCCATTTTAGACGCCAAGGCATCTTTACATGTAAGATCATTAATAATTGGTCGACCCCGTACAAAATAGTACACAACAATATGAGGATAAAGCTTTTTAATCGTTTGAATGTAAAGCTTGTCAAAAATTTCTTCGCCTGCGTTATCGGCTAAATAAACCAATGTTGTTGTCGTTTCAAGTTTTTGACGCAAAAAAGAGACATCATCAATAGCAAAGGGCGTATGATAAATTTTTTCCAATTCTTCTTCTAAATCATAAAGCATAACAGCCGCTAAATCAATCACATTTCCAGCCACCGCTGTTTTTGTAGCAACCAGAAAGATATCTTCTGCTTTTTCAAGATGCGATTGACAAAGGGGAATAAATGCCTGAGCTTTTTGCGATGACTCTTTTTTGAATTGCGCATATAAATCTTCAACTTCCAAAATTTCTGCAATCGCTTCATACAACGGTGCGGCATTATTAGGAGGTGTTTGGTTCATATCAAATGTTTTAATCATCGCTTTAGCCAAAGCATCAATAGCATCTGCTTTTTCAGCGTTTACATGTAAAAGATGACAAACTCGTTTACTTTGATCATAAATACAGTCTAAACAACGTTCTTGAATTTTCATGAAAATCTTTTAAAAAGGAAGTGGAGGAGTAAAAAAGAAGGAAGGGAGTAACACATTTGATGCGACTCCCCCAAAAAGTATTATTTTCTAAGTTCTCTAATTTTCGCAGCTTTACCACGTCTATCTCTAAGATAGAAAAGTTTTGCACGTCTTACGATACCACGTCTTACTACAACAATTTCATCAATACTGTCTGAGTAAATTGGGAAAATTCTCTCAACACCCACACTGTTTGCACTGATTTTTCTTACCATAAAGGTCTCGCCAGTACCAGAACCTCGTCTAGCAATACACATACCTTCAAAATTTTGAATACGTTGTTTATCGCCTTCAACAATTTTTACAGCAACTCTTACTGTGTCACCCGCTCTAAAATCAGGAACATTCTTCGCAGAAATCTGTCCTGCTTCAAAAGCTTCAATATATTTATTTCTCATCTATTATCCTTTTATCATTCTAGTGCTTCACGCTAAAGCGAGAAAACAGATCTGGTCTGAAATATTTTGTTTTAGATTCAGACATTTTATTTTTTAAGCCTGTGATTCTAGCGTGGTTTCCCTTTAAAAACTCTGAGGGCACCGATTTATCTTCATAAAGAGGTGGCTTTGAAAAACACGGTGCCTCCAAAAGGGGGCTTTCAAAGCTCTCTATACTTAAAGAATCCTCATTTCCAAGAACACCCTTAATGTTACGACTAATCGCATCACTCATGACAAGGCTAGGAAGTTCTCCCCCGGTTAAAACATAATCTCCAATGCAAAAAAGCTCATCAGCAAACGTTTCAATGACACGCTCATCAATGCCTTCATAACGACCACTTACAAAAACCAAATGCTCTTTATGCGCAAGCCTTTTAGCATCATTTTGCGTAAAAAGCTTTCCTGCGGGTGTAGGAAAAATAATATACGCATGAGGCGATTTTTCTTTAAGACTCCGCAAAAGATCAAACAAAGGTTGAGGAAAAAGAACAAGTCCTGCTCCACCACTGGCTTGATAATCATCTACCTTGCCGTGTTTATTTTTTGTATAATCTCGAGGATTCAAAAAAGTAATTTCTAAAAGCCCTTTTGCAATGGCACGTTTTAAAATTGAGTCTTCAAAATAAGAAGCAATCAATCCCTCAAAGAGTGTCACATAGGAAAACTGCATTAAGAGTTCTCCAAAATACCCAAACCATCTTGACTATGCACTTCTTTACGTACTTTATCAAACGTACAAATATAGCGCTCAATATAAGGCATATAAAAAGATTTGGCATACCCTCTTTCCAGTAATGCATTATCTGTTTTTATTACCAAATAATCCGTATTGGCAATGCGTTCAATCTCTTGAACAATTCCCAAAAGTGTACCATCCGCATCAATCACATGCGCATCAATCATATCAAACCAAAAAAACTCACCCTCTTTAAGGGCGCACTCTTTCATGGAAACCTCTTGCGATGTATAAAGAAGAGTATTGACAAGCTTTGCTGCTAATTCTCTTTCTTGATACCCTACAAAAGAGATGAGCTCTCGTGCACTATTATAAGAAAAGACTTCAAGCGTATCCCCTTTTTGAGTGGTAAACGTTTTGCCTTTTTTAAATTGTTCAGGAAAATCACACTGAAGATGAAGCTTCAACTCCCCTTTAAGCCCCACAAGTCGCCCAACTTGAGCGACTTCAATGAGATTAGATTGATTATTCATCGTTTGCTTTGACCGTCACTCGATAAGAGATACCGTCTTTCGCTTTACATCCAGAAATAAGTGTTTTGAGTGAATTGATCATTTTCCCATCTTTGCCAATTAATTTACCTGTGTCAATTTTATCGGCATAGATAACTACTTCGCAAAATGTTCCATCAACATCACTTCTCTCGACTCTAACACCCGTTGGATTGTCTACCAAAAGTTTGGCAAACTCTTCGAGAAATTTCTCAATCATGGTTATTTACCAGTGATTTTTGCAACCCTGTCACTAAGCTTTGCGCCAACGCTTTTCCAGTACGCAAGTCTCTCTGCATCAAATTTGATGGTTTGAGGATTGCTAAGTGGGTTATAGTAACCAATTGTCTCGATTGATCCACCATCACGTTTTTTTCTACTGTCTGTTACGACGATTCTGTAAAATGGTGCCTTATTTCTACCCATTCGTGTTAATCTTACAACTGTTGCCATTTTTATGGTCTCCTTAAAATTTTGTTTGTACGGCTTAGATTTACATGTAAAGATTACATGTAGATATAAACCGTCACACCTTAACGAAGATGTGCGTGTTTATTTTGTGCAAGCATGTTTTGTAAATCTTGCATTCCTTTTTTGCCTGAAAACTTCTTTGCCATTTTCGCTGCATTTCCAAATTGTTTTAAGAAGCGATTGACTTCCACTTGTGATAAGCCTGAGCCCTCAGCGATTCTTCGTTTACGGCTGTTATTAAGAAGTTCTGGATCTTCTCTCTCTTTTTTCGTCATGGAGCCTATCATTGCTTTAATGCGTTTCATTTCCACAGAGTTTTCCATATCTACATCTTGAAGCTTTCCTGCAACCGAAGAGAGTCCTGGAATCATCCCAATCAAAGACTTCATACTTCCAAGCTTTTTCATCTGTTCCATCTGTTCTAAAAAGTCATTGAAATTAAACTGACCTTTTTTGATTTTTTGGCTCATTGCTTTAGCTTGTTTTTCATCAATAATTGCGCTCGTTTTCTCAGCCAATGTCTCAAGGTCACCCTCGCCCATTAAACGACTGACAATACGATCAGGAATAAAGTGCTCTAAATCTGCTACTTTTTCACCCACACCAATAAAACGAAGAGGAACATTAGTTTGCTCAGCAATACCAAGCGCAACTCCACCTTTGCCATCGCCATCAAATTTACTTAAAATGACACCACTGAGTGTAATTTTTTCATGAAAGGTTACGGCACTACGAACGGCATCTTGCCCCGTCATCGAATCTGCTACATAAAAAACTTCATCAGGAGTCACTTCTTTTTTAATAGACTCTAACTGTTCCATTAATTCTGTATCAATAGCTAAACGACCCGCTGTATCGATTAATACAACATCATAAAGCCCTTCTTTAGCTTTTTTCATTGCATTCTTTGCAATCGCGAGAGGATTAACACTTTCATCTTCAAAGTAGAGGTCAATCTCATTGGCGCTACACAGCTGTTTTAATTGCTCGACCGCAGCTAAACGTTGAAGATCACATGCCACAACCAAAACTTTTTTTTGTTTTAATTTTAAATAATTTGCCAATTTAACCGTTGTAGTTGTTTTACCACTTCCTTGAAGTCCTACCATTAAAACAGTCGTTGGTGGTTTTGAAGCAAATACAAATCCCTGTCTACCAGGAACGGTTAAAATATCTGTTAAATGGGTTTTTAAAGAGCGTAAAAAGTTGGCTTGTCCAATACCTTTTGCTTTGGTTTCTATCTCTACTTGACGTAATAAATCACGTACAATTTTATGATGAACATCTGCTTTAAGGAGTGCTTTTTTTAGATTTTCTAACGCACTTTTTAAAGACTTTTCATCATCGCTGAAACGAATTTTATTAATGGCACTTCGAAACGAATCGGTTAAAACCTCAAACACAGATCATCCTTCTTAAAAATCTATTCATGGTACTTTTTTTAACGAGTGGAAGTTTATCCAAAGAATACTTTAAACTAAATAAAACCTTAAAATAAACATCCTATTTAAAAGCATATAAACTGCATAAAAGTGCCATTTTATAGCCATTTATGCTAGTTTACTCTGACAGTGTTTATGCGATGAATTTAATAAAATCTTCAGGTTCTTTGCTTTGAAAAATGTAACCCAAAAGCAGAATTTTAGAGGCATGAAGCATTAAACGTTTATACGGTCTTCCGCCATATTCTGTATCGCCTAAGATAGAAGCACCAATACTTTTAAGGTGCACCCTAATTTGATGGGTTCGCCCTGTTTCAATTTTCACTTTTACTTTAGAACGCTTCCCTTCAATCATCAAAGGCTCTATATGGCTAATGGCTTCCTTACCATCAGGACTAATTTTACTGTAGGCAGAATTGCCTTTTTTAATCGTTAAAATAGGTGCATTCACATCCACTGCTTCGACAACTTTGCCTTCAACAATAGCAATATACTCTTTTTGAACTTCCCGTTTTTTAAAAGCCTGAACTGCTTTTTCACGGAAAGCATCATCTTTGGTTAAAAGCAAGACTCCACTGGTTTCTCTATCCAAACGATGTAACAGTGGTAATTTCTTAATCTCAGCGACTTCTTCTGAAGTCATAAAAGCAGGTTTATCCACTGCCATAATATACTCATCTTCAAATAAGACTTTAATAGGTGCGATTTTCTCGACTTTAAATTTTGTACTCGGGCTTAGCTCTTCACGAGCAACACTCACTTTTTTTCCAGCGGCATACACTACGCCCCTGTCAATTAACTCTTTAGCGGCACGATTTGAAATACCCTCTTGTAACGCTAATAATTTATACGCTTTTTCCATTTTTATTTCCTAATATTTTATCCAGAAGTGGCGCTATGTCGCCACGATGAGCAATCGCACTGCTAGGATAATTGTCAATACGATCAAAAACATTTTCTAAATCTTCCACGTTACATGTAAAGGCATTTTCAACGGATTCGAACAATACCTTTTGATTAAAAATAAATTCCCCACTAATGAGTTTAACACCAAAATAAGCAGGTTCTAGTGGATTATGCCCACCAATACCATCCTTAAAAGAACCCCCTAAAATCACAACATCTGCTATGGCATAAAGATTAACTAACTCTCCCATTGTATCGCATAGTACAATATCTTGCTCCATAGACGGATCCAATGAAAATCTTGCATAACATTTCCCTTCGTTTAAAGCAAAAGTATTTAAAAACGTATTCACTTTTTCAAAACGTTCAGGGTGCCTTGGAACAACAATGAGCTGGTCATTAGGTTGAAGTTTAATATGCGATAAAATAAGCTCTTCTTCCCCTTCATGCGTACTCGCTAAAATAACAACTCGCTTTTGTACCTTTTTCGAATACTGCTTTGTTGGTGTATAATCTTGAAACGTTTTAATGTTTCCTGCAACATAAACCTCTTTAGCTCCTAAAAAGCGCAAACGCTCTGCATCACGATTACTTTGTGCGAGGATAATATCTACATAACCAAATATCCAGCGATACACCCACGCAAAACGTTGATAAGACGCATATGAATGATCAGAAATACGGGCATTAAGCAAAACCGTTTTCATCCCTTTAAACTTGGCAATACAAAAAAGCATTGGCCACAATTCCGCTTCCATAACAATCAATGTTTTTTGCCTCTTCATCCAAAAAGGTAAAAAAATTTCATAGGGCAAATAACGAACTTGTGCGTTTGTATACGTTTGTGCTTCCTCAAATCCTGTTTGAGTAATAACACTAATACGAACATCTAAAGGGTTAGGAACTTTTTCTATCAAAGGGCTCAAAGAACGCACTTCCCCAAAAGAACACGCATGAAACCAAATACCATTTTCTTTAGAAAAAGGCGCATTGTTCTTCATAAAAAAACGAGCGGGAATGGATTTTCGATATTTTGTTTTAAAGCGAAGGTAGACTAAAAGAGGCAACGCTAAAAGATACAACAGCGTTGCCAAAACATAATAAAAAAAGCTCAAGCTTACGCCTTTGCTTCCTCAATCTCTTTGTATAAAATACGTCCACAGTGCGGGCATGTTACAATATCATCTTGCTTTAAAACACTTGAATAGGTTTTATCGTTAATTCTCATAAAACAGCCATAACATGCCTGTTTATTCACAGGAACAACGGTTGAGTTGCCTGCCCATTTTCTAATTTTTTCATAAAATGTCAAGATTTTTTGACTCATTTCAGAAAGAAGCTCTTCTTTAGCTTTATAAACATCTTTACGCTCTTCTTCAATAGCTTGAATTTGTGAATCAATAGATGTTTTAATACTTTCAGACTCTTTAGAAACTTCTACAATTTTTTCTTCAATCATTACGCTATTTGTTTGTTTTAATTCAATAATCTTCTCTAAACGATTAATTTCATCATTCGCAAAATCACACTGCTCTTTTGAAATTTCCTCTTCAAGTTGAAGCGCTTTAATCTCTTTTGCTGTCTTAACGAGCGCACTTTTTTTGGTAATATCTTTCAGTTTGGAAGACAATTCAGCTAAATGGGCTTCATTTTTTCCTTTTTTGAGTTTTGCCTCTGCGATATCTGTCGCCAATGCTTCTACTTGAAGTTTTAAATCTCTCTCTTTATCCAAAGAAAGTTTTAACATTTTTTCAACTTTGGCAATGCGTGGTGCAAAATCATCAATCTCTTTATCTAACTTTGAAAGCGCAATTAACTGTTCTAAATACTTATTCATCTCTTTTTTGTCCTCTATCTATACTCAAACGGATTTTTCGAATTTGACATTATAGCTTGTAATGGAAAATTTTTCAAATAAAGTGCCAAACACTCTGGGAAATAGCGCTCTGATTCAAAATGCCCAATGTCAATTAATGAAAGCTTATTCTCTTTCGCTTCTAAAGCCTGATGGTACTTGAAATCACCGCTTAAAAAACAATCCGCATCTATTTGAGAGATTAAATCTCCACCAGAACCTGTCGTAATTGCACATGTTTTAATCCATGAATTGGCCTTGGCTACATGTAAATGTTCAAGATTAAAAACTGTTTTTACATGTAAAGCCAAATCATCAAAAGATTGATTTACTTCACAATAGATCACAAAACCCTCATATTTCATGACCTTAAACCCTAATTTTGAAGCAACATAAGCATTCAGATGTGAAAGATCAAAATTAGTATGCATGGCAATCAATGAAATGTTTTTTTGCATCATTTTTTGAATCAAACATGCGGGATATTTTGCAAAATCAAGCTTTTTTAATCCACTAAAAATAAGCGGATGATGGGTAATAATCAGCGAATTTTCCACAACCTCTTCTAAGAGTGACGTATCAATGTCAAGACTTAAATAGATACGCTCAACCCTATCATCCCTACTGCCTATGAGAAGACCACTGTTATCCCATGAAGCCTGCGTTGCAAAAGGGCTAAGAGCGTCTAAATAATCATAAATCTCACCTAAACGCATCAACCAACAATTTCCTTATATTTTAAAGCACACCCTTTAGCCAACTCTCTAATTTTTAAAATATAATTTTGGCGTTGTGTCACTGAAATCGCTTTTCTCGCATCTAAAACGTTAAATGTATGTGATGCCATGAGACAATAATCATACGCAGGCAAAGGCAAATTTTCATCCAAGCAACGTTTGCACTCAAGACTCGCATTTTCAAACTGAGCAAAAAGCATTGCCACATCAGCCACTTCAAAGTTATAACGGCTAAACTCATACTCACTTTGTTTGTGCACATCCCCATAAGTTGTCACGCCAAATTGGTTTTCATTCCACACCAAATCAAAGACGGACTCTTTTTCTTGCAAATACATTGCAAGACGCTCCACTCCATAGGTAATTTCAACCGATACAGGACTGCAAGGAATGCCTCCTACTTGTTGAAAGTAAGTAAATTGGGTAACTTCCATACCATCTAACCACACTTCCCAACCAAGACCCCATGCACCAAGAGTAGGTGATTCCCAGTTATCCTCTACAAAGCGAATATCATGTTTTTTAATATCCAGCCCTAACATCTCAAGGCTTTTGAGATAAAGCTCTTGAATATTATCAGGGCTAGGCTTAATTAAAACCTGAAATTGGTAGTAACTGCCCAGTCGATTTGGATTTTCACCATAACGTCCATCGGTAGGTCTACGACTTGGAGCCACATAAGCTGTTGCCCATGGTTTAGAGCTAAGGCTTCGTAAAAACGTTGCGTTATGAAACGTTCCCGCACCTGCTGGCATATCGTAAGGTTGAACAATCGTACATCCTTGTTCTTGCCAAAATGTTTGGAGATTTAAAAGCATTTGACTAAAAGTTAACACACTCTTTCCTTTTTACATGTAAAGATTATTTTGCAGATGGCGTGTAGCTCTCCACTGCTTTATTCCACATCATTTTATATTTTCGTTTGGTAAATTCAAGCTCATCTTGCAAGATTTCAATTTGTTTGGTTAAGGTTTCAATAGTTTTACGATCTTCGTCATAAAGTTCCTGCATCGAAAAAAGAGCCTCTTTTAAAAAACGGTTTTCACCTTTTAACGTTTCCAAAGTCTCCTCTTTTGCATCTAAAACCTTCTCGTGCAAACTCAAAATAGCACCCACCGTTTTTTCAACAAATTCAGAACTCATTGATACCGCGCCACCCTCGTATATTTCATCCAAAACAACCCCCTTGGTTGCGGGGATAAGCGCTTGGGCACTACGACTTACCTCAACAAAACAAACACCCTCTTCATCCTCTTTGGATATCAACTTTCTCTCATCTATCAAAGCCTGAACAGCTGCAATGTCTAAATTTACCAAAGCACAAAACTCTTCAATTTTCATCCAACTGTTCATGCGTTCTCCTTAAAGAATAATTTCAATTCCCATCGAGTCAGTTTCAACTTTTTTTGCTTTTAAAATACGATCTTCCTTAAGTTTGGCCGCCAATTCTTCATCTTCAATGGCTAAAATTTGCATGGCTAAATAGGCACTATTCACTGCTCCTGCCGAGCCAATAGCCACCGTACCTACAGGCATACCTCCTGGCATCTGAGCCGTACTTAAAAGGGCGTCCATTCCTTCCATGACACCGCCTTTCATCGGCACTCCAATCACGGGTTTGGTCGTAAGCGATGCAACAACACCTGCTAAGTGTGCTGCCATCCCCGCTGCTGCGATAAAGACTTTGGCACCTTTAGCTTCCGCATTTTTAACATACTGATGGGTTCGCTCTGGACTTCTATGTGCTGAGGAAACAACAACTTCATGTAAAACACCAAATTTTTCAAGGGTCTTTGCACACTCTTCCATAACAGCGTAATCACTTTTGCTTCCCATTAAAATAGAAACGAACTTCATTATTTATCCTTTATGTGTAATCGTAAAAAACTAAATCCTGCCACAGGTGTAGGCAAAACAATCGCATGAATATTTCCACTATGAATTTCATCGAACTGCTTACCATTTGAAGTTTGAAGCTTTTTAAAAAGAACCTTCCAGATTCCATTTTCTTCAAAAATCATACCGATTTCATTATCGATACAAACACCCTCAGCAGAAGCAGGCATGACCAATTCATACGTTACATGTAATTTCAAAACATCTTTGCAAAGACAGCTACTACCATCTTCACTGACCTGTGCCACCACTTGATGGGTACCTTCGCTAATAGAATGGGCTAAATTTTGTGTATCATTTTTTTCAAAAGGACGATTCACCAAATAACCATCACTAAAGCCTCTGTTTTTCGTTGAATCAAGCTCTTTGGTGTACTTTTCCGCTACAAATTGATTGGCATAATAATCCTCAATGGCTTGGCGATAGGTTTTGGTTGTAATACCCACATAATAAGGACTTTTCGTACGTCCTTCAATTTTTAAAGAATCAATCACCCCTGAATCTAAAATCTCTTTGACATGTGCACTTAGATTAAGGTCTTTTGCATTCATAATATGCGTACCCTCTTCGCTCTCTTCAACCCTAAAAAGCGTTCCACTCTCCTCATTATGGGCATAAAGCGTATAAGGGAAACGGCAGTCATTTGCACAGCTTCCTCGGTTGGAAACCCGTCCGCTTTGAACGGAACTAATCAAACAACGTCCACTGTACGCAAAACACATAGAGCCATGTACAAATACTTCTAGTTCTAAATGCGGTAAATGTTTTTTAATCTGTTCTAAATCTTTCAGACTCACTTCTCGTGCGGCAATAATGCGCTTAACACCCATATCAGAATAGACTTCAGCATCCAAATAATTAAGAACATTCGCTTGTGTTGAGAGATGAATAGGAATATGTGGAGCAATTTTGCGTGCAAGCTTAATCACGCCAGGAGCCGCCACAATAAAGGCATCAGGATTCATCGCCGCCACACGCTCAATATGTTTTTCCAATAAGGGAATCTGCGCATTAAAAGGAAAGCCATTAATGGCAGCATGCAAATGCTTTCCCTTTTCATGGGTATAGTTAATGGCTTCTTCAAAACTTTCGTACGTAAACTCTTTGCCAGAACGGATGCGAAGAGAGAAGTGACTCACCCCCGCATAAACCGCATCTGCTCCATAAGCAAGTGCTATTTTTAATTTTTCAAAATTTCCCGCAGGGGAGAGAAGTTCAACATGTTCCAAACTATTTCTTTCCTAAACTCGCAATTAATGCTTCAATATCTTCACTGGTTACAACATCTTCTGTGGAGGTGTCACCATGAATGTGCACCGCAGAGCTCACACGCTTATCATCATCTTTTTTACCTTCAAAAAGGGCATTCATATATTTAGATAATGCACGCATGACATTAATAACCCGCTCAATTTTTTGACGATGAATATCTTGATACTGCATCACATCCATGGTCATCATGACTTCATCTTCAGCCATTTGCGCACTCATCAAAATATCTTCAACACGACCCTTCATCTCTTGATTATCTTCAAGTGCTTTTTGAAATTGCTCAATTTTAGGGAATTTTGCGACCAATGTCTCAAATAACGCAATATTAGATTCAATCTGTTTGATGACTTCTTTGGCGTTATCTTCAGCACTCATCATAAAGTTATTAATGGTTTCCAGCTTATCAAAAACCTGTGTCGCCTTCAATTCTGAATCTTTGGTAACATCATCCAATTGATGAACCATCTTATGGCCATCTGTTGGAGGTGGTGGTGGCCAAGATACCGTAGAGGATGTACGATATTCTTGCATCAATTGCTGTGTTGCTTTTTCTTTTTCTGTATTGAGCGCATCACTATCAACCAGAGACGTATCTTCAACAGCTTCACTTTCATCCATCGCTAACGCATCAGAGGCATCATCTTGCATATCATCTAACTCACCTGCCATTAAAGCATCAAGTTCTTCTTGCGTCATAAGCTTTCTCCTAATAAAGACAAATTATGGTCTATTATAGTGAATTTTATATATAATTTAACTTTAAAACCCTGAAGCAAAAGGCAATACAGATGATCGTAGATTTACACAACCACACCATGCTCTGCAACCATGCGAGTGGAAGTATTGAGGCGTACGTGCAAAAAGCTATTGAGCAAAAAATAGACATTTTTGGCTTCTCAGATCATGCTCCTATGAACTTTGATGAAGCTTACCGTATGAGCTTTTTAGAGATGGATGATTATGAAAAAGAGGTTTTACATGTAAAGAGAGAATACCAATCTGCGATTGACATTTTATTAGCCTATGAAGTTGATTTTTTAGAAGGATATATTGATGAAAAAGTACTTTCACGCAAGGTTGATTATTTCATAGGATCGGTTCATTTTTTAGGCAAATGGGGATTTGATAATCCTGAATTTATTGGAGGATATCAGAACAAAGATATTGATGAAATTTGGACACACTATTTTGATGCCATTGAAGCAATGGCAAAACGCCAACTTTTCGATATTGTAGGACATTTGGATTTGATTAAAGTGTTTAAATTTCTCCCTAAAAAAGATGTTCGTAGCATTGCTCAAAATGCAATTAAAGCCATTAAAAAAGCCAATATGACCATTGAATTAAACGCCGCTGGGTTTCGAAAACCCATTCAAGAGCAATATCCAAGTAACCCTCTTATGGAACTGATTGCAGAGCATGATATTTCAATTACGTTTGGCTCAGACGCCCATGAGCTCGATCAAATTGGTTTTTGTAGCAATGAGCTAAGAAATATTGCAAAAAGCTATGGGTATAAAAAATGTGCAATATTTCAAAATAGAGAACGTAAATTGGTTAATTTTTAAGCAGTAGCAGCAACGTTATTTTCAGTTCAATCTGATAGAATTACTAAAATTTAAAATTGTAGGAGTTAGACATGGGTAAGTTCGTTAACAGTGTTGAAGAATTTTTCAAATACTGCACCGATAATGAAGTTGAATTTGTTGATTTTCGTTTTACCGATATGAAAGGAACATGGCATCATGTAACCTATACCATTGAGGCGATTAGTGCAGATTCTTTCTCAAGTGGTATTCCTTTTGATGGTTCTTCTATTGATGCATGGCAACCAATTAATAAATCTGATATGCTTTTGAAACCTGAAGCGGAGAGCGCATTTCTAGACCCTTTTACAGCAGATCCAACGGTTGTTGTTTTTTGTGATGTGTATGATATCTATAAAGGGGAATTATATGAAAAATGTCCTCGTAGTATTGCCAAAAAAACTTTACAGCATTTAGCAACAACTGGCTTAGGTGATGTAGCTTACTTTGGCCCAGAAAATGAATTTTTTGTATTTGACGATGTCAAAATCAGAGATGACATTAACTGTTCATACTATGAAGTGGATTCTGAAGAGGGTGGCTGGAACAGTGCAAAAGAGTACAAAGATGGGTACAACACAGGTCACCGACCAGGCACTAAGGGAGGCTATTTCCCTGTTCCTCCAATCGACTCAATGGTTGATTTACGTGCAGAGATGGTACAAATTTTAAAACAAATTGGTCTTGAAGTGTTTGTGGTTCATCACGAAGTGGCTCAAGGTCAAGGCGAAATCGGTGTGAAATTTGGAACACTCATCGAAGCGGCTGATAATGTACAAAAATACAAATATGTAGTTAAAATGGTTGCGCACCTTAACGGTAAAACAGCGACATTTATGCCAAAACCACTTTATGGCGACAATGGTAGCGGTATGCACGTTCACCAATCTATCTGGAAAGATGGCAAAAACTTATTTTACAAAGCGGGTGAATACGCAAACCTTAGCGACATGGCACGATGGTATATCGGCGGTATTTTAAAACATGCACGAAGTGTTGCGGCGTTTACCAATCCATCAACGAACTCATACAAACGTTTAATTCCAGGATTTGAAGCACCTTCAATTCTGACTTACTCTATGCAAAACCGTTCAGCTTCATGTCGTATCCCTTACGGTGCAGGTGAAAAATCAGTCCGTGTTGAAATGCGTTTTCCTGATTCAACAGCATGCCCATACCTTGCCTTCTCAGCTATGCTTTTAGCGGGTATTGATGGTATCAACACCAAAACAGAGCCTGTTGGTCCAATGGATGAAGATTTATTTGAATTGACCCTTGATGAAATCAGAGAAAAAGGGATTAACCAAATGCCTCATACCCTAAGAGGTTCTCTTGAAGCATTGATTCGTGACAATGAGTACCTTAAACCTGTCATGTCTAAAGAGTTTATCGACACTTACCAACATTACAAATTTGAAACGCAAGTTTGGCCAGATGAGGCAAGACCTACCGCCTTTGAATTTAAAACAATGTTTTCTTGCTAAACCAACAAAGGGGGAAACCCCTTTGTCCTTCTTTCTTTTTCTACCTTCACACTCTTTACATGTAAAGCCTTTAGAAAATCAACCCACCCTCTTCTTTAAGCTCTTTTGCACTTGATTTTGGTAAAGGAGAAACATCTGTAAAATACTCCATAACACCATCTACTTTTCTAGCATTAACACCCTCAGGGACCTTAAATTCACGTGTTGTTTCAGGATGTAATTCAAGATATTTTGTCATAAAATGTTTAAACGCCGGAGCTGCCGCACGACCACCTGTTTCACTTTTTCGCATAGGGGTATTATTATCATTTCCATACCATGTTAATACTTCAATATCAGGAGAAAATCCGCAAAACCATGCATCAATATTATTATTAGTCGTTCCTGTTTTTCCAGCAATCTCAATGCCCTCAACATAAGCGCTACGGCCTGTCCCACGCTTAACAACTTCTTTAAGCATATCCACCATTAAAAAGCTCTGTTTTTCAGAAGTAATCGTTTGCGTTTTGGTAAGATAGCTTTTTTCTTCCCCGTTTCGATTCACCACTTTTTTTACCAAAAGAGGTTCTACTTTTACACCATAATTGGGAAACATCGAATAAAAACTGCTAAACTCTAAAGGGGAAATCCCAAAGGTTCCAAGGGCAATAGAAAGATCCATAGAGAGATTTTCAAAACCATCTTTTTTAAATGCGTTATACACACTATCAAGCCCTAAAAGCGATAAAAGGTTAATCGTAGCAAGATTGCGTGAATGAACAATCGCCTCTTTTAAAGTAATCAACCCTTCAAAGTTATTTTCATAGTTCCTTGGCGTCCACGTTTCATCGGTTTCACTATTCACATACGTCCGTGAAATATCAGGAATTTCACTCAAAGGAGAATACCCTAAATCCAGTGCTTTTTGATACAAGAAAGGCTTGAAACTAGACCCTGGCTGTCTTCTACTTTGCGTGGCTCGATTAAAACTACTTTTTGCATAATCCAAACCGCCCACCAAGGCTAAAACATGACCTGTATTATTTTCCACAACGACCATTGCACCATTTAATTCTGAAACATTCGCATTTTTTCCAGCACGCGCCACCATACCTTGATAGCCAACATTGAGTGATTCATGCGCTAATTGTTGTAATTTCAAATCAATACTTGTGTAAATTTGGTAGCCACCACGCTTAAGATCTTCATACTCAGGCAAAAGTGTTTTAATCACCTCGTCAACCACATAAGGCGCACGATTCCGTGTTAATGTTTCATCATAGACCATAGGATGCTCTAATGTAGCCTTCGTATACTCATCTTCACTAATCCATCCAATGGTGTGCATACGATTAAGCACCTGATTCCCTCGGCTTAAGGAAAGATCCATATGTCGAGTTGGATCGTAGGAACTAGGTGCTTTAGGAAGACCGACAAGCATTGCAATTTCTTTGAGACTTAATCGATCAAGCGATTTGTTAAAATATCCAAGGGCTGCTGTTTTGATACCATAATAACCATGTCCAAAGTACACATGATTAAAATAGCGTTCTAAAATCTCCTCTTTACTCAGCTCCGCCTCAATCGTATAGGCCAAAACTGCTTCATTCAGCTTTCTTGAGAGTGTTTTTTGGCGTGTTAAAACCGTATTTTTAACCAATTGCTGTGTAATAGTACTTGCACCTTCCACCAATTTCATAGCTTTAATATCTTTAACAATGGCTCTAAAAATAGCCTCTATATTAATACCTCCGTGCTCAAAAAATGAAGTATCTTCCGTTGCGACTAATGCTTCAATGACACGTGCAGGAATCTCATCATAAGGAACATACAAACGATGTTCTTCTTCAAAAAGATTTGCGATAAGTTCACCATTTCTATCATAAATTTGTGTTGTTAATTTTGGATTGTATTCAATAATTTTGTGTGCATCAAATCGAATTTGTGCATATAAAAAAATAACCGCCATAAGTGTGGCAAAAATTACCATGGAAAAAATAGTCATAATATATTTCACGTTCTAAAACTCCTTTGTCTAAATCCTGAACTTAAAAGTTGTTGCGTGTAGATTTCTTTAGGATGCATTAATACTTCATCGACGCTACCTTGCTCTACCATGCATCCTTTTTGAATAATGCCTACCTCATCACAAAGATTGGCAACGGTTTCAACATCATGCGTCACAAATAAAATATCAAAACCATAGTGCGCTTGCAATTGTTTAATTAAAGTAAGAACAACGCTCTTACTCTCTTCATCCAATGCGGTTGTGGGTTCATCAAGCAAAAGAAGTTTTGGCTCAATGCTCAGCGCCATAGCAATAATAAGGCGTTGCAGTTGACCACCACTGAGTTCTGAAGGAAAACGCTTTAAAAAGCCTTCTTCTAATCCCACCATTTCTAAATAGTGAACTGTTTTTTGCTCAGATGTCATAAACTGTTTTTCAATTTTACTTAAAGGGGAAAGTGCCGTAAAAGGATTTTGAGGAACAAAGGCTACGCTTTCTCCTCGTACTAACGTATACGAAGCATCATACTCTAAGATAACATCAAGCTCATGAGGCAACATACCTAAAAGAGCTTTGAGTGTTAAGCTTTTTCCACTACCACTCTCCCCAATTAACGCAAAAGAGTGTTCAAAAGAGAACCCTACATCCAGTAGCGTTTTCTCCTTACTTTTAATGAGGAGCTTTTTACATGTAAAACTCAAAAATGCCCTTTTTGAATTTCATGGCACAACATTTCTAAGGCTTCTGAACTTTCACCTAATCGAGGAATAAGCCTCAAAATTGGCTTCATCACTGTCGGAGGACGAATGGCACCGACTAAAAAACCTTTGTGCATAAGCGCATTTTGCACCTGCAAAGCATCCCTTCCCTCCGCCAAAGGATACGCACAGATCAAACCTTCCATACGTATATCTAAATGCTGAAGTACTAAACTTTGGCGCTTTTCAATCTCTGCTTTAAGTTTAGTTTTATGCCGCATCAAATACAAAAAACCTTGATAGCCTAAAGCAATATCAAACAAAGAAGGAGCCGTTGTATAAATCATCGCTTTTGCTCTGTTTTGCAAAAATTCTGCAATGTGATTGGAACATAAAATATACGCGCCATAACTCCCCAATGCTTTACCTAGTGTTCCCATTTTAATGTGATTCGCCTCGGGAGTAATGTTAAACAGATCAAAAACACCCCGTAAATTATCACCTAAAACACCCACACTGTGTGCTTCATCGACAATTAAAAGGGCATTATAACGATTAGCCACCTCAAAAATCTCACGATTGAGAAGATCACCACTCATTGAGTAAATACCCTCAACCGCAATAATGATACGATTGTAAGAATGCGTGTTAATAAGATGTTCTAAATGGTTTGCATCATTATGAGCAAAGAGCAAAACGTGTGCATCAACTGTTTTTGCGGCAACCATACCACTTGCATGATACTCTTCATCTAAAATAAGCAAATCTTTTTTACGAGGCAAGGCTTCTATAAGCGAAAAATTAGCTAAAAAACCACTACCACACACCATCCCCGCTTCAAAACCATTATTGCGTGCTAAAAATTCTTCAAATTCTTGATGAATCGGATGATACCCATTCACCACAATAGAAGCTTTTGGAGCATGGGTTTTATACATTGAAACCTGTGTTACAGTACGCTGAAAGAGTGTCTCATTTTGAGCTAATCCTAAATAATCATTCGAACTAAAATCCATTAAAGCTTCATCATAAATTTTACGGGTACGCATGCGATTGGACTTAGCAAGTGCGCTTAATTCGTGCTGATACATCATGAATACGTTAAAAAAGGTATAAGCTTCTCAATGCTAAGCCCCATAGCAGTACTCTCTAAGCCTACAACCTCTTGAATGTAAGATTTACAAAATCCCTCTACCATACACGCACCTGCTTTTCCTCTCCATTCATTGCCATCTAAATAGGCATCAAGAGAGGCTTTATCAAAGGGTTTAAAACGGTAGTGCGTTGCACTCAGGTCAATCAACTCAAAAGTTTTGGATTGATACATCATGCAGGTTAAAATACTCACGGTATTACCGCTTTGAAGTTCTAAAATACGCCTTGCATCCTCTACATCTTTAGCTTTTCGTAAAATTTTTCCATGGGCAGTAACAACGGTATCGGCACACAAAACAGGAAGCTCTAAATCATAACGTTCCTTGTAACTTTGCATCTTCCCCTTGGTCGCATGATAAACAAAGTGTGCGGGATTTTGAAGGCTTAATTGCTCCTCATTAAAACCACACTCTCTTTGAATAAAATCAATACCATGCGCCTTCAAAATCTCCGCTCTGGTTTGTGAAGATGAACCTAAAACGATTTGTTGCATCATTAAAACCCTCGTAAAATCACACCAAAATAGGCAGAAATAGTGGCTAAAAGAAGATTAAGAGGAATCAGATACTTTACAATCAAAACCACATTTTCTTCCACTTCAATGTAATTTTCATCTGCTAATCCTTTTTTTGCTCTACGATATTTCAAATACATATAAATCATATTAAACGCAATGAATGTCCACAAAGCTTCCTTGGTATGCACCATCACATTGGTAATAGGATTCCCCCCACGAAAACCTAAACCAATATGCATAAAAACAGACGTAAGGATAATCACAAACATCATTGGCAAAGAAAAAAGCATATAGTGTTGTACCATTTTCATACAACTCTCAAACCGTATTTTAATGTCTGAGACTTCTTTTTGAACAGGGTGAATCACAAAGCGCATCATAAACATACTGCCAATAAGCAATGCCGCACTTATGACATGTAAAAAGATAATAACCCTACTGTAATCACTAAAGTTCTCAATAAAAAAATCTCGCATCACCTTGCCTTATAAAAGAGATTTGGCGTATGCCAATGCAGCGTTTTTCGCCTCTTCAACCCTAGAAGCATCCTTACCACCAGCTTGTGCAAAATCATCCCTTCCACCACCGCCACCGCCAACGATAGGGGCAATCTCTTTTATCCATGCACCTGCTTTAATCGGCGCATTTTTCACACCTGCGGCAATGAGCACTTTATCTTCTTTGACTTGCAATAACAGCACAGCCACAGATTCTTTCTCATTTTTCAAATCATCAATACGTGCTTTAATATCCCCTGCATTTAAGACATCCACAATCAAATCCACACCGTTTACATGTAAAGATTCTACCGCTTTACCTGCGTGAGAATTAAGCGACTCAACCTCTGTTTTCAAACTCTTAATCTCTTCTTTCAAACGGTGAATACCCATCAACGGCTCTTTGTGTTTCACGCTCTCTTTAATGGCTTCTATCTCCGTGCGTAATGCTTGAGCATACGCTAAAGCAGCCCCTCCACAAATCGCTTCGATACGACGCACACCTGCACTTACACCGCTCTCTTTTAAAATGAAAAAGCTTCCAATGTTCGCCACATTTTCCACATGCGTTCCTCCGCATAGCTCAATACTCGCATCGCCAAAACTCACCACACGCACTTCAGAGCCATATTTTTCACCAAAAAGCGCCATGGCACCACTCTTTTTAGCTTCCTCTATATTCATCAGTTTTGTCTCACCGCTCACGCCGCTCGCAATCACACCGTTTACAAACGCTTCAATAAGGGAAAGTTCCTCACTGCTGAGGGCTTTTGGATGCGAAAAGTCAAAACGAAGGCGGTCTTTCTCCACCAAACTTCCCGCTTGGGAGACATGCTCACCCAAAACGTTACGAAGTGCGCTGTGCAGAAGGTGTGTCGCACTGTGATGCTTCTCAATCTCTAAACGAGAAAGATCCACCACAAGCTTTACCTCATCGTTTACATGTAAAGGTTTTTCAAGCTCGACCAAAGAGAGATTGAGATCAAAAAATTTCTTCGTATCAAGCACTTTTCCATAGCCTTCGATAAACCCTTCATCACCGCTTTGTCCACCGCTCATCGCATAAAACGGAGTTGTTTCAAACATCACCCAACCGTTTTCTTCTAAAACTTGAACCTCTTTGAAGTTCTCATCTAAGAGTGCTAAGACTTTTGTTTTCGCTTCTTTTTGCGTGTAACCCACAAACGTGTTAAGACCAAATTTTTCAAGAAGGGGTTTAAACTCACCTTGCGTTGCCTTATCACCACTGCCTTTCCATGAGGCTTTTGAACGTGCTTTTTGTTCTGCCATCAAAGCTTCAAACTCTGCTTCATTGACACTCAAACCTTTTTCTCTGAGCATATCAGCGGTTAAGTCTAATGGAAAACCATAGGTATCGTAGAGTTTAAAAGCGACTTCCCCACTAAACATCTCTTTGGTATTGGGTAGCTCTTTTTCAAATAATTCTAAGCCTGAAGCAATGGTTGTAAAAAAGCTCTCTTCTTCATTTTTAATCTGCTCAGCCACAACTTCTTTTTTAGCCACAAGGTACGGATACTGTTTGCCCATAAGATCACATAACGTGTCTAAAAGTTTGTACATAAATGGCTCACGAAGACCGAGTAAATATCCATGACGTACTGCTCGGCGTAAAATACGACGTAACACATATCCACGTCCGACACGACCAAAGGTAGTGCCTTGTGCAACGAGAAAAGCAACGGAGCGAATGTGATCGGCTATGACTCGGTAACTTGCCCCTGTTTTATAGGCATAGGCTTTACCGCATAGTTCTGCCACTTTACTCGTCAAAGGGACAAACAACGATGAATCGTAATTACTAAAAACACCCTCTTGCACCGCAGTCACACGCTCTAATCCCATACCCGTGTCAATAGAAGGTTTTGGAAGCTTATGTAAAACCCCAGAAGCATCTCTTTCGTACTGCATGAAAACAAGGTTCCAGATTTCTAAGAAGCGATCCCCATCTCCTCCCATATAATCTTCTGGCGTATTAAAATTCTCTGCCCCTTGGTCAATAAAAATTTCACTACAAGGCCCACAAGGACCCGTATCGCCCATTTGCCAGAAGTTGTCTTTGTCGCCAAAACGCATAATACGACTAGCGTCAATGTGCTTTTTCCAAATCGCCTCAGCCTCATCATCGCTCTCGTGAACGGTTACCCAGAGTTTCTCTTTTGGCAGTTTTAGCACTTCCGTCACAAATTCCCACGCATGTGAAATGGCATCTTCTTTAAAATAATCCCCAAAAGAGAAGTTTCCAAGCATTTCGAAAAAAGTATGATGGCGCGCTGTATAACCAACGTTATCAAGGTCATTGTGTTTACCACCCGCCCTGATACATGTCTGACACGTTGTCGCACGTGGAGGATTTGGGCGAGGAATTTCACCTGTAAAAACACTCTTAAAAGGAACCATTCCCGCATTCGTAAACAGTAGCGTCGCATCATCAGGCACAAGAGGAGAACTCTCAATAACCTTATGACCTTTTTGTTCAAAAAACTTTAAAAACTCAGCTCTAACATCCATATTTTCGTCCTATTTTATTATGAAAAATTCATCTATTTTAGCTAAAAAACCTAAAGGCTATCATTAAACTCTCTACAATACGCACTTCTCATTTAAACGATACCCTACTGCCCACCAACCCAAAGTGAGAATAATTGCCCCTAAAAAACCATTAAACGTTAAAAGACAAAAAAGTCCCATAATCATGCTCAACATCCCTAAAATATAACTCCCAGAAAGCACACTAAAAATAGCAACAACACTTCCTGCAAGACCTATATAATTAAGATAAATCACTTTACCCAGCAATGCTCGAAATTGACAAATAAAAAGCATCGCATCTGCTGCACACACTTCGATGAGGGATTCTTTGACATAGACACCTTCTTTAATAAGAACAAAAAGAAGCGCACTGGCGATGAGAACCAAAAAGCTTTTTGTAATATTACACAACCGTGCTTTGGACAACCACAACGTGGAGCCAAAGAGAACCACTAAAACAACCCAATTCAACGCAAACCCATTACGTGCACTCTCTTGCAATAAAACAACTAAAGCTGATACAAACAGCGCCAATCCACTTACTTTTTCCATTAAACCGTTGAGTAATGAACGCTCCGTACTCACATAAATCACTGCATACGTTATAGCAATCAGTGCGAGCGTTCCCAATTCAAAATTTAAGTATCGCCCATCAAATGCCAATGAGAGTGCCATAATAAGCACAATACTAACACTGAAAAGATGCAAAGCATCTTCCCAAAATGTCTCACCTTTTGGTGCACCCAAAGTAATAACCTGCATAAACCGCGCCATAGAACCATGAAAACTTATCTCTTCTGTTATAAGAAATTGCACCAATTTAAGCCACAAAATAAGAGCTACACCTAAACAAACAATTGCCCAAGTATACTCTAACGTATTGCGCGAGACAATCCAATACATATTGGCTTGCCATGTCAGTGCTACGGAACCACCAAACAAAGTGGCAAACCACACAGGCGCTTTTTTACATGTACATGTCGGAATTCCCCATAACCAAATCAATCCCACAAGAGAAAGGATAAAACTTCCCACAAACAACCAAAGCGCATTGGGGAAATTAGAAACAAAACCATGCAAAATATGTTTATCAACACGGTTAGCATCAAACAACCCCCAATATCCACCCACAGCACCCTCACTGATACGCTTCCATGGCTGATCAAACGCTTCAATAAAATTATATTTCCAACCATTTTCTTCTGCCATTTTCACAAAACCCCTTGTAAAAATAGCTTGATTGAGGGCACTAGGATAGGCACCTTCTCGCATACGACCCTCGCTTGGCCAGCCAGTCTCTCCAATAACAATCTCTTTATTAGAAATTTTTTGCGTCATTTCATTGTAAATATTCTTTACATGTAAAAGTGCTTTATCAACACTAATGGGCTTATCTTCCCAATACGGCAAGATATGAATGGTCACACGATCCACCGAAGGAGCAATTTCAGGATGTTTATTCCAAAATTCCCACACATCCGCATAAGTAACAACCATATCAGGCAAAGCACGCTTGACCTGTTCGATATAACCAACCAACTGAGCAGCACTGACATCACGGCGTAAAAGCGCCTCATTCCCCACAACAATTGCTTCGACATTCTCATGATGTTCTTTCGCCAAATCAATAACCGTTTCAATCTCTTTTTGCGTCAGCATAGCATCACTGCTGACCCATGCACCTAACCAAAGCTTCAATCCATGTTTACGCGCAATTTCAGGTAACGCTTCTAACCCCACACTAGAGTAGGTACGAATACAATTTGTTAGCGTTGAGAGTTTTGCCAAATCTGCTTCCATCTGTTGTACAGAAGGTCGAAATCCCTTAGCAATATCAAAAGGCGAATCATCTTTCCCAAAGGGGGCATAGGAAAGACATTGCAATTTAACATCGGAGGGTAAGATAATCAGCTCACTTGAAGGCTTTGCCATCCAAAACCAAAACAGCCCCAACGAAAGAAACATGGTAATGTAAAAAAGAACGATTTTAACGGCATGACTCATGTCATAATGCTCCTATATGAAATGGTGCGATTATACAAAAAAGGAGTTTAAAGCCTTTACATGTAAAGATTATTTTCTTTTCTATGCTAGACTTGTAGATCTAAAAAGGAGCCTTTCATGGGAAAAATAAAAAAGCTTTGTGGACTCAAAAAAGATGACATAAAAATCGTCATGAAAAAACTTGTAAAAATTGTCTCAAAACCAAAATTTATCTGTGAAAAGTGCGCACGTGTTTCAAAAGAAGAGAAACACCTCTGTCACCCCATAACCTTAAAACAACAAAAGGAGAAGAACTAAATGACGCAAAAAGCACTCATCCTACTCAACATGGGAGGGCCTAATAATCTCCAAGAAGTCGGGCTTTTTCTGAGCAATATGTTCAACGATAAAAACATCATTACAACCAAAAGTACACTGCTTAGACGTTTTATTGCTTTTATGATTACTGCTTCACGTACTAAAAAAGCACAAGCCAATTACGCAAAGATTGGAGGAAAATCACCACTGGTTGGCTATACCCAAAAGCTTGTAGCAAAACTGCAAAAAGAGCTTCCTTCTTTACATGTAAACTTTGCGATGCGCTACACGCCTCCTTTTTGTGAAGGTGTTATTCAAGAAATCATGGAAAAAGAAATCTCTGAAGTCCTTTTATTGCCTCTTTATCCACACTATTCAACAACCACAACAAAATCCTCTGTTGAAGATTTTATGGATGTCGCTCAAGCACTTGGCTTTAAAGGAAAAATAAGTGTCATTGAGCGTTTTTATGACAACGCTTCTTACAACCAGCTCCTCATCCAAAAAATCAAAGAGGCATTAGGAGCGTATGATGCACCCACATTCGAACTTATTTTTTCAGCACATTCTCTGCCTCAAAAAATTGTCGACAAGGGTGATCCTTATCAAAAAGAAATTGAATTACATGTAAAGATTTTGAGTGAACTTTTAGCAAAACAAGGTGTTCACTTTAAGGCGATTCATCTTGCCTACCAATCCAAACTAGGACCACTTAAATGGTTAGAGCCTTCTTTGGAGCAAAAACTCTCCTCTCTTCAAAATAAAAATGCCCTTATTGTACCGCTCTCTTTTACTATTGATAACTCTGAAACAGAATTTGAGCTGAGCATAGAATACGCTGAAGTAGCTGATCATTTAGGATTTAAGCGTTATTTGGTTGCTCAATGTCCTAATGATGATGATGCGTTTGTAGCGTGTATTAAGGAGCTTTGTTGCTAATTTGATTCACTTGAATCTCAGAAGACGGCGTTAAATAGCCGTTTTCTACTAATTTTTCAACCACTTCTTTAAAAATAGGCACCGCACTTTGTGCCGCAAAATAAGCATGTCTTTTCTTGGCCTCTCGAACCAGTACCCCTATGGTATAGTGATGGGTTTTATCATTGGCAAAACCAAAAAATGAACCATTGTAGCTACGCACATACTCTCCACCTTCAGCAATATGTGCCGTTCCCGTTTTCCCACCAATTTCTAAACCTTCCATACGAGTACCCTTTGCAGTACCTTCTTGAACGACTTTAATAAGAATTTTTTGCATACGTTTTGCGACTGAAACAGGAACCACTTGATTTTCAGGAGCTTTTTCAGGAAAAAGTTCTTGCCCAGCAGGTGAAACAATTTTTTTAACCAAACGAGGTGTTGAAATGCGGCCATTATTATTAAAAACGCTATAAGCTTTGAGTATTTGCATAAACGTTGCATTCATACCATACCCATAAGCAACCGTTGCTTTATAAATAGGTGAATTAAAACGGTTCATTGCAGGAATTATCCCAGGATTTTCAAAAGGTAAATCAACCCCACTTCTTAACGAAAATCCAAAATCTTTAAGCCCTTGATAGAATTCAACCGCATCAAACTTTTGCGCTAAAAGTGCCGTGCCAATATTACTAGACTCAACAATAACATCCTCAGCAGTTAATTTATCAGCTTTGTGTGTATCTTTAATAACTTTATTACCTAATTTATAACTGCCACCATGAACGTTGATAATATCATACGGATTAACTTTATTGGCTTTAAGGAGTAAAGCAAAAGCGACAGGTTTTAAAACAGATCCTGGTTCATAAATATACTCTACCGCAGAGATATTTAACGCACCATAATCTTTTTTTTCAATCAAATCTGGATTGAAACGATTGCTAGAAGCCAGTGTTAAAATTTCCCCTGTCTCACTGTTCATGACCGCAACAACAATTTCTTTCGCTTCTAATATTTTAGCCTGCTGATCTAATGCATTTTCAAGAATTTTTTGCATTTTCAAAGAAATGGTTAAATGAACATCATACCCATCATACCTTCTTGAAGACGTACTATCGCCATCCAAAATAATAGCATTAGAAATATCACGAGACCCCGAGAGTAAAGAGTCTTGAACGGCGGAAAGTTTATCTTCATAATAACGCTCAATGCCCTTAACACCCGTCGTTTTTGTAATATTTTTATGCTCTATTTTTTTCACATAGCCTAAAATAGGAGTGGCAGAATCCACAGAAGGATAGACCCTATCTTCACCACTTTCAATAACACTAAGACCGTGTAAAAATGCCACACCTGTCTTAGGGTCCTCATAACTTCTAAAAACCCCTAGCTTATAAAGTTTACGAGAGAGTTCTTGCAGATATTTTGCAGTTTTAGAATCAATACGATAAGACAGAACAGTTGTACCGATATTGGTTTTTAATGTTGCCGCCACAGCCTTTGGATCATCCCCACTGTAAAGCGAATAGAGTTTAACAAACAGATCAAATTTTTTGGGATCAATATTCCGTGTATCAACAGAAGCTTTATAAAGCTTTTGGCTTGTAGCAAGTTTAAAACCATCTGCACTAATAATATTACCTCTGAGTGCATGATTGACCTCTTTATGATCCAAGCGAGGAAGCCTTCGATCAATGGTTGCCCAATAAAAAAGTGTTCCAAGAAAAATAACAAATCCTAAAAGTACAACAACAAATAAAAAAAGAATTTTGATTTTTTTTGCGTCAGAGTGTTCCATAGAAGCCAAAAATTAAATTTGAGTTTTAGAGATCTCTTTGTATGCGCTCAATGCCTTATTACGAATCTCTAACATTAACTTCATGCTTGTTTCGGCTTTATTGATAGCAATAGCAGCTTGATGCAAATCTTTAACTTCACCTGTAGCAAGATCTGCCATCGCACGATCTCCCTTGACTTGTGTGTCATTAATTTCATCAATTGATTTTTGTAATATTTTTGAAAACTCATCACCTGATTCTGTCTTTGCAACACCTGTTGCACTGGAGGTATTGGTCAATGATGAAATTTTATCGATGTTACCGTACATGACGTTTCCTCTAACTTATTTTAAAATATCAATAGCGCTTTGCGCAATTGCTTTTGCACTTTGAAATGCTGATACATTGGCTTGATACGCTCTGGTTGCTTCAATTAAATTTGCCATTTCAATCACAGGATTTACATTAGGATAAGCAACATAACCCTCTTCATTGGCATCAGGATGAGATGGCTCAAATTTATATGTAAATTCACTCTCATCACGAACCACTTTATCCACAATAACGCTCATTATAGCAGGATTGGCATTTTCCTGCAAAAATGAATCATCTAAGGGATTCTCATATTCAAGCATATTGTTATTTTCTGCAATTTTTTCATTCAATGTTTTACTAAAATCAATGGCTTTAAACACAACATCTTTTCGCTGATAAGGACCACCTTCACTGGTACGTGTGGTATTGGCATTGGCAATATTAGAGCTAATTAAGTCCATACGAAAACGCTGAGCTGAAAGACCATAACTACTAATATCAAAACTGCTTAAATATGCCATTGTATATCCTTATAATTTCTCAGAAGACTCTAAAACACTTTTAAAAATAAGACCATTTTTACGTAATCCCGACATCAACGCATCAAACATCATAGCGTTTTTACCTAATTCCGATGTCTCAACATCTAAATCGACACTATTGCCATCATTTCGAGCCATATGACCATCTCGAAGATAAAGTGTTGCTTTCGTGCTGTCAAAATCTGTCGTTCCATTTAAATGAGCATCACTGGTCTGCGCCATTTCAAGTTTTACAGAAGTATCATTTGAACCATATATCTCTTTTTTTTTCTCAATCAAAGCACTCTCAAAATCAACATCCCGTGCTTTATAAAAAGGAGTATCAATGTTCGCAATATTGCTTGAAACTAAATCTTGTCTCATGGCTCTAGCATTAAGAGCTGATTCTAAAAGTTGATTTGATTTCGACGTTACCAAGCCCATTGTTTACCTTTCCTTTAATCGTATATTTGTAAAAGCAAATTTTATTCCAAATGATGCCATAATAAGGTTTAATCTATTTTAATGTAAAATCTTACAAACTATCTCAATATTATAAGAAGCCATGGAAACAGATAAAATCCTTTTTTCACTTTGCACATTTGCCATTTTTGTGGGAATTGTTTTTTCACTCTCACTACCCGTTTTTACCACTCTTTTTTTTGATTACTCGGAATACCATTTTTTTATTCGACAACTCGCAGTTGGAATGATTTGTGTCACTATGATGTGGTCACTTTCGCAACTCGACCCCGATAAGTTTTTAAGCAGTATAGGCTTTAGTATTTTTCTAAGTTGCCTTTTTTTGATGGGCATTATGCACTATCTTCCTGAATCATTAGTGACATCAGCAGGTGGAGCAAAGCGATGGATTAGACTTCCAGGATTTTCGCTTGCACCTGTTGAATTTTTTAAAATTGGTTTTGTTTATTTTTTAGCATGGAGTTTTGCACGTAAACTCAATAATGAGAAAAAAACACTTAGAGAAGAAATTAAACTCATTTTGCCGTATATTGCTGTTTTTATTTTAGTCATTTATCTCATTGCAGTTATGCAAAATGACTTAGGACAAGTCGTTGTTTTAGCCCTCACGCTTGCAGTGATGGCCTTTTTTGCAGGGACCAGTTTACAACTCTTTATGTTAGCCATTTTAGGCTCTGTTTTTGTCTTTTTAATTGCTATTTTTAGCTCAACACATCGTATCATTCGAATCAAAACATGGTGGGCAACCATTCAAAATATGGTGCTCTCACTTTTTCCTGAAAGTATTGCTTCCGTGTTACGTGTTGAAGATGCACCAGAACCTTATCAAATTTCTCACTCACTCAATGCCATTAAACATGGTGGTATTTTTGGAGAAGGCATTGGAAATGGAATGCTAAAACTAGGCTACTTAAGTGAAGTACACACTGACTTTGTCTTAGCAGGGATTGCAGAAGAAATTGGTGCACTAGGCGTTACTGCCCTCACGCTTGTTATTATTACTATTGTTTACCGTATTTTTAAAATTGCTTCTCGCAGTGCCAATAAAGTTTATTATCTGTTTTCTTTAGGCATTGGATTATTGATTGTTTTCTCTTTTTTAATGAACTCTTATGGCATTACTTCCATTACACCAATTAAGGGCATTTCTGTACCGTTCATTAGCTATGGAGGTAGTTCAATTTTAGCACTTTCCGTAGGAATTGGTATGGTACTTATGATTAGTAAAAAGGCTAAATTATGATTGCTATTACAGGCGGAGGAACAGGCGGACATTTGGTTATTGCTAAAGCCATTAAAGAAGAGCTTAATCGTCGTGGTATCAAGCCCATCTACATAGGTTCAACATCAGGACAAGATAAAGCATGGTTTGAAAATGATACAGGTTTTGAACAAACCTATTTTTTAGAAAGTCAAGGCGTTGTTAATAAAAAAGGTATGCAAAAACTCTTATCTGTGTCTTCCATTGTTCGTTCGGCTTTTACATGTAAAAAACTTTTTAAAAAACATAACATAAAAGCCATCTTCTCCGTAGGAGGCTACTCCGCAGCGCCTGCTTCTTTTGGCGCACTCATCTATGGATTACCCCTCTATATCCATGAGCAAAATGCTATTCAAGGAAAACTAAATTCACTGCTAAGACCTTTTGCAAAAGCTTTTTTTAGCTCATACGATACAACGGCGATCCTAACGAGCTATCCTGTAAACAATGCATTCTTTAAGATCAAAAAAGAACGTAATAGTTTAAAAACCGTTATTTTTTTAGGGGGAAGTCAAGGAGCTTCTTTTATCAATCAATTAGCTCTTAAAATGGCAAGAATACTGCATGAAAATCACATAGCCATTATTCATCAAACAGGACATAAAGAGTTTGAAGCTATTGAAAAATTTTACAAAAAAGAAAATATTCCAGCTGATGTCTTTGCTTTTTCAAATCAAATGCCTCAAAAATTAGAACAAGCAGATTTTGCAATAAGCCGTTCAGGGGCAAGTACACTTTGGGAACTTTGTGCGGCTAGCATCCCTGCATTATTTATACCTTATCCACATGCAGCTGCAAATCATCAATATTTTAATGCAAAAAATCTTGCAGAAAAAGGCTTAGCACTTATTGTGCCACAGGAGAATTTAGATGTGGAAGAGATTGTCAAACAAATTTCAACTCTTAATTTATCCAAAATTTCACGTGAACTAGCTCATCTGATTCATCCAGATGGGGCACAAAAAATTGTTGATCATATTCTCAAAACTTCTTCATAAGGAACTCACATGATACAAGATCTTATTGTTCGTATTGCCACAAGAGATGATGCACCTGCTATTGCTCAATTTAATGTTCTCTTTGCTAAAGAGACCATCAATAAAAATATTCCTTTAGCCTTGACCACAGAAGGCGTTCATCAAGTCTTCACTAAATTTCATAATGGCTTTTATCTTATTGCCTCACTCCATAATACCATTGTCGGTATGACGATGATTACACGTGAATGGAGTGATTGGAACAATGGAGCATTTTACTGTATTCAAAGTATTTTTGTTATTGATCATGCCAATGAAAAAGAGATTCATGATGCCCTTTTATCCAAAGCTAGAAACTTAGCAAAAGAACATTATGATGTGTGTGGTATTCGCCTTTATGTTCATAAAGATGATAAAGAAACACAACAAAAATACGAAGAACTTGAATTAGAAAAGACACCATATAGATTATTTGAAGAAATGTTTTAAACGAAGAAGTGGTGCGCTCGAAGGGACTCGAACCCCTGACCGTTGGTACCGCAAACCAATGCTCTATCCATCTGAGCTACGAACGCATATCTCTTAATGAGGTCGGTATTATAGCCTATGAAATATAAATAAAGTATTAAACGAGATATTAAAACGAATTTAACAATTCAATCATAACAAAAAATGGATTGAAATATTTATTTTATTCTCAAAAAAAGCTAAATTTCTAAATCTGAGCAGTTACAATACAGATCAAAATCAAGCAGTCCTTTAAATATAAATTCAAACAAAGAGAATATGAGAAGATTTAGCTATATTAAGAGTGCCTATCCAAGCTTAAAATATTCAACTTAATTTATCTCAATATTAAATAAAATAGGTAAGAATAAACTATTAGAGGAAGGGGTGTTTAGATGTAAAGAGTTAACGGGAAAGATATAGAATTATTAAATTCAGAAGGAAGTGATAAAGAAAGAAGGTAATTTAAAAAAAGATGATTAAATAAAAAGTAGATTTTTGAAGAAAAAAGAATCACGAACTGGCAGCGACCTACGTTTCCATCCCAGTAAGGGAAAGTATTA